>Ga0326727_10004228_pt1 | contig 43741 bp, 51 predicted proteins | sample MB2enrmetagenome_FD_207643 | JGI IMG/M metagenome (GOLD analysis project Ga0326727, IMG submission 207643) | Lab enriched peat soil microbial communities from McLean, Ithaca, NY, United States - MB29MY | ecosystem: Environmental > Terrestrial > Soil > Wetlands > Peat | place: USA: New York... | reverse complement strand
GCTGTACGCCGTGTCAAGAAGAGCGACATGGAGAAACTTGCCCGGGCAACCGGTGGCAGCCTCGTTTCAAGCATTGACGCTATCAGCAAGGAAGAAATCGGCCACGCCGGTCTTGTTGAAGAGCGCAAGGTCTCCGGAGAAGAGATGACCTTTGTCGAGCAGTGCAAGAACCCCAAAGCAGTCTCCATCATCGTCAAGGGCGGCACTGAACACGTCGTCGACGAGCTTGAGCGCGCTATCCACGATGCACTCCGCGTTGTCGGTGTTGTTGTCGAGGACAAGAAGGTCGTCGCCGGTGGCGGTGCACCCGAGACCGAGCTTTCCCTCCGGCTCCGCGAATACGCGGCAACCGTCGGTGGCAAGGAACAGCTCGCTATCGAGGCGTTCGCCATTGCACTCGAGATCATCCCGAGAACCCTTGCAGAGAATGCAGGTCTCGATCCCATCGACATGCTTGTTGAGATCCGTTCGACCCACGAGAAGGGCAAGAAAAACTACGGCCTTAACGTATTCGAAGGAAAAGCAGTCGACATGAAGGCAGCAGGCGTTGTTGAGCCGCTCCGTGTCAAGACCCAGGCGATCTCGTCAGCTGCAGAAGCAGCGATCATGATCCTCCGCATTGACGATGTCATTGCCTCCTCGAAGTCCCCCGGCCCGGCACCCGGTGCCGGCGGCATGCCCCCGGGCATGGGTGGCATGGGCGGAATGCCCGGCATGGGTGACTACTAACCCATCAAAATTTTACCTTTTTTTAGGATGTATTCTCTTTCAAAGGAACTTTCCTCGCAGATCCACTCTTCTGTGCCCTTTTGACGTAATTTAAGAATTTCCGGAAGCCTTTCGGCTCCTCCCCGTTTCTTAACGTTGCTATGAAGGCATCCATATTCCGGATCCGGACTGATCCTTCCTGGACCCCCGGCGCAACTTCCGGCACATCCCGGCCACCCCGTTTCCAGAGATCCGGCCGACGGTTTGTCAACCAGAATATAATGGCAGAAAAACTGGGCGGGACAAATTTTACCGCAATTTCCTTTCTCGTCCTCCCGTCTGGATATTCGACAATCTTTCTTTGCGTCGTTTCCATACCCAGTGCACGTTTGAAAAGCGAGTTTTCGACCATACCGTCCACCTGATCTTTGCCTTTCTTTATGGACTGGAAGAAATCAGGATACCGGATTTTCCACCGGTTCAGGGTCCGCTCATTTATGTCAAAGACAATGGCCATCTGCACATCGGTTAATCCCATAAGTGCAAGCTGGGCCGCTTTCCGGGGGTGAAATGCGGCATTATAGACGGTCGGCCTGCCTCTCTTTTTCTTTTCATGGTCAGCTTTTTTCCGGGTCATATATCCTCAATTTAATATATAAAATATTCATTTTAAAATACTGACACAATTCAGCGTCGTAATAGTAAACAGGTTTCTGGTGTATACCCATATAATCTACGTCAAAGAATAAAGCCGTAACGAATTGTTAAAAAACTCTTATGGGGACAGACAAAATGCGGGCTTTCGAAAGGAGCCCAGGTGCGCTAATCCATTTATGAAGATACCCTACTGTCGAAAAACCGTTATATCAGGTTTGTTGCATTATCGTCAGGCAAGGATGCGATCCCGGTCTGTTTATGAGGAATGCTGCAAGCGCCAAAAAAGAGAAATTAAAAGATTAGGATGAATGGTTTCCGTTGGATTGCGATGTTACAATGATTGTTCCCGTAACATTTGCATTATTCGACAATTGGTAAACGATTGTACCAGAATTCTGGCTGAACGTATACGGGAACGCAGCTCCTGGAATTATCGCACCGGAATTGAACATACCGGTGTTATTTCCTATCGTCATAACCGAAAGAGAGACGTTGTCATTGTTCACAAAGGATACACCGGTACCCGGGAGGACAATATCTGTCTGGGGGGTAAAACCGGCTCTCGTTATGTGGATGGTCGTGACACCGGATGCAGGAGTTGCCGTTGGTGTGACGTTTACCGGTGCCACGGTGGTTACCACGGCGGTAGTAACATTTACTGCCGGGGCAGTTACATTTGCAACCTTAGTGGTGGTGGTTGTTACCGGTGCCATGGTGGCGACCGTGGTTGGAACGGGGGTTGATACCGTTGTAACTTCTGTGACCGGGGCAGTTGTTGTGTTCTGTGCAGAAGTCGACGCGGGTTGCGTGCACCCGGTGACTGCCACCAGTGCAACAAGAAGGATAATAAATCCCATGAGCAGTTTCATACGGTGTACACATAAATCCTCTACAATAAAGAAACTTACTCTTTTTTCGTGGCTCAATCCTGATGCAAATCCGAAACAGAACCTGAATTGAGGTGTATATATAGAGCCGGTCGCGCAAACTATTGTTTTTATTAAAGTCAGCCGGGTATTTCCCGGTGCGACAGGTTAATGATACCCCGGATCCACAACACTCCAGTATGGATGAAAAATTCATCAGCGCAAATTATCCCACTGATTGTTATCACTGCCGGCAAACTGCCGATCAGCATATCCATGTTATGCCAAACCGGGCTGATGTTACCTGCGGGAACTGTGGGGCTACCCGGGTTTTCATACCCCTTAACGAGGATGTGGATAGAGAGGGTGTTTTTATAAAACCGGGGCCATGGCCGGTCTGGTCTCTTTTGGCACCTGCAGTATGCAGGAACTGTGGTATTGACGGGCCTCATGATATCACCGTTAGTTGCCGTACTATCACGGTACGGTGCCGGAACTGCCGGTTTACTCACCTGTACCGGTTCAATCTCGAATACATGGCAAAGGATGCATCAGATGACAAGCCGGCCGATGTTGTATCGGGACATGCGTTCTGTCCGTAATGATATGGTTAAAAAAAGAAACACAGTTTTATCCATTACAGTCCATGCACTGGAGGGCAGGATAGGTGTCTGCGTAGCATGCAATGACGTCATTAAGGCGGGTTTGGAGTTTCTGGTTTTTTGTAAGGATGAAAAAGACCATTTCTGTATCGGTAATAACAGAAGGATAAAAACCAGTCCATTTTTCGAGTTCCCGGGTGGCATCCCTGATAAAGGCCTCATGTTTCCCTTTAGGAAAATGCTGGTAGACCATGAGGATCGAACTGGTGTCCATCCGGTTTAATACTGCCTTTATTTCGGAATAAAGCAGGTGTTTATTGTCCGGGCCTTCCGTTTTAAGACCGGTATCCGGATCGATAAAGATAAGCGAATTTTTGGGGAATTTATTAAACACCGATCGGAAATAGGTGTCGCGGTCAGGGTTTGTAAACCGTTGTTTGCCGGGGATATCAATGAGGATTGTTTCATTTTGGAAATAGGTGGAGATGCCGTTGATATACTCAATGTCGTTGTCGATCTCCTGAAGCCTGGTTAAGTGTTCCCGGAGATCCTGGTTCTGGCTGCCGGCTTTTCCTGAACGATAAGCCTGATCCAGGTTATGCTTACCCGCATTTTTTCGGTGCCCGTTCCCCTCAGTTCCGGTAAGCATCGGGACAAAGGTGAACCCTTTCAGATCAGGCAGAGATTTCATAATATGCCGTACCAGATCGAATTTGAAAAGATCCCGCGTATCCCCAAAATTCCTGGCGCTCAAAGATATAACCACCTGTTTCGGTATATATAGAGCTGAGCATAAAAAAGGTTGCGAATTGCACTTCCGCCGGAAGGCTGCTTCCTTCCCCGGTTATGGGCACGAACCGTTGCAGGTTTCATCTGATTGGAATAAAATCAGATGCGCTTTAAAAAATAACCCGTAAATCCGGGTTATTTTTCTTCCCGGACCATAGTGATGGCTTTTTTCGGGCATTCGTTTTCACAGATGCCACAACCTTTGCAGTACCTGAGATCAACAACAAGTTCTTCATCGATTGCATTGTCCGGGCAGTACAGCGAACAGAGCCCGCACGCGTTGCATTTCTCTTTATTGACGACAGGCCGGAACACACGCCACGAACCGGTCTGCCCGGCAGCCCCTTCCGTCGGCCGGCTTATGGCCAGGCGCTCGTGTTTTGCACTGCAGCTCATATATTCATCTCCTTAAAGGCTGCATCTGCTGCCTTGACATTACGTTCGTCTGTAAACATGCCCCGGATTGCTTCCTTTGCCGATTCTGCTGAGATAATGCCCATTTTTGCAAGAGCCCCGAGAACGGGGGTATTCAGGATCGGGCTTCCGGCAACCACGAGTTTTTCCCTGAGGGCGATCCCGGTGAGGTCGACATTGAATGTGGTAAACCCTGCAAATTCCTTGGAATGTGCGCTGTTGATGAGTACCCGGCCTCCTTTTTTCAATCCGTTCAGGACATCAACGGTTTCCATTACACTGGCATCAAGTACTACCACAAGGTCCGGGTTGCGGATCTGGCTGTAGACCTTAATGGGGTGGTCATCGATCCGGACAAAGGAGACGACCGGCGCCCCGCGGCGTTCTGCACCGTAGAACGGGCAGGCAGTCGCATATTTGCCGTCGTGAAGCGCGGCTGTTGCAAGGAGCCGGGCGGCGGTGACACCACCCTGGCCGCCCCGGGAATGGATCCTGATCTCAAACATTTCAGGTCACCCCGAACCAGAACTCTTCTCCCATACGACGCTGCCGGACAAACTCAACCATGTCGTCGTAGGTCACTTCCTGCCCTCCAAGACCGGCGATCACACTGTACATCTCACACCGGTTCTTTGCCTTGATCTCATGAGCGACAATGCCGCCATACCCAAACGAATAGTCCCGGTCGATTACAACGACCTCTTTTCCGGCGAGATTGAGTTTCGGGAACGGACGGAACCAGCGCAGTCTCATTGATCCGGCCTTTATCCCTTCCTTCCGCAGGATGTCAATGGCTACCTCAGCCTCTTTCCCAAGCGTGCCAATGGCGATCAGGATAACATCGGCATCTTCGCACCGGTATTCTTCCGTAGGACCATAGCTGCGGCCGAAACGGTCTGCGAAATCTTTCTCGGTCGCTGCGATCACCTTTACCGAGTCACGCATCGATCGTTCGATCTCCCACCGGAACCGGAAATGCTGGTCAGGTCCGGTAAGACCGCCATACCCGGCTGGATTTTTGGTATCGATGGCGTGAGGCAGGTGGATTGGCGGGATAAAATCTCCCGGTTCGACAGTGTCCAGCGGCTGCATGATATGGGACAAGGAGAACCCGTCAAGGTTGACCATTACCGGCAGCAGGACATCGTTGTGTTCTGCAATCCGGAATGCCATCAAGGTCGTATCGTATGCCTCCTGAACCGTCGAGACATAGACCTGGAGCCACCCTGTGTCCCGCTCCTGCAGTGCATCGGTATGCTCGGCCCAGATATTCCAGCCTGGTCCAAGTGAACGATTCACATTTGCCATCACTATTGGCAGGCGAGCCCCCGCGGCCCAGTTGGTCATTTCGTGCATATAAAGAAGGCCATGGGCACTTGTCGCGGTAAATGTCCGTACTCCTGTTATGCCGGCCCCGATACAGGCCGCCATTGCGGAATGTTCACTCTCGACCGGGATGTAACGGCTCTTCATCTGGCCGCTTGTTACGTAATCTGCAATAGTTTCGACAATTTCTGTCTGGGGCGTGATCGGGTAAGCTGCCACGACAGCTGGCAATGCCTGTTTGACCGCTTCGGCGATTGCCTTGTTGCCGGTTGCGATCTTTTTCATGGTTCCGCCTCCTCTGCCGCCAGTTTTTTGAGGTTTACAGCAAGCTGTTGTTTGAGGATCTCAAGCGATTTTTTATCGATGCCCGAGAACCTGCCCTGCGGTGCGAGATATTCCTCGAGAGGGATTGGTTTTTTCATCGCAGCTTTTGAAGGAGCAGTGATCGTGAGCTTCCCGTGTTCACGCTCGTAAAGCACCCACATGCCGGATTTAACCGCAAGTTTTCCCATGTCGATTGTCTTCTCGGTTGGGTACCGCCAGCCGGGCGGGCAGGGAGCAAGAATATGGATAAAAGTTGGGCCCCGGAATGTAAGCGCTTTTGCCACTTTTTTATAGATATCCAGAGGATATGCGCTACAGGCAGTGGCCATATACTCGAGATGGTGGGCAGCGGCAATGGCGTCGATATCTTTCTTTTCTACCGTTTTCCCGGTGGGAGTTGTGGTGGTCTTTGCGCCAAGCGGGGTTGCGCCCGATCGCTGCATACCGGTATTCCCATAGGCTTCATTGTCGTAGCAGATATACAGGAAATCGGTGCCTCGTTCAAAAGCCCCGGACATGGATTGGATCCCGATATCAAGAGTCCCACCGTCACCGGCATATACTATCACGTGGGTCTTCCTGCCGAGTGCCTGAAATGCTTCGGACATACCTGATGCACACGCAGCGGCCGCGGCAAATGCGACGTTATAAACGGGGACATTCATCGCGGTATTGGGGTAGATTCCCTGGATGACACTTGTGCAACACGCGGGAACGACAAGAACAGTATCCTCACCGGCAGCTTTTAACACATAGCGTAGGATAAGGGACGAACTACATCCAGCGCACGCGGACGTGCATTTTTTCAGATATTCTTCTTTTGGGATTTCAGCGATGATCACCAACTCCTCACTTTTGTTATTGGGAATGATTGCGAAAACGAAAATCGCGAATCTAACATTATTTAGTATCAGGAAAACTAAAAGAGGTATCTTTCATCACATAATAGTCTCGGTGGTTCATATAGTCGTTACTTTCACACTGCCCAGTCGGGGTATTAAAAATGACAGTGATCCACCAAATGTATAGGGAGGACAATACTCCTCAAAAGGGATTCCCGGTGAATCAACCGTCCTCTGACTAAGCTCCTCCCGTCCTCTCAGAACCAGAACAAACCCTTGAATGAAATTCCGGTAAGATGCATGAGCAGGATCCTCTCAGCCTGCTTGTGCCCTGACTCTTTTGTTTTAAAATCTTTTCAGGTCTCTTCCCCTCTCTTCGAAAAAGCAATATATTTTAGGAACATTCCTCTAATGTCTCCTATGGCTCTTCGATCCCTCAACCTTCCTGGTGTCGGAACAAAATACGAATTTGAGACCGACAAAGGTGATACCGTCGCGATATTTTTCACAAAAACCGGAACTATCCAGATGTACACCCTCCAGAAAGGGTGCCATACGCCAAGCGCGGCTGAGATGACACCGGTAGAAGCCCGGAGACTGGGAAATATCCTGACTGGGGCGATTATAGAGGCAGATCAGGAAAGTGTTGAGGTAGCATTCTCGGCGCTTGCCGATCTCCGGGTTACTCTACATTCTTACATAATTCCTAAGGCCATTGCAGGGAAAGCGATTGAAGATCTCCGGATTCGGGCGAAGACTGGAACGACCGTTATCGCTGTTTCAAGAAATGACAAGAATATCATTAACCCCCCGCCGTCGTTCGTTTTTGAGACCGGGGATGCAGTACTTGTAATCGGTGAGTCAGACCAGCTCAGGCTGTTCGAACGTGAGATTATGGTGGATTGATGGAAGGTATCATAATCGCACTTTTTGTCTGCCTTGTGCTCGCACTGGTCAGCAAGTACCTTTCAATACCGGCTATCCCGTTCTATATTATCGCGGGAGTAGTACTTGGCCAGGCCGGCCTTGGGATTGTTGCGTCCGACCAGATCAGCAGTTTCTTTTCCGATATGGGGCTGATCTTTTTACTCTTTTTTGTCGGTCTCGGCCTTAAAGTTGACAAGATTTCCGAGAATCAAAATGAAGTGTTAACGAGCGGGATTATCGACCTCAACGTGAATATGCTCATTGGCTTTGTGGCCGCCTACCTTCTCGGGTTTTCTTTGGTTGAGGCACTTATTGTGGCTGCAGCATTCTACAGCTCCAGCACTGCGATGACGGTCACCTCCTTAATCGAGAACCGGAAACTGATGATGCGGGAGTCGGAAACTATCATCTGGCTGATGGTTTTTGAGGACCTCGTGCTAATTGTTATACTTGCGTTCCTCTCGGCCGGTAACGAGAATCTTCTGCTCTTTGCCGTAGAGATCCTCATAGGTCTCGCACTCATCTACGTGCTCGCCCATTACGGCAAGGAATTTCTGGTTTCGATCCTCGATCGCGATGACGAGCTGCCAGTCCTTTTCACGTTTGTTGCCGTGGTTGCGACTGCTGGAGTTGCGCTGACTCTTGGCGTCCCAGATACCCTGATGGTGATTGCCCTTGGGGCTGCATTTGCAACTACAGATCCGGACGCTTTTGAACAGCATGCCCGGCCATTCAAAGATGTGTTTATGGTGATCTTCTTTGTTTTTTTTGGGATCACGATCAACCTTTCCGGCAGTGTAAGCATGGGGGTAATTGCGATCATCTGTCTGCTTGCAATTGCAAGTAAACTCATATCGGGCGTACTTACCGGGCTTGCGCTTTACGGGTCGGCAAGATCCGGCCTCGAAATCTGGGCCAACACAATTGGCCGGGGCGAGTTTTCTATTGCGCTAGCAGCATTGTACGGCTCGCCTCCAGTCGCGGTAACCATTGCCGTGATGGTGATAGTGACGTCCCTTGTCGGTTCGTTTGCAGCGAAGTACTCCAACTCGTTTGCCCGCAGTTTTTCAGGGAAAGGCCGCCGTCACGGCCCCTCTCGCCGGGTGCATGCAGGCCACTGATCTTATTCAATGAGCACAAGCCGCTAGGATCGATAAAGTTTTCCTGCCAGGTTCCCTCTATTTTGACAATACAGGATCTCCATGGCTGATTATCGTACCGGATGTATGGTCTGCGGAAAGCCGCTCAGGTATCTTGAATCGCCGGAACAGCACGAGTGCGCATACTGCCACAGGGTGCAGGCTACCAATTCCCTATGCGAAGACGGGCACTTTGTCTGCGACCGCTGCCACAGTCTTGGTGCCGATGATGCAATAGAGCAGTACTGTGTCCGGACAAAAGAGACCGATCCTGTCCAGATGGCTATTACTCTGATGCAGAACCCGGTCGTGAATATGCACGGTCCCGAGCACCACTTCCTGGTTCCTGCAGTCCTCCTTGCAGCGTACTGTAACGTTACCGGGCAGCCGGATCGTAAAGCCAGATTGATCGCAACTGCACGGGAACGGGCCGGCATGATCCGGGGCGGTGCCTGCGGTTTTATGGGAGACTGCGGTGCAGCTGTTGGAACCGGGATCTTCATCTCGCTTGTAACTGGCGCGACACCGCTTTCACACCGCGAGTGGCAGCAGGCTAACCTTGTTGTGGCCAAAAGCCTTGAAACAATTGCCATGCACGGAGGTCCACGTTGCTGCAAACGCAACACGTTCCTTGCGATTCAGGGTGCAGTTGCATTTGTACGGGAACATCTGGGAGTGACAATCCCACTTTCTCCAACCGTTACCTGCGGGTTTTACGGCATGAACAATGAATGTAAGACAACAAACTGCCCCTTTTATCCGGTCCGCTGATTTCCGGAGCCTCGCGCTTCAATAATGCGCTCGACAATCAGGCGTGAGCTCGCAAGATCGCCGTCCGCGTATTTCCCTATCCGGACTACTCTTGCATGGAGCCCCCGCTCGGTAAGCTCGTTTCTTAGTTTTTCCTCATCGAAATACTGGTTGAACCCGATGGTGATAATATAGGGACGGATCTCCTCAATAGGACGGAACATGTCGGTATGGTCCCCAAGGACTGCATGATCTACGGGCTTAAGTGCGGCGATCATTGCCAGACGTTGCTCTTCCGGGAGGATAGGGTGTGGCTTGTGCTTTACATTTTCATCCCGGGCAACGATTACGAAAAGCTCATCGCCCAGTTTTTTTGATTCCTCAAGATAGTAGATGTGTCCCGGGTGGAGGATGTCAAAGGTGCCAGTGGCAACAACACGCCGGACTGTCATGGAATCACCTCAATATCGCAGGGTTCTCCATCTGCGGTAAAACATAGCCAATCGTTCTCACGGTACGGAGCGCCAATGATAATATGGTACTTTCCTGCCCGGGGAAAAAAGTTTATGTCTGCATTGGATGGCCTGAGCACGCCGTTAGGGTGGGAGTGGGCACTTCCTGCGCGATGGGTTCCAAGGGGCATCATATCAAAGAAGATTGAGGCCGATGAACTCCCGGTAATGGTACCAGGAAGGAGATTAAGTTCGCTAATCACGCCGTCCTCCTCTTTTAAGAGTGCGGCGAACTCCTTGGGGTGGCTGTTTTTTCCCAGCTCAAGCAGCAATGAGAGAAGATCTTTTTTGATCCCGCGGATGGTCATGATAGCACACGAAAAAAGCGTTGGTGTCGCTTGTACCGATCCATTCGTTCTGGTATGCAAAAAATGAATCGCAAAATACTTGGGGATGGGATTTTGTCGCATTGCCCCAGTACTGCCGAATAAATTATAAAAAATGTTTTTAAGATGATGAACCTGACTGGCCCCTGAGCCATGTTAGGAATTCAGCGATAAGGTTACTGTCTTTCTGGTCCTGACTTTGTGCCTGGATTCCGCTATTTCCCTGTTGTTGTACTGATGAAGTACCCGGTCCGGCATTCTGCCCGTTCGAGTTACCGTTATCTGGCACTTGGGGAGGCGTCATATTCCCGGTCGCAGGATCGGGGGAGGTTAGGTTAGTCCCGAGAATGTTCGGCATTCCCTGCCCGGGCTGGGGCATAGTCATGTTACCGGGTGCCGTCCAGTTCCCCGGAGTAGTCATATTGCTGTCGAAAGGCGGGTTGTAGTACGTCATGTTATCTGCCGTCATCCGGTCCTGTCCATGCCAGGTCATATTCCCGAATGCTGTCATATTTCCTTCACCCGGGCCGGGCATAGTCATGTTGCCGTTCATATTCCCGAGACCCCCTCCTTGCGGCCCCCCGGGAGCATTTGAGTTCCCGGTATTCTGGGTTGTCCCGGTGTTTGAGTTCTGCCCGTAGTTTGGCATCATCGGCCCTCTCTGACCCCCACCCTGGTTCATGGGACCTCCCTGTGGGGGTCCCTGGCTTAACCAGGCCTGTATCTGGTCATTTCCTTGATTAGTTCCTTGGCCCGGTCCAGCAGCAACGACCAGAGGAATCATAACAAAGGCCGCACACAACAGGATTACTGGTATCGGTCCAATTTTCAGTGTGTTTTCCATGATATATCTCCTCATTATGGGCAACTGCCTTTTTTCACGCAGTTGTCGTATTCGGCTCTTCTTTATAGCCGACTTATATAAATTAGAATCTCGCAAGGGGTCAATTACTTGGAAAAAAACGGTAATGATTATACCAGCGAGTTAACATTATCGCCACCGGAAACCCTGGTGCCAGAAAAAGAGAGTTGAAATTTAGTATAGTCTTGGCCGCACGATCCGGGTTATTTCTTACTGGTTACTTTGATAACGTGGAACCCGAACTGGGTCTTGACGGGTCCAATCACGGCACCCTGGTCGGCGGCAAATGCTGCCTGCTCGAACTCGGGGACCATCTGTCCCTTACCAAACCAGCCCAGGTCTCCCCCGTTTTTGCGGGATGGGCAGGAAGAGAAACGTTTTGCAACCGCAGCAAAATCTTCGCCGTCTTTTATCCTTTTCAGGATCTTGTTCGCATCATCTTCGTTTGATACGAGAATATGGGATGCGCGTATCTGTGTAGTCATGTGTATCAGTTTGGTTTTTCTTAATAAAAGGGTTGAGATTTCTTCTGGAACTTTAACCTGACTCAGGAGGACACGGGCCTTAAAACTCCCCGTCCTGTTCGAAACTCCTGTCGTACCGGATGGCAAGTTCGGCTTTGTAAAGCTCCCGGCCAAGGTATCCTGCATGGTCGAGGAGTGATACGTTACCTCTGGCAATAATGGTATAGAGCACGTCCTGCCAGCGGGTTCCTTTTATGGCATTGCCGTTGATTACGGCAACTATAGTACCGTCCTCAATGCCAATACGGAAATTGCCTTTCGCATCGTAGGTGATCTCATCTGGCATCTTCTGTGCAGTGATAGCGGTTTCGTATTCCAGAGGTGGTTCGCGCCGGCGCCGTTTTTCTTTAAGTACAAGCAGATCGATACCAAGATCCTTTGCATATGGCCGGTCCCGGGCAAGAATCATCATTTCCGTTGCTCTACGCATTTCTCTTATGGATCCCCGTGTTTTATCCGAGTGTTCGCTGGTAAAAATGATCGAGGCACCTGCCTCCTGTGCCATACCGGCAAGGAGCGCGTTTACCCCGATAGAATCAGCATCAAGGAGTTCAGTGACGTTTCCTGCACCAAAGAAAAGGGGGCAGCTATAATCATTTGACTGGACAAGGGATGCAACAAGTCCCGATCCGGCTGGTTGGAGGAGGGGGTCTGCTACAATGCAACTAATTCCCGCACGCCGGGCCTGGGCAATATTGGTTTTGAGTGATCGCTCTCCTGGTACAACAACCGCGGCTGCACCGGCCCTTGCTATCTCTCGGGCGACATGCGGAATGTTTTTTTCCTGCAACGAGAGGACAAGGTCAGCCCGGGAAAGCGCGACCCGGATCAGCGCCGGGTCCTGCGTATCCACGGCAAGCGGGCGATCGATATCGGCAAGTTCGCCAAAGATCCGTTCTACCTCTTGTGGAGTCGCATCGAAGCCAAAACCGATATCAACGATATCTGCTCCTTCAAGGAAATAATGCTCCGTACGCGCACGGATATCTTCCACCTTGGGGGCATCCATGATCTCGGCGAGCACTTTCATCCGGGAATTCCCGCCGATCTTCACATCCCGGATCACAAATTCCGGTTCTGCCTCATCCTCCGCTGCAGCCACCCGGTCCATGGCATCTTTTGCATTTTTTGTTGCAAGGAAATCATCGGCGGGGACGGAACGCGAGAGCGAGCCGGTTTTAACAAGGGGAAGGACCCATGCAAGATCTGCAGCGTGCCGGCTGCCAAGGTATATTGGAACCCCGGTCTCGCGCTCCACGTGCGCAAACGAAACGGTGCACATTCCGGAGACCACTACTGCATCGTAAGCGCCGTTCTTGATCAGGGTGCTGAGTGCGTGAGGGGTGAGAAAGGATGCAACTTTTCCAGTTACTATTACATCGGCATCAAATCCGGCTGCCGCACGGCGCACAGCCTCTTCAGTCGCGGCGCCGGTGGGAAGGAGGATACGCATACGTTTTCTTAATACCAGAGAGATAAAAATACTATGATCAGATGCTGACCTGCGACTTGCATGTGCATACCAATTTTTCTAAGGATGGCGAGAGCAGTGTCGAAGATATCCTTCGTCAGGCAGAGGCCGTTGGGCTTGACGTAATCGCTATCACTGACCATGACTGTGTCGACGGGGCAAAAAAGGCACTTGCGTGCAAAAGCTCCCTTCTTATCATTCCCGGGATCGAGGTTTCGACGAGGCAGGGACACCTGATTGTTCTTGGGGTAACTGAAATAATTCCATCAGGGCTCGATGTGCGCGAAACTGTCAGGATTGCCCACCGTATGGGAGCACTGGTTATTCTCCCCCATCCATATCACGTGTGGCGGCATGGCGTGGCCCGCAGGATCCGGGCAGCGATGAATATCGTGGATGCAGTTGAGGTTTTCAACAGCAGGTACATTGTTGGTTCTGCAAATCAAAAGGCAGGTCGGATCGCTGCGCGGCTTAACAAACCCTGTGTCGGGGGAAGCGATGCACACAATGCGCGGTTCGTGGGTTATGGGAGAACATTTGTTGAGGCTGAGCCGGATATGCAGGCTATCTTTGATGCTATCCGTAAGGGGAATGTATCCTGTGGCGGGAAGAAAACACCCCTTCGAACGTATACCCGCCAGTCACTGAACAACACATGGAGAAAGATCAAGAGGCTGACCCGACGGTTCCGCATGCGGTAAGACTTGCATGCCGGCTCTCGTACCTTGGGACACGGTTCTACGGCTCGCAGCAGCAGGAGTCCAGCCGGACAATTGAAGGTGAATGTATCGCGGCGTGCCGGCGCCTCGATCTTTTCTCTGACTGGCGGACAGCAGGTTTCTGTTCTGCGGGGAGAACCGATCGAGGGGTGCATGCCTGCGGTCAGGTCATTGTTTTTTCCACGCGGTTTCCGGATCGCGCCCGGCAGGCTCTCAACAACCAGCTACCTCCTGATGTCTGGTGTACGGCAACGGCTGATGTGCCGGATACCTTTCATCCCCGGTACGATGCCCGGTCACGTACGTACCGTTATTATTTTTCCGGTCAGATACGCGATTTACCAGCGATGGAAGCGGCGGCCCGTGTATTCCTTGGCGAGCATAATTTCTCGAATCTGGCCCGGGTAGGGCAGAAGAATCCGTGGCGGAAGATTCTTGGTATCCAAATCGGGAATGAAGGGCGTTTTGTGTTTCTCGAGGTTACCGCTGAAAGTTTCCTCTGGCACCAGGTCCGGTGCATGGCATCCGCCGTCTATTCTGTTGGCATTGGCGAGCTGGATGCAGAAGGAATCCTGTTACTGCTCAATGAAAAAACAAGCCGCCCAATCCAGCCTGCGCCCGCGGAAGGGCTTGTGCTTTGGGACACAGACTGTGGGATTACCTGGGAGCCGGTTGATCAAAGTGATCGCAGCGGCACGTACTGCGCCGATCTCCGGCGTCACCATGCACTCATGGAGCAGGTATGCCGTGTCCTCAGGCCGGAATTAAAGTAAAATACCCGGCCAAAGTTAAAATTCCCGGGCACAGCCGCTTGCTACGGCCGCTTCACGAACGGCGCCTGCCACAGCCTTCACCACGTCCCGGTTAAGGACCCGGGGCAGGATGCGATCCCGTCGGGTACGTTTTACGTACCCGGCAAGGGCGTGGGCCGCTGCGACCTTCATCTCATCTGAGATACGGGTTGCGTGTACATCCAAGGCACCCCGGAATATTCCCGGGAAGGCAAGCGCATAGTTGATCTGGTTGGGATAATCGCTTCGTGCAGTTCCCACGACACCTGCCCCGGCCTGAAGTGCGTCTTTTGGCAGGATCTCGGGTAGGGGGCTTGCAAGGGCGAAGATTATGGGGTCATCTGCCATCGTCCGTATCATGGCAGGCGTCACGATTCCCGGTACTGAAACGCCGATACATACGTCTGCACCCTCCATGGCATCTGAGAGTGTACCTGTACGGCACCCCCGGTTGGTCTCCTCTGCAATAATGAACTTGTACTTGTTCTTGTACAATCCTTCCCGCTCCCGGTGGATGATCCCCTGCGTGTCACAGACGATGATATCGTTCACGCTCGGGAAAAGCCCGGGGTCGTACCCGATATGCCGGAGCATGCGGGTGATGGCAAAACCTGCAGCCCCCGCTCCGCAGATGATTACATTGAGATCCTCGAATTTCCTGTTTGTTACCCGGCACGCGTTCAGCAGCGCCGCAAGTACGACTACTGCTGTTCCGTGCTGGTCGTCATGCATCACCGGGATCCCTATGCCCTGTAATGCCTCTTCCAGTTCGAAGCATTTTGGGGCTGCAATATCCTCAAGTGCGATTCCCCCAAAGACCGGTGCGATGTTTTTGACATCGTCAGCAAATTCTGTGTGATAACTTTCAAAACAGATAGGAAAAGCATCGATTCCGGCGAGCTTCTTGAAGAGCAGTGCTTTTCCTTCCATTACCGGAATAGCAGCGTATCCCCCGATGTTACCGAGAGAAAGCACGCGGGAACCGTCAGAAACAATGGCGATAGTGTTGGATTTGATGGTATATTTCCAGACAAGTTCCGGATTTTTTGCGATCTCTTTTGAAACTGCACCTACACCGGGGGTATAGGCAAGAGAAAGATCCCGCCGGTTTTTCAGCCTGACTTTTGAGTGGACCTCAATTTTCCCCCGGTACTTCTCATGGAATGCGAGTGAGTCTGCGTAGATATTTACTCGCTTTTTTCTCTGTCCGGTCATTTCAGGTCACATTCGTTAGTTGAATGGTGGCGGCGGGGCATGATGAACCTTTTGTGGGAATCCAAGTATGCACCAGCAGGATAACTTATTTTCCACGGAACATTCCTGCAAAAAAAAGGGATCCGTCTTTACCGCAACCTATAACGGCAAACCCTTGCTGAATGTTTCATCGAGCCACGTACATATCGCATCCCTCACGCTACGGTAACCTTCGATGATTTCTGTATCGGCGCTTGGCGTAAGATGAGGATCGGGAAAACCATGATGGATCGTTTTTTTCGCTGATGGGACGACCGGACAGACGGCTCTTGCGTTGTCGCAGAGGGTGACGGCGAGATCCAACGGGACGCCGTTGAACGTATCAATTGATTTTGGCTGGTGGCCTGAGATATCTATCCCAATCTCCTTCATCGCTTGGATTGCACGCGGACTTACCTGTCCGGCAGGTTGGAAACCTGCCGAGAAGACCTCGAAGCGATCACCGTATTTTGCTTTGAGATACCCCTCAGCCATTTGGGATCGGGCTGCATTCGCGGTGCAGATAAAAAGGACACGGGGTCGTGCGGTCATAGATATCAGTACACGAATAGTCGCATGCTGATCGTATACCTCTTTTCCGTTCAATATCTCAATTGCGTTCTGCAGGACTTGAGTGAACAGGTCTACCCTAGCCTATGAGATGTGCTCTCTCCGTAATTATCTTCGGGAAAAAGCCTTCGCCGCTGCAACAAAGTGCCGGCAGAACGCATCGGTGAAATATGCATGCGTATAAGCACCTATGGTTGAATGTTCTGTCAACCCATCATTACCCTTCACAATACCCGTCCCCTTATCGAGTCTCATTGCAAAACGGCCCTCATTTTCGCATTCGACCCGCGAATAATGGAACTCGTGACCTCTTACAGCGACAGTGCCCGGCCAGAGGGATTTCCCGGCAAACCTGCCCTGAACATATCCTAAAGCCTGGTGTTTTTTTGTCATTACTGTCCGGGCCGGCAGTACATCCAGCATCGCATAGGTCCTATCGGTTTCTATGGATTTGCAGAGATACATGAGCCCCCCGCATTCGCCATATACGGGCATTCCTTCCATTACCTTATTTTGAAAATACTTCCTGAATTTCGAGCGTTCAAGACCAGATGCATGCAGTTCTGGATACCCGCCGCCGATATAAACGGCGTCCATCTCTGGTTGTGCATCGTCTAAAGGTGAAAAATACCGGATCTCAGCTCCAGCACGACTGAGCCGGTCGATGTTGTCTTGGTAATAAAAACAGAACGCATTGTCATGCGCAACCCCAATGACTGGCCGGGGGTGGAGTGAAGAGGTTCCCGACGCAGTGCCTTTGGGGACCGTAAACGACCGTGCTGTTGCTGCCACGGCAAGTATCTGTTCCAGATCACATGATTCCTGTAACACCCGCCCGAAATCCTTCATTAAATGGGACTCGTGTGCCATCACAAGACCAAGGTGCCGGCTTTTTACTTCACCATCTTCGAGCCGGGGGACCCACCCTAGCGCTGGGACGACTTCCTCCTGGGCGATCATTGCCCGGTGCCGGTCGCTGCCAATGCGGTTGTAGATAATGCCGGCAAGCTGGACACGTGGATCAAATTCCTTAAATCCCCTGATCACAGCGTGGATGCTGCGCGAGACTGCATGTGCATCAACGACAAGTATGACTGGCGCTTTTAGGATCCGGGCCACATGTGCGGCACTTGCAACATCTGTTCCTCCTGTCCCGTCAAACATGCCCATAGCCCCTTCAACTATGGCAACGTCGGCGCCTTCTGTTGCATCGGCAAATGTCCGGAGGACCCCGGCCTCTCCCATCATGCAGGGGTCGAGGTTACGGGATGTCCTGCCGCAGATGAGGGTATGGTGGGAAGGATCGATGAAGTCCGGCCCGGATTTGAACGGCTGGACCTCGAGACCACGGGCCACGAGAGCTGCCATCAGCCCGCTTGCGATCGTGGTTTTCCCGCAACCGCTGTGAGTACCGGCGATCACTATCCGGGGAACATCCGTCTGCATGATGATGTTGTTTGCCGGCTTCACTGGTATAATTTATCTTCTTGACCAGGGGGGATATCAACCCTCAAGAGTATCTGTAGTTCCGGCCATTAAATAGGAAAAAAGGGTTAGGCTGAGACGTTTGCATCTTTGCAGCCTTCGCCACGGAAGAGCGCCCATTCCTCGCAGGATGTTCCGTTTGTGAAGGTGCACATGCCATACTGGCTACCATCGGGATTTGTCATGATCTGGGTGGTCCCTCCGACATTACCGCAATTGACCGAGGCCGGGTTAGCCATACCGGGCAGAGTTGTTGACGCTGCCACCGGGGTAGTTGTTATCGGTGCAGGTGAAGACGGCTGGGTACAACCGGCAATAACTATGCCGGCAACTACGCAGAGTCCAAAGATGAGAACTACAATAAATCCGGATTTCAGGGTCGAGATCGGATAGCGTTTCACCCGAATACATTAAAAAAGATCGAATTGAATCAGATGTTGGATTTTTCTGCTGCCTTTTTCATCTGGGAGACATACTGCCCGAGGGCGCGTTCCATCGAATCGCGATCATCAAGATGTTTCTCTACAAGGTCAACGATTGCACTCCCGACAATTACGCCATCAGCTCCGGCTTTTTTACAGATTGTCAGGTGTTCAGGCGTTGAAATACCAAAACCGAGAGCAAGAGGGATATCCGTATGCTTCCTGACCCGGTGGAGTAGGGCGAGTGCCTCAGGCGCTACCGTCTTTCGTGCTCCTGTAACGCCGAGAACCGAGACAAGGTAGAGATATCCTTTAGCCTGATTCACAATCCGGTCCATGCGTTCATATGAGGTTGTCTGAGTGATGAGAAAGATGGGATCAATCCCGTATTTTGCGGCTATGGCTACGACTTCAGCTGATTCTTCCACAGGCATGTCGGCTACAAGGATACCATCAACGCCGGCCTTATGTGCCTCGCAGTAAAACGTGTCGATACCCCGGCGATAAATCGTATTATAGTAGGTAAGAAAGACGATCGGCACCAGAGAATACGCCCGGATCTCCCGGACAATTGCGAAAATGGTATCGGGAGTAGTTCCGGCGGCAAGTGCCCGATCATCTGCGCGTTGGATGGTGAGACCGTCAGCGACAGGGTCAGAAAAGGGTACGCCAAGTTCGAGGATGTCAGTGCCGTTGTCAATCAGCGTCTTAGCGATCCGGATCGATGTCTCTTTATCCGGGTCCCCGGCGACGGTAAAACCGATAAATGCAGGGGTCTTTTTTTTCTTGAATACCTCGCTAATGCGCCCCATTAGCTCACCTCTGGTACTATTCCTGCAACGTCCTTGTCTCCTCTACCTGACAGGTTGATGATAACAACATCCCCCTTGTCAAACCGGTCCGCGTTTTTAAGAACATATGCGACGGCATGGGAGGATTCGAGCGCCGGGATGATACCTTCTGTTCGCGAAAGGTAGCGGAAGGCGTCCAGAACATCCGGGTCCCTGACTGCATGATAAGAAACACGGTTTGAGTCCTTCAACATCGCGTGTTCGGGGCCCACGCCCGGGTAATCAAGACCTGCCGCAACGCTGTGCGTGGGAAGTACCTGCCCGTCTTTATCCTGCAACAGGTAGGAAAGAGTACCATGCAGCACGCCAGGATCGCCGGAACAAAGCGTTGCGGAATGCTCCGGCGTCTCGAGACCTTTCCCTGCCGCTTCTATGCCGATCAATTCTACATCGTCGTCAAGGAAGGGATGGAATATCCCTATCGCGTTTGAGCCTCCGCCAACGCAGGCGACTATGGCATCTGGTATCCTCCCCTCCTTTTTTAGTATTTGTTCCCGCGCTTCGTGCCCGATCACTGATTGGAAATCCCGCACAATTGTCGGGAACGGGTGAGGACCAACCACAGATCCGATTAGGTAATGGGTATCGTTCACGTGTGCAACCCAGTTGCGGAGCGCCTCGTTCGTGGCGTCTTTGAGTGTCTGTGTCCCAGAAGTGACCGAATGGATGGTGGCACCCATTAATTCCATACGGAAAACGTTCAGGGCTTGGCGCTTTGTGTCGATTTCTCCCATAAACACTTCGACCTTAAATCCAAGACAAGCCCCGGCGATAGCGGTCGCAACGCCATGCTGGCCGGCGCCGGTCTCGGCAATCAGCCTCTTTTTTCCCATACGTTTTGCAAGCAGCGCCTGCCCGAGCGTGTTATTAAGTTTGTGCGAGCCGCCATGGACGAGATCTTCACGTTTCAGGTAGACCTTGAAACCGAGATCCCAGGACATGTTCCTACAGAAGGTGAGTGGCGTCGGGCGTCCCGCGTATTCCGACTGGTATGAAGCAAGTTCCCTCTCGAACGCAGGGTCTCTTGTTGCATCTGCATAAGCCCCCTCAAGTTCGATAAGTGCGTTCATGAGGGTTTCTGGCACATACTGCCCACCGTACTTGCCAAACCGTCCTTTTCCTACCACGTTATGCCTCCCGTGCTGCGGCAATGAACGCCGTGATTTTGTTGTGGTCCTTTATTCCCGGACTCTCTTCGACACCGCTTGCGACATCGACTGCGTATGGCCGGATCTTCCGGATAGCGTACTCAACATTTTCCGGGGTGAGCCCCCCTGCGAGAATAACAGGGATAGTATACTGCTTAACTGCATCGAGAGCATACGATGGATCATATCCTTTTCCACTTCCATGGCTTTCATCGATAATCACAGCGTCACAATCGTCCGGCAGGGGGTCGCCCCTCCCGATTACCCTGATTACTCGCACACCGGGATCTTTCTCGAATTTGAATGGGTGGGAGATCTGGATGGCTGTCGGATTAAGGGCAATCATTCGTGCCAGGTCATCTTCGGATTTAGTATGGCTCACTGCGACAGTTGCTATGAATGGCCCGACCGCATCAAATATCTCCCGTGCCTTTTCTGGATGAACATCCCGGCGTGATACACCCCCTGAATAAACAACTACACCAATAGCGTTGGCTCCAGCCTGCTCTGCGAACCGTGCGTCTGCTACGCGAGTGATTCCGCAGATCTTTACGCGCATACGAGCTCCTCCAGTTTTTTCCCCGGCTCTGCATGGGCCATAATCGATGAGCCGATTAAGAATGCGTCGCAGTACGGCCGCATCTCCCGGACATCGTCTGCGGACCGCATCCCGCTCTCTGACACTATCAACCGGCCGGCATCCCTTACCCTCTCCGAGAGATTTCGTGTTGTCGATCGGTTTATGGTCATTGTCGATAGGTCACGGTTATTGATCCCGATCAGCCGTGCCTGCGTGGCAAGAGCGCAATCGACTTCTGCGGTTGTATGAACCTCGACGAGCGGTTCGATGCCGGTAGCATATGCGGTGTCAACAAACTCAGTAAGTCGTCCTTTGAGGACTGCGGCAATAAGGAGCACCGCATCTGCCCCGAGCATCTTTGATTCATGGATCTGACGCTCGTCGATAACAAAATCCTTGCGCAGGACAGGCACGCGGACCGCTTTTTTGACGCGGACAATATCTGCTCCAGCTCCACCAAAAAAATATGGCTCTGTCAGGACAGAGATCGCGATACACCCGCCATCCGCGAGGACACCTGCCATCATTGCCATATCCACATTCCTGCGAATGATCCCGCCGGAGGGTGAGGTGCACTTGATCTCAGCAATCACCGGGTTCTTTTGTCCTGCAGAACGGACGGCTCCTTCAAGGCTTGTATGGCTGAATCCATCCGGCTCCGGGAAGGTGTGGGGTAATTTATCTACCCTCTTTTGAGTACGGTTGATAATTTCGTCAAGGATCATGATTCACTCCGTGTTGCACAAACAAGTGCGTCCAGTTTTTTCTGTGCATGTCCCGTATCAATCGATGCAGCTGCACACCGGATTCCTTCCGCAAGAGTGCTGGCATTGCCACTTAAATAGATTGCCGCTCCGGCATTCATAAGAACGATATCGCGTGCAGGTCCTTTTTTCCCGGCAAGAATATCCCGGATGATGCGTGCGTTTTCTTCCGGGTCGCCACCGAGAAGATCATCGTGGCACGACCGGGCAAGACCAAACATTTCCGGAGTAATGACATATTTTGTGATCCGGTCGCCATCAAGCTCTGTGATATCTGTCTCTCCGGTAACGGATATCTCATCAAGCCCGTTGCCATGAACGACCATTGCCCGGGATATTCCCAGAATGCGTAAAACCTCTGCAACAGTCCCGGTAATAGTGCTTGTGTAGACTCCCAGCAGCTGCGCTTCTGCCCCGGCAGGATTTGCGAGCGGACCAAGGATATTAAAGACGGTCCGGCAGCCGAGATCGTGCCGCACTGCCATTACATGCTTCATAGCCGGGTGGTAGTCAGGCGCAAATAGGAAAACAATGCCGATGTTCTTTACAATATCAGCCTGCCTCCTCGGATCTACGCTGATGTCAACATCCAGGGCGGACAGTACATCGGCTGACCCGCACCGGCTGCTTACACCGCGGTTGCCATGTTTGACGACAAAAACGCCAGCCCCTGCCGCAACAAACGCGGCTGCTGTACTGATATTGAATGTCTGCGATCGATCACCTCCGGTACCGCAGGTATCGACCAGTGTTCCTGAAACCTGTGGTCTTACGCTGACTGCGTGGCTCCGCATAACTCGGGCAAACGCAGCAATTTCCTCAGGTGTTTCGCCTTTTATACGGAGCGCTGTCAGAAACCCGCCGATCTGGGCCGGTGTAGCCTGCCCTCTCATGATTTCATCCATAACTTCAGCCGCTTTACCCGGTGTAAGGTCCCGTCCTTCTACGACGGTTACAATGGCCTCCTTCATGGTCACGCGGTCACTCTCCGCGGTCCATATAGGAAATTTTTCATAAGGGCGTCGCCATCATGCGACAGGATGCTCTCCGGGTGGAACTGGACTCCCTCAATAGGGTACGTAGCATGTCTTACACCCATCACGAACCCGTCATCAAGGCTTTCTGAGACTACCTCAAGTTCAGGAGGCAGGCTCTCCCTTTGGGCAACAAGCGAGTGGTACCGGGTCGCCGTAAACAAGGTCGGTAGTCCTGTATATATCCCTTGGCCATCATTTTTAATTTCCGAGGTCATACCGTGCATAAGGTGTCCTGACCGGACTACCCGGCCGCCAAACGCAATACAAATAGCCTGATGGCCAAGACAGACACCGAGTGTCGGGATCGTTTTGCTCAGGGTATCTAGGACCTCGAGACAGACCCCGGAATCTTCAGGAGTACCAGGCCCCGGTGAAAGGATTATCCGGTCACAGCAGATTTTTTTGATATGTGAAAGTGGTGTGTCACACGTAGCTACTACTGGACGGGCACCAAGTTTTCCGACCTGCTGGTACAGGTTAAACGTAAAACTGTCGTAACAATCAACGATGAGAACAATGGGGCTGCTCATGGCACAACACCGGCCTGTTCGATTGCCCGCAACATCGCAGCTGCTTTATTCTCAGTTTCAATCCACTCTTTTTCCGGTACCGAGTCAGCGACTATTCCGGCCCCAGTCTGGATATACGCCAGCCCGTTTTTCACGCTTACCGTCCGGATCGCTATAGCAAATTCGAGATTCCGGTCAAACCCAATATAGCCCACGGCACCTGCATAGAGGCCGCGGGCATCCGGTTCGGTCTCGCTGATGATCTGCATAGCGCGGATCTTTGGGGCCCCGGAAACCGTTCCGGCCGGGAAACAGGACTTGAGCGCATCGTAGCAGTCGAGATGGTCCATGAGTACTCCCTGGACTGTCGAGACCAGGTGCTGGACATGGGAAAACTTTTCTACACCCATAAACTCAGTAACATCAACAGAACCGAACTTGCAGACCCTACCCACATCATTTCGTGCAAGATCGACGAGCATAGTATGTTCAGCCCGCTCCTTCCTGTCAAGCAGGAGTTCCTGGGCAAGTCGTTTGTCCTCGCTCCTGTCAAGGCCCCGGGGTCGGGTGCCGGCAATAGGTACGGTTGTTACCCGGCGTTTCTCCACCCGTACAAGCATTTCAGGGCTTGCTCCGATCACCTGCTCATCTCCGAAGTCAAGGTAGTACATATAGGGACTCGGGTTGATTGCCCTCAATGCAGTATATACGGGGAACGGATCTGAACTGATGGCACATTCCATTCTCCGTGAAAGTACCGCTTGGAATATATCTCCCGCCACAATGTGATCTTTAATCCCGTTCACTGCTTCTGTGAATGCTTCCCGGCCGGTATTGTCCGTTATTGGGGGAGATTTTTTGGATTGTATATTGACCGTCTTTGCCGGCACATCCGCAACAGTCAAGATCTGGTCTGATAGTTCAGCAATATGTGAGGCACAACGCTGGTATTCCGCCAAAGGATCAGTATCATAGGTCAGGAACGGGCTTGAAAAAACAAATAGCCTATGGTCACGGTGGTCGAAGACGATACAGTCTTTGGTCAGCATGAACCGGGCATCGGGGGTTCCCTGCGATGACCGGTTCCGGTGATCCGGCACCCGGTCAAAAAGGGAATGTACAATATCGTAAGAGAAGTACCCAACCATCCCGCCGAAAAACCGCGGGGCTTTAAGATTAACGTAATGAAACCGGGAAAGGATACACCGGATCTTCTCGACCGGATTGGTTCCATCCGGTTCATGGGCAATGGCAACAAATGCATCGCTGCCAGTTACAGATACCTCCCGGCCAAGAGTGATCACGCAGGCGGGGTCAATACCAACGTATGAATAACGAGCGATCTTTTCGCTTCCTTCCATGGATTCAAGAAGGAACCCGGATCCTGTCCGTGTTTTTAAAAACACATCAAGCGGTGAACACTGCGGAAGCGGGAGTTGAGTGCAGAGGGGGATCACCAGCGGTTTAGGCTGATCGGTTACTGCGGTAAGGTACTCCTCTGGTCCAAGATTAAGTGTGGTCTGAATGATATTACGCTCCTTATTTGTCTCTTTTACCCGCTACCGGGTTTCAAGCATGAGAAACACAAAGAGGAAAGCAGTGTCTTCGCTCCCGTTTTTCCTGCTCCATTTGTTTTTTCAAAGATCCGGGGAAGTCTCAATCACCAGCTTCAATGCTTAGTTTTGGTTGTTGTTGTACATATTTATACATTATTGTTATTTTATGTGTGTGTTGAAGCAAAGGAACTATGTTAAGTAAAAAAAATGGATTTTGCCGGGGGCAATATGTACCCGGAAATCCGGTTTCCTTTTTACTGATGTTAGGATTTACACGGAAAAAGAATCTAAAAAATCATTCTATTTTTATTCCACGGTCTCGGAGTTTTTCTGCCTTCTTTTTTGAGCATTCCTCACACCGGAATTCTGGCACCGCTTCGTTGCTTTTATCATAGTCTCCGGATCGGACAAGCCTGTATCCCCGTGTCACTCTGCCGCAGTCTACGCAGGTGATATTCTCTTTTACCTCCCACTGCGCTGCAAGTGTCTGTGATGTAAAAATGAACTGATCCACCCAGAAGAAAATAAGGCCGCCAATGAGGTTAGCTATGATAGCGGCAACGAGATATCCCATACCTGCAAGAAGAATGCCGACACCGGCAAGGATGGGAGTACTTGCCTGCCACCGGAGCAGGTACAGTGCATATCGTTTGAAATTTATCCGCATGCAGGGATCTTGGGATTGGATTATTAAAGGGATTGTGTAACGTGCAAACGCAGTGGATGAGGACTATATACCCCGACGACAAATAGTATGAAATACACGCTCTGTGAGTATCCATGTGGCCGCATAAACAGCACTCGCTCGGGTGGATTTTTGTTTCACGGATGATTGGAATAATTTGTTTCCTGATCATCGTCGTTCTGGCAAATATCCTGACTTTTTACGTGGGAAACCCGCTCTACCATACAGGCGTTGATTTCCTGAACCTGAATTTCTGGCTGTTAATTCTAATTGGTATCATTATTTTTGTTGGCGATATTTTCGGAGCATTTCCTTTCCCGCTGAACCTGCCCGCCCCGATCATCAAAGCAATAGGCAGTGTTTTTGTTATTGCATTTGTGCTCCGGGTTTTTGAGTGGGTTGATACAGCTACCGGTAACAATATTTATCATTATTTTTGGTTGCTTTCTTTTGTTATCGTCCCGATAGTCTTTATTATCGTGCTATTGGCCGGCTACTATGAGATCATTTGTGATCTTTGGGCAAAAGCCAGAATCCGTGATGAATCTGAAACAGTTGTCCACGCTGCTGATTCAAACTCCTTCGCGCAATCCCCATCTCCGAAATCATGGGAAGATGTAAGTGCAGAGTTACGGATGATGTTGTACGAGATAATTCACCGTTTCCGTGAAGAAATACGGAGACGGTAGGTCGCATAGTATACAATAAACAAAATGGTGACAGACCCGTTCAGGAAACTTTTCCTCTTCCATTTTTTCACCAATCAGGATTTTCTATCCGGAATTTTCGCTCTTTTTCTGCGAGTTCTTCGGGTGAATGGGTCGCCGGCATACAGATGCATCTGTGTTCTGAAAAAATGCCATTCCTGAAACTGCCTTGGGGCTCATCCTTGTGGCAGGCGCCGAAAATATCAGTATCGCAGTCATGGTAGACCTGCGGAAGATTTTTTTCCCGGGCCAATGCTAGTGCTTCAAACCACGATCCAGCCATAACAGCAGTTATTGCGGGATCGGATAATATACCAGCCTGTTGTGGCACACGGAATAATAGAATACCGAAAAAAAGAATAAATTTTGTACGATTAGAACCGGGGTTTCCGGTGTTTGGGCAGGCAGTCCCTGCAGTAAACCGGCCTACCTTCAGTTGGCTTGAAGGGAACTTCGCACTCTTTTCCACAGTCTGAACAGACTGTCTTTGTCATTTCTCTGGGACCGAAATTTCTCGGGCCGCCAAATCCTTTTCTTTCCATTGTATTACTCATGCAGTTTATATCTGCACATATTCATCGTACCATTGAGTATAAATACATCTGCATCAGGTTGGATTGACGGCCTGCTCTTTTAGGGAATGATTTCGCACCCGTTGAACTTTTCATGGGCAAAATCCGAAATTTTGATGAGGCCTGATTCAATAAGCGCCTGCACACGGGGAAGTTCATCTATGAGTGCCTGATGCAGATTTTCCACTGTCCCGCACACCAGATGGCGGCCAGTCTCGTTCCAGGGATGCACAATAGCAGAATAGAGGCAACGCCCGCCACAGAACGTGTGGATACGACATGTTGTGCATTCGCCTCCTATGGGTATCCGGGGCAGGTTTCTGGGATCTGCATTCTTTATATGGCCGACATAATGGGATCTCATCCCAATCATAATCGGGCAGGGTGCGATGCTACCGTCGGTCATGATCGCATAATTTGCGTGTCCTGATCCACACCGGAGGAGGGTCTCCTTTCCGTTCAGGAGATCTTCCATTGGATCGATGAATGGATACCAGCACCTGACCAGGCCATGCTGTTCCATATCATCGACCCATGTTTTAACAAGAGCACGAATACCGGGGTTATAACTCCGGTCTACCCATTCCGCAAACCGGCGGCGGGACAGATCCCGCGAGAAGTTTGCATCCATCTGCCAGTGAATGGAAGAAAAGGGAAATTCCGGGTTTTCTGTGAGGTACCAGACCTCATCGAAAATATCGGTTTGCTCAGTTACGGTCATCCGAGCAATCAGTTCGCCGCAATAACCGTTTGACCGGATCAGTTTTACATTCTTTATTACCCGGGAAAAAACACCGGTTCCACGGTTTTCATCAGTGAGGGCTTCGCGTCCGTCAAGCGAGACAAGAATCGTCGATAATTTATTGATGATCTCCGGGGCGAGCTGATCGAGCAGGACACCGTTTGTCTGTATCATGAATCGTTGTACCGGTGCCTCGCTGACAATTTTTTCGATAAGTTCAGACCTGAGGAGCGGTTCGCCACCATAAAATGTGAGGGTGGGAGCAGGATCCTGAGCAAGGAACCGGTAAAGCAGCTTGAGATCGTAGGTGAGGTCCGATGAAAGATCGGTATCAATCTCTATTTCCATTGTTTCTGGTAACCTGTCATCCTCTCTTTCAAATGCCTTTTCCCGGCAGTAACGGCAGCAGAGGTTGCAGTCATCAGTGAGAATGATATGGAAATACATGAACTGATTCCTTTTATTATGGTAATCGGTAATCCATAAATTTGCGTGCTACCGTCGAAAATCTATTGCAATGTATGAAAACTACCTCTTGAATATACGATATCTGCGCAGTATTGTTGGTGAAATTTTTGCATAAATATCACACATCAGTCCAACCTTACAAGACACGAAGACACGTTTTTCAGAGATGCCGCAGGCGGGGCAGGGTACTGCGCTGAAGCATCTTTTCATGCGGCAACATCTTCGATGGTATTATCCTCATTCCCCTTTATTTCGGGGCTATTTTAGCAAACGGGGCTATATTATGACTTTTTAAATCGGGGTTAATAGTGCGCCACAATACCGAAAATACCAATAAAAATATGGCCAAATTTCATAGTTCGACGTGTTTTCGACGGAAACCTTTTATATTATCAGGCGGTAATTCTCATTATCAAAACCCAAATGTGGTTTTGAGGTGTTTAAATGGGAACCAAAATTGGAAAGGAAAAAATTCAGCGCGAAAAGGGATTCCTGTATTTCATCGGGAAAGACGGCTATGTATGGGCAGCCCCGATGAAACACAACAAGACCGGCAAGAAGAAGAAAGTCGGTACTGAAAAGATTGCCAAGGAAAAAGGCTTCATGTATTACATTGGCAAAGACGGATTCGTCGCAAAAGCCAAGATGAAAAACGCATAACCAATCAATCATCTTTTTATCTTGTTTTGAAGCCAGGCAGAAATCCCGGTTAATCCGGTGCTGCCCGGCTCTCCATTGTTTTCCTTGGACTAGAGAGCATCCTGCTTTTCATTTGAGCGATCTGGTAGCACTCAGGATATTGCATCCTTGAAGGAAATAGCATAAGCAATGCATATGCATTCTATTGAGGAATCATAGGGCGCTATGTATACCCCTTTGTTTCCACTGGAAAATATTAATCTATTTGAAATTTGTCGCCTATTTCCTCCAGAAGTATCGGGTGTAAGAGATCAAGTAACTACCCATGCCATATGCAAATAACTGTCTCAAAACGAGGGGGAAGAGACGTCAAAGGGCTGATGTGCTGCCATAATGTGACATTTTCAGGAAAAGGATCTTAAAAAATATGGGCCCGTCGTGATTCGAACACGAGATCTTCGCCGTGTGAAGGCGACGTCATAGCCAACTAGACCACGAGCCCTCATGCATCGACCGGGAATCGAACCCGGGCTATAGGCTTGGAAGGCCTAAGTCATACCTCTAGACCATCGATGCACTGCGCTCTACAATTTTGGCGGGGTGTGTATTAATGCTTGCTTCTCCCGCATTAAAAATTCAAACTTAATCCCGAATAGTTTTGCTGGAAGGTTCATAAAATGCACAGTCCGTTGATCATGAAGAGACGGGATTAATATCCCTGGATCTCAGCACTGATCCTTTCAAGGGCGGCAATTCTTTTCTCTATGGGTGGGTGAGTGGAGAAGAGCTCCATAAGTGTGTTACCGGAAAGGGCCGGAATAATAAAGAACGCATTTGCACTTTCAATTTTGGCTTTTGCCTGGGGCGGGACAACTTCCATCCTTCCGCTGATTTTACCTAACGCTGAAATGAGTGCCTGGGGATTTCGCGTGATGAGTGCGCTTCCCCTGTCAGCGGCAAATTCCCGGTACCGGGAGAGTGCAAGCATCAACAGGGTACTGATGGCATAGACAACGATCGAGGCTACCCAGACGAGGATCCAGCCGGCGCCATTATCTCGATTATTGCCTCCAAAGAGTGCCGTAAAAAAGAAACTCTGCATAATCATCGACGCAATCATAGCAACAAAACTTGCCATGGTCATCGTGAGAATGTCCCGGTTTTTCACATGAGAGAGTTCGTGTGCGAGTACCGCTTCAAGTTCATCTTTATTCAGGAGGCGCAGAATAGAATCGGTACAGGCAACCACGGCATGTTTTGGGCTGCGTCCCGTAGCAAATGCATTGGGTACCGGGCTCTGCATGATGGCGACCTTTGGCATGGGCAGATCGGCTTCATGGGACAATTTTTCTACCGTAGCGTAAAGTTCCGGATATTCATCTTTTGCAACAATTCGTGCATGTGTACTCCAGAGCACCAGTTTATCCGAAAAGAAATATTGGATAAACGCCATACCGACAGCAAGAAGTATTATTAACCCCAATCCAGCGCCAAACTCCAACAGGATGGTCATGAATACCAGATAAACGATGAAGAGGAGGAACATCGTCATCCACGATCTGGCTGTCAGACCCCAATCCCTTTTCCATTCCATATTTAGTACATTTCAGCTGCTGTCGCATAAATGATTCTGAAATAGCAATACCGGCATGATAAGTAAAGGAATCGAGGAAATATGGCTATAGTGATAAAATAAATGAGCAGGAATTACCGGGCAATCTTCACACAAAAGCAGAAACTATTTTTCGGCATAACACCGGATGGGTACAACATGGATGAAGTCGATTCCGAGGCTCTGGCTGATGTGGCATACGGCATTTTCGATCACCTTCTCACCCGAAAACTTCAGACTCAGGGAAAGTATCTTTATGCCCTTGTGGAGGGAGGCATTGACTTCACAAAAGATCTTTCCGAGACTGTTGCACAGTTTAACGATGAATACCCTCAACTTGCAAAGGCGCTCCTTGATCGTTTTAGTAATGTTGAAACCATTTACCGGATGCTTTGTGACGGGGAAGGGGTTATTCCTTCAAAGACGACCCAGATGTACTGGATTGTGCAGGATGCACCCGGGAGCGCTCCTGAGGCAATCGAAGATGAACATGCTGGCAAGTGGTTGATCTTCCAGGATCCTGAAGATGCAGATACTTCGTGGAAAAAAGTTCGGGACGCAACAATTATTCATGAGCTTGGCATATCGGCAAAAGTCAGTACAGCTAAACCCAATCCGGATTCCCGGGACAGTCGCCGGGTCATTTATATTTATACAAAAGACTGGGCTGATGAGCCGGATGTAATGCGCGTGCGGGAGAATTTACGCCAGCTCGGTTTTGTTGACCGCATCGGGTACAAGCGTAATCTTGAAACATTCGCTGGAGAATATGCCCAGAAGGGCAAACGTGTGACGTACTACTCAGCATAAATTTTTTATTTTTTATGCAAATAACGAAAAAAGAACGATTGTATTACAATGAAAATCAGTTACGCTTTACGCTCCTTATTTTTCGGCCGCAGGTTCTTATACCCGCATTTGCGGCACGTGGTTGCACGAATCGCATTGCGTGCATTGCAATGCATACATATTTTCACGTTGAGTAAACGAGCTTCGGCTTCTGGGAATTTTGCCATGGAAATATACTCCTGTCTGCCCTTATAACAATGTTCTTTGATCTTTTAACGGTTTGTATCGGTTTCAGTATCTTTCCTGTTTATGAACCAATCATGGAATAACGTAAGTGCACGTGCCCGGTGAGAGATGGCGCTTTTCTCTTCAAGAGGGATCTCAGCAAGAGTCTTTCCGCCCACCTCAAAAACCGGATCGTAACCAAACCCTTCCTCCCCCCGTGGCTCAGAAATGACGTTGCCCTCAATCATACCGGTAAACACAAAAATACCTTTCTCATCCGCAAAAGCGATGGCTGTGGTAAAATGAGCGTTTCGATTCATGGTGCCTTCCATGAGCATCAGGATGCCTTGGTTACCAATCGTTTTGAGTACATAGGCTGCATAGGGCCCGGGAAAACCGTGGAGTGCGTCGATGGAAAAGGAAGTGTCATCTACGATAAGCGGCCGATGGAGATGATTATAAGCGTATCTGGCTTTCTCGCGAGCTATCTCTTCTATATCATCCGAACGCAGTTCCGGAATTTCGAGTGTTACATTGTCTAATCTGATAGACTGGCCAAAAAACGCTGCCACTTCTTGCGCTTTATGGATATTGCTGGTGACCATAGTCAGTGACCGGCTCACAAGTACCTCCCCCTGAGTTCTATCTCCTTTTCTCTCGCAAGGACATCTGTAGCCTGGGCGAATGTTTGCGTGTATCCCCGGGCAAATGCGTCTTTGAAAAGACTGGCTTCCTGTGGATTTGTGCTTTCGAGCGTTTGGAACAGGACGTGAATGTCGACGCCTCTTTGCTCGATTTCTGAAGTTACCTGTGCGAGACCAAAATCAATGAGCACACATCTGTCGTCTGTGTCACGCAGGATCATATTACTGGTGGTGAGATCTCCATGCATGATGCCGGCCGTGTGCAGCCGGCCGATCATCCGTCCCGCCTCTTCGCAATGAGCCTCGGTGAGGGCACAGGTAAGAATTGCACCAGTAACTTCTTCCATCACAATCGAGTCATGGGTAATATCGATCATGACTGGGGTAGGAACGCCACCTTTGCGGGCCGCATGGATAAGCCGTGCCTCCGCCCGTGTTCGCTCCCTGATCAGTTTTCTATCAAGGGATGGGGCCCTGTATTGTTTAGTCAAACGTTGCTTAATTGCGCGCCCGTTCCTGAAACTTATGACTGCTTCAGCACCGCGTTTCTGGCCATCAAAACTGTTTTTTTCAGGATCCGATTCAGACACAACTTCATGTTTCCAGGTTATCTCAACCTCATCTGAACGGAATGAAGGGTTAACCTGTGATTTTTCAATGGCGAGCGACTGGCCGCTTTCAAGCATTAATTTTCCTGTATAAGCGATCATTGCGCCATTGTCCCCGAGATATTTTCGTTCGGGGACAAAAAACTGTGCACCCCGTTCTACACACATAATGCCCAACATCTCCTGCAGACGTGCATTTGCCCCTACGCCACCTACAAGGAGCACCTCGCGTTTTCCGGTGAGCGAGAGTGCTCTCTCTGTGACCTCCACGCACATTGCAAAAGCGGTTTCCTGAAGGCTGGTGCATACATCGGCAAGCGGTTTATGAGAATCTTTAGCTGCCGAGACCAGTCCCGAAAATGCAAGATCCATGCCTTTTACGGTGTAAGGTAGTTCAAAGTATTTTCCGGATTTTGCTTGGTCTTCAATGAGTGGCCCTCCGGGATGAGGGAGATTTTTTGCGCGTGCAAACTTATCGAGGGCGTTTCCTACACCAATATCGAGGGTTTCTCCAAAGATACGGTATCGCCCGTTGAGATATCCGATAACCTGAGTATTTGCCCCGCTTGCATACAGCACGATAGGGTCCCGGCAACCGGTTGCCCAGCTTCCAATCTCAACATGGGCGACACAGTGGTTGACGCCAATAAGCGGGACATTGAGTGCGAGAGCAAGCGAACGTGCTGCGGTCGCTACCGTTCTCAGGCAGGGACCAAGTCCAGGCCCTTGTGAAAACGCAACCCCTGTTACCTTATCTGGCTCTTTAAGAATAGTTCCGATTACCTCCCGCATAACCGATGCATGGTGCTGGGCAGCCTCACGCGGGTGGATCCCTCCGTGTTCCGGTAAATATGGACGGGAACAAAGGGCAAGAAGATCACGATCAAAAAGAGCAGCACTGAGGTTCCACGCTGTCCCCTCAATGCCCAGTATCTGCCCAAATTCAGGCATCAGCGTTTATTTCTTGAATTCGGTGTATCCGCACTTTCCACAGGCAATACGATCCTTATGGTCGGCCATTACAACACCGGGACCACAGCGGGGACAATATTTTTTAGTAGGGGTGACGTTATTGCCTTCAACTTTGAAAAATGCACTGCGTCTCGGACCTTTTGCCGCGGCTTTCTTTGCTGCAGCCATGATCAGGCCGCTCCTTCTTCTTTGGGTTTTGGCATGCCTCGTGCAGAGAGGAACGGGTGTTCGGTTTTCTTCTTGGCTTCTTCAGTATCGTACACGCGCGCTTTACCATTGATCATTGTCTTGCCAAAATTGCTTTTCAGACTGTCAAGGATGACCAGCGGTTCTTTTACATTAAGCAGGGCGCAGAGTTTACCGGTTATCTGCATACGGGAAGGTGTTGCACCATCGTATGTAAGTGTAAACTGAATCTCTCTCCGTGATAAAAGTTCATTCCTTTTATCGCTCTCGATTTTAAAGTCCATCGATATCCTGTAATTATTGGAAATCGTGTTATTTAAAACCTGACCTAATTTCAAGAAACCAAAGGAAGATCTTAGAGATCAAAAGGGGGATATTTTCTGATTTTTTTAATTAATTGTTAATTACAGTGAACTGCCCGAGGAGTTCTTTTGCCGCAGTTTTTGCAGCCTCATCGATTTTACGAAGCACGATGCCTTCATGCGGCTGACCGTAGAGTACAACAGATGATAAAGGTGCAACGATTACGAGCGGGATGACCGCAAGATCTTCTTCTCCTTCTACCATTATGGTGACCGGAGAGTTTTCAACCGCGAAAGTGAGCGCGTTGATCAGCTCATCGGTAATGGTTCCGGGAGGATTTTTTACATGAATGCACTTCCCGGATATATCCGGCATCCTCTCACAAGGAGAACGCATTGTCTGGCCGTCGACTACAGCGATTGCGGGTGTAATGCCTTTTTTCTGAAGGGTTTGGGTGACAACATCACCCACTGAATAGATGGTTAGTCCGGAAATCTCTGGAAGAACTGTATCAATATTATGGTGGAGTGTCCCGAAAGGGTCCTTGAAGAGTTTACGTGACTCTTTAGGGAGAGTGAACATTCACCTGACCTTCAGCGCATAGCGCCCGGGCAGCTTGATGTTCATCCGTTTCGCCACATCAGAATTCTCCGGGTCAATAATGACGAGGTACCCTGACCAGTCATCGCTTAAATTTGTCGTTCCGCAGATAACGCAGTTCTCACCATCTACAACACGATGGCAGTCCCGGCAGACTTTCCCCTGCTTTTTTTTATTCATCGGCGGCATGCTCTTTCCTCTTACTCTTGGACTTTTCCGGTTTCTCTTTCGGGGTCCCGGTAGTTCCGGCAGCTGCCCTCTCTTTCTCTTTTTCGATCTCTTCTTCGAGCCAGAGCGAGGTGCCAAGACCTGCCTGTCGCATGGTAAGGCCGATCTTACTATCCCGTGGTTCACGCTCGTTCAAAGAGAGTGTTACTACACGGACCCTTACGGTGTCGCCAACGCCGATAAAGCGTTTGGAATCCTGGCAGATAAGCCGGGCATTTTTTTCATCGAAATTTATATATTCGTCTGAGATCTGGCTCACGTGCAGCATGGCATCGATCGGTCCGAGGCTTATAAATGCCCCAAAACTTGTGGTTTCCACGACGAGACCCTCAATTACTTCCTGTAGGGCAAGCCTCAGTACGAGCCCTTCAAATTTCACGTCGTAGTATACGCCTCCGTCTCCGGGGACGATCTCGCCTTCACCGACATGATCAACCTTGGTCACAGCAATAAAGACCCCCAGTTCCTTGTCGATGCTTCCTTCAAGCTGTTCCTGAAGAACTTCCAGTATGACCTTGTCCAGTTTTTCGCCCAGCCTGTTGGGGGGCACCCTGACTTTGTCTTCCAGTGTCATCTTGTAATACATAACTCGCCTACCTTCGCAATATCTCGAGCTTTTTCTGTTTTCTCATGGATATGACCCCTATTCCCCTTGCCAGCAGCTCATCTCTGACCCGGCGATCATTGGTAACTACCATGCCGCTGTTTTCTATTGCCCAAGTGATAACCTGATCATCGACCGGCATTGGATTACTGCTGCCGTTGGCGACCGCGCATTGACCGGCAAGCGCGAGGCCAAGCCGTGCAGCGGCACCCTCACTGCCTTTTGCCCGTGAGAGCCCGGCCAGTTCCTGCATCACGCCCGGAAGAACCACCGGTTCAAAACTGCCGAGCAGTTCACGGATCTCACTGAAGAGATCAATCCTGAACTGCGCAGGCATCATGAGCGCATTGGCGTCCAGCATGACTTTTACTCGCTGAGGACACCCATCCCGATTAACCGCCAGCGTGCTCCCACCTGCCGGCTGATGGCGATCCTGGCTCCCTGCTCTGCACAGACCGGACGCTTCAGCTGCACTTCGACTGCTTCTTTTTTGGTGCTCGTAACCACCCCGACAGTGACTGCTGTTCCGACGGAAAGCATAAGGGGTTCGTTGTATTTCAGGGGTTCGATGATTAGTTCACTCGTTGATCCGACAACCCGCTCCATCAGGGTTACCTGACATTTGATTTTGTCCCATACTGGGGGTAGTTTACCTACATGACCGACTACCTGACCTGCAAGAGCATCACTTTTCGTCAGCGCCGGGTCAAGTTTGGTCCCAACACCAAGGAGACCGCCTGGTGTTGCCTCTTTTACCGTTTTTGTACCGGCATTAATCGAGGTTACCTCCGTTATGATGGGGATCCATTTGATCCTGTTCTCAATTTGTGTCTGTCGGCCTGGTCTGATTTCAATAGGGTCGCCGTCGTGGAGGATGCCCCGGATAAGAGACCCTCCGACGACGCCCCCTTTTACCTCTTTCCAGTTGCAGCCGGGTTTGTTGATATCGAAGGATCGCGCAACAAGCATAACTGGCTCTGCTGCAGGGTCACGGACCGGCTCGGGTATAGTCATGTCCAAAGCCTGTACTAACGCACCCATATTGATCCCTTTCTGGGCTGAAACGGGAATGATGGGAGCGTTCTCGGCAACGGTTCCTTTCACGAATGCTTTGATCTGGTTGTAATTGTCAACTGCCTCTTTCTGGGAAACAACGTCGATCTTATTCTGGACAATTACTATCTTTTTGATGCCTACAAGTCCCAAAGCCATGAGATGCTCTTTTGTCTGGGGCTGCGGGCATTTTTCTGTAGTGGTAATGACAAGCATCGCGCCGTCCATCAGCGCCGATCCTGACAGCATCGTCGCCATCAGGGTTTCATGCCCGGGTGCATCCACAAAGGAAACTGAGCGGAACGGCGTCCCCTCTCCACCGCAGACCGGGCACACCGGCGTTGTTGAGTAGGCGTCCGGGCCCTCGCAGTGCCCGCACTTATAGAACGTTGCATCCGCATAGCCCAGCCGGATAGAAATACCGCGCCGAACTTCCTCGCTGTGCCGGTCCGTCCAAGTCCCGGTGAGTGCGTTAACGAGCGTGGTTTTCCCGTGGTCCACATGGCCCACTACCCCTATATTCACACTGGGGATTGTCACATCATGCAAACGAAATCGAACCTCCTTATCTTATATCGTATAGGCATACTTATACATAACCCGAAAAAACCAATTTTTTAGGGCTCCCTTCGTTTATTCTCTGTGGGAAAAAAGTATTCATATCCCCGTTTTCCAAGGATGACTTGTTTTCTGAGATTACCCCCCACCTTCGCAGCTCTGGTCGATGTTTTTTAGGGCTTCCTGAAGTTCGCTCCCTGCGGCAAATTCGCGTTCACGCCTAATAATTTCTTTTGCATCTTCCTTAAGGGAGGACGCTGATTTTTTTGCCTGTTCCGCAGGGATTAACAAATCGATTCTATAGAGAAGGTGGGTACTGTCCAGTTCGGCAAACTGGTTTCCCGCCACCTGTTCAAAACGGACCACAGATCCTGTAGTACCGGTACGGGGATACCTGACCCTCATGCCTAGGGTGATCTCTTCTGCAAGCATACAAGAGAATGAATCGATTTCAATATAGAAATATTATACCTTAATCAAAATTTCGGAGCTAATTCTTCGCACAAATATCTGATAATATGGCTTCAAACTGGCGGGACTTCTCTTTCCAACTATAGTGTTCGAGGTCAATTTGGAAAGTTACTGGTTTTTCCATCAGGTTTTTAACCTGGGTGATAAATTCATCCTGTGTCCTGTATACGAAGAGGTTTGGCCCTCCGATACGGGTGACATCCGGAATAGGCCGCATCAGGATCGGTTTTCCACAGGCCGAGTATTCAAAAAACTTGTTGGGTAGTGCTATGTCCCCCCATTGCGGAGGGGAGAGCGGTATTGTGCATATATCCATACAGGCAATATATCTCGGCAGTTCTGCATAGGGCTTTGTCCCGGTGAAAATAACGTGCTCGGAAACATTAAGTGATTCAGCAAGCTGCCGGAGTTCTTTTTCATAATCGGTAAAAAGTGATCCTCCGACTATAAGGAGACGTGTTCTGTCACGGTACCGGATCAATTCAGGAAGTGCCCGGATCATCTCGTCAATTGCATACCAACGCTCGATGCTCCCTGAAAAGCCGATGACGAAATCGGCATCACTTATACCCAGTTCATGTCGTGTCTGCGATCCATCTTGTGGTACAAAAAGATCTGTATTGACGCCATTTGTTATGAGCTCTGAGGAGAACCCCAACCCTTTGAGTTTAGCTACAAGAGATGGGGAGACGGTTGTGATCTTGTCGCTGTGTGAAAGGTTTCTCCGTGTGATCTCCCAGACTCCGCTCCTAATGCATTGGGCAATATACCGGTTTTTAAAGTAAGCTGCGGCGGAGTCCGGGAACCAGTCTTTGAGATCAAAAACAACCGGTACTTTGTGATGCTTTGCCGCGGAAATGACGGCGGCCCCAGCGAGGACATGGGCTGCAACCACGATATCGATCTTGTTGTCCTTGATGATCTTATTAAAAATATAGTAGTGATATGGGGTGTTGAGGGTATAGTGAAGGAATGGGTTTTTTACCGGGAATTGTGTTGCCTCTTCAACGATAAGCCTAGTGGGGCGGGTATCACCGCGGCTTACGTGAAAATGGGCCACATGCACCTCGTGGCGCAGGGCAAGTTCCTCGAAGATATAATGGTGTCTTGAGGGTATAGGATGGTGGATATAGTCTTGGGTTGAGATAAGGAGAATTTTCACAAAAATCACGCTTCTTTTCCGGGTTTACTGATAAATGGTAATTTTCACCCTGCCATGTTAATTTTCAGAACATTTTTTCTGAAGAGCTAACGGCATATCCCGAATCTCTGCCGGAGAACCAACAGCAAGTTTGTGTGCCGGTACATCCCGGGTCACAATGGCACCTGCTGCAACAAGTGACCCTTCCCCGATATGAATGCCGGGAAGAATGGTCGAATTTGCTCCGATGGCTGCATGGTTTTCTATCACCGGACCTACAAGTCCACCAATCCCTGATGGGGGGTACCGGTCGTTGGTCAAAATGGCATTTGGACCGATGAATACATGATCCTTTATTGTTGTATTTGTGGGAATGTAAACCATACTCTGGAGATTAACATTATTACCAAGGATCGTGTTCCCTTCGATGATAACCCCGGTGCCGACGGAAACATGGTCCCCGATGCGGGTCTTTTCACGGATGAGCACGTTATGCCCGGCCTGAAACCGGTTCCCGATGGTTACATCGCAGTAGATAATGGTGCCCGATCTGATCACAGCGTCGTTTCCGATTGTAGTCCCAGAAAATCCGGTTTTTCCAATGTATTCCCTCGAGGGAAACCCCAAGGTCACTGGTTCAAATACCTGAAGTCCGGTTCCTGTTTTATTGATCCCGTATTCGATCATTCCACGGTCACGCTCTTTGCGAGGTTTCTTGGTTTGTCAATATCCCGATCAAGGGCCACTGCGGTTCGGTATGCGAGTATCTGGAGCGCTACAATAATTGTCAGGACACCGATAAATGAGTGTGTTTTTGGCAGCGGGATAAATAAATCGACGATATCAGATAACTCTAAGTCCCCTTCATCTCCGAAAGCAATAACTGGTGCTCCTCTGGCTTTGATCTCCTTGATATTGGACACCATAACTCCATACGTTTCTCCAGGTGTGCAAATTGCAATAACCGGTGTATCCGGCGATAAAAGTGCAAAAGGTCCATGTTTTAATTCCCCTGCTGCATATCCTTCAGCATGGATATAGGAGATCTCTTTCATCTTGAGAGCGCCTTCCAGTGCGACCGGATAGAATGGGCCGCGTCCAATATAGAAGATACTCTTTGCATTTCTGCACAGGTCTACAGCGGCTGACAAGTCCATCAGGAGGACCTCTTCGATTGCCTGGTGGGCATGCTGGAGAATATTCTCAAACATTCCGTCAGATCGGGCATCAATGATCTGCATGAGGATCGCCAATTGGGCAATAAACGATTTTGTGGCTGCGACACTAATCTCTGGTCCGGCGCGCATAAAGAGCGTAGCATCAGCAACCCTGCTCGCAGAACTGCCAAGAACATTTGTTATTGCAAGCGTCTGGCAGTTATGTTTCCGTGCAAGCCTGAGTGCAGTCAGCGTATCCGCAGTCTCCCCTGACTGTGTTATCCCAATCAAAAGACCTTCCAGTGGTGGGTGGAAATACCGGAACTCCGAGGCAACATCCACTCGCACAGGAATTCCGCATGCCTCTTCAAGCAGATATTTGAAAATAAGTCCGGTATGATACGATGAACCGCAAGCAACAACGGTCAATGAGGAAAACTTGTAGACAAACGACGGTAAAGTATGTTTATCGACGCACCTCAATGTGTTGAAGAATGCCTGAGGCTGCTCGTAAATCTCCTTGAGCATAAAATGAGCAAACCCACCTTTCCTGACTTCTTCGGGAGACCAGTCGATCAGTTCCACCGGCCGATCCACTCGACACATGTCCCGATATATTTCTATGCCGTTTTTTGTCAGGCATGCTGTATCGCCATCTTCGAGAAAAACCGCACGTTCTGTGTAATCCAGTACCGGTGTCATATCTGATGCGGCAAAATATTCATTGTCGCCGATGCCGATTACCAGCGGGCTGCCATTGCGGGCGGCAATCAGGCAATCCGATCCGGCCGCAATGATCAGCAACGCGTATGAACCTTTGAGGATAGGGAGTATGCTTCTGACAGCTGATAGCAAATCCGTCCCTTTCCAATACCGCTCCTCAATAAGGTGGGCGACGATTTCCGTATCGGTCTCTGACCTGAAGGTATGTCCTCTGGCTGTGAGCGCTTTTTTTAACTCGGCAAAATTTTCGATAATCCCGTTATGGACAACAGCGATGCGGTTGGTGCAGTCCACATGTGGATGTGCGTTAATATCATTAGGAATACCATGGGTCGCCCACCGGGTGTGACCTATACCTATGGTTCCGCGTAACCGGAGCGCACCGGAATATTCAGAAATCCGTCCTTTGTGCTTTTCGATCTCAAGATTAGATTCCAGTGTGGCTATGCCAAATGAATCATATCCCCGGTATTCGAGTTTTTTTAAGCCTTCAAGAATCAGGGGTGCCGCCTGCCTTCTCCCGATATACGCGATAATCCCGCACACGTTATATCACCATGGTATCGTCAGGGATTATACGTGAACTCACAACCCGGTTTCCTTCAAGAGTGGCATTGTTCCCGACAATACCGTTCCGGAACCGGGCAAATGAACCGCAGGTAACATTATCCCCGAGAATCGCGCCGAAGTGTGAATGGGTTGGCTTTCCTTCGATCTCCAGAAACCCCTCTGTTGTGCCTGTCGATATATGGTCGGCAAGCACACAGCGTTCACCAATAACGGAATCCATAATCCGGGAATGGGAGGCTATCGATGTATCATCCATTAGTATGGTGTTTCCAATTAGGCTCAACGGTTCGATAGTTACCCGGGATCCAATGCTTGTATTGGGCAGGATACAGCAGTTCGGTCCAATTGTACAATCATTCCCTATGATAACAGGGCCAGAGATCACGGTGTTCGGGCCGATGGTTGTTCCTTTCCCTATGTGGGTAGGCCCCTGGATCGTGGCGTGGCGGCTGGATGTGCCCTCACGGGTGGCAGGCATATGCCGGAGGAGGCGCTGATTCAACCGGATCAGATCCCAGGGGTAGATCGCATCCTGCCAGTCATCCGCTGTAACGGCATGAACATCAATTCCATTCTCTATCATACATGAGATAGCCTCTGTTACATCATTTCCCCGGACATACTGGAAAAAGTCCGTCGGTAACGAATATATCCCAGTACTCACGAGAAAACTCGTGGCATGATCCGGCTTTTCCACAATGCTGTCTACCCGCCCATCCCGTACCGTAATAACCCCGAAATTGGAGGGGTTGGGGTGTTCTTTTACCAGAACTGCATTTTTGATTTCCTTGATCTTTGCCACTGACTGAGCGTCAATGTAATTGTCCCCGGGAAGCAGCAGGAAATCTCCTTTGATCTGGCTCTCTGCCTGCTGGAGCGCATGAGCGGTTCCGAGTTGTTTTTCCTGGATAACCACTTCAATAGGCAGATCGAGCTGGTTTAGGAAACGGGTTACGTGTTCCTTGCGGTATCCGACTACGACAATAATATCACGGATGCCGTTTGTTACGAGAGCATCGATAGTATACGCAATAATGGGTCGGTTTGCTACAGGAATCATAGCTTTTGGCCGGCTCCATGTGAGCGGGCGAACCCGCCGTCCCTCTCCTGCTGCAAGAATAACTGCCTGCATATCGTTACCTACCGGATTGTTGAGTTCTCCCCAAAACTTCCTTCCACATAACTATTTGGTGCAAATTGTGCATTGCTACCTATAACTGATCCGACATTAACCGAACAGTTGATCCCAAAGTTCACGTTGTCCCCGACAACTGCACCAAACTTCGTGTGCCGGGTATTCTTTCCTCCGATTCTGATCGGGGCGTGATCATGACGAAGGTTTGCGATCTTTGTCCCTGCACCAAAATTGCAGCCGCTTCCTATGACAGAATCACCGACATAATTAAAGTGGGGAATCTTTGTTTTTGCCATCACGACTGAATTTTTAAGTTCCGTACAATGTCCTATATGGCATTCATCACCTATACTCGTTGCACCCCGGATATATGTATGCGGACCTATCCGGCAGTTATTCCCGATAATGCAGGGACCTTCGATATAGGTTCCTGATTTTACCACCGTATCTTTTCCGATGATAACAGGACCTGACAGATGGACACCCTCCTCAATTATTCCTGAGTTTGCCGAAGAAATCCCGGCCAGAAGAGCTGCGTTAGCATCCAGTAAGTCCCAGGGATATCCGATATCCATCCATGAAGAAAGAGAAACGGCCTTTAGACCCTTTCTGGAAATCAAAACGCCAAGGGCATCTGTGAGCTCGAGTTCACCGCGTGACGAAGGTCGCACCTGTGCCAGAAGGTCAAAAATCTCTTGAGAAAAAAGGTACGCACCGGCGTTAATGATATTGGAATTTGGGTGTTTTGATTTTTCTTCGAGTGCGATGACCCGTTCGTTTTCTACAAGAACAACACCGAAATCCCCGGGATGATCAGTGGTACTCGTTCCTATGCAGGGCGCTGGCATTTGAATCATCCTGGTGATATCGGCACTTGTGAGGATCATATCTCCGTTCATCGCAAGGAACGGGCCTGAAATAAAATCTTGTGCTGAACGGAGGGCATCTGCAGTTCCTGATTGCTGCCGTTGCGGTGCGTAGGTAATGTGAATACCGAAACGCTTCCCCTCGCCAAAATGGCCGCGAACTTCGCGAGCCCCGTACCCGACCACAAACACAAAATCCGTGATGCCGGCATCCCGGGCCGCAAGTACGAGATGTTCCATCATTGGGCGGTTTGCCACCGGGAGCATCACTTTAGGGCGTTGGGCGGTGAGGGGACGCATGCGTTTTCCTTCACCTGCCGCCAGCACAACGCATTGCATAGGTACACCTCACCTGCATTATTTAAGCAGTTTTCCCCTGCCGGACACGAATTCTCGCCTGTTCCAGTATCTCTTTTGCAATCGAAAGAGTAGTTCCTTCGGCAGTGATCCTGATTTTGGGCTCAGTTCCACTAGCTCGTATGAGATACCAACCATTTTCCCGAGCAACCCGTATCCCGTCTGTCGGATTTTCCGCACCAAGAGTCGTTACAATTTCACGTGCCCGCTCATCCGGTATAGATTCCCGAAGGATTGGGTAGGCTGGCATAGCATCGAGCCGCTCCGCTATATTGCAACCCGATGCAATCTCGCAGAAGAGGGCGGCTGCAAAGGGACCGTCCGGGCATAGCGAGTGGTGCGGGAAAATCCAGGCGCCACTTGGTTCACCCCCGAAATCACCCCATGAAAGAAGTTCCTCTGATACGAAGCTGTCCCCGACG
>Ga0326727_10004227_pt1 | contig 43758 bp, 45 predicted proteins | sample MB2enrmetagenome_FD_207643 | JGI IMG/M metagenome (GOLD analysis project Ga0326727, IMG submission 207643) | Lab enriched peat soil microbial communities from McLean, Ithaca, NY, United States - MB29MY | ecosystem: Environmental > Terrestrial > Soil > Wetlands > Peat | place: USA: New York... | reverse complement strand
GTCCATTGCCTTGATCGCCGCATCCTTGGGACTCAAGCCCTGTTCGATGTGGAGTTCGGTGGCCTCGACGACGACGATGGCGTCGTCGACGACGATACCGATTGCGAGTACGATGCCGAACAGCGAGAGCGTATTGATCGAGAACCCGAGCGGCACGAACATCGCGAAGGTGCCGATCAGCGACACCGGAACGGCGAGTAGCGGGATGATCGTCGCGCGCGGATTGCCGAGGAAGAGAAAGACGACGATCGACACGAGGACGAACGCTTCGATCAGCGTCTTGAGCACGTCGTGGATCGAGGCGTTGACGAAGTCCGTGGTGTCGAGCGGAATCGAGTACGACAGCCCCGGCGGGAACGATTTCGAAAGCTCGTCCATCGTCTTACGCACCGCCTTCGAGGTAGCGATGGCGTTGGCGGTCGGCGTCTGGTAGAGCAGGATGTTCACCGACGGGCGGCCGTCGAAGGAGGAGAAGAGCACGTAGTTCTGGGCGGCGAGTTCCGCATGCCCGATGTCGCGAACGCGGATCGAGGCGCCGGTGCTCGTGCCCTTGACGATGATGTTGTCGAATTGCGACGGCGCGTCGAGCAGCCCCGCGACGTTGACCGGCATTTGCAGCGGCGCCGGATTGGTCGCCGGCGGCAAGCCGAGTTGTCCGGCGGGGGCGATGGCGTTTTGTTGCTGGACCGCGTTGATGACGTCGCCGACCTGCAGGCCGAGGCCGGCCATGGAATCGGGGCGCAACCATAGGCGCATCGAGTAGTTCCCCGCGCCGATCAGGACGGTGTTGCCGACGCCGTTGATGCGCGCGAGGTTGTTGACGACGTTGATCGTCGCGAAGTTGTTGAGGAAGAGCGAGTCGTAGAGGTTGTCGGGCGAATAGAGCGTGACGATCATCAAGATCGCCGGCGATTGCTGCTTGACCGTCACGCCGTACTCGGCCACCGACGACGGAAGCTGGCTGACCGCCGCCTGCACGCGGTTCTGAACGAGGTTGGCGTCTTCGTTCGGGTCGGTGCCCACACCGAAGGTGGTCGTGAGCGTATAGGTGCCGTTCGAGGTACTGTACGAGTTCAAGTACAGCATGTTCTGCACGCCGTTGACTTGGTTCTCGATGTTGGTCGCCACCGCGTCCTCGACGGCGCCCGCGTTCGCGCCGGTATACGAGGTCGTGACTTGAACGGTCGGCGGCGTGATCTGCGGGAACATCGCAACCGGCAGCACGAAGATCGAGATCAATCCCGCGAGCGAGATGACCAGCGAAACGACGATCGCAAAGATCGGGCGTTCGATGAAAAACCGAGCCATCGCTAGTCCTTGCCGGCGGGTGAGGGCTTGACGAGCGTTCCGGCCGACACGCGCGTCCCGGGGTTGAGCACGACGGTGTCGCCCGCGTTGATGCCGCTCTTGATGACGATGTCGTTACCGAACGACGACCCCGTTTCCACCGTATGCAGCTGCGCCTTGTTGTCGGGTCCGACCACGTACACGATCGGTAACCCTTGCAGCGATTGGAGCGCCGTGCGCGGGATCACGAGCGCATTGGGCTCGCGTCCGATGGCGAAGGTGACGCGACCGTACTGCCCCGGGCGCAAGATGCCGTCGGGATTCGGAAAGCGCGTCTCGACCGAGATCGTTCCGGTCGACTGATCGACGGCGCGGTTGATCGCGGTGGCGCGCCCCTTATACGGGTACTCGCTGCCGTCGGCGAGCGTGAAGGTCACCTCGGGACGGCGACCCGAATCGCGCAGCCGCACCAGCTCGGACGCGATCTTCAGGTAGTCGGTTTCGCTGAGCTGGAAGATGATTTTGATCGGGTCGATCGTGGAGACGGTCGCCAGCTTTTCGGTCTTGCCGGGGCCGACCAGATTGCCCTCGTCGACGTTAAGAAAGCTGATGATGCCCGTGACCGGCGAGGTGATATTCGTGTAGGAGAGGTTGAGCTCGGCTTGGGTGAGCTGCGCTTGCGCCTGCTCGACGCCGCCTTGCGCGGTCAGGATGCCGGTCGACTGATTGAGTTCAACGTCGGCGAGGTTTGCCTTCGCGGCTACGACGTCGGCGACCGCAATGTCGTACTGCGTCTTGGTCTGGTCGAAGTCCATCTGCGAAACCGCTTGCTTCTTCGCGAGCGGACCCATGCGCGCGAGCTGCACCTTCTGATATTCGTACGCGGCTTCGGCCTGATCGAGTTTGGCTTGCGCGGTTTGGTCCTGCACGTTGCTCTTGGCGCGAACGAGGTCGGCCTTGGCTTTCGCGAGGGCGCCCTGCGCGGAGAGCACCTGAGCTTGATACTGGTCCTGCTGGATCTGCATCAACGGCGCCCCTTCGCGTACGAAGGAACCGTCTTTGAAGAAGACGCGCTCAAGCACGCCCTCGACGCGCGCGACCAGATCGACCTGCTGAACGGCCTGCGTCTGGCCGACGTAGTCCGCCGTCTGGGGAACCGTCTCGCGGATCGCCTTGGCGACCTGGACCGCTACCGGAGGCGGCGCCGGGGGCGGCGCCTTTGGGCCGCACGCGGAGAGGGTGAGAGAAAGTCCGAGAGCGGAAAGCCAAATCCGCCCGCGAGTAAAAGGATGGCCCATGGAACCCTCACGCAGCAACGACGTTGGTGCCGGTTTCCATGGGCCCGAGTTCAAGGCCTTGCGTAGGCTCTAGGCCGGGACGAACGTCAGGGCGAGTCCGTCGATGCAGTAGCGCAGGTGCGTCGGCGCCGGGCCGTCGTCGAAGATATGCCCGAGATGTCCGCCGCATCGGCGGCAGTGGACCTCGGTGCGCTCTTCGACCAACTCGTAGTCGGCGCGCGTGAGCGTCGCGTTCGGGAGTACGGTCCAAAACGACGGCCAACCGTCGCCGCTATCGTACTTCACGGCCGAGGAGAAGAGCGCCAGATTGCATCCCGCGCAGAAGTACGTGCCCTTTCGGGTTTCCTTGATGAGCGGGCTGGAAAAGGCCGGCTCGGTGCCGTTTTGACGCAGGATGTAGTAGCGGTCGGGGCCGAGGATTTTCTTCCACTCCGCGTCGCTGTGCGTAACCTCGAAGGTTCCGCTCGCCGGACGAACGATGCCCGTCGAGAGCAGGGCCGCGCCGCCGAGCGCGCCGAGGAACAGACCGCGGCGCATCACAGCGAAATGTGGCAAGCGACGCCGTGCCGCTCGAAGTAGCGCTGGTGGTAGGCTTCGGCCGGATAGAACGTCGTGGCCGGAACGATCTCGGTGACGATGCGCTTGGCGAATTGCGCTTGCGCGCGGTCACGCGAGGCGCGTGCGGCTTGGAGCTGCTCGTCCGAATAGGTAAAGACGGCCGAACGGTACTGCGAGCCGACGTCGGGCCCTTGGCGGTTGACCTGCGTCGGATCGTGCATCTTCCAGAACGCATCCAGAAGCGTGTCGTAGCTCACGACCGACGGGTCGAAGGTGACTTCGACGGCTTCGGCATGGCCCGTCCGGTCGGAGCAGACTTCCTTATAGGTTGGGTTCTCGGTGCGCCCGCCCGTGTAGCCGGAGATCGCGTCGATGACGCCGGGGAGCTGGCGGAAAGCCGCCTCGACGCCCCAGAAGCATCCGGCGGCGAAGGTGGCTTTTTGCGTCGTGGTATTCATACACTCAATGAACGCCGGCCGCGCCCGGCCGGATGCATCGGGGGCGGCAGCGAGCTCATCGCTGAAGCGCCGCCAGGAACTGCGCCTGCACGGCACGCAGCCGGTCCGCCGCGCCCGGAGCGCCGTCCATCCAGTCGTTGATCAGCAACGCGAACGCGACGGTTCCGTGGGGCGTCGTGAGATAGCCGGCCAGCGCGCGCGTGTGGTTCGAGGTCCCGGTCTTCGCGAAAACGGCGCCCTCCAAGGGGGTGCCGGTAAACGCATGCTCGAGCGTCCCGCGCTTCCCGGCGAGCGGCAGTGCGTCGAGCACGATCTGCCGGTTCGGGCCGTTCCAGTCGTGCTGCAGCACGGAGACGAGCGCGCGCGCGCTCACGCGGTCGTACGCCGACATTCCCGAACCGTCGGCGATCGTCAGCGTCGCCGGATCGATGCCGGCCGCATGCAGCCACGCCCGTTCGGCGCCCGCTCCGCCGATCGCCTGATAGAGCGATTCGGCCAGTAGATTATCGCTGGGCTGCCACATCTTCGCGAGCAGAGCGGGAAGGTAGAGCGAGCGGTGCGTCCACAGCGTTCGGGCCGTGGCGGGCGCGCGGCCGAGTGCGGGCGCGCCGTGAAGCGTCACGCCGTTCGCGCTCAAGTCGCGAGCGACCGACGCGAGCGTAAAGCGGGCCGGATCGAGCACCGACGCGTCGAGTTCGTCGGGCGTTCTTGCGTCGAGCGGATAGCTGCCGGTGATGCGCACGGCATTCGGCGCATCCCACGCGAGTTCGAGCTGCGTCGTATCCGCGGAACCCGGTGCTCCGGTCGTCGCGTCGTTTTCGATCGCGGGATACGGCGCGGCGAGCGGATCGACGACGAGCGGCGACCCGACGGCGGGGCCGGGATGCGCGACGATCGTTACCGCGTTGTGGGAGAAGCTGAGCGCACTCGCGGGCGCCGCATAGTCGTTCGGAAGATCGTCGACTTGCCAGCCGTCGGGGTAGCGCGGGTTCGACGCCGCCCCGGGATCGGCGACGAGCGAGCCCGGAAAGAAGGCTTCGCCGACGGCGGCCAGCGTGCGCGCCGCGTCCGCGATGTCGGCCGAGTCGAGCAGCGGGTCGCCGCCGCCGACCAGATAGAGGTCGTTACCGTCGGTGGTGAATGCGGTCGTGAAGGTGAAGCCGGTCCCGAGGCGATCGAGCGCGGCCGAGCCGACGATCAGCTTGATCGCCGAGGCCGGAACCATCGCGTCGCCCGCGTTGCGGTCGTAGAGCACCGCACCGCTCGACGCGTCGACCGCAAGGGCGCTGACGTGCGCGCCTGCGAGGGTCGGCGCGCCGAAGACTGGATCGAGTGCCAGGGCCGCGAAGACGGCGAGCATCATCGGTATGAATGTAGCGCATGCAATTCACGAGTTCCCGCACGCGCCGCTCGAGCGGTGGGCTCCCGCCTTTCCGAGCGGGCGGATCGACGCGATCTACCTGCATTGGACGGCCGGGGACTACGCGTCGGTCTACACCAGCTACCATTATTGCGTCGCGCTGGACGGCGAGAATCCCGTCGTGGTGTCGACCCACGATCTGCGCGCCAACATGCGCGACGTCTATGCAACGGATCTCCCGTACGCCGCGCACACCTATCGCCGCAACAGTTACGCCGCCGGAATCGCCGTTGCGGGCATGCGCGGCGCGAGCCCGAGCGATTTCGGAGCTTTTCCGCTGACGACCGCGCTCGTCGACGGGCTCTGCGCGGTGGCCGCCCGGATCGCGTCAGCGTACGGGCTTCCCGTCGACGGTGAGCACGTGCGCACGCATGCCGAGGCCGCGCTGCTCGACGGATACTACGGCGTCCACGCCGATGACGAGCGCTGGGACATCGCGCTGCTCGCGCCGCAGGCGCGCGCGCTCGAGCCGCGCGACGCGATCGAGACCGGCGCTGCGCTGCGCGAGCGGATCGCGCGGCGTCTAATCGAGATCCGCGCGCAGGATATCGTCTAACGTTTCGCGCCGCGCGAAGAGCTGCGCGCTGCCGCGTTCCACCGCGACGATCGGCGGCCGCGGGAACCGGTTGTAATTGCTCGCCATGGAGTAGGTGTACGCTCCGGTCGTGCATACGGCAATCAGATCGCCGGGCGCAAGGTCGGCGGGGAGCGCCGCGCTTCCGAGCTCGTCGTTTTCGCACGAACGTCCGCACAGCGTGACCGCTTGGTGGGGTGCGTTCGTTGCTTTCACCGCGACGGCATGATGCGTGGCGTCGTAGAGCGCGGGGCGCGGGTTGTCGGCCATTCCGCCGTCGACGACGACGAAAGTGCGCCGCTCGTACCGCTTGATCGCCATCACGCGATACAAGGACGTCCCGGCCGCCGCGACGATCGCGCGCCCCGGTTCGATCTCGAGTTCGACGCCGTCGGCAGCCGCCGCGAGCGCGTCGATCGTCGCCCCCACGTCGAGCGACGCTTCGTGCTCCGGGTGCATCGGCACGCCGAATCCGCCGCCGATCACGGCCACGCGGGCCGGGAACCCGCGCTCGCGCATGCGGGCCACGGCCGCGGCGAGAATCGTCGCGTTGGCAACGAACGGCTCGGGGTCGAGAATCTGCGATCCGATGTGGGCGTGAACGCCGCGCACGCGCAGATGCGGCATCGCGGCGAGCAAGGCGAGAGCAGCCGCTTCTTCATGCGGTGCAATGCCGAACTTCGAGTGATCCCCGGCGGTCCGAACGAACTCGTGCGTGTGTGCCTCGATCCCGGTGTTGAGACGCAGGAGGAGATCGCACGATCCTGACGGCCCGATCGCTTCGAGGCGACGCAGCTCGTCGAGGCTGTCGACGACGATGCGGCCGGCGCGGCCGGCGAGCGCCGCGCGCAGTTCGTCTTCGGTCTTTCCGGCGCCGTGCAGCGTGATGCGTGCTGGTTCGAACCCGCCGCGCTCGGCCGTGACCAATTCGCCGAGCGATGCGACGTCGATTCCGATGTCGCGGGCAGCGAGGTGACGGGCCAGGCGTGTGACCAGCAGCGCCTTCCCCGCATACGACGCGCGGATCCCGTGCCGGCCGCATGCCGCAAGCAGTTCGTGCAGCGCGCGGTCGAGCGCGTGCAGATCGAGGATCAGCGCCGGCGTCCCGAAATCCGCCGCGAGTTCGTCGGCGCGCATGCCGCCGATCGCGAGCATGCCGTCGCCCGTCCGGGTGTGTCCGGGCGCGAGACCGTTCTGCCAGCCGAGCGCGCTCACTGCGGAAACTGCGCGAGAAAGTGATCGATGCGGTGCTGCTCGACGCCGGCCGCGAGAAAGCGCACCGCGACGTCTTCGATGTGGCGCGGCGGCGTGACGAACGTAAACGTGCTCGCCGCTCCGCGCGGCGCGCTCACGGTACACCATTCGGCCGCCGCGGGAACGAGCGCGGTCTCGAACTTTTTCAGGCGCAGCAACACCTCGCCCGCCATCACGTCGAGCTCGCCGTCGAGCGCCATCAGCACGAGCGGCCGGCCGTGCGTTCCGAGCGAGGTCGGCTCGTCGCTCGCGACGATGCGCTCGACGACGAAGCGGCGGTCGGCGATAAGCGCGGTGCGGCGCAGCCCTTCGTCGCGATACTCCAGCGGTTCGATCGCCGTGCGCCGTCCGGCGCCGTAGTCCAGCACGTCGCCGGCCTTCTCCACGTGGAGCCGGCGCGGCGCCCCGTCGGCGCCGACGCGGTTCCAGTCGAAGATCCGGTAGGTCAGATCGCTCGCCTGTTGCGTTTCGAAGAGTACGATGCCGGCGCCGATCGCATGCAGCGTGCCGGCGGGAAGATAGAACGTCTGGCCCGCCTGCACCGGGACGCGCCGCAGGATATCGCCGAGCGTGCCGTCGGCGACGCGCCGTTCGTACTCCGCGCGCGAGGTATCGCGCGACCACCCGAGGACGATCTCGGCGCCCTCGCGCGCCGAGAGCACGTGCCAGCACTCGGTTTTGCCGTTAGCCTGTCCTTCGACGCGCTGCGCGTAGGCGTCGCCGGGATGCACTTGCACCGAGAGCCAGTCGCGCGCATCGATGATCTTCGTGAGCACGGGAAAGATGCGGTTCGCGTCGAGGTCGCCGAGCAGGCTCGCGCCCAGGCGCTCGCGCAGTTCCGCGACGGAATCACCGGCGAGCGGACCGTTGATCACGCGGTTTTCATCCCAGCATTGCCACGATTCGCCGCCCCAAATCGCGGGTGCGTCCTTCGGTGCGAGCAGCAGCGGGTAGAACGATTCCATCGGTCCTCTCATGCGGAGCGTCGGGGTGTGGCGATAAAAAACACGGCGGTCAATGCGACCATGGCGATCAGCACCGCGGCAAGCGGCTGCTCGTGAGCCGCCGACGCGAGGGATCCGCAGGCGCGCAACGCCGATGCCGTCGTCGAGTGAAACCACAGCGATACGCGCGCGACCGGATCGGCGGGCGCGCCTTGCGATTCTCGAACGGCGGCAACGACCTCGGCGGGGCTCCACTGCGTGCCCGCGATCAGGTCGCGTACGATTCCGCGCTCGCCGATCACGGCGACGACCTCGCCGTGCGTGATGCGGGCGGCCGTGCGCGCGTCGATCGCGACGCCGAACGAGGCGGCAATACGGTGCAGCGTCTCCGCGTCGCCGGTGCCGAACATCCACGGCGGATTGCGTTGACCGAAGATCCTGCCGTACGCGAGCAGGCGCGCGGGCGTATCGTACTCGGGATCGAGCGTGAATTCGAGCAGCGCGGTGCGGGCCGGGAGTGAGGCTTGCAGCGCGGCGAATTTTGCCGAGACGAGCGAGCATTCGTGCGCGTCGGGGCAGCGCGTGTACATGAACGATACGACGAGCGTTCGTCCGCGAAACTCGGCGAGCGTACGCGCCGCTCCGTGCTCGTCCACGAACGGTGCGTCGGCAACCGCCATCCCGGGCTCGAGCGGAGCGATGTGCGGTGAAGCTCCGGAGGCGGCCATGCCGAGAAGCAGCGCGGTCGCGATCACGGAAAGGAAATCTCGACGAGCCGTTCGTCGCGGTCGCCGGCCGCGTTGCGCGCGATCACCTGCAGCGCGTACGAACGCTTGTATTGCGGCACCATGTCCAGGACGTGTTGCTCGAATGAAAAATCGCCGTAGCGCGTGCGATCGGCGACGAACGAAAACGATTCGGTGCGAACCTCGACGCTCGCGACGTTCGTGGTCGTAACGATGCGTCCGCGCCAGTCGGTGCCGCTGGGAAGCGCCGTATGGTTCATCCAGAGCGCCAGGATACGCGGGGGCGCGGCGCCGGCGGCGATCTGCGGCGATGGCCAGGGATGCGGTTCGATCTCGACCGTACGCGGATCGACGCGCGTACCCGCGATCGGGGCACACGCTGCGAGCCCGATGACGGCAGCGAGGAAAATGCGCGAGCGCACAGTGGGATGCTTCTTGTGCGGCGATGAACCTCCTCGACGATGACGGAACGGCCGCAGCCGAGCGCGCTTTACGACTGGTCCATGGCCATCGCCTCGTTTTGGCTGGGCGCAGGCATCATGATCGACGCCTGGTACCACCTGCACAACGTCGTCGAGACGTTCTTCGAACCGGCGCATGGGCTTCTGTATGCCGGGCTGCTGGCCAGCTACTGCTTTACGGCGGTCGCCGCGTACCGCTGGCGCGCTCAAGGGTATCCGCTCGGGCGCTCGCTGCCCGCCGGATACGGCGCGACCGTTGCGGGTCTGATCGTCTTTTTCATCGGCGGTATCGGCGACCTCGTCAAACACACGCTGTTCGGTTTCGAAGAGGCGTTCAACGCGCTCGTCAGCCCGACGCATCTGCTCATCGGAGCGGGGATGTTCCTCGTCTGCCTGGGACCGGTCTGCGCGGCGCTCGAGCGGGCCGAACGGCCGCGGACGCTTGCCGCACAACTACCGATGTTGATTTCGGCGGCGTCGATCATGGAACTGCTGCACTGGGGCACGCAGTTCGTCTTTCTCAGCGAGGCCGAGCGTATGAACGCACCGCTCGCGGTGTGGGCGGTTCCCGATCAAACGCTCACGCTGCTCACGCTCCAGTACGACAAGCAGGGCGTCGGCTTGCTCGCCGTCATGATCCAAAGCCTGCTCGTCGCCGGCTTCGCGCTGGTGCTTGCGCGCCGTATCAAGCTTGCTCCGGGCGCGCTGGTCGTGCTGCTCGTTGCGGGAAACGCGTGCATGGCCGCGTCCGATTCCAACTACCTCGCGCAGTTCGTCGCGGTGATCCTTGCGTCGATCGCGGCCGGCATTGCCGGGGACGCGTTCCGTCTCGATCCGGCGCATCAGCGCGCGCCCCGCTGGGCGTGGGCGAGCGCCGTGATTCCCGCTTCCTACTGGATCGTTCTGCTCGTCGCGCTCGCCGCAGGGATGGGAGGGCTGTGGTGGAGCCCGGACGTCATTGCCGGATCGGTGATCTACGCCGCGGTGTGCGGGCTCGGCGTCAATGCGTTGAGCGGACCCTTCGCGCGCGGGTAAACGCCCGCAGGCGAGGCGTGGCTCCGGCGGCGACGAACTAGTGCTTCCTCGTGCTCGTCTATATCGGGATCGGCTCCAACCTCGGCGATCGTCAAGCCAACATTCTCACGGCGCTCCAGCGGCTGCGCTCCTCGGCCCGCATCGGCCGGGTCTCCGGCTTCTACGAAAGCCCGGCGCAAGACGGGGCGGGCGGCCCGCCGTTTCTCAACGTCGCCGCTGAGATCGAGACGCAACTCGAGCGGCCTGCGTTCGAGCACCTGCTGAGCGGCGTCGAAAGCGCGGTCGGACGGCTCTCGAACGTCCGCCTTGCCGCGCGGCCGATCGACATCGACGTGCTCGTTTTCGGCGAGCAGGTGCATCCGGAACTCGCGCAGCGCCAATACAACGCCGTTCCGCTCGCCGAGATCGCGCCCGATTTCGCGCGCTACGCGCAACCCAACGGCCGGAGCGGATTGCGGCGCCTCGTGCGCAGCCTGACGTTCTCGACCGACCGCCAAGAGGAGACGCCCGAGGTCCGGCTCTCGCTCAATCGCGTCGGCGTTTCGAGCGTTCGGCGCATCGTGCAACTCGACATCGACGGAACGCCGCGCGTGTTCAACGGCGAGTTCTCGATGGTGGCCGACCTCTCGCCCGACAAGGCAGGCGTGCACATGTCGCGCTTCACCGAGATTCTCGAAGAGGCGACCCTCGACGTGCTCGCCGCAGCGAACGAACCGGCGCGCATCGAACGCCTGGCGGGGGCGGTCGCGCAGAGCATCGTTCGCAGCCAGCGCGCGATCCGTGCCGACGTGCGCCTGCGCGCCGATTTCGGTCTCGAACGCTGGACGCCGGTGAGCGCAAAACGCGGCGAAGAGATCTACACGATGATCGGCATCGCGCACGCCGACGAGCGCGCAACGCGTCACGTCGTCGGCGTCGAGGCCGAAGGCATGACGGCGTGCCCGTGCGCTCAGCTCATGGTGCGCGAACATTCGATGCACCAGCTCATCGACGCCGGCTTTTCGGAGCAGGACGCGGCGCGGGCGCTCGACGCGTTGCCGGTTGCAACGCACAATCAGCGCGGCCGCGGCGCCGTTCTGATCGGGACGAGCGGCGAGCACGAGCCCTCGATCCGCGCCGAGGACCTGGTGGAGATCGTCGAGAGCTCGATGTCGAGCGAGACCTACAATCTGCTCAAGCGCCCGGATGAGTTCTTCGTCGTCAACAAGGCGCACCACAATCCGAAGTTCGTCGAAGACGTCGTGCGCGGAATCCTCGCGCGTTCGCTCGATATGTATGCCGATCTTCCCGGCGACACGTTCGTCTTCGCGAGCCAAATCAACTACGAGTCGATCCACAAGCACGATGCGTTCGCCGAAGCCTTCGGCACCTTCGCGGAGTTTCGCGAAGAGCTGCGCACCGGGCACTACGTTACGTCGAAGACCGACCTCGCCGCATGGCTCGGAACGCGCGCTTCGGCGCTGCTCAGCGCAGGGTAGTCCGGCGGTTGATGCGGGAGGTCAGCACCGCGTCGCGCCACATCCCGTTCAGGAACAGAAACTCGCGCGCGTAGCCTTCGACCATGAACCCGAGCTTGCGCAGAACGCGCTCGCTGGCGACATTCTCGGGCTGATAGCTGGCCTGCACGCGATGCAGTCCGAATCGCTCGAACGCATGCCGGACCACGGCGCCCGCGGCCTCGGTCGCGTAGCCGCGCCCGCTGAACCGTTCGCCGACCGAGTAGCCGAGAACCGCCGTCTCGATCACGCCGTGGCGGATGTCCCAGAGGTTGACGATGGCGGCAAGTTGGCTCCCGTCGTGCTCGAACGCCGCAAAACGCGCGCACATTCCGGCGGCGCGATCGACGTCGCTGCGCGCGAGCTCGCGGCGCTGCGCGTCGAGCGTAAGGGAGTCATCGCTACGAAGCGGCTCCCACGGCGCAAGATACGCGCGATTCTCCGTGACGTAGTCGAGGACGAGCTGGGCGTGCGCGACGGTGAGCGGTTCCAGGCGCAGCCGCGCGGTCTTCATCTCACCGGGGCCTTGGGCGTCAAACGTGCCAGCACGCGCTGGGCGCGCGTGCGCAGGGCCGGCGTCCACTCGCGCATGCGGCGCTCCACCCGCGGCACGAATCCACGCCGGAAGCGGCCGTCCTCGGCGGCGAAATCGACCAGCACCGCGAGCGCCGCCATCACGGCTGCCGCGCTTGGGGATTCGAGCCAGCGCTCGAACACCGGCGCCGCTTTGGCGCGCTCCTTCGGGGCGAGCTTGATCCGCGAGAGGATCATGGCGACGAAGCGTTGCGCATCGCCTTCGTCGATGCGTTCGAGCGCGTCGAGCAGTTCGCCGCGCCGGGGCACGACCAGATCGGGGCGCGCGCGCGTCACTTCGTCGATCTCCGCGAGCGCTTGGACGCGGACGACCGGATCGGCATCGAACGCTAGCGCGAAGAGCTCGCCGAAGCGATCGTTGTCGCGTAAGACGTGTACGGCGCGCAGCTGCGGCGAGAGGCGGGATTGGTCCACGCGGCTCCTTTGCGCAAGGAAGCATGCAAGGCCTTCGCGCACCACCGCCCAATGAACGCGGCACCCACGCTCGTGCGCGGCGTCGGCCTTCGCGGCGCCGTTGCGGTCAACGTCATCACGATGATCGGTATCGGGCCGCTCATCACGATTCCGCTGGTCCTCGGTGCGTTGCACGGTCCGCTCTCGCTGGCCGGCTGGTTGCTCGGCGCGTTGCTCGCGCTGTGCGACGGCCTGGTCTTTGCCGAGCTCGGATCGCAGTATCCGCGCTCCGGCGGCACCTACGGCTATCTGCTGGAGATCTTCGGCCGCGCGCGATGGGGGAGGCTCTTCGCTTTTCTGCTCGTGTGGCAGACGATCTTCGCGGCGCCCTTGACCGTGGCGAGCGGCTACGTCGGATTTGCCAATTACGCGGGCTATCTCTTTCCCGCGCTGTCCGCATCGCCGCTAGGCCTCAAAGCCGTGGCCATCGGGGTCGGCGTCGTGACGCTGGCCGCGCTCTATCGCGGGATCGTCTCGGTGTCGCGAACCGGCATCGCGCTCGGTGTCGCGGCGGTGGTGACGCTGCTCGTGGTGACGTGCGCCGCGTTCGCGCACTTCTCGCCGCACCTGGCGACCACGCTCGCGCCGGGCGATACGTTTGCCGGCGGCTTGCGCGCGGGGCTCGGACAAGCGCTCGTGATCGCGATGTACGACTATCTCGGCTATGGGACGGCAAACAACCTAGGCGATGAAGTCATCGCGCCGTCCACGACGCTGCCGCGGGCGATCGTCATCTCGATCGTGCTCGTTGCCGGGCTCTACGTCACGATGCAGGCCGGCGTACTCGGTGCGATGCCCTGGCAAACGTTCGTGCCGCTCGCCGACGGATCGTTGCCGCCGCTCGGCCAGCATCTCGCATCGGCGATCGTGGAGCAAGCCTTCGGAAAGCCCGCCGCGACGGTCGCGACGCTGCTCGTGCTCGTCACGGCGTTTGCATCGACCTACGGCGGGTTGCTCGGCGTCTCGCGCATTCCGTTTGCCGCGGCCGTCGACGGGAACTTTCTGGCGCGGTTCGCGCACGTTCACGGCAGACTGCGGTTCCCCGACTTCTCGCTTGCGGTCATGGGCGGCCTCGCGCTCGCCGGCTGCCTGTTCTCGCTCGATCAACTCATCAACGGGTTGACCGCGGCCGGCACGCTGATCGCGTCGATCGCGCAGATCGCCGCACTCTTTGCGATGCGGGCGCAGGGCGTGCGCGCACCGTACCGGATGTGGCTGTATCCGTTGCCGGCGCTGCTCGCGCTGGCGGGTTGGGTCTACGTGTTCTGCAGCTCGGGGCCGGCGGCGATGCTGTACGGCGTCGCCACGCTCGCGGCCGGCGCCGTCGTCTTTGCTATGTGGCGTCGCGCAGCGCGCTGATGCGTTTGCCCAAACTCGGATGGCTGCTGAAGAAGAACTCGTACCAGCCGGGTACGTCGTCCTCGGCGAGGTTTTGATCTCGCAATCGCGCGAACGCGTCGGCGCCGGCAGCCGGATCGTGCGTGGCCTCGACCGCGAAACGATCGGCAGCCCATTCTCGCGAACGCGAGATCGCGAGCAGCAGCGGGCGCCCGAGTTGGAAGCACAGCGTCACCACGGCGAACGCGCGCAGCGCGCGCACGCTCTCGGTGCTCTCGTCGCGTGCGACGGCAAGCGCGGCGGCGCCGATCGCGATGCTTGCAAAGAGCTGCGAGACGCCGATGAAGCGCCACGTATCCTTGGTAACGTAGTGACCCAGTTCGTGGGCAACCACGAATTCGACCTCGCCGATCGTGAAGCGATCGACGAGCGTGTCGCCGAGCACGATGCGGTGCGTGCTGCCAAGCCCGGTCACGAACGCGTTGGCCTTCTTCGTTTGACGGCTCATGTCCATACGCAGAATCTCCGCGTTGCCGACGCCGAAGCGCGACGCCAGCGCGCGTAGACGCGGCTCGAGTGGGCCGTCGAGCGGTTCGAATCGGTTGAAGAGCGGCATGATGTAGACGGGGGCGATCAGGCTGGAGAGCAGCAGCAGCGGAAAGACGCCGGCCGCGCAGAGCAGCGGCCAGCTGCGCGGAAAGCGGCGCAAGGCGGCGGCGCCGAGGCCGCCGATCAGGCCGGAGATCGGGACGGCGAGCGCCGTGCTCTTAAGGTAATCGCTGAGGAAGCCGTCGAGGCGCTGTTCGGTCAGGCCGTAGCGCCGCTCGACCGCGTAGTCCTCGCTGAGCGCGATGGGCAGATCGACGACCGAGGACACCAGCGTCAGGCCGGCGAGATACGCGGCGGGACGCGCCCAGCGCGGCAACGGATGCGCCAAGCGCTCGAAGAGCTCAGCCGCCGGGCTGAACGCGAAGGCCGCTGCCCCGGCCGTGCTGCGCAGCACCCCCGAAACGGCGATGGCGCGGCGAACGCGGTTATATCCGGCGGCATCGGCGGATGCGCCGTTGCGCCACGTGTGGCGGAGTTTGAGCGTCTCGAAGGCACGGAACGCCGCATATCCCGCGACCGCACCGCCGATGCATCCAAGGAAGAATTGGGCTTTACGCATGGTACTGTTCTCGTAGTGGTCCTTCTCGACAACGCGCGCGTGTACCGCTATGATGCCGCGTCCCGCCGGTTTGTCCGGCACGACAGCGTCCTGATCGACGGCGTCCGCATCGCCGCCCTCGATGCAGCGCCGGGCGCCGGCATCGAACGCATCGACATGCACGGCGCGGCGATCGTTCCCGCCTTTACCGACTGCCACGTGCATCTCGCCGAAACCGGGTACTACTCACGCGAACGCTCGCTCGCGGGCGTGCGCTCCTACCGGCAGTTCGAAGCGGCGGTCGCGCGTTTGCCGCGCGACGGCGACATGCTCTATTCGGGTCAGTACGACGACGCGAGCTGGGAGGACGGGCGCGTGGCCGACACCGCACCGCTCGAGCGCCACCACGGCGACGTCCTGGCGCTGCTCGTGCGGATCGACGCCCACCAATGCATGGTCAACCGCAAGACGTTTGCCTGGCTCGGCATCGACGCGTCGGTGCCCGGAATCGAGCGCGACGAAGACGGGGCGCCGACCGGGCGGCTCTTTCTGGACGCAAATTGGGCCGCGCAGAACAGGTTCATCGCACGCATACCGCGCGCGGCGCGTCACGCGGCCGAGCGGCGCGCAAGCGAGCTCGCGCTCTCGCGCGGCGTCGCTCACCTGCACGCGCAGCTGCTCGGCGGCACGCTCGCGTCGTACCGCGAGGACGTGGAGCGATTGCGCGCGGAGCCGGTCAAGATCTATCCGAAGATCTGCGAACCCGATCCGTCGATCGCACGCCAACTGGGGTTGCCGTTCATCGGCGGCGACGTCTTTCTCGACGGCTCGCTCGGGAGCTGCACGGCGGCGCTCCTGCAACCGTACGAAGGCGGCCGCGGTCGCGGGCAGCTGCGCTATTCGGACGCCGAGGTCGTCGCGTTCTTCGACGCGTCCGAACGCGCGGGAGTCGCCGCCGGGGTGCATGCCATCGGCGATGCGGCGATCGACCAATGCATGCGCGCATGGGAGCGGGTGCTCGGCGGCCGGCCTTCACCGCGCGGATTGCGGCACTTCATCGAACACTTCGAAATGCCGACGCGCGAACACATCGCGCTCGCGGCGTCGATGCAGATCCTGCTCTCGATGCAGCCGCGCTTCCAAGCCACGTGGGGGCAGCCGGGCGGCATGTACGACGACCGGCTCGGCGCGGCGCGCCGCCGCGCGATGAACCCGATCCGCGCGATCCTCGAAGCGGGGGCGACGGTGTGCGGCGGCTCCGATAGTCCGGTATGCGCGCTCGATCCGATCGAAGGGATGCACGCCGCGATGAACGCGCAAGCGCGGGGCGCGTCGGTCGGTCTGCACGAAGCGCTCGCGCTCTACACCGTCCACGCGGCCCGGCTCGGGTACGCGGAGCGCGAGACCGGCAACATCGAGCCGGGCCTGCGCGCCGACCTCGCCGTTCTCGATCTCGATCCGTTCGAACGCGAGACGTTCGAAGGAACGATCGTGCTGCAAACGTGGGTCGACGGCGAGCTGCGCTACGCCGGCTAAACCAGCGAGATCGTCGCTTTCGGCTTCGGATGCGCGGCGAGCGCTGCGAGCAGCGCGTCGGCCAGTACGTCGCACACCGGATCGTCGATCTCTTCGACCCGGCCTTCATCGGCCAGGGCCGCCTTGGACGGATCGATCGGAATGCGCGCGAACACCGGCGCACCCGCGAGTTCGGCAACGCGGGATGCGTAACTCGGTCCGAAGATCTCGTAGGTCGTGCCGGTATCCTGCGCGACGAAATACGACATGTTCTCGACCACGCCGAGAATCGGCTTCTTGAGCTGGTGTACGAGGTTTGCGGCCTTGCGTACGATCATCGTCGCGAGCGCCTGCGGCATCGTAACGAGGACGACGCCGTCGATTGCGAGCGATTGGAGCACGGTGAGCGGCGCGTCCGACGTGCCGGGCGGCAAGTCGATGAGCAGCACGTCGAGATCGCTCCACAGCACCTGTTCGTAAAACTGGCGGATGACGCCCGAGAGGATCGGGCCGCGCCAGATCATCGCGGTGTCTTCTTTGTCGGTGAGGAGATTCGAACTGACGACTTCGATCGCGCTGCGCGAGACGGCGGGCACCATGAGCGGCTGCGGGTTGCCTTGCGGCGTTTTCGGCGCGTTCGGATCGGCCTCGATCGCGAGCGGCGTGTGCAGGCCGAAGAGTTTGGGAATCGACGGTCCCGTGATGTCGCCGTCGAGGATGCCGACCGAGAGGTGCTTGCGCCGCAGCCCGACGGCGAGCAGCGCGGTGACGAGCGACTTGCCGACGCCGCCCTTGCCCGACATCACCGGCACGACGTGCTTGATCTTCGCGCGGCCGCTGAACGTGCCCGGCGCGCGGCGCACCGCTTGGCGGTCTTCGTTCGAAATCAACGGCACGAAGCCCGAAAGGCGAGCCTGTACCAGCGCGGCGACGACCGGCTCGGGTCGCAGGCCGTGCGCCTTGGCGCCCTGTTCGATCGTCTCGTACTTGCTCACGCTGCATCCGGAGCAGCCCAAGCCGAACTGGGTGAGCACCTCGGCGGCGATGGGGAGCGCGGCGACCAGCTCTTGGATGTTGCTTTGCGGGGTGATCTCGACGTCAACGTGCGGCATACCGAGCTATTAAACCCCAGCCGGGACCAAACCGCCTCAGACTCCTGACGAAGGGGGCATGGCGAAAAGCGCTAAGACCGGGGCTGGCCACCACGATTTCCTAAGGTATCCCGTGACCGAACACACGATTTCCTCGATCGATCGCGCCCGCGCCGTGCTTGCCGGCGGATGTGACTCGCCCGTGCGCTCCTGCTGGGGCGTGGGCGGGCCGATGTTCGTTCAGAGCCGAGCGGAAGGCGCGTACGCCTTCGACGAGTCCGGCCGTCGCTACGTCGACTACGTCATGGCATACGGCCCCTTACTCTTCGGCCACACGCATCCGGCGCTTACGACCGGCCTCGACGAGCTCGCGAAGCACGGCTTCGTCTGGGGCACGACGCATCCCGAGGAGATTCGCCTCGCCGAGCGCATTCGCTCGCACCTGCCCTCGATGCAGCGCATGCGTTTCGTCTCGACGGGAACCGAAGCGGTGATGAGCGCCGTTCGCGTGGCGCGCGCCTTCACCAAGCGCACGCTCGTGCTGAAGTTTGCCGGCAACTACCACGGTCATTCGGATTTCGCGCTCCTCAATGCAGGCGCGTCGGCGCATACCTCGGACGCGCAAGCGAGCGGCATTCCGGCAGGCGTCATGCACGATGTCGTGGTCGCGCGGTACAACGATCTCGAAAGCGTCGACGCGCTGCTCGCCGGACGCGAGAGCGAGCTCGCGGCGATCATCGTCGAGCCGATCGTCGGCAACATGGGCTACGTCACGCCGGTTGCGGGGTTCCTCGACGGTCTGCGCGAGCGAACGCAGCGGTACGGTGCGCTGCTGATCTTCGACGAAGTGATCACGTGGCTGCGCTTCGGCTTAGGTGGTGCGCAGGCGCTGGTCGGAACGTCCCCGGATCTCACGACGATCGGTAAGATCATGGGCGGGGGCGCGCCGATCGCTGCGTTCGGCGGTCGCCAAGACGTCATGGCGGTGCTCGCGCCGGAGGGCGGCACGTTTACCGGCGGGACGCACGGCGGCAACCCGTTCTGCATCGGTATGGCGCACCGGGTGCTGGATCTGCTCGAAGCGCATCCCGAGTATTACGTTCGGATGCGCGAGCTCGCCGAACGGCTCGCCGGCGGCATCCGCGCGATCTTTCGCGAGCGCGACCTGCCGTATGCCGTGGTGCAGCACGAGTCGATCGTCGACTTCAAGTTCCGCGCAGGGCCCGCGAACCGCAACTACGACGACGCGCAGGCGGCCGACAAGAAGCGATACGCTGCCTACTACCACGCGATGCTCGAGCGCGGCATCCTCCTGCCGCCGAGCCAAAACGAGGTGATGTTCGTCTCGACCGCTCACACCGAGGCCGACATCGACGAGACGCTCGCCGCTATTCGCCTGAGCCTGTAGCGCCGCCGTCGTGCGCGGCCTGCAGCGCGGCGATATCGAGTCTCTCCATCGAGAGCATCGCCGCCATCGTGCGTCCGGCGGCAGCGGCATCTTCGGAGGAGAGCAGCTCGCCCAAGCGCACCGGAACGATTTGCCAAGAGAGACCCCACCGGTCGGTGAGCCAGCCGCAGCGGCCCGTCTCCCCGCCTTGCGAGAGCGCTTCCCAATAGCGATCGATCTCGGCTTGGGTATCGCACTTCACGAAGATGGAAATCGCCGGCGTGAACGCAAAGGTCTCGCCGCCGTTGAAGGCGATGTACTCTTGCCCCGAGAGACGAAAGGTCGCCGACGACGCCGATTCGTTCACGATCTCTGCGCCGGGAAAGATCGAGGCGTAAAAGCGCGCGGCCTCCACCGCGCCGTGCCGATACCACAAAAACGTCGCTGCGCCGGTCATTTGGTCATCTCCATGAGGCCGATCACGTTGTTCTTCGGATCGGGAAAGAGTGCGATTTTCGGGCCGTGCTCGTAAGACGCGCGGCGCGGACCCGGATTTCCCATGTTATTTCTCCCGTACGGCCACTGGATAGCTTGCCATGCTCGCGTGTCCCTGCGCATCGAGAGCGCGAACCCCGAGAATGAAGTCGTCCTTGCCGACCGGCACCGTCGCCGCCGTCACGTTGCCGACGGCTTGGCCGTGCTCCCAGTCCTTCGCCGTCGTCGCGCGCCAGACGATCTCGTAGCCGCTTGCGCCGGGCGACGCCTCCCAGCGCAGCGTCGAATCGTAGCCCAGGTGTTTCATCACGAGTTGCGCATGAGCGGGCGCCGGCGGCGCGAGCGCGAGCGCCGCGAGCGCGGCGACGTTGGCTTGCGTCGCGCGCGCCAGGTACGCGGCGTCGATGAATCGCGGGAGATCGCCGTACTGCACGCCGTTCTCGGCGCGTACGTCTTGATGCTGATGCGCGAAGTTCTCGTGAGCTTCCACGAAGCGCACCGCCGGGAAGCCGTCGGCTTGAAACGACTCCTGATCGCCGCCGCGCAGGAAACGGTCGGCGCGCCATATCTCGCGCACGTCGAGATCGACGTATTGCGGAACGATCGCCGCCGCGAATCGCGAGAGCTCGCGCGAGGGCGAGTCGTTCTCCGAGCCGGCGGCATTCACGCGCGCGGGATCCGTACCCGGCGGCAACGCTTCGCTGAACACGCGGATGACGTGCGGCTCGTGCACGCCGTCGCCGCCGGCCGTGCTGCCGATGATGTCGTTGTTGAGAACGGCCGCGACGTTGGTCCCCTTGGCCTTGAGCTCGTCGGCGAAATGCTGCGAACCCCATAGTCCGAGCTCCTCGCCGTCGAACGTCGCAAAGACGATCGTACCGCGAAAGTGGTGCGGCGCCATGACGCGCGCCGCTTCCAATACGGCGGCGACGCCCGAACCGTTATCGTCGGCGCCGGGGGCCTCGCGCGTGCCGTCGGTGCAATCCCCGTTGCAGTCGTCGTAGTGGCTCGACAGAACGTACACCGGTCCCGGCGCATCGCCTTGCAGCGTCGCGATCACGCTGGATTCGGTGACGTCGCGCGGCGTGCGTTCGGTCTTGGGTTGCAGGTAGGTATCGAGGCTCACCGTCATCCGCCCACCGCTCGTCGCGGCGATCGACTCGAACTGCTCGCGAATCCAATCGCGCGCGGCAAAGACGCCGTGGGTCGCGGTCGAAGCGGTTTCCGAGAAATCGTTGCGGGTGCCGAAGCCCACCAGCGCGGCTTCGGTTGCGATCAGCCGCTCGGAGCTTACCGAAGCGACCATGTCGGCGATCTGCGGATCGCGCGGTTGGGCGGGAGCGGCGGCGAGCAGGCAGGCTGCTGCCGCGCAGACGGCGCGAGGGTCCATACCCGGCGACTTTTACGCGATGGCGCTCGTCTCCTGACGTACGCGCAGATATCGGCCGAGCACGACCGTCGTTCCGCGTCCCGGAGTGCTGCGCACCTCGAAGAGATGGGTGCAGCGCTGCATGATCGGAATGCCGCGGCCGCGCTCGGCGAGCACTTCGGGAAGCGGCGCCGTGCCGCGCGGGATCCGGCTGCAGCCGCGCCCGTGATCCGTGACGGTGGCGATGAAACGGGCATCGTCGATCTCGACGATCACCTCGATGTCGCGGCTTGCCCGCGCATGCTCGATCGCGTTCGCCAAGGCTTCGCCGACGGCGGCGAGCAGCGCTTCGATGTCGTCCTCGCCGACGCCGTTGAGGCAACCGAAACCGGCCATCGCCTCGCGCACGGTTTTGGCGTAGCGAGGGTCGGGCGGCACGCGAAGCTCCAGGCGGCTGTTCATGGATTTGCGCTGGGATTGTACCGCATTTGCGGACCGTCCAAACCGAAGGAACCGCGGGAGCGGGCCTGCCGGAGGTGCAATTGGGCGCGCATGGCACACTCTGCACCGGACAAACACGAAGTCGAGGCCTACGCCGAACGCGCGAAAGCCTCGCAGATTCGCATCGCCACCGACAAAGGCGATATCGTCTTTACGTTCTTCCCGGACGAGGCGCCGGTCCACACGGCCGCCTTCATGAAGCTGGCGGAAGCCGGCTTTTACGACGGGCTGAACTTCCACCGCGTCGAGCCGGGCTTCGTCGTCCAGGGCGGCGACCCCGACGGCGACGGGACGGGCGGCCCGGGATACCGGCTCAAGGCCGAGTTCAGCGATCTCCCGCACCTGCGCGGCACGGTCGCGATGGCGCGGTCGTCGAACCCCGACTCCGCCGGATCGCAGTTCTACATTTGCTTGAACGACGCGCGCTTTCTCGACAAGCAATACACCGTGTTCGGGCAGATGACCGAGGGCTTCGACGTCCTCGATCAGATTCGCGTCGGCGACGCGATGAACAGCGTTTCGATCGAACCGAAGACCGCGAGCTAGGGCTGTAAGCGCCCGACCGTGCTGTTCGTCTGGTCGACGTACCAGATGCTGCCGTCGTGCCCGAGTCCGACCGAGACCGGGATGCCGGTGCCGAGCGGGAACTGCGTGAGCGTTTGCGACGTCACCGAGATGCGCTCGATCGCATTCGAACCGGGGATCGCGTACCACATCGCGCCGTCGGCGCCGGCCGCGATGCCGGTGGCCGCCGTGCCGCCCGCGGCGAAGTAGGTTGCCGTTCCCGATGGCGTGATCCGGCCGATGTTCGCGCCGGTAGTGGTAAACCACAGGTTGCCGTCCGGCCCGGCCGCGATCGACGTCGCGGGCGCACTCGGCGTATAGGGGAACCCCGCCGTTACGGTGTGGCTCGCGAGCGAGAAGCGCGAGATCGTGCCGCTGGATGCGATCAGCCAGATCGAGTTGTCGCTCGGCGGACCGGGCGCCATCCAGGTGTAGGTCGTGCTGAGCGGATACTCGGTGAATTGTCCGGCGATCGAGAGCGACCAAATGGCGCCGCCGTTGAGCGTGTCGGCGAAGTAGATGTTGCCGTCAGCGGCGCTGATCGCAAAGGTCGGGTTGATCGTCAGCGGAGCGACGAAGACCGCCTGCACCGACGTGTTCTGCGGCGACACGCGAATGATATCGCCGTCGTACGCATCGGTGAAGTAGATGCCGCCGTCCGACCCGACCGCGATGGAGCCCGGCTGCGCGAGCACCTCGTTCGTGAATTGATTGCTCGACGGAGCGCTTCCCGGCACGACGTTTCCGTAGATGCCGTTGCCGGTCGTCGAGTTGAACCACATGGTTCCGTCGGGAGCCGCGACGATATGCGACGGTGCGGCGTTTGCGCCGGCAAACTGCGGAATCGGCGAGGGCGGCGTGAGCGTGTAGCCGCCGATCGTGATCGGGCCGCCCGTGCCGCTACCCGGCGTGGGCGTCGGCGTTACGCCCGGCGTGGGCGTCGGGGTCGGCGTCGGGGTGGGCGTCGCCGTCGGCGTGGGCGTCGGCGACGGCGTCACGCCGTTCGGAGCATTCGTGACGAAGACGGCGAGGTTGTTCGTCCCGTCGCTCACCAGGATCGAACAGACGAACTGACTGGGCTGCGTGCCGCCGGTAACCGTAAACGTGGCGCTCGCACCGGTGCCTACCGCGGACGTCGCGGTGGCGATGTTGGTGCAGCCGGAGGACGCGCCCGCCGAATACTGGGTCGTTGCCGGCGCGCCGGCCTCGCTGATCGTGAACGTCACCGGCGTGCCGGGGACGGTGAGCGTGATGACGTTCGCCGCAAAGCCCGGGCCGGAGACGAACAGCGGCGAGATCGTCGTCGACGTCGTGGCAACGCCCGCGGCGCCGGCGCTCACGACAAAACTATAGCCGGCGGTGCCGCCGCCGTCGTATTGCACGCTGACGGTATCGGTCGAGTATTTCAGCGTGACGCTCGTGCCCGAGGCGACGCCGTTGAGCAGCAACACCGCATGGCCGCTGCCGCCGGTCTCCGCAACCGAAACGGCGATCGGGTTCGCAAAGGGGTCGCTCGAGCCGGCCGTGATCGGCTGGTTGCCGAAGTCGGTCGGGGCCAGAATGATCGGTACCGTATGCGTCGCGCCGTCGGAAGGAAGCGATGCGAACGCGGGCAGCGTCCCGAGATTGGCAATCAGGCCGTCGATCGGAATGGAGATCGGCGGCGTGCCCCCGGCCGTCACGTTTTGCACCTCGCTGCCGGTCCCCAGGATGTGCGCACCGGACGGAATCGTGCCGCCCGACGGCGCCGTATCGTAGGTCGTGATCGTGAAGGTGTCCTGGCCGACGGGAACGGTCAGCGTCACGCTGCACCGGCGCGTCGATCCGGTCGTCGTGCAGGCGGTTGAGGTCGGCGACAGATCGACGACGGCTTGTGCCGAACCGCCGGTCGCACTCGCGACGGAGATCTTCGCACCGTTGGTCGCCGACGACAAGAAACTCCGACGCCGCAGCGTGCTCCCGCTCGGGAGGACGGGGATCGCGAGCGATACGCTGACGGATTGCATCGTCGCGGCGGTTCCCGTCGGTTGCGGGCCGGGCTGCGACGGATTCGTCACCGGCGAAACCGGGCCGCCGCTGCCGCCGCCGCCGCACGCGGCGAGCACGCAGAACGTCGCGACGAGCAGACTCCAGCGTCGCGAGCGCGTCATGGCTTCACCTCGACCAGCGTCCCCGAGCCGTCGTAGAGCATCACGATGCCTCCGGCATTGGAAACGGCGAGCGCGCCCGGCTGACCGGACGACGGACCCGTTGCGTACGTCTCCGTGGTGACGACGCCGGTTGAGGTGTCGAAGCGCCCGAGGCCGATCTGCTGGCAACAGACTACGTAGTCGAACCAGACGACGTTCGGCTGCGCCGGGTCGGCGGCGAGATACCACGGCGTGCCGCCGCTGCAGCACGGCAGACTATACGAGTTGAAGCTCGAGCCGTTGTATACCCAGAGCTCGTTGTACTCTTTGTCGCTCACGACGATGTCGCCGTTCCCCGCCGTCGCGACGTCGAACGGCTGCGACCCGTTGGAGAGCGACTGCGTCGCGATCGTGGACGTCGAAAACGGCGAACCGGGCACGACCTTGAGCAGGCTCGCGTTGGAGCCGGTCTGCACCACCCATACGTTGCCGCTTGCATCGACGGAAACGCCGCCGGTCGCAACCACGCCGAGGTTCACCGTCGCGGTCGCGCCTCCGAGGATCGTATATTGCACGAGGTTCGTACCGCTCGTGTAGTACAGGTATCCGTTCGTAGCGTCGTAGCCGAGGCCCGAGGCGTTTGCGGGCGGGCACCCGCCCGAACACGGGGCTGCGGTCGCTGAGCCGAGCGCGGCGACCGGCACATCGTAGAGCCCGTTTTGAGCGAGAAAATAGATCGTCGTGCCGACGAGTGCTTCGCCGCCGTACGATCCCGCAGCGGGGCTTCCGCTCGTCTGGGTGATGCCCGGCGTGCCGAAGCTATATTCGTCGATCGCCTGGTTCTGCGTGGTGTAGATGAAGTTCGGCGTCAACGTTCCGCTCGTGAAGACGGCACCGTCGTGAAATCCGCCGGTCACGGTGAGGTTATTGTCGGCCCAGCTGCCGCCGGAGGCAAACGCCGGATAGACGATCGCCAGTCCCGCGCTCGTCGAGGGGGCCAGCGCCGTCGGTGACGACGTGACCGAGAACGTCACCGGCGAGCCGGCGTCATTTGCCTGGCCGTTGTAGTTGAGCGTAAGGCCTTGTGCTTGCGGCGTCGTGAGCGTGGCGGTCGCGGTGCCGGTGGAGGCGAACGTGAGCGAGCCGTTCAGGGTCGGCGCGAGCGACACGGTCAGCGTCTGCGCGGCGCCTTTGGCGTCGTTGTACTGCGGGCTCACGATGACGTCATTGTCGGCATCGAGCGCATAGACGTCGAGTACGATCGGGGTGGAAACGATCGAATGGATCGTCGAGGGGACCAGGGCCAGGCTTACGCTCTGAACCACGCTGTCGAGCGTAACGCCGATCGTGGGCGAGGAACCGGCGGCGATCGTTTGGTTCGGCATCACGCCCGAAGCGACCGGGTTTCCGCCGACCGTGCTTCCGGTCCACACGTCGTACGTGGTGAATACGAAGTCGACCGCCACGGCGACCGGCGTCGTAATGGTAAACGAGCACGCGCGCGTGCCGTTCGCCGCCGACGCTCCGCAGTTTCCGGAACCCGCGGCAATGTCGGCCACCGACGTCGCGAGCGCGCCCGTGCGCGTGCCGGCAGGATAGGCGTTGACTTCGATGCCTTGCGTGTTCGATGCGACGCTGTAGACGCGGCGGAGCCGCGCGTTGCTCGTTGAGCCGGCGCCGGGCACGCTGACGTTGACCGTGACGGTCGCCGTCTTTGCCGCCGGTGCGGCGCTCGGCTGCGTCGCCGGAACCGGCGCGCCGCCGCCGCCGCCGCAAGCGGAGAGCATCGAAGCTAGGAGCGCGAGCGCAATCCAACGCGACATCTATAGAGGCCTCCGCCCGAGACGCTTACGTACGCAACGGGATCGCTAGGCTCTTAGCAGGTAGGCGCTGAGCTCCCTGCCTATGCGCCGCTGCTGCCGGCGAGTTGGTACGAGAGGCGGGCAAGCGCGTGCATCGCCGCATACCCTGCTGCGTAGTCCGTGAGCCATTTGGTATACACGGTCAATACGTAGGGCGAGTCCTCGAAGGGCTCGACGATCGCAACGTCGTTGCGCGTTCCGTCGATCTCGCCGGTCTTATTCGCCACCTGCGCGCGTGCAGGCAGCCCGGCGGGGATCCCGTCGCGGTCGGTTTGGCGCAACATGAGGCGGATCATGGCTTTGCAATGCTCCGCGGTCGCGACGGTCGCGACGTCTTCGCGCGCGCCGTTTGCGATCGCGCCGAGCAGCGTTGCCATGTCGAGCGGGGTCGTGACGTTGTCGTTGTGGCGCACGATCGCCGCGTAGTCGAGAAAGTGCCGTGCAAGAACGGTGTCCTGCAGGCCGGCCGCGGCGGCCGACGCGTTGATCGCGTCGAAGCCGAAATGCGTTATCAGCAGGTTGCTGGCCGTATTATCGCTCACGGCGATCATCGGAACCAGCAGCTGCCGCACCGATAGGCGCGCTCCGTCGGGCTGCGCCGCCATGAAATCCGAGCCGGCGATCAGCGTCTTGCGATCGTAGAGGACGGTCTCGTCGAGCGCGCCGGGCTGGGCCTCGTCGGCGCGGTAGGCGGTGAGCAGGATGAGCAGTTTGATCGTCGATGCCGCCGGGAATTGCACGGCGGGATTGTAGGCGAAGACCGGTGCGCCGTCCGCCAGCGTGTGGCAGTAGGCGCCGATGACGCCGGGGACGCGATGCGCGATCGCTTCGACGCGGTCGTATACCGTGGCGCTCGCGATCCGCGGGAAGGCCGCAAATCCCGCGGTCGCGCAAAGAAAGACGCTGCGCCTCACGAGCCCGTTCCTTGGTAGTGCCGCATTCCCGCCCTCCAGAACGCGTACGAGATGCCGAACCACGCGAGGCCGATCACCGGGGTGAGCAGCCCGACCGCGGGGTTGAGCTGCAGCCCCGTCTCGGCCTTCTGCAGGAAGAACGTCGCCGGAAAGTAGTTCATGAAGGCGAACGGAAAGACGAACGCGAGCACGATGCGCACGCCGCGCGTGTAGATGCTGATCGGATAGCGCGTGAAATCTTGTTCCAGCGACATCACGACCCACCGCAGCGTGTCGACGCGAATGAACCAGAACGAAACCGTCGCGATCGCGAGCGAGATGCCCAAGTCGATGAGCGCGCCGCCCGCCATGGTGAGCGGGATGAACGCGAGGAAGACCCAATCGACGCGGACGCCGGCCGCTCCGGTTGCAATCGCGAGCGTGACGATCGCCAGGATGAGGCCGTCGGGGGAGAGTTGCTGCGGAACCGTGAGCACCTGGAAGAGCGAGTCGAGCGGACGAACGAGAAAGCGGTCGAAACGGCCTTCCCGCACGAACTCCGGCACGCTCACCACGTTGAAAAAAAGGACGTTATGCAGTTCGTGGCCGCTCATCCAGAGGGCGTATAGGAAGAACATCTCGCGGAACGTCCACCCGTTCATCGACGGAAACTGCTGCATCGTGACGAACAGAGCGCCGATGGCGACGCCGTGGTAGACGATCGCAAAAACGAACCACATGACGAAGTTTGCCCGGTACTCGAGCATCGTCAAGAAGTTGATTCGCCAGTACTGCAGGTAGGCCGCGAGCATTGAACCACCCCTTCACCACGCGCAGCGAACTCCCCGTCGAGCCCCCGTACCGCCTGGATCTCACGGTGAACGTCCTGCGTCGCATCGCGGCCAACGCGGTAGACGTGCTGCACGAGGGCGCGTACTACCGTGCGCTCGATCTCGGCGACGCGATCCGGGCGGTGCGCGTTCGGCAAAGCAGCGAGCGCTCCGTGACGCTCGAAACGACGGCGCGCGATGCGGGGGCGGTGACGCCGGTCATTCGACGCATGCTCGGCCTCGATGCGCCGGTGCCCGGCTGGCCGGAGCGCGCGGCCGCCGTCGATTGGCTCGCTCCGCTCGCGGAGCGCTGTCGCGGCCTGCGCCCGCCGCGCTATCCTTCGCTATGGGAAGCGTGCGCGCACGCCGTGATCTTCCAGCAGATCAGCATCTACGCCGCCGGCTCGATCATGCGCCGGCTCGTCGAACGGTATGGTTCGCGCGTTACGGTCGACGGCGTCGACTTGCGCGCGTTTCCCGCCGCGTCGACCGTGGCTGCTGAAACGGAGAGCGCGCTGCGGGCGGCCGGGCTCTCCGCGAACAAGGTCGCGCATCTCCAGGCGATCGCGCACGCGCTGGAGCGCGGCGAGATTTCGGAAGCGCAGATCGAGCGACTGCCGACGCCGGAAGCAGCGCAGCGTCTTACCATGTTGCGCGGCATCGGTCCGTGGAGTGCCGCCGTGATCTTGTTGCGCGGCTTCGGACGCCTCGACACGTTTCCGATGAACGACTCGGGGGTTGCTGTATCCATCAAGCGCATTGCGGGCACTGCGAGCGTGAATGTGGATGGGGTCCTGCAGGAACTTGGACCGGTACGGGGCTTTTTGTACTACCATCTCTTGCTTGGACGCAACCTGGATGGCGCGTTGGCCGATTAAAGAGATACTATGAGGACCCTCACCGCCCCGATGTTCTCCATCCAGCGCGCACGCGAGCGCGCATTCTTCGATCACGGCTGGCTGCAGACGTATCATTCGTTCAGCTTCGCCGAGTACGACGACCCGGAGAACACGCAATGGGGCGCCCTGCGCGTCTTCAACGACGATACCGTCGCGCCCGCGCAAGGTTTCCCGCCGCACCAGCACCGCGACATGGAGATCGTCACCTACGTGCTCGACGGCGAACTCGTCCACGAAGACAGTATGGGCAATCGCGGCGTGGTCGGCCCCGGCGGCGTGCAATTCATGAGCGCCGGAACCGGCGTGCGCCACAGCGAGTTCAACAACAGCGCGGAGCGGCCGCTCCACTTCGTGCAGATGTGGGTGCTGCCCGGCTCCACGGGCCAGCCGCCTTCGTACGGCCAGATGGCGTTCGAGCGGGTCGAGCGATTCAACCGCTGGCTCTACGTCGCGAGCGGTCAGGACTCGATCGATGCGCCGATCGCGCTCACGCAGCACGCGACGCTCGGCGTAGCGCGTATCGAAGATGCGATGGTCGTCCACGAGTTCGCCCGCGAGCGCTACGGTTTTCTGTTCGTTGCCGACGGCGTCGTCGAGGCCAACGGCGAGACGCTCCAGCGCGGCGACGCGGTGCGCTTGTTCGACGTGGCGCGCTTAGGCGTCAAGGGCCATGGGGAGCTCGTCCTGTGGGACGTCCCGGGGGCCGCCGCCTGAGCATGCACGACTCGTGCTTCCACCTCGAGCACCCCGGGCACGCCGAACCGAAGACGCCCGAAGGCTGCGAGGAGTGCTTGAAGTCGGGCGATCGTTGGGTTCACTTGCGTCTCTGCTTGAAGTGCGGCCACGTCGGTTGCTGCGATCAATCGAAGAACCGCCATGCGACCAAACATTTTCACGACACTGAGCACGCCGTGATCCGCTCGTTCCAACCGGGTGAGCACTGGCGCTGGTGCTACGTGGATGAAATCTTCGCGGATTAGCCGCCCTGCACGACGACGCGCCGAGAGGCGGCGCGCCAGACCATCGTCGAGAGGATCGCGAAGATCCCGAGCCACAGGAGCTGCACCCCTAGATACGCGATCCATTGCGAGCGCGGGATGACGCCGACGTAGATCAGCAGCGGCGTCGAGTAGATCGCGGCGAACGGCAACGCGAAGACGATCTGCCCCAGCAGGCCCGGGAAGAAGGTGAGCGGGATGATCTGACCCGAGAGCAGATCGGAAACCCAGCGCACGATCAACTGCACGGCGAACGTCTCCAGCGTCCAAAAAGCGATCGAGTTCATCAGGAAATTCAGGAAGAAATTGACGCCGTACCCGAGCAAGAACGAAAGCGCGAAGACGCCGAACGTCGCCGGGCCGGGCACGTCGATGTGTACGAGCAGCAGCGCGAAGAGCAGCGACGGCACGACGAGCACGGCATGCAGCAGCGTCTGCCCGATCCCGTCGGAGAAGAAGTAGAGCGGCACGCTGATCGGCTTCATCAGGTCGGTCGCGATCGTACCCTCGCGCACCTTCTCGCGAATGAGACGCGTCCCGTCGACCTCCAGAATCATCGACATCAGCAGCGCGACCGTCGCATACGTGATCATCGCGTGGAGCGGCAGATTCATCGGCATCGCGTTCTGCGAGTACAGCGCCGTCCACAGCGACCGCAGCAAGTACACCCGGAGCACGAGCGACCCGATCTCGGTCAGCACCTCCATGCGATAGGTGGCCTCGCGCGCAAACGCCTTTCTCGCGAACTCGATATATGGCTCGGCAACCATGCTATTGCACCACCCCAAGAAAGCGTAGCGTGCAGTTGAGGCCCATTGCCGGAGCGGCGGCTCTGAACGAGCCGTGGAGCCAGGATGGCGAGAACGGCGAGGAAGGCAGCAGGAGCGATTCCATGGATGGAATCGCGAGAAGCGGCGCCGCGACGGCAGTGGGACTCAACGGAGCGCTACTTTTTCTTTTTTGCTTCTGCCCGGCGGAGCTCCATCTCTTGGAGCTCGAGCATCATGATGTCGACGACGGTGTCGGCTTCCACCGGAGCGCTGAGCTTGTCGGGTTCGTCGCGGCGGCGAGCGCCGGGCGCGGAGTTTTCGTGCGCGTCGAGCGGCTTGTCGTGCGCGTGGGTTTTGCGTAGGAACTGCGCGTATTGCTTGGCGGCTTTCGCGGCGACGCCGGGCTCGGTTTCCAAATTGAAGACCGTCTCGAAAAACTCGCCCTTGGGGAGTTTGACTTCGTTGGGCGTCAGGCGGGTGTCGTTGGCGAGCGTGACGCCGTTGTAGACGCGGGCGCCGCCGGCTACGAAGCAGCCGTTGCCGATGGTCGCGCCGATCACGCTCGAGTTCGCGCCGATGATGCTGGCGTCGCCGATCTTGACCGGGAACTGCGTGGCCTCGCCGCCGCTCGACTTAACGACGGCATTCTCCATCACGACGACGCTCGTGCCGATCGTAACGGGCGCGCCCTCGGCGACGATGATCGCGCCGTGCAGAATCGCGCACTCCGCCCCGATCGTGACCTCGCCGCTGATGGTCGCGGTCGGGGCCACGTAGGCCGACGAGTGAATCTTGGGACGCTTAGGGCCGTTCGCATAGATCATACCGCCGTCTCCTCTGCCGGTGCGCCGTATCCTTCGCGGTAGATCCGGCTGATGATCGATTCCAGATCGGGTTCCTCCAGGTGGACGTCTTGGAGGCTATAGCGTTCGCTGGCCTGGCGGATGAGGCGGTCGGCGCGCTCACGATTGCGGTCGAAACGGAAACGCGCCGTCAGGCCGTCGCTGGATTCGAGCTGCGCCCCCTCGAGCTGCGGATCGGGCGTCGGGCGTTCGAAGCGCAGTACCAGCGTACGGTGCGTGCCGTACTCGTTGACGATCCGTTCGATCGGGCCGTCGAAGATGATCGTGCCGCGGTCGATCAGGACGATCCGCCGGCACAGCCGCTCCACGTCGGCGAGGTCGTGCGTGGTGAGAATCACCGTGGTGCCGCGTTCCTGGTTCACGCGCGCGATGAACTCGCGGATCGATTCTTTCGCGACCACGTCAAGCCCGATGGTCGGCTCGTCGAGGTAGATGATCTTGGGGTCGTGCATCATCGCGGCCGCGAAGTCTCCGCGCATGCGCTGGCCGAGCGAAAGCTGGCGGACGGGCGTGCGAAGGAACTCGCCCATTTCGAGCAGTTCCGCGAATGCGTCGAGATTGCGGCGATACGTCGCCTGCGGCACGCCGTAGATGGCGCGCAGCAGCTCGAACGATTCGATGAGCGGCAGATCCCAATAGAGCTGGCTTCGCTGGCCGAAGACCACGCCGATGTTCCGGGCGTTCTCCTTGCGCCGCTCGTGGGGAACGATTCCCGCAACCGTAATACTGCCGGCGCTCGGCACGAGAATGCCCGTGAGCATTTTGATCGTCGTGGATTTTCCTGCGCCGTTCGGCCCGATGTAGCCGACGAGTTCGCCGGCCTCGAGCGACATCGACACGCCGTCGACGGCGATTTTATCGTCGTACTCGCGCGAGAAGAGCGTGCGCAGCGCGCCAAGCGGCCCGGGAATGCGGCGGACCGTCTTAAAAACTTTGCGAAGCTCGCGGGTCTCGATGATGGGCATCGCGTAAGGATTTCGCCGTCATGCCCTCGATTTCCAACCGATGAGCGTCGGCATTCTCGCGCCGCTGCGCTTTCGCGATTTCCGCTTGCTCTGGTCCGGCCTGCTGATCTCGAACCTCGGGACCTGGATGCAATTCACGGCGATCGGGTTTCACGTCGCGCAAATGGCCGGTTCGCCGCAGCGCGCGGCGCTCTACCTGGGCTTCCTCGGCGCGGCGCGCGCCGTGCCCGTGCTGCTGCTCTCGCCGGTGGCCGGCGTGACGGCCGATCTGTATCCGCGGCGGCGCGTCCTCATGGCGGCCAACCTCGTCATGTCGGCGGTCGCGCTCGCGCTCGCGCTTTTGGCCTCGGCGCACGCTCTTGCATTGACGGCACTGATCGCGCTGACGGCGGTGAACGCCGCCGGCACCGCGTTCGACTCACCGGTGCGCCAGAGCTGGACGCCGCATTTGGTCGATCGCGCCTATTTGGGCAATGCCATCGGGCTCACGTCGGTGGCCTTCAACGCGCCCGCCGTCATCGGACCGGCGCTCGCGGGCGTGTTGATCGTGTCGACGGGGGTCGAAGGCGCGTTCTACGTCAATGCGGTCGCGACGCTGGCGGTCGTGGCCGCGATCGCGATGATGGCGCCCTCGCCGCCCTCGGGCGCCGTGCGCGAGCCGCTGCTGCTCTCCATCCGAACCGGTTTGGTGTTTCTGGCCGAACATCCGGTGCTGCGGTGGATCATCGGCGTCTTCGTGGTGAGCGCATTACTCGTCCGCCCGTACTTTCAGCTCATACCCGCCTATATCGTCAACACGCTTCACGGCGATGCTCGGGAGCTCGGCTGGGCCGTGGCCTGCGCGGGCATCGGCGGGTTCGGCGGCGCGATCTTTACCGCAAGCTTTGCCGGAGCGCGTTCGCTGCAGTGGGTCGCCGCCGGCAGCGCGATGTGCGCGGGCGTCTTGGCGCTGGGTTTCGTGTGGTCGATACCCGTAGCGTTGCCGCTGCTTTTTCTCGTCGGACTCGGGACGCTCGGATTTCTCGGCGCCTGCAACACCCTGATTCAAACGCTCTCGCCCGACGACGTGCGCGGCCGCGCGGTATCCGTGTACACGATGGTGGCGATGGGCGTCGTTCCCGGCGGAACCTTCGTGCTCGGTTCGATCGCCGCCGCGATCGGCTTGCACGCTACCTTCGCGATCACCGGCGCCATCTGTCTCGCGCTCGTGGTCGCGAGCTACGCGTTACGGCCCGAAATCCGCGCCGTATAAAAAAAAAGCGAGCCGCGTAGCGACTCGCAAAAGGCATAAAAAATGCCGGTTTTAGGCTGCAGCCTTCTTCCGGCGAGTTGCCTTGCGGCGGACCGTCTTACGAACAGCCTTGCGAGCTGCTTTCTTACGGGTGGCCTTGCGTACGGCTTTCTTGCGCGCCGTCTTGCGGACGGCCTTGCGCGCGGCTTTCTTGCGAACGGCCTTGCGTACGGCCTTCTTGCGAGCGGTCTTGCGAACCGCCTTGCGGACCGCCTTCTTGCGAACGGTCTTGCGAACCGCGGCTTTGCGAACGGCCTTGCGAACCGCCGCTTTCTTTGTACGTTTGACTGCCATGTGCGTGGAGTCATCCTTTCTCTGGCTGCGAATCAGCCAGGGTTGTTGCCTACCTTATACAGTATTACGGGCTGCAATGCAAGTTTTGGTTCGAAACGACGACGCGCAGATCGACGTGCGCGTCGACGGAAACGGCGCGACAACGGTGGTGCTCATCCATGGATTTCCGTTCACCGGCGAGATCTGGGATGCGCAGGCGCGCGTGCTCGCGGAGCGTTATCGCGTGGTGCGACCCGACTTGCGCGGCATGGGAAGATCGCGCGTCATCGACGGCCCGTACTTGATGGAGGCGCTCGCCGGCGACATCGCTGCGGTGCTCGACACGCTGGGCGTGGAGCGTGCGGCGATTGCCGGACATTCGCTCGGAGGGTTCGTCGCGCTCGCGTTCGCGCGTATGTACGCTGAGCGCGTGGAACGGCTCGCGCTCATCTGCAGCCGCGTCGCGCCGGACTCGCCGGAGCGCGCCGCCTGGCGCAACGAAACGGCGGATTCGCTCGAAAAATCAGGCTCGATTGCGGACGTATGCGATGCAATGATCGCCGCGTGCGTCGCGCCGGAACGCTATGCGGGCGATCCGGATTTGGTCGCGCGGGCCCGGGAGATCGCGATGCGCAACGAGCCCAAAGGGCTCGCCGCGATGCTGCGCGGCATGGCCCTGCGCAGCGGCTCGGAGGATATCGCGCCCGACCTCGAGGTTCCGGTTCTGGTCGTAGCGGGCGGGCACGATCCGTCGCAGCCGCTCGACGAAGCGCGGTCGGTTGCCCGGCATTTCCGGCAAGCGCGGTTCGAGCTCTGCGAAGCAAGCGGGCATCTCCCGATGCTCGAGGAGCCCGCGCGGCTGACGGACGTGTTGGCCGGCTTCCTTTAACGGATGGCGGTGGCGCCGTTCCGGCGGCGGAAGAAGTTGTAGATGAAGAGGCCGCCGACCACGACCGCCGCGATGACGGCGGCGACGACCAGGGCCTTGAACACCATCCCCAGGAGCACGATTCCGACGATCGCCAGGGCGATGATCAGGGTCAGGCGGATAAAGGTGTTGAGCATCGGGTTCATGGGTATCCTCATCTCTGGAGTTCTCATCCCGATCTACCGATAGAATAGGTGGAGGTTTCACTACCATGGATATCGCGAGCATCGCGGCGGGAGTGGTCGGCTCGGCCACCGCCAGCGGCAGTTTGAACGTCGACCTTCTCAGCTCGGTCAACAACCTGAGCGCGATCGAAGGCGCCCTCCTCGCGCGGTCCATCGGCCTGGGCAACGGCATCGACCAGTACGCCTGACGGCTTCGGCCAGCTCCACCCCGACGTCGCCCGCTGGTGCGCGGAGCACCTCCGGCAGCCCACCCCGCCGCAGCGTGACGCCGTACCCCTCGGCCTAGCCCGCCGCAATCTGCTCATCTGTTCGCCGACCGGGACCGGAAAGACGCTCGCCGCGTTTCTGCCGGTGATTTCGCGTTTGGCCGAGCGTCGCGATGCCGACCAGCTCTATCCGAAGACCTACGCGCTCTACGTCTCGCCGCTCCGCGCGTTGGGCTATGACGTCGAGCACAACCTGCGACGGCCGCTGCGCGAAATGGAGCTGCTGGAGCGACCGAACAGCGAACGGGCGCGCCTGCGCCGCGGACGCATCCGCGAACGTTTCGTACGGACCGGCGTACGCACCAGCGACACCCCGCTCGAAGAGCGCCGGCTCATGCTCTCGCGACCCCCGCACATCTTGGTGACGACGCCCGAATCGCTGGCGGTGATGGTCGCGATGGAGAGCTACCGTCGCACCTTGCGCGCGATCGAGACCGTCGTCATCGACGAGATACACGCGCTGGCCGGCAACAAACGCGGCTCGCAGCTCGCGCTCTTGCTCGAATCGCTCGACGCGCTCGCCCTATCGCCGCCCAACCGCGTCGCCTTGTCGGCCACCGTCGCGCCGCTCGAGCGCGTCGCCGCGTTCGTCGCCGGTACCGAGCGCCCGTGCGACATCGTCGATCATCGCGGGCTGCGCTCGATTCGCATCGACATCGACGCGCCGTTCTCCGGCGCCGTCGCGCCGCTGGCGACGGTTGCGCGCGAAGCCGTCAAACTCGCCGGCGGCGTCCGCACCTCGCTCGTCTTCACGAACGTGCGTAGCCAGGCCGAGCGCGTCGCGCATTTCATGGCCGAGGCGATGGGCGAAAACGCGGTGCAGGAGGTGGAGGGCGAAGCGCCGCGCCGGTCCTACGATCTCTCGAAGATCGGCGTCCATCATTCGTCGCTCGAACGCAGCGTGCGCCACAAGGTTGAAGCGGCGCTGCGGGCGGGCGAGCTTCACGCGGTCGTCTGCAGTTCGAGCCTCGAGCTGGGCGTCGACATCGGCTACATCGACCGCGTGCTCGTCGTCGGTGGCGCGCGCGGCATCACGCCGACGCTGCAACGCATCGGCCGCGCCGGACACCGGCCGGACGCGATCGCGCAGGGGATCGTGATTGCCCAGGATCGCGACGACATCATCGAAGCGGCGGCCACGCGCCGCTGCATTGCCGACGGGGTCGTCGATGAAGTGGCGATTCCGCAAGCCCCGCTCGACGTGCTCGCGCAATGGATGGTCGGCAGCGTCTGTTACGACAAGCGCGCGACCATCGACGAGTTGCTGGCGCTCGCGCGCGGCGCCTATCCGTACCGCGAGCTCGAACGCGACGATCTGATCGCCTGCGCGCGCTACCTCTCGGGCGGCGGCGTGGGTCCCGACGAAGCGCACGTCCGGCGCCTGGGCTTCGACGGCGATGCGGTCTACGGGTTGGGGCGCGAGGTCAGCTCGGCGTATTTCGAAAACGTCGGCACCATTCCCGACGAGTCGAGCATCCTGGTGCGCGTTCACGGCAGCGACGTCGGGCGCGTCGAGGAAGGGTTCGTGAACGAACTGCGCGCGGGCGACGTGTTCGTGCTCAACGGCCGCACGTTGCGCGTCAAAGAGATCGGCACGAGCGGCGTGCAGGCGGAGCCGTATGCGGGCCGACCGACCGTGCCGCAGTGGAGCTCGCACATGAAGGGCGTGCCGCTGCCGCTCGCCCGCGAGATCACGCACCTGCGCACCGGGGTCGATGCCGCGCTCGCCCATGGGGCGCGCGAAGCGCTGGCTTTCCTGCGCGAGCGGTATGCGCTCGAGGGAACGCTCGCGCAGCACGTGCTGAACTACATCGCTCAGCAGCGCGCGCTCTCGGCGGTTCCCGCGCCGGGGCGGCCGGTGATCGAGATCTATCGCATGGACGGCCGTCAAACGGCCGTGTTCCACACCTGCGCCGGGCGGCGCGTGAACGAGACGCTCGGGCGCATTGCCGGCGCTCGCGCGTTCGCGTTCGCCCGCGTGAACACGCAGATCACGACCGACGACAACGGATTCCTCATCGGGTTGCCGCCACGCAAGAGCATTCCGGACGCAGTTTGGGCCTCGATGTTGCGACTGGAGCAGTTCGACGCTGATCTGCTCGACGGGCTGCGCAGTTCGCACATCCTGCGCAACTACTTCCGCTTCGTCGCCAACACCGGGCTGCTCGTGCTCAGACGCTCGGGCGGGCGCTCGCTTCGCCGGGGAACGCAACGCTGGAACAGCGCGAAGATCTTTGAGCGGGTCTTCGAGCGCGACCGCCGCTTCCCGCTGCTCCGCGAAACGATCCGCACGGTGACACGCGATCTGCTCGACGCGCCCGGTGCCCGCAGTTATCTCGAGTCGATCGTCGAAGAACCGCGCGTGATTCACCCGCCCGCCGCCACGCCGTTCACCTTCGGGATCATCACCTCGTCGTTCGGCGATTCGGTGGTGCTCGACGACCGCGCGAATATGGTCGAGGCGCTGCACGAACGTGTGCTCGAGGTGCTCGGCGAAGCATCGTGAAGCCGCAGGCCGCCGCCGGCGAATTTCTTCTGGTTCCGGGTGCGCTGGCGTTGCCGGGCGGCTTCTTGCTGCTCGAGCGTTCGCGAACGCTCGTCGCCGCCGACGTTCATCTCGCGTATGAAGACGTCATCGGCGGCGCGCTCCCGTTGTGGAGCACGAACGAAGGCGTCATGCTGCTGGAGGCCGCGGTTTCCAAGACGCGCGCCGGCGAGTTGGTGCTGCTCGGCGACGTGATTCACGGCACCCGCATGAGCGAGGGCGCGGCGCGCGCCGTCGCCGGCGCGCTCGCGCGATTGCGCGCGTCGTGTACGGTAACGCTCGTGGCCGGCAACCACGAAGGCAAGACGCGCGGAGCCGCTGTGCTCGGTGCGACGCACGAGGTGCTCGAACGCGACGGCTGGACGCTCGTCCACGGCGACCGCCCTTCGGGAGCGCAGCGCACGATCATCGGGCACCTGCATCCCAGCCTTCCCGTCGGCGCAACCGCGCGCGTACCGGCGTTTCTCGCGTGCGACCATCTGATCGTCGTTCCCGCGCTCACCCCGTATTCCGAGGGTCTCTCGGTGCTTTCGCGCGATTGCACCGATGCGCTCGCGCCGTTTTGCGCCGACCCCGGTCGCTGCGTGGTGGTCGCGAGCGCGCCCGAGCGGGTCTACCCCTTCGGCTCGCTCGACGCGTTGCGTCCGATGCTGCGGTCGAAGCCGGCGGTAAGATATCCGAGGCGTTCGAGAGCGCGATAACCGATCGACGCGCACGCGATCGAATCGAGCGACCCCGCGCGCAGGATCGCCCAGAGCGTCTCGAGATCGAGGATCTCGGTTTCAATGACCTCCCCGATGCCGGGGCGCGGCTCGTGGGTGCGCTGCGCGTCGTGCGCGATGAAACAATAGTTGATCGCTGGGGAGCGCGCGGGTTCGGCGTAGAGCTCGGGCAGCGCTTCCAGACGGCTGCAGCTAAAGCCGGTCTCCTCGAGGAGTTCGCGGCGCGCGCACGCTTCCGGCGCTTCGCCGTCGTCGAGCGTACCGGCGGGGAACTCGAGCGTAACGCTGTCGCTCCCGTAACGGTACTGGCGTACCAGCACGACGCGGCCGTCGGTCGTGAAAGGAAAGATCATCACGTAGCCGCGCGACTCGCGAACGAAGTATTCGGCCAGCACCGTGCCGTCGGGAAGCTCGAGCTCATCCTTGCGCAAGCGCAGGTGCGGCGAATCGACGACGACGGACGACGAACGGACGCGCCAGGCCGGTTTTTCCATGAGGTACTCTACCGCGCGAAGCCTTTGGCGACCCGCCCGCGAAGGAGCCGGGCGTGGAAGAAGCATTGCTGGTCGCCGGCGCCGGTACGATGGGCGCGGGCATTGCGCTCGTTGCCGCACGCGCGGGCTTTTCCGTTGGTCTGATCGACCCCGACCCGGTTGCGCGCGAACGGGCACGCGCGCGGATCGGCGATGCGGCGGTGACGCTACTCGATCGTATTCCCGAGCAAAGCGGCGCGACGATTGCAATCGAAGCGGTCCCCGAGCGTATGGAGCTCAAGATCGCGACGCTGCGCGCGCTCGAGGCCGCGCTTGGGCCCGATGCGCTGCTCGCTACCAACACGTCGGCGCTCTCGGTGACCGAGCTTGCCGCGCAATTGTCGGCCCCGGAGCGCTTTGCCGGATTACACTTCTTCAATCCGCCGGAGAAGATGCAACTCGTCGAGATCGTGTACGGCGAGGTGACCTCGGACGATGCGCTCGCCGCCGCCCAAGCGTTCGTGGAACGCCTCGGAAAGACGAGCGTGCTTGCGAGCGATACGCCGGGGTTCATCGTCAACCGCGTCGCGCGGCCGTTCTATCTGCAGGCGATGCGCGCATTCGAGCGGGGCATCGCTTCGATCGAAGAGCTCGACGCGCTGGCGCGTGCGATCGGTTTTCGCATGGGCCCGTTCGAATTGATGGACGCCATCGGCCTCGACGTCAATCTCGCGACCAGCGAGTCGGTCTACGAACGGCTGGGGGCCGCGCGCTTGGAACCGCGGCCGATCCAGCGCGAGATGGTGGCCCAGGGTCGCCTCGGGCGCAAGAGCGGCGCGGGATTCTACGATTACGCGTCGGGTAACCCCGAACGGCTCGACCTGCGCGTCGCAGCCGAAGATGATGCCGAACCGCTGAGCGGCGAGACGATCGTCGTCGTCGGTTTTGCGGCGCTCGCCGATGAGTTCGCGGCGCGCTTGGCCGAACGCTTCGTAACCGTCTCGCGCGTCGAGAACGACGAGCTGCTCGACGAACTCGACCCGGCGGCGACGATCGTCATCGACGTCGGCGACGGGCGGACCGACCGCAGCGCGATGCTCGCGAAGCTCGGCGCTCGCCTCGGGCCCGAGGTCGTGATCTTCGCCGACGCCTACGTGACCGATCTGCGCGCGGCGGCGGGATCGATTCGGCATCCGCAGCGCTTGGTCGGCTTCGGCGTCGTCGGCGCGCTCGACATGCAGCATGCCGTCGAGATCGTCGACAGCGAGACGGCCTCCGACGATGCGCTCGCGCTCGCGCAAGAACTGTTCGACGCGCTCGGCAAGGGTGCGGTCTTGGTCGAGGATCTGCCCGGGCTCTTTCTCGGGCGTGTCGTCGGGTCGATCGTCAACGAAGCCGTGATCGCGGTCAGCGAAGGTGTTGCCGAGGCCGCCGAGATCGACGTCGCCATGCGCCTGGGCGTCAATTATCCCGAAGGCCCGATCGCGTGGGGGCGTGAAATCGGCGGTGCACGCGTCGCCCAGATTCTGCGGCGCCTTGCCGACGAGGAAGACGAAGCCTTCGCTCCGCACCGAGCTTTGTGGGTGCTGGACGTCGAAGGAGAGGACGAGGGATGATGCAGGGACGAGAGGTTTGGGTGATCGACGCGCTGCGAGCCCCGATCGGGCGTTTCGGCGGCGCGCTTGCGGCATATCGACCGGACGATTTGGCCGCGACCGTGATTCAAGCCATCGCGGATCGCACGCACCTTCCGTACGACCGCATCGACGACGTATTCTTCGGCGCAGCCAACGGCAGCGGTGAAGACAACCGCAACGTTGCGCGGATGGCCGCGTTGCTGGCGGGCCTGCCCGTCGAGGTGCCCGGGGTGACGGTGAACCGCCTGTGCGGCTCGAGCCTCCAGGCGATCAATTCAGCGGCCCACGCGATCGCGTGCGGCGAAGGCGACATCATGATCGCCGGCGGCGTCGAGTCGATGACGCGCGCGCCGTACGTTTTGACCAAGAGCGAGAAGCCCTTCGGGCGCGGTCAAGAACTCTACGACACCGTGCTCGGCTGGCGCATGGTCAACTCGCGGATGCCGCACGACTGGACGATCTCGCTCGGCGAAACCGCCGAACGCGTTGCGCACGAATTCGGCATCTCACGCGAGGAGCAAGATGCGTTTGCCTTCGCATCGCAGATGAAGTGCAAGGCGGCGATGGAAGCCGACCGGTTCGAAGAGGAGATCGTCGCGGTCGAGGACGTCGTTGCCGACGAGCATCCGCGAGCCGATACCTCGATCGAAGCGCTGGCTCGACTCAAACCGGCCTTCAAGCAGCACGGCACGGTTACGGCCGGCAACTCTGCCGGCATCAACGACGGCGCGGCCGCGCTCGTCCTCGCCGCGGCGGAGACTGCCGACCTGCTCGGACTCCAGCCGATTGCGCGTATCCTGTCGACCGGCGTTGCCGGCGTGCGCCCCGACATCATGGGGATCGGGCCGATTCCGGCCACGCGCAAAGCGCTCGCGCGCGCCGGGCTCGAGGTCGCGCAGCTCGATCTGATCGAGATCAACGAAGCCTTCGCGGCGCAGTCGCTCGCTTGCATGCGCGAGCTGCGCCTCGACCCGGAGAAGACCAACGTCAACGGCGGGGCGATCGCGCTCGGCCACCCGCTCGGAGCCAGCGGCGCGCGTATCGCCACCACCCTCCTGCACGAATTGCGGCGGCGCGGCGGCAAATACGGCCTCGCGACCATGTGCATCGGCGTCGGTCAGGGCATCGCAACGGTGTTCGAGCGCTTGGCGTAGTATTCTGCAGAGAATGACGACCGCGACTTCTACCACGCAACTCCTGATCGGCGGAACCTGGCGCGACGGCGCCGCGGGCGCCGCCTACGAAGACCGCAACCCCGCCACGGGCGCGGTGCTCGCCGAGGTCGCGGAGGCAACCCGCGACGACGTCGACGCGGCGGTCGGCGCGGCACGCAAGGCGTTCGATGGCGGCAAATGGTCGGCGATGGCCCCGTCGCGCCGCGGCAAGATCGTGGCCAAGATGGCGCAGCTCATCGGCGAACGCGCGGCGCAACTCGCGCTGCTCGATGTGCGCGACAACGGCAAAGCGATCTCGACGGCCAAAGGCGAGCTCGGCGCGATCGTCGACACGTTTGAGTTCTACGCCGGCGCCGCAACGAAGAATTACGGCGAGACGCTCGCGCCGCCGATTCCCACCATCTACGCGCAGACGGTGCGCGAGCCGGTCGGCGTGGTCGGCGCGATCGTGCCGTGGAACTTTCCGCTGCTGCTGGCGGCTTGGAAGGTTGCGCCCGCGCTCGCCGCAGGGTGCACGATCGTGCTCAAGCCCGCGCCCGCGACGCCGCTCTCGGCGCTCGAACTCGGGAAGATCGCTCTCGAGGCAGGCGTGCCCGAAGGCGTGCTCAACGTTGTCACCGGGTCCGGCCGCGAGCTCGGGCAGTGGATCGTCGAGCATCCGGGCGTCGACAAGATCGCGTTTACCGGCAGCACGGCAACCGGGAAGCTCGTTGCAAAGACCGCCGCCGACACGATCAAGCGCGTGACGCTCGAGCTCGGCGGCAAATCGCCGACGATCGTGTTCGACGACGCCGATCTCGACGCGGCGGTCGCCGCGGCGATCTACGGCATCTACTACAATGCCGGGCAGGCCTGCGAGGCGCGTTCGCGCGTGCTGGTGCAGCGGTCGATTTACGACCGTTTCGTCGACGACTTCACGAAACGTTCGGCCAAGGTCGTCGTGGGTAATCCGGAGGATCCGGCCACGCACGTTGGTGCAATCACACTGCGCGAACAATTCGAGAAGATCAAGCACTACTGCGAGCTGGGCCGCTCCGAGGGTGCGCGCGTGCTCTTCGGCGGTTCGGCCGCGGCGCTCGAAGCCGAGCTCATCAACGGCATGTTCTGGCAGCCGACGGCCTTTGAAACGCAGGCACACCACCGCGTCGCGCGTGAGGAGATCTTCGGGCCGGTCGTGGCGTTCGTTCCGTTCGAGAGCGAGTCCGAAGCGATCGCGCTTGCCAACGATTCCGAATACGGGCTCTCGGCCAGCGTCTGGTCGACGAACGTCGGCCGGGCGAATCGCGTGTCGCGCGCTCTTCGCAGCGGGACGGTCGCGATCAACACGCCGTACGCGGTCTTTCCGGGCGTACCGTTCGGCGGCTACAAACAATCCGGGTACGGCCGCGAACTCGGCCTCGACACCATGCGCCTCTACAGCGAAACCAAGAGCGTGCTCACGTACGTGGGAGAAAAAGCGCTCAACCCGTTCGGGGTCTAGCGCGATGATTCGAATCGGTTCCTACTACGACACGACCTACGGAACGCTCTGGAAAGACGGAACCTACTTCGCGCGCGGAACGCGCGTCCTGGTCGTCGGCATGCATCTCGAACAAGGCTTCTGCGTGCGTTTTCCGGCCGACGTCGACGGCGAACCGCTCGAGACGTGGGAAGACTGGAGCGAGAGCGCGTTCCTGGCCGAAGAAGGCAGCGTAGCGGCGCCGTCCGAGCCGCTATCGCAACGCGTGCTCAGCGAAGCGCGCGACGTGCTGGGCGACGCCGAGGACGGCTGCCACCTGCACTTACACGAAGACGAGGAAACGTAGGCGCGCCTTTAGAGGCGCAGCGTCAGGCCTTCGAACCAGAGGTTGGTGCAGTACGTCTGCGTTTCGGGAAGCGGCCCCGGCGACGGCGGAGCGGTAGCCGGCGGCGTTGGAACCGGCGGCGTATACATCGTTGAGAAGCAGTACCACGAACCGCCCGTCAGCCCGGTGAAGGTGGTCGTGCCGTCCGGCCCCGTGTCCTGCGTGCCCAAGAGCGGGCCGGGCGTCTGGCTCGTCGAGCTCGACGCGTACAAGTTGACCGGCTGC
>Ga0326727_10004226_pt1 | contig 43769 bp, 80 predicted proteins | sample MB2enrmetagenome_FD_207643 | JGI IMG/M metagenome (GOLD analysis project Ga0326727, IMG submission 207643) | Lab enriched peat soil microbial communities from McLean, Ithaca, NY, United States - MB29MY | ecosystem: Environmental > Terrestrial > Soil > Wetlands > Peat | place: USA: New York... | reverse complement strand
TCAGCGTTGCCGAGGTGTTGCTCATGTCGACAGTAGAGCACGGGGACCGCACGATGGACAGCGCGGCTAACTATGCAGAATCGCTTCATTCATATTGCGAATGGCAAGGTCCCGGATAAGCATGGACCGATCGCCCTCATGTACTGCTGCGAGACTTCTTCGGTGAGGCGGCGCTGCTCGTTCAGGTAGGCGATGCGCTGATCGAGTTCGGCCTTCTCTTTGGCCCGCTGCGCGTCGCGTTTCTTGCGCGCTTCGATGATCTCGATCTTGTACGCGTCCGACAGCGCCCAGAGTGTCATGCCTGCGAGCGGCTGTGTTTCGCACTTGATGATGTGGCCGTCGGCGACCAGCTCTTCGGCGTGAGCGTGAACGCCGTAGTAGGGGCACTCGTGGCCTTCCCAGTAGCCGGTGAAGAAGCCGCCGTGTTCGATTGCGGTCTGAAGGAGGTTGCCCTTGCTGTGTGAAGGACCTCCACGTCCGCTCCAGAAGTCGTCGCGTGATTCGTCGAAGCCCATGGGTCACCGCATGTTTTGCATGTTTCGCAGTATCTGCTGCACCGCTTCTCCGAGCCACGCTTCGATGATGTCGGGTGCGTTCTTGCGAATCAGCTCGCTCACTCGCTCGCTGACCTTGAACTCTCCCTTGGTTCCGTCCCATTGCCCAGCCCACTCCGGGGTCGCGAACATCGCCTTCAGGCGCTGGGTCACTTCTTCGCGTAGCACTTGGTTGACGATTTCCTCAAGGCCGCTGGGAACACGTTCTGCGTAGCCGTATGAACGATCGCGCGTGCTTGACGTCAAGAATCGGTCGACCTCTGCTTTGATCATCATCGTCCACTGGTCGTCAGGGATGATGTCCACGAGTGCGGCTTTGATGCGGTCGCGGATCTTCGCAGCGTAGTCGACTGTCGTTGGCATGGGTTGCATCGTCATGATCGATCTCCGTTCAGGTTGCAGCCGGTGAAACGGCCGCGAACACCTTGAGGTAGAAGGGCGCATATGGCGACCATTCGAGGAACTCTTCGCGCGTCAGCCAAGTGACCGGACACCCGATTTCTTGCTCGCTAGGGATGCCGGTTGCCCACACGCGATAGATGTGGACGTAACTCGCACGACCACGCTCGATGGCGGCCTTGATGCCATGCTCGCCTGAGTAGATGGACTCGTACCGATTGAGGACGAGGCCGGTCTCTTCGCGTAGCTCGCGAGCTAGCGCAGCCGGAACGCTCTCTCCCTCTTCGACCATCCCACCGGGCAATGACCAGCCGCGATAGCGCTTGTTCCATACGCACAATAGACGCCCATCGGATCGCTCGATGTACGCTACGGCCGCTTGACGAAGGGTCATGGACTTTTGGCCTCCTAGCCGTAGCGCTTGAATGCTTCGCGCGCGGCAATGAGCTGCTCTTTTGAGAAGCGGCACGTGTGCGGAATTTTATCGTCGTCGCCCTCGCAGTCTGGCGCACTCACCATGCCGCCATCGTGGCAGGCAGCGATCTCAAAATGGATCTTGGCTTTCGGCGCGCAGTCATTGCAGAAGATATAGTCGTCTCCATATCCGGACGGCGTTCCCATTTCGTGGCCCTCATGCCGACCGTAGACTCCGAGGCCTTTGCGGCAATGGGCGCAATAAACGATGACGCCCGTAGCTTTCTTCGCCAACTCGACCACTGATGAGAGGTCTTTCCAATCGATGGGAGAACGGGGCGCATCAGCGCGGTATGTACCGCCATCCTCTCGCCAAACGGTCATGTGGGGCGCAGGTCCGGACCATTCGATTAGGACGTCCCATGTTTCGCCCTCGTGCACAAACTGAGCCCTCTCTGATCCGATGCTGTGACCGTAGAAGTGCCCGTCCTCGTTCTGCCCAGATCGGCAGGCTCCGTACTCATCGAGTTGCTTACCGCACATCGGGCACTTGTTATCTGTCCGAGTGGGCTGGGTCATGGTGTCAACGCCACGATGGCTAATTTTGCCGCCCACTCGGCGAGCTGCCGTTCGGCGCTGACGAGTCGCTCGCGAGCCTGTACGACGTCTTGCTTGGCGAGTTCGTACTGCTCCTTCGCGTGAACGCGCGGGGCGTAGAGTTCAAGCACGCGGCGACGATTCTGGCTCTCGTTGTATCCGCGTTGTGCGATGTACTGCTCGACGTGCTTCTTGTGCTCCTCATCGCTGCATCGCTCGGCCAGCGTGACGCGATCGAGTTCGGTCCAGCCCGGAGGCCAGCCCATCCAAGCGAACTCGTTTCGATCGTAGTCGGCGTAGGCGCAGACCCACTGCTCCATGCGGCCACCGGGGAGTGTGATGTTCACGGTGTCGCCGCAGCGAATGCGCTCGGCCAGAGGTACTGCCTTCATGCGCTTCTGGGCACCCTCTCGCTGAGCGACGTCGCGGTCGATGTCGTCATCGATGTCGGTGCTGGTGCTCGTCGTCATGGTTCTCTCTCCTCACTTGGCTACTTCGAGGCTCGTCTCGGGGTGTTCGGAAACGGCACCCGTGTCGAGCCACGTCACTTTGACCCAGATGCCCTCTCGCTCTTGTTCGATGAAGACCTCGGCCACGCGACCCAGACGTCCCGGACGAAGCGTGTGGACGACGAGATCGCCCGCTCGGAATTTGCCCCTCTGGGACGCATTGCGGCTGGCACTGACGCCCAGCTGAAGCTGCTGTTGTTTGCGCGTCATACGATGCTCTTCGACCCGGGACGTCGGTAGCCTTCGAGTTCCAAGCTGCCGAACTCGTCCAAGCGCAGCCGACGAAAGATGCGCTCGCCGCCACACACGCAACGCTCGACGAGTAGCGCAAGCCGATTGCCGGGCGTGTGTCGCCAAAAGTGGCGCTTCCAGTAGTGCCGCGTGCGACCTTTGAGGCAAGGGAAGGGACAGCGCCTCATGGTGACGACTCCTGGAAGCGGCGTGCGGCGGCGATGGCGTGCTTCAGGCAGTAGGCCGTGTAGCCACGCTTTGCGCGACTCTTGATGGGGATGCGAGCCTTCGCCTTGCAACGACGTTCACCACAGTTCCGGTTTCCCAAGCATAGGGCGCAAAGGCAGTCGAAGGGTCGAGCGACTGCGTAAAACGCGTGGTTGAGGAGAGCTTCGGATCGTTCGGCGGAGGTCATGACTTTTGCCGAGAGGGATGGAACTTCTGTTCTTCGGCCGTGAGTGCGCATTCGATGATGCGCATGGCGTCTTCCAAGAACGTGTTCATGCCGACGCCCACGAAGATCCCTTCTGCATCGGTCAGTATCACGACGGCGCGCACGCCTTTGATCTTGCCAGCGGCGTGCTGAGCCATCTCGACAAGCTCCTGACGGCTCATGCCGATCGGGATGGCTGAGTGTGAGGCGGTCGTTTTCGTTCGCTTCGACTTGGGCATGTCATTGCTCGATGCAGTAGAGCGCGTAGCTCTGCACGTTGCAGCACGCCGGCGCCGCCCAGTTCGTCCAGTAGGCCGTGAGGTCGTCGCGACCAATCGTGCCCGTGTGAGCGGTCGACATGCTGCAGTCCTCCGAAATCGTCCAGCCGCCGCAGTCGACGTTCGTTTGGGTGCCGTCGGCATTGGTGCCCGTCCAGGAAGTGCCTGCCATCGTGGAGAGGTTGAACTGCACCAAGGCACCGTGTTCGTCGTGATCGATGAGGTTCTCGAAGGTGCCTGAGGTGAGCGCCGTCCAGTTGGCGGCGACCTCCGTCGTGCCATCGACCAGCACGTAAGGCAATGTCGAGTGCGACAGGCGTGAAGCCGCGCTCTGCGAGCTCGTCGAGAGCCAGGCTGCGAAGGTGCCGCCGAGGCCCGCGCTGGCTGCAGCCGTATTGCAGATCGCATCGCCTTGGGCGAGGCCGCCGAAGTTCGAGAGCGTGGTGCTCGAGGTGATGAAGACGCGCTTGTACGGCTTGGGCGCTGACGCATCAGATGCATCGCTTCCAGTGGTTGGGCTGTCCACGCTGGCATCAACCAGTGCGTCACCGAGCGGCTCGACACGCGCGTCAAAAGGCGGCTGGCTGTCGGCGGCAGCGTCGGGGTCCACGAACGTGTCAGTGCTGCAGCCGATGAAGAAGATCAGCATCAGCGTCTGGATGACGACGCCTCGTCGAATGCGGCGGGCGATCTCGTCCCAGAGTGTGTTGCAGCTCGGCAGCGGATGGTCGCCGCAGTCCGCGCAAAGCGGCACTTCGGGCCCTTTGAATGGGCCGTCGCGATGAATCGCGTGCTTGGGTGCACCATCGATGGGAGCGCCGCAGGCTGCGCAAGTGAGCTCGCTCATTCGCCACCCTGAACGATGAGTCGGGCAGCCGCGAGCACGTCTTCGATCGCGGTAGGCGCTCTTGGAAGACCGTGCGCCTCCGCTTGCGCTTGGCCATCGTCGAACGCACGCAGCAGCAGCCGAAGCGCGATGGCCGATCTAGGTTCGTGCCAGATCTTGCTCACCTCCCCAGCTTCGGGGCCCGATCGATACGCTCCGCAGCGCGCGCACCAAACAACGATCCATCGACCAGACCCGGTGCCGAATGGAATGCTGACGATGTCGCCCTGCTTGCGGAGCTGATGATCGCAATGCATGACGATCTACCGAGACCGGTTCGTGTAGTTCGAGGTCGAGCCGATGAACTGCTGCTTCCAGCCCCAGTCGTCCTGAACGTACTGCGCGAACTCGTTTTCGGTGATGAAGATCTCTTCCTTCGTGCACATCTCAAGCATCCGGATGACGCGGTCGTAGTCCTTCGTGTGGTCTTGCGGCTCGACCAGCTCCACGGCGCGCCGAATGCGTCGACCTTCCCGCGCTTCCTGCAGCATCCGATCGAGCTCCTGAATGACGTCCTCCCGATAGCCCTTCTGAGCCTCCAGAAAAACGCGGCGATGCGTTTCACGGTTCGCTTTGAGCGCCGTCAGCAGTTCGAGCTTGTTGACCGTGATCCCTGCAGTCCCGCTGTCGTCCATCATCATGATGCTGTCTCCTTGTCTCGCTGTCTCTCGTTCATCCGCTACCTCCCGACGTGATGGGAACCTGGTGACTGCCGTATCGCTTGAGTGAGTCCTTCAGGAGTTCGGCGTGCTCTCGGCAGTACTCGACGTAGGTCACGTCTTTGCGCATGTTGAAGCCGGCCGCGATGCCATCGCAAAGCGCGCGGCCGATGACGTCGAGCGTGCGAACGCCATCGACATCAGCCAGCATATGGAGCTGCTGGGCGCGGTCGCAGATCGCGCAGGTCATGGCGCTGTCACCTTGGGCCGCACGCCACAGTCGTCATCGCAGGTGGGGTGCGCGCACGAATCTTCGCACGACGCCGCGCCCAGCCGTCCGCCGCGCCAGCTGGGAACTTCGCGTGCGAGAGGCACGGGTTGCGCAGGTGCGCCCGATCCCAACGGTGCCAGGACATCAAGCAGGGTGTCGTATTGCAAGGGGAGGATCATCATCGTGGAAACGCTCCGTGGGCGAGCTGTCATCCACAAAGGATACATATATCCGCGCTCATGTCGAGATGGGCGGAAGACGCCTCTCGTAAGAGTGGAACTCGACGGACAAATCCGGCGTGCCATCCGGGTTATCGGGTCGCGTGATGCTGGTGCAGCGCCATCTGCGAAGCGCTGGCCACGTGCCTGCTTGGTACGGAAAGTACGTCGAGTGCGTCCTGGGCTCTAGAGCGACGGGCTGGAAGCTGTAGGTGATCTCCAGGTTCGTCAGCGGGTCATCGCTGAAGCCCAGCGCGCATTCGTAGATCTGCGCGCCGCCGATGACGAATGGTGCGCTGTCGTAAGCGCGCGCGCGATGAAGCGCGTCCAGGTAGTGTCGAGCGACCTCGAACGTTGTGCTGTCGTCGATAGCCGTGGGCGACTGAAGGCTCCAACCGGTCTGCCTTGTGAGCACGATGGTGTGACGCCCAGGCAGTGGCTTGCCGATGCTTTCGAACGTCTTGCGACCCATGATCATCGCGTGACCCATCGTGAGCTTCTTGAAGCGCTTGAGATCGGCTGGGATGTGCCAAGGGATCTTGCCGTCCACGCCGATGAGGCTATGGGGCGTCATCGCGACGATGAGAGTCAGGCGGTTCGCAGTCATCGGTACGGTCCTCCACTCGACACGAGCTTGACCGGTGGCGAGATCTCATCGGCTGTCTTGCGCAGCGCGTCGGCTGCGCACTTGCGACTGCAGACGTGCAGCGGATCGCGCGAACCAAGCGCGCCGCCGAAAAAGTGAATGACCGTCCAGCCATCGGGCTTTCTATCCGTCGCCACGGTCGTCAGGCTGCCGCATCCGTCGCACGTGTACTCACTGTTGTGTTTGACCGTCATCGAAGCTCCTCGCTGAGGGCAATGCCCCCACCGCGCCGCCAGATGAGTCCTAACTTGCGAAGATTCGACAGCGCCGTGGCGAAGCTGCCACTTGCCGCGCTCTTGTTGGCGCGGCGAGCGAGTTCGTCGCGCGGCAGCTCATTCGCCCCGCTGAGCGCTTGGAGAATGTCGGCCTCGCCTTTGGGCCTGCGGTTCTGCCACCATCGAAGAAGATCGCGACCCTTCGGCGGAACCTCGTCGGATGGCGGCGCGACGTCGAGGCCGGCTTTGGTGATGGTGATGCTGTCGCCGCTGCCGGTGATGAGTCCCTGGTGACGAAGGCTGGCGATGGCGCTGGCGTAGCTACCGCTCCGGTGCGAGTACCCCGCCCAGATGGCGAGCTTGATGCGCGAGATGCCCCCACGGTTGATGGGTTGGGCGATGACGCGCAGGAGTTCGAGCTCGGCCTTCGTTCGCACGGGTCCGGTAGCGACGGGCGCGTGCACTGCGGCACCAATGACACCGTTCGCGCGCTTGTGCGAAGTAGGCGGTTCGGAACGACGTTCGACGATGCGGCTGACTTCGCCGCCGCCTTCGATGCGCGGCCGATCGCTGGAGATGATCCTGGCACTGTCGTCGTCGCCAAGAGGAGACGAGGCCGCCCGGAAGATGAGCTTGCGCAATGCCATCAGCGCCAAGCGTTGCCGCTCGGTCGCTTCGATGAGGTTGGCGAAGACGCTGTCGATCTGTTCGGCGATGTTCTCTCGCTTCGGCGGTGGCTTGTGCTTCATGGGCTTGTCCTTGCTTCCAGGTTTCTGAGCCGTGCAACCGCACTGGCCGAAGATCGAGGTCGAGCCATAGGTACAGACGCCGTCCACGCAGAACTCCCAGCCGTGACCGCACTTGCGGCAGACGAGACGGGTCCCGCGCGTGCGCTTTTTAGGCATTGACGATGTCCGTGTCATCGCCATCTACGTTGCCGACGCGTGTATCGCCAGCGTCTGCGAGTGCATAGCGAAGCGTGAGCCACAGCTGGTAGAGATCCTCCTGTTCCATCGGGACCTCGTCGCGGTGTTCGTTCTTCGGGAAGATGCACTCGAACGAGGTGTGTCCGCCTTGGTCGGTTCGAATGACGCTTGCGAACTTGCAGCGAAGCTTGGCTCGATAGGTTCTCTTCATCTCCGTGTGTCTCATCGCTCTCTCCTCAGTGCGCTGGCATCTGGATCTTCTTGCCGGAAAACCGGCGCTGGTCGGTCAGCCACCGTTCGAAGGCGACGCGCACCATGGGCTTCACGACCTCGGGCGCTGCATGAACGCCGCCCATCCGGAGTCGAGCGCGCACGTCGTCCGTGATGACGCCCACCATCCGTTCGTCGTCCTCGTCGAACAGGCCCTGGAAGTCGAGTGGGGGCTTGTCACGCATCGCGAATCGGATGGTGTTTTCGATCTGATCGCGACGAGCAGCCTCCAGCATCTTGGGCATCAGCTTTCCTCTTCGTCTTCGTGTTCCAGCCAAAGCGCGGCAGTGACGCGTGCTGGCTTGTGGGTGTGGTTCAGGAGCGTGACGTAGATGAGACAGGGGAACGGTCGGGGATCGTCGAACGTCGCTTCGTAGACGTCGCAGGTCGGCTGGCGGCTGCGCTGGAGTCTTGCGTGCGACGCGGACTTCGAACGTTCGTCTTCGCCGACGGGGCACACGGCGAAGCCGATGATGTCGATGCTTTCGCGGCCGATGTAGAGGACCACCCGGCGGGGGATGTAGCGCCGGCTGGGCATGTACTCGATGGGCTTGGCGTCCTTCGGCTGGACGATCTCTTCTTGGCGAACGCCGAAGTCCAGCATCGTGACCATGCGAGACGCGAGCTGGTCGACGTCGGGACGAAGCGTGACGACTTGGGGTTCCTTCGTGCTCATGGTGCACCTATGCCCTTCGCGCGCCTTGAGCTGCGTTCGGCGTTCGCCATGGCGATGACCTTCTGGAACTCGGTCGCGTGAAGCGAACAGACGCGCATGTACTTCTGGGGCCAGCCGCAGTAGTCGCACGTCTCAGGCTTCGAAGTCGGCTCCTTGGCCCCATCGTCTGCTGCGGATGGCTGGGGCGTCGCGAAGGGGCGCCACGACTCGGGGATGTGGGCGAGGTGGGTTTGTTCGAGCTCGGGGCTCATCTGGGCATCGGTCATCTCGCGCGCTTCGAGATCGTCGAGAAACGCTCTCATCTCCCGACGGATCCGAACGGGCGTCGACGGCGCTATCACGACCAAAGGCAGAAGTTCTTCCCACCAGCGATGCACCAGCACGACGAGAGCGCGCCTCTCGTCACGCGTCACGCTCGACACCTTGAGCTTTGCGCCCCGTGTGCTTTTCGAGATGCGATAAGCCGAGGTCCAGCGCGACGCGGACGAGCTTGGCGATGCTGGGCTGCACGATCTGCTTTCGCTGCAGGGCACGAATGCGTCCGACCTCTTCGGCACTCAGGTGCAGCGCGTAGACGGACTCTCGTTTGGGCTTTCGGGTGCCATTCTTGTCAGCCATCGCCTGCATCCTACGACATCGTTCGCGCTAGGTCTATCTGGTTTGGATAAGACGCCTCTGGTAGGCTCTCCGCATGAAGCTCAGCGACGACGGTTCGCTTGTGATTCTAGCGAGTGGCCACTGTCCGTTTTGTCTCGCACCCATCCACATCGTCTGCGACCGGGACAAGCTGAACGAATCGGCGAAGATCGTGAATGGGCGCGTCGTCTCGGTTCTTTGCAGGACGTTCGCACACCCCGATCCGATGTGCAGCAGGTTCACGGAAACGACGCGGCGTAGCAAGACCTGGAAGTGGCTGTGGCGCAAGGGCGACATCAGGATCGATCCGACGCCACTGAGTGAGGCTTTGAGCTGATGTGGTACCGTAGCGACATGGGGCGCGCGTTGACTTGGTTGACGGATACGTGGTCTGGATCACTGGTGTGTGTGGTCTTGTTCTACGCCATGATCGTCATCACGTTTGCTTTGGTCGAAGGCTGGGTGGCTAAGCGCCTACACCGTCGCGAGATGCGTCAGCACTTGCTCTTTCTGCTTGAAAGGCGAGTGACCCAGACGGGGCCATACCGATGAAACGCTCGTTGCTGCTCATGCTGGCTCTCGGCTGCAACGGGTGGTCGACGTCGGACACCAAGTCGGCGCAGGACAGCTGTCGCGCCCAGCTCTTTATCGAACAGATGTGCGGCGCCGATGCGGTGGATGGCGGCAGCGCCGACGCTTCAGAGTGCATTCCTTCGCGCGTGCGAGCGCTCGAGCGCGTGTCGTATTGCTCGAACGCTTCGATGCTCGCTCGCCACGGGCAAGCGGTGCCGGACGGGGGCGGCATCCAATGCCAGCCGCCCTGACCGCCGACGAGCTCATTGCCAAGGCTGCGGTGCTGACGGGGCTCACGCCTACCGAGCTGAAGGACTTCATCTCGTGCACGCCCGCCCAGCAGCTCGTCATCGTGCAGGGCTACGCCGACATGGACTGGACGAAGCAGCCCGATGTGCTGGGTGCAGTCATCACGATCTTCACGGCGCTGGCAGGCATCGTCGGCGTCGTCGGAAACGTCGCTACGGCAGCCAACGCGCTGAAGACCCTCGTCACATGAGTGGTCCTTACCGTACTAACGCGTACGTGTCGCCGCCCCAGGCTCGCGTGACCATCGACGTATCCGACGTCATCGGTTGGTTCTTCGCGATGGCCGTGTTCCTCTTCAGCCTCTGCTCGATTGGTCCTCGTGAGTTCGTAGGCACCGATGGTCCGATGGTGGTCGTCATGAAAGTGACCGATGTTCTGGGGCTTGTGGCGGGCATCCGCAGCGCGATGATTGCGCTGAGAGAACATCGCACGCGCGTACTCTCTCGGCTTCATCGGCTTCGGCGCGCTCGCCGGTGTTGCGCCTTCGCGTTGACGAGGAGACGGGTTAGCGGCAGTATTGCGCTGGGCCTGCCGAGTGGGCCTGACGTTGCCTCGGTCCGACCGACCGCGGATTTCAAGGCAACGCAAAGGGAGATGTTTCGACCGGCGCATGTTCTCTCCAAGGCATGACGTGTTTCGGGTCGGCGAGCACGCGTGCTTGTGAGAGAGCAGCATGTCGAACTTCAAGAAGCTCGTGGAAGCACGTATGGCCGAGACCGGTGAGAGCTGGGCAACGGCTGCAGCACACGTTCGATCGCAGGATAGCAGCGGCGAGCGCACTCAAGAGATGTCCATGCGTGTCGCTGAGAGATCTACGGCGATCTTTCAGTTCGCAGCAGGACCCAAACGTGGGTTCAAGCTCGAAGCGCTTACGTTGGCACCCAAGATGCTCGACGCCTTCATCATCAACACGATCGCGTTCGTGCATCGTGTCGCGACTGCAGCAGAGCGTGAGGAGCGGGACCGGCTTGAGGCGATTCAGCTAGGGTGCATCCGAGCCTTCTACGCCGAGCATGGACGACCGTGGTGTGACGAGTGCAAGAACTACAGTCATGAGCTTCGCGCAGTCCCGGAAGGCACGGTGCGGTACGGGTCCGATCCTACGAAGTGCAGCCACTACGACAGGAAGGTCACTTACCCGGTCATCTCGAAGGCCGACTTCGATGCGCACGATGAAAAGGTCTGGCGGCTTCGCGCCCCTATCAACGCCATTGGGGACAAGGTGCGCACGGTTCTCTACGATGTCGACGCGATCGTGGGGATCAATCAGAACGAGCTGTCGATCGCCGAGTACCGCGCCGTGCGTGACGTCTCGATGGATCGCATCAAGGCAGCATGCAGGAAGGCATTCGGGATGGGTAGCTTTGCGCTCACGGGCACCGTACCTGCGGGCTTCTTCGGACACGTGTCCGTCTCCAACCACTCGCCGAGTCCGGCTACATTCGAGTGCTCGCTCGTCGGTCGCGACGTGGACTAGGCCATCGCCTTTGCTGCAGACTCGATGCAACGAAGCATCTCTTTGGGGAAGTCGCCGTCGTGGTAGAGGATGACCGCGAGGTTCGGGGTCACGGCCACGCGAGCGACTGCCGTTCCGTTGGGCAGCCACGTCGACTTGGCGACGATGTTGAACTGGTAGGCTTTGTCTTCGGGCACGACCTCGATGCCGCGGTTCTTGGCCCACGTGCCCGACTGCACTTCGCCCACCTTCCGGAAGCCGTCTAGGTTCCTGAGCTCTCGCTCGCAGTGTCGCGCAAGCGCTTCGGCAATGGCCTTCGGTGATGGACCTCGTGGGTTTCCGTAGACCACCTTGTCGCGGCGAGAAGAGCGGCGCATGCCGCTCTATGCTAACACGCTCCTCGTGGCGGCCCTTCCGACGACGGCTCTCTCGCTGCGACAGCCTTGGGCCCACGCGGTCGTCTTTGGCGGCAAGCGCGTCGAGAACCGCGTCAAGTGGTCGACCAGCAACTTCCGGGGCGAGTTCCTGATCCATGCGGCCAAAGGCATGACGCAGCGCGAGTACTGGGACGCGCTCGACTTCGCGCGTTCCCGAGGGATCAAAGAGGACACGTGGAAGCCACCGGGACCCAAAGCGATCCAGCGCGGCGGGATCGTGGGCGTCGCGAAGGTCACCGGCGTCATCCGTCCGAGTGCGCCCACTGGCATTGACCGCGTAGGGCAGGTCATCATCCCTATGCCGATCAGCGCCGACACGCGACCTTTGACGGACTTGGAGAAAGCGTGGTGGATGGGTGCGTTCGCGCTCCTCTTGGACGACGTGCGGCCGTTACCGTTCGTCGAGTGCGCCGGGATGCTGGGATGGTTCCAGGTGCCCGATCAGGTGATGCGCAAGCTGCAATAGCAGCCGATCAGCGCTGGCGAACGCACGTGAATCGCGTGTCGCCGCAATCGAACGTGCGGCCATCGTGATACTTCGTGTCCAGCAGCGCAGCGAGCTTGTTTGCGTGCGGACCCTGAATCGTCAGCTCGTCCTCTTCGACGATGAGCTCGCCAAGCGGCGCGCCCCAGGGAACGCGACCCTTTGACTTGGTTTCTCGGCCGCTGCGCAGATGCACGCTGACCCAACGACCACGCGGGCTGGTCGATAGCTGCGTCAGATAGCCGTGCTCTTGAAAGAAGTCCGCTAGCACCTGCGCGGTCTGCCGAAGGCTCGTGGTCTGTTCTGATTGGACCTTCTCTACCCGAACCGAACGCGCATCCTGACGCCATCTCTTGGCGACACGGTCCGCTTCCACTTTCGTCATCGGATCGCTGTAGACACCGTCTGAGGTGCTGTGGACGACGTACATGTCTTGCGCCATGAAGTTACTTTACTCCTTGCGATAGGGCGCTTCCAGGCTCACGGCTCGTTTGGGTTGCAGGAGTAGGTGATCCAGAACGGCTTGTCGCACCGCTGACAATGGTAATGCGCGTGACGGTGTTTGGACGAGACGATGGTGCACTCAGCGGGATGTTCGCACTGCAAGATGCAGCGAACGATGATGGGGTGATGAAACCAGGAAGCGTGGCAGCGAGGGCAACTGGGACACAACCAGCCTGTCGCAAGCGGTGGCTGTTCTTTCGCCGCCAGCGGCTTCGGGTCTCCGGCTGGCATGCGGTACGGATGCATCAGCGCTTGGAGTCGTTAGGCGGCGGCGATGTCTCGCACATCCCCCAACGCATGCACCCATCGTTGATGCCGCCGAACGCCAAGAGGTCGGCTTGCTTGTCCTCGATGCGGCCACCAAAGCGCGTGCGAGACCATTCGACGACGCGATCGATGGGCCAGCACTTCCCACCTTCTTCCTTGAGCGGCGACTGGAAGAAGTACGGCGGCGAGAAGGGCTTGGGGACTCCCTGTTCGTCGAGAAGCAGCTCGCGTTCACGCTTGCTGAGAGCTTCGACGCCGCCCGCCTGAAACTTCGCCAACCGCTTGTCGTACCGAGCCCGGGCCAAGACACCCACCTCCGCCTCAAGCGCGCGGATCTCGTCGATGCGCGCCGGGTCGACCTCGGCGATCTTCCGGACCTCGCCCTTGTTGGAGTTGATGCACGGCCAGCACCCCACGCGCTCCATGCCCATCAGGTAGAGCTTGTTCGGGCGTATGTCGTGGCGCTTGTGGATGGCGATGACGTCGTCCAGCGACCAATCGACCAGCGGCCGCCACACTTCGCAGTCGAAGCCATCCATCCACTCCCACTCGGGCATTTTGGCGCGCGCGACGGATTCAGCTCTGCGAATGCCGACCGCGTTGACGACGTCGTCGCCGGCTTCCATTCTGGCGTTCAAGTAGTCGCGAGCTGGGAACGTTTTGAGTTCCTCCGTGCAGAACCGCCGTGCTCGCGATGGGAACATCGCCTTCTTCCGAATGAGTTCGACCATCGAGAGTGGGCCAGCAATGCACTTGATGGGACCAAGCTTCGTGCGCAGGTATTCGAGGTGCTCAGCGACGGCCGGGTGCTCCCACCGCGTGTCCAGAAAGATGCGCTCGTGCTCGATCAGCTGTTCGGTGAGGTGCAAAGAAGCCGCGACCGAGTCCTTGCCCGTCGACAGCGATAGGACGACGGCTCGATCGCCGATGCGCTCGCGAGGGCTTGCTTGCGACCTCACGAGGCAGCTCGTTGATGGCTTGGGTGCGCGCACTCGGCTGCGCTCGTGTACTTGCGCAATGCGTCGGCGGCGCGCTTCCACGCGAGACGGCCAACGATGCGGCCATCGGCGATCTGGTCCAGCGTCGCGTCGGCTGCCCGAAGCATCGACTTGCATGGCTTGTGGCGCTCGGCACCCATCCTAATCGCGTAGTCGCGCGCGACGAGGGCCTCGATCACCGTCGTTTCGAGACAGGTGTCGTCGAGCTTGTCGACCCATGCCGGAAGGCTGAGTGTTTTCTTGTGCGGCATGAATCCTCAACTTTCCGAAAGGTCGATGGCCATCTCGAGCGCGGCAAGCGCGTGACGCTTCTCGACTTTGGCTTGGTCGCCGCCGAAGCAGCGGTAGTGACGCACGGCCTCGATGTACTTGCGCGCTGCGTCGGCGATCTTCCGCTCTCGTTCGAGTGCGACGAGTGCGCGCTTCAAGTCCGGTCCTAGGCTCGCAGAGACGTCGGTGAGATCGACGTGCTGAGCAACTTCGCGTAGCGACGCGACCGTTTGCGCAAGGCTGCGCTCCATCACGTCTGCGCTCGGTTGGCTTGTTTGACGCGCTCGACCATCCTTGCGTGACCAGCCTCGGCCTCTGCGCACGTCCCGTAACGGTCGCCCTGCCCATCGAGTGGGCCACCAAACACCCGGGTCTCGAACCACGTGGGCTTGTCTGGGCTCGCGTTCATGCCGATGAACACGGTCGACACCACGATGCCTGTACTGCTGCGGAACTTGGCGATCAGGCGGCGGCGCATCAAGGCGGGGCCGTCCACAGCGAAGAGATGTTCGCGAGCCCACGGCAGCCATTCGTCGTAGTCACACGGCAGCACTTCGTAATTGTCGCCAAGCTTGGCAAACATCGGGATGGTCATCGCACGTTCCTTTGTCGTCATGCAGCTCGTGTTTCGAAGCGCGCGCTCACGAACGTCTCCGTCGTCGTGGACACGTTGATCTGAAGGATCGCGCCTTTGGGAACGAGCCGATCGACGAGCGCCAATCGAGCGTTCTTGCAAATGGTGACCGGCTTTCGCCAAGGCACGAGCTTCGTACATTCTTCATCCACCCATGCGCATACGTCGATGACGCGCACTGGGCAGTCGGCTTTGACGATCGCCACCGCGACGCGCATGTCCTTCGTCAGCGGCGCTGTGTTCATGCTCATCGTCGAGTTCGCTCGCAAGATGAAGGGGCCGAGTTCGATCGTCTGCTGTTGCTCGTTCATCGCGCTCCTCACGCTGCCTGCACCGAGGTCTGTTTGCGCGGCCGCGGTCGCTTCGGGGGTCGCCGCACGCGTTCGCCGTCCAGGATGTATTCGCGCGTTCCGGGTTCGGGGAGGTCCGCAACGGTGAGGCGCCGATGCGGCAGGGTCGGCAGTCCCCAGCAAAGGCGCTTCGAGAGCGAGGGTGCTTGGCGTTTCAGGGCGAGCGTCATCTTGGCGATGGCGCGCTTTTCGAGCTGCCGAATGCGTTCGCGCGTGAGTCCCAGCGCTTCGCCCAAGATCTGCAGCGTGCTGTCTTCGTGACCCGGCACGAGGAAGCGCTGTTCGATGATGTACCGCTCTCGGCTGGTGAGTCCCTTCATCGCTGCCTCAAGGTGCATCGACGCAAGCTTCTGACTCTCGGTCTGCGCGACGGTAGTCTCGGCAGTGGGGTTGGGATCGGTCACCATGTCGAGCCGACTCGTGTCCGTGTCGTCAGCCATCGGCACGTCGAGCGAGTAGACGGCGAGCTTGTTGCGTCGCTTCTTGCCGAACTGCATGAAGTCCGGCAGCGTCACGGTGACGTCGCGCCACTCGAACCGGCTCATGGCTTGGCTGATCCACCAGAGCGCGTAGGTCGAGAAGCGGGCGCCGTTCGACTTCGCAACGTTGAAGGTGTCGATCGCTCGGACGACGCCGACGCAGCCCTCGGCGATGAGATCTTCGACCACGTGCGCCAAGTGCTTTCGCTTGTAGGCCTGCTGCACGACCAGCGCGTAGATGCTGCGAAGCAGCACGTCTCGGGCGGCTTGGTCGCCACGTTGGGCTCGCCGGATGAGTTTGAGCTCCGTCTTGCGATCCGGGCGGGGCGCGACTTGGATCGTGAGCATCAGCGGTACCCCAAGGCTAGACGATCCACCGGGGGCTCTCCAGACCGAAGCTCGTCACACGTCCTCTCCTCGTAACATGGCCAAGATCTCCGCCACGCCCACCGATGCCGGAAGAAGCAGCGGGTGACCGGTAAGTTCCGCATTCCGATCGAAGTTGCCTTGGCGCGCCAGTCGCTCGCGTTCTACATGCGGTCGCGCGCTTCGTCCGCTAAAGGTTAGGCACGCCTCTCCGATCCAAGCGCTGCACGTAGGGCACGGCACACAGTCGACCAGATCGCGTCTGCGGAAGTGGTGCCAAGCTCGCCGTTCCCACTGTCCTCGTTCCCAAGGGCGCTCTCTCGGCTCAGGCTCTGGTTCAGATGGCGGTGGAGACGGTGGAGGTGCCCAGACCGGCCGCCGCGTCTCACCCAAGCCATGACACTCGTGAAATGGCTTGCCGCTGCTGCATGGGCAAAGGTCGGCGGTAGCTGCTTCGTTCATCGCACTCCGCGACGCGCATACGAACCGGGTTTGCCCGGCACGGGTTCCATCGTGAAGCTCTTCTCCGTCAGGATGGCCATCCACTCCCAGAGGACCATACCGAGGCGAAGGCGGTGAATCTTCGTGACGCCGGCGAGTTCGAGGAAGCGCATTAAAAGCGCTGGCGGGTAGGGCCGCGCGTACGAAAGCAGGCCCGATCGAGTTTCATCGTTCATCTGATCTCCTGCGCATCAGCAAGGTAGCGACTCATTGATCTCCTCGAAGATGTGGAACACGAGTTCGCCGCCAGAGAGTTGAATGGTGCCGACGTAGCGAAGCCTCTGCGGCAACCTCATCTCATACGGCTTGGAGGAAGGAGGAACGACCTCTTTGATTGGATGGCCCGTGCCGATGACGCGGAAGATGCGCTTGTTGGGTGTGTTGTTCGGAGAGACGAGCGCCCAGATCCAAGGATGCTCGTGATTGGGTCTTAGCTGCGGCATCGGTTGCATTTGAACCGTGAGCACTTGAGCGCCAGCTGGCATCTCGATCTCGACGCGATCGGCGACGACGAGCTGGCCGCGCTTGTCGAGATCGAAGAGCGGGTACTTCCACACCGTCCATGCCGTGTCGGGGCGTAACTCGATCTCGATGTCCGTCATGGAGAAGCTCTCAGCACTTTGATGCGTTCGTAGAGATCGCGATAGCTCTTCGCGAGATAAAGCGCCTCGAGCTCGTCCCAGTGCTGGGCGAGACCTTCCCAGCCAGGAACGGTCGCCATCTCGCCGATGCGTTTGCGCCACCCAGGGATCGCGTGCAGCAAGCGATGGCACCGGCCGAAGTCGTCGGCATCGCGCGGCGGCTCCCAGCCTTCGAGGGCGACGTTGTTGCGACCCGGCTTGGGTGGGATGCCTCCCGAGAGCTTGCGGCCGATGGCGCGCGACGAAAGGCCCGTGTCCGGTCCTTCCAGCCACTTCTGATAGCTGCCCTGGTACTTCGTCATGGGGCAGCTGTCCGTGTCGTGGCCGAACTCGTAACAGAAAGGGCACGCGAGTCCTTTGTCGGTGAGCTTGCAGGACTTGTGGTGCTTGATGAACACGTCCATCGTCGCCGTCACGATGTCCACCAGAGCGGGCATGGCGATCTCGTAGTGCTGGCTGCAGTGCCGGCAAAGCAGCGTGCTGGGCGGACGCCAAGCGACATGTTCGGTCCGTCCATCGAGGGAGCCTGTCCGCGACCGATGCTCTTGCTTCTTCGTCTTGGGCAGAGGCGCTGCCTTCGTCTTCTTGGTCTTGGTGGTCATGACGGCAGGAAACCGTTTGCGAGAAGCATCGCATAGGTGCCGATGCCGCTCGTCAGTCCCGCATCGGGCACGCCATCCATGAACGTGCCGAAGGGGTTGTCGAAGACGTGTCGAAAGTTACCGAGCAGACACGTGGCTTGGTTGCGAAGCCAGTGTTCGCGATGCTGCAGGATGAGCATTGCCGACAGCACCTCCTCTTCGGGAGGCAGCGCCGAGTTGTGGAAGTGAAGCGTCGCGCGATCGTCGGCGTCCCAAGCGATGCGCGTGTTGCGCTGGGCGATCTTCGTGTGGCGGTGGGCGATGATGTAACGGTGACCGGTGAGGTTGCCTTGGGCGACTACGTAGCGCTCCTTCTTCCAGGTCTCGTGCTGTTCGGGCTCAAGGAACGACAGAAGTGCTTCACGCGCGGGGGCAATCGAGCCCGGGATGCAATCGGGGCAGCTCGGGGTCGGCCGGCTCACGGTCGTCGCCGCCTTGATGTCCTTCTTCTTCGAGACTTCGGCGAGCTTGTCTTCGGTCTTCTTCTCGACAGCCGCTGCAGGCGTCTCGGCTATGGCGAGGGGCGCGACCGGCTTGTGCTCGACCACTTCGACCTCGCCGCCGCTGAACCGGACCGCCGTCAGCACGGCCGGACCTGGCTTGAGCGCGGCGATGAAGAGCGGGCCGACGACCTCAAGCGGCGCGTCGAGAAGGACGTCTTGGGTGACGAGCTCCTTTGTGAGCAACTGGGCGAGCCACTTGTTCTGGACGAAGAGCGGTGAAAGCGCGACGAGGACCTCTTTCTCGTGCGCCGTCGGATCGACGATCGACAGACGCGTCTTCTTCGAGTCATTGGGAGCTGGTTCGAGGCGCAGATCGCCGTTCCAGCTGGGGACGAACCACTTCCAGTTGCGCATCGATCGTTTCATGACTTCTCCTTCTTCGAGGCTCCATTCAGTTCCGGCGGCGCGTAGGGCAGCTTGGGACCTGTCGGCGGCAAGTAGTCGCCGATGGTGGCGAGTCCGGCGCTCACGGGTCGCGCGCCATCGAGTGTCTTGCCGCAGAGCTTCTTCTCGAGCTCGGCGGCTACGTCGGTCATGCCCATCCGTCGCGCCATCGCGAGTGCATCGACTAGCGCTTGTGGCGTCTCCTTCTGCGCCTGCTGGAACTCCTTCAACGCTGGCAAGATCTGCTTGATGACCGTGCTGCCGTAGGTCTCGACGCCCATCGCCGTCGGCGGGCTGGGAAACGAACTCGCAGAACCCATGCCGTAGCTGAGTTCTTCGGCGACATCGGGCGACACGCTGTTACCCGTCCAAGGCGTAAGCCCCAAAGGCCGCCCATTCTTTTTCCACGCATCCTCCGGTGACCTCAAAACCATCATGAGTTCTGCTGCACGCTTCGAGATGGCGCTGATGCGATCCAGGTTGAGCCCAAGTGCATCGCTCTCGACGAGAGCGCGAAGCTCAGACTGCAACGCTTTGATGAGCGGGCTGGGCTTTTTGGAGACGAGCCGAACTTTGACTTTGCCGTTCTTGGGCTGCGCCTCGGTCGTCTTCGTGGTCTTGGTGGTGGTCATCGATCGCTTCTCCTCATCACTTCGTCTCATCTAGTGCTTTGGTCATGTCCTGAGCCATGTCGTCTTCGTGGTGACCGACGAACCAACCGCGCGCGGCTTCCACCGCACAGCGAAGTCGCTTGAGCCGAGCTGCGAACCTGTCCGCTAGTCGATCGAGTCGAACTGCGAGCCTGCCCATTTGGTCAACCAAATGCTGCGTGTTGACATCGGCGTCATTCGCGCGCTTTTTCCAAGCATCGCGTTCACCTTCCATTTCGGTGAGCTTGTGATGCAGCGCATTGAGCCACTTGCGCTGGTCTTCTGGCGTGCCCGTCGGCAAAGGACTGAGGGCCGCGAGACGCGCATCGATGTCGACGCCATCGACTCGCACGAGGTCGATGGATGGCGCGACCGGAGGGAGGGCTGGCTCGCGATATGGGTGGGCTGACGTCCGGGCTTCACTGCGAGCTCGCGACAAGAGGCGCGTGAGGTCGTCGTACGCGGTGGGCGTTGTCATCCGATGTTCCCGGATGAACGCACGCGCTTCGTCGTCGTCGTTCACGGTGCCTTCTTCTCCTGCAACAGCCAACTCACGAGCGCGACGAGCTGCGCTTTGCTGTGGCGATTGCCGACCATCTTCATCGCGACAGCGTACGCGTGATGCGAACCGTTGCGCGTTGGATGAGCAGCTGCGATGGCGGCGCTCCACTCGTCTTGGACATCTTCCCAATGGAGTGCGTCGGCGAGTGCGCTGGGACCAGCTTTCGGTGCTTTGCCGTCAGGATCTGCAAGCTCTACTAGGTCGGCGAAGACGTCTTGCTCGACCACGAAGCCATAGCCCGCCATCGATGCGCCGCCATCACGCGCTTTCAACACGAGATCGCGGAACTGGGCGATCTTCTCAAGCAGCTCCTTGGGCGTCGGCCCCTCGAGTTCTTCTATCCAGGCTTCGTATTCGTCTCGCCAGCGAGCCACCTGGTTTCGCGCATTCTCAAGGCTTGCGCGAAGAGTGTCGCGACACCGTTCGAGCGTGTGCGGTTCGCCCGATAGCTCGCGCCCGATTGTCGGAACGGATAGGGCCCGACGGTTCTCTAGCTCCGTCTGGCAATGGGGACACTTCGTCGCTGTCTCTTCGCTCATGCCGAGATCCGTTCGTAGATCGCGCGAAGCCGGGTCAGGTCCGGACAGCGACACTCGTAGTCAGCCAAGCCGACACCGGGACGCCCAGCAATGAAGTGCGGGATGTCGGCGATGAACTCGCTCAAGGGCGTACCGAAGTCAACTTGGCACACGAGTCCACCGTCATCATAGAGTTCGTACCAGTGGTCGCCGGACCGCTTGTCGAAGTCCCACGCGACGTGAAGGCCTCGCTTCCGAAAGTAGCGCGCGAACTCGTCGTCGATCTCGGTGCGAGGATCCATCACGTTGATTCCCAGGGTGCGGGCTCCGGTACCGACACGATCGTGATGTAACCGTGAATGTTCTCGTCCAGGATGGAGGGGCTGAGCTTCCAGACGGTGGGCCCGAGTTTGCGGAGCACGAACCTCAGCGCTTTGCCATCCTTGGCGTCGTTGGGTTCGCCGTCCAGGTGAGCCTCAGTCGACATCGTGACGAGTCGACCGCGATGGTTGACCATGCCGTAGAGAATGACTCCCAACCGGTCGCCCTTCGCGGCGATCACGGCCGACTGCGGCTTGCCCAGCCGCTCGGCGTAGGTGAGAACGAGGTCCAGAACGACCTCTTTGGGCGGTCGGTTGTGAAGCGGGTGCATGACTGGAGAACGCCTAGAACGTCTTAGGTGTTCGGAGTCCTACCGTATATCACGCTGGGCGCGGTTGAGCCAACCAGTCTTGGCAGCCACCTATTCACGCCGAGGCGCTCGGCTACTTTCGGCAGCGTCGTTCCAGACGTCGCGATGTTCTGGTCTCGCGTAACCCTGACGATTGCTCTGCGTCGCGGATAGTGGCATCGCGATGTTACGGGTCTCGCGTGACCCTTGACCCTTGAAGCGCGCACTACGTCGTCGCGGCTTCGTCGTGATGCATGCGATTCCGTCGATGCGAAATCGACGCGGACCCATCGAGACACGATCGCGGTGTTCGAGGCCCCGCGCTGCCTTCACGTGCCGACGGTCGCACTCGCGATGTTAAAGGGCCCCGCGCTGCCTTCATAGCTTGAGCTCTGCGTCGCGATGTTTCGAGGCCCCGCGCTGCCTTCATGGCTTGAGCACCGTAGCACGCTTCGCTTCGTGGAACTCGGGCTGCGTGCAGCCTTCGCCGGGAGCGTCGGCTCTCTTCTCCCAGCAGATGACGCATGGGTCGCCGACCATGTGCGCCTTGATGTCGCAGTGCGTGCCGCCGCAGCCGCAGCGGGTCATGTACTTCGGATCTTTGGTGAAGGCGATGAGCTCCTTCGAGCCTCGAAGCGGGCGGTCTGGGTAAACGGTGCGTTCGGCGTGACAGGTTTTGCAGATGATGATGACGTGATCGAACTCGACGATCTTTCCTTCAGCTCCCATGGCCTTGACGCCGAGACCGATCGCGCTCGGTTTTGCCTTTGCGCTGCACGGGGCGGTCTCGATCTTCGAGCCGAGGTCGAACGCCTTCGGCGACGAGGATGTCGCGAACGCGGTCTTGCGCTTGCTTGACGAGCTGCTCGAGGCCTTGCGGATCGGGATCGCTGATCGAGACCTCGGGTCGTCCTTCGACTTCGTACGCCTGCCAGCGCATCGGAATGAAGATGAAGACGCGGCCGTCTTGCGCAAGCGAGCCGATGCGCATCGAGAACATGCGCCGACCTTTCGCGCGGCTCACCATCACGCACCATGGCGGGGCCTTGAGCTCGAAGATGACCTCCCATTCCAAGGGGGGACGGTCGGAGTTGGGTGTGTCGGTCGTCATGAGCGGGCCTGTAGGTGGTGGGGATGGTCATTCAGGGCGAGATCTTCGAAGGCGTCTCGCAGCCGTCAGTAGTTCGCGCCGCCCCAGTAGCCGCGACCGTGTTCGCGAATCCACTGGGCGACGGTGAGCTTGCGCTTGATGGTACCCTTGCCATCGCAGCCATCCTGAGAGCATGCCTTGCCCTCCTGATGGTCCGTTTTGTTGCACTCGGTCGTGAGGGTCATCTCCTTATCGAGGTTGCGGATCGGCTTCCAATGCTGGACGTGCGTGCCGAACATGTCGGCCTTGTCGGGATTGGGATCGTTGTTCGGGTCGAAGCCCATCACGCTACAGTAGACATCGCGCGCGTCATCGACGCTGCGAGCGATGACCCACTCTTCGTTGTCGGCCGTGAACATCTGCAGGCCCGACTCGGCGCCGTCTTGAACCTGTCCTGCTTGCTGCATCGTCATGATCGCTCTCCACGTTGTGGAATCGTCACACTGTTTCGGCCGCGTGCTGCCTCTAGCCGTTCGCACCCACGGATGACAAGCCTACATCAAGTCCACCCTCGACTCACTCCTCGATGTACGGCGCCGGCGACCGCTGCAGCACCTGCATCTCGATCGTGGTCATCGCTTTGGTTCTTCGGCCAGTTTGGGACGAAGAGGCGTAGAGCGTCGGCGACCATGCGATCGGTGGTCTTTCCATGAAGCCCCAAGTGGGTGCGGATGGTCCAAGACGGCAGCGCGTACGTGTCAAGGCCGCACGCTTTCGAGTAGCCGCGGATGTAGCCCGCGACGACTGCGGTCGCCATGAGGTTCTGCGCCTTCTTGCGAGCACCAGACTCGTCACCCTTCTTGCTGTTGAGGCCACGCATCGGCGTCTCGACGCACACGGCGACGGGCGTGCCTTGGCGCTCTCCCAGATCTTTGGTGAGCCGGAGGCGTTCGGCGATCCCTTCGTCATCGATGCAGGTGCCGTACGCGATCCAGTCGCGACTGGTGGGCGAGACGTTGAGTAGGGCCCACGTTGCGCCTTGGGTCGACGGATCCCAGCCGAGTGAGAGGATCATGAGAGCTTCACGCGGTGCCCCCAGAGTCGCGAAAACACGCGCGATGGGGTGACCGGGACGAGCGGCGTGTCGTACGCGATGCGAGCTGGATGTTTGGGTGCGCCGCTCTGAGTGAAGCCCAGAACTTTGGTCTGTACTTGAGAGGGAAGGCCCGGCGTGCGGTCTTTGCCGTTTCGAATGAGTGCGCGAAACTTGACTGGGTAGTCGCCCCAGCAGGGCACGACGAGTGACGCTTGCTCGAACGCGAACGTCAACGCTTGGTGGTTGCCTGGACCGATCGGGTCCTTCACTTGAAGCAGCCCCTCCGGCTTGGTCGAGACCAGCGCGAAGAGGTTCACCATGTCGATGCCGCCGTAGCCCCAACGCTGCGCGAAGCCCAAGCACTTGCGGATCGTGGGATCGTCGTTCATCTCATCGGCCTTGCTGGGATTGAGACCGATGAAGCAGACGCGCGGGAGTTTGGGATCAAAGACGCGCCAGAGGTAGTAGCGGTACGTCCGGGTCTTGTCGAACCGTGCGCCGCTCTCGAAGAGGGTAGCGAAGGTGAGTTGCGAGCTCGTCATACCGACCACCAATCTCCATCGCTGTCCTTCAGGAACGTGATCGAGCCCATTGGCCCGACCCTCGCTTCATCCAAGACAAGCTCGTCGTCGCCTTCGATGGACGCGCTTGCGGCATCGCGGATGGTGATGCTTCGATCGCGTAGCGAACCATCTTCGTCTTTACCCGTGACGCTGCTGCCTGCGGGAAACTCGCGGGGAAACGTGATGATCGCGTTCTCCGTGAGGCCATGCATTCCGACGTACCAAGTGCCGGTAGGAGGCGCGAATGTCGAAGCTTCGACGTTTCCGTCGGCCCGCACCACGTGTGATACTGTTGCGGCACGGCCGTTCTGCTGTTGGATCAGGCGCTCAGCCGATTGGAGGATGCGCTGCGTGCGTTCGTCGTTCAGGCGCCGCTCGGCAGTTGCCCACCGAAGGAGTTCTGTCGGCTCAGGTCCGTAGTAGCCCCCTTGGCCACTTGAACGCGGAGGTGCCGTGATGATGCGCACGTCTTTGAGCTCGGCTCGAAGCGCGACCTCTGCTGCATCTGGCTTGCGCGTTTCGAGAGCGGTGCCGATGAAAGCGCCTGAGAACATGGCGGGTTCGTCGGTGATGTTCTCGACCTCGAGCTGCAAGATCGTGCCGGTTTCGACCGTGAGTCCGAGGTTGACACCCACCGCGAGTTCGCTGAACGCAGTAGCTGGGATTGGTTGAGGGGTATTGAACTGCGATCGGGTACCGATGCGCATGTCACGAATGTGAAAGGAGGCCGCGATGGAGCTGGGGATGACGAGGCGTTGACCTCGAACCGTCAGCTGCGGCTGCGCTTGAAAAATCGCGCGCCCGCGCGCCGCGACAGATTGGGGTCCGAACCCGATTACGAACTCACGAGGAGCGAACGCACCAACGAGACCAATGATGATCGCGCGGAACGTGCGCGCGACGAATGACGTGTTCTTGACGCCGAATGCGAGCGCGGTCGTGTATGGAATCGGAATGCGACGAAGAACGCGCGCTCGTGGATCGAAGTTCGTCTTGAGGCACTGAGCCATCATCGCTTGCGCCTCTTGAGGCGTGTGCAGCAGGCGATCGTCTGAGTCGCGCGCGACGCCGCGACATTCGGAGTGGATGCAGGACCAAACGAACGTCGCTGCGCTGGTGGGCGATGGTGCGAAGTTGCGGCCCAGCCTGGCTTCGAAGTTGCGGCCCACCCTGGCTGCGAAGTTGCGGCCCAGCCTGAACTCTACCGGGCTATCGTCCTCGCGATGGACGTCATCGTCGCTCTCGTCGATCGCGTCGGCGCTCGCAAGGAGCGTGATGTCGAAGGCTGCCGCGACCTCGGGTTCGATGTAGATCGCATGCGGACGGCAGAAGGCAGGGCTGTGGATGACGATGCGCCGTTCTTCGTTCGGCGCAATCGGCGTCTCGCCTGAGTCGCCTGCGAAGATCACGTCGCTTTCGGCGATGGGTGCCGACACGAGGTGCATGTACTCCGCGTCTTGGAACGCGGGCCTGATCGCGACTTCTTCGCTAACGTGCGCGTGATTCATCAAGACCCTGGGAGCTTCCCGAACTCGTCCTCACCATGACTCTCGACCTTTGCCCACTCCTCCTCGGCTTTCTGTACCGCGCGAAGGGCGTCTTGCAGACCCGGGAGCCAGGCTTCGGCTTTCTCCGTGTCCCACTCGAGCACCGGAGTAGCCTTGTCGAGCACGCCGTAGAGGAGCTTGATGCGCTTGAGAGCCTCTCGGGCTCGCAAGTCGCTGCTGCTGACGCCATCCTCCATCAGCGCCTCCACCTCATCGGAGTCTGAAGAGCCCACGCTATCACGGCTTGGACTTGGTTCTCTTTGAGTTGTGGGTACGCTCGAAGGGCGAGGCGCGTCTTGCCGTCTTCGGCGACGACGAACGCGATGACAGACGATACCGTCAGGCGCGAGTCGCCGATGCATGGTGCTCCGCCGCATCGGCCACGACGCCGCGTGATGCCGTACCGGTCGTCGAGCTCTTTCTGGCACTTGGGAAGCTGCAGTAATCCTCCTGACGTCGAGGTCTTCATCGCGTATTCCCCGGGCGGTGAGTCACCCCCGTAGGGTAGGCGAAGTCTTTGGGTGCCTCGCAACCTTTGGATGTCCCAGAAACCAGGCTTGGCGAAGTCTTTGGGTGCCTCGCAACCTTTGGATGTCCCAGAAACCAGGCTTGGCGAGGTCTTTGGGTGCCTCGAAACCATGACGTGCTTCATCTCTCGTTCTTGAACCCGGGCAAGAACTGCACGCCCACAGTATGAACGATCGCGGGGCGCCACACGAACCCGCATGTCTGACAGGCGTGCGTGTGATGCGGCCGCGTTGCGAACTCGCCCTCGTCGATGTGACGTGCGCCGCAGCCTGGGGCTGGGCAGTGCATGATCATCGGCACGGGATCGTAGCGCTGCGGGCCGATGAGAGCGTGCGCCAAGATCCACTCCAAGCTCTCGACGGGGGCGTGTTCGAAGGAAGGCGCACCGATGCGTATCTCATCGGGGAGCAGCTTCGCGATCTTGATGACGCAGCGCTTGTACCGCTCAAGCACGTGCTCGACCGATGTCCACTCTGGGGTGAGCGCGCCCCGTTCTTGGTCGTCTTCAGGCATAGGGTTTCCTTTCTGCGAGCAGTTGCGCGCGGCGTTCCCAGGCCGAGTGTGCGTCGCCGATCGCGAGTTCTTCTCGCACCGCTCTGAAGATGGGGAGCGCGCTGTCGCGTAGTACCCAGAGATCGTAGGCCGTCGCGACGCGCACGAGTTCGAGCGTCTGCCGGTCGATGACCCAAAGCGGCGTCGACTTCGCGGCGTATCGCTTCGCTTCCGCCAGCGTTCGACTCTTGCACGTCCCAGGCGGCATGCTTGGCAGTATGTACGGCACGCGCAACGACCTAGGGTAGGCGATGCGCAGACGCTTCTGTTCGATGTCGTTCACGCGGATGGTGGGGTTGTAAGTCTTGGTGTCGACCGAGATGCCGTAGACCTGCACGCAGCGGCTGGTCGTCACGCGAGTCGATGCATAGAGCGCCCAGTCGCCCGGACGCAGAAAACGCGTCGGCGTGCGCATGTCGAACGGCAAGATCTCGATGGGTTCGTTGCGCGCAGCCATCAGCGAGCTTCGCGCGCGTGAAGAACCGGTGTGCTCAGCGTAGCTCCGTCGGTGCGATGGAAGTGGATCGGGTAGAGCACGGCATCTCTCGCTTCACGTTGTTCGGGAGGCCGCTTTGCGAGATCGATGCGGATTGCATCCATCAAAGCCATTGCGACGCAGTTTCGCTTCATCGGCAGCTCAAGTCCCAACGTGCACTGCTGCGGGATGTGGGTAACTTCGAGCTCGACGCCAGGTTGGACGGCGATGGTCAGCGTGGTCGACATGTACCTCTCGCCGACATGTTCATCCACGATCTGACGGATCGCAGCGATGGTGTTGTGATCGAGCGTTGCGAGAGGGTTCGGTTGCTCTGTCGGTTCCACAGCAGACCCGCCAGGCTTGCCGCCCGTCGTCATCGCTGCATCGTCGGACATCACCGCGTCGCTGCCACCTTTTCCTGGCGTCTTTGCGAACGATCCCTGGGCCCATTCCTCCGCTCGCCACCAGTCGGCATCGATCGATGGCGTGACCAAGCCGCACTTCTCGCACCTCCAACCGAGAGGGACGGTCACCGGCCCGTATTTGGGTCTGTCATCGACCCATTGGCCACCGCAGCCAGGATGCTTGTCGAGCGTCTTCTTCTCCTTCTGCTCGTACGGCTTGAGTTCTTTGAGTGCGCCGATGGTGTTGCCAACTTCGGCTGGGAGGCAGTCTTCGCAGAGGTTCCACGTCTGCTGATGAAGATCGGCGAGGTGCGTGCCGCGCGGCGACCGTAGCGTGACGTTGGTGACGAGGCAGTAGTGCGGACGAAATGCCCGACTAACGAGCGGCACAGGATCAGCTCTGCGAGGTAGCCAGCTGGGAGATGGCGTGCTCAAGGTCACGGCCTCAAGAAGCTTCTTGCATGCCTCGCAGCGAACCTCGGTCTGAATGTCGGTCGGAACGGTCATGGGTTCTCAATCCAGGTAGTAGATGGTCTTGCGTCCGCATCTCCGACACCGAGCGCCTTGGTACCGCCAGCCGTATCGAACGGTCAGCACGTCATCGTGGAAGGCGAGGAGGCAGACGACGCGTCGGAGAAAGGCTAGCACGTAGCCCAGCAGCAGACGACAGTACTTGCGCATCGTAGGAGTTTTTAGACCTACGCGGTTTCGAGGCCAGTCAGCACGGCGTAATGCTTCAGGAGATCTGCCAGCTCCATGAATCCGGCGCGCTCGAACCCTTCGACGGACTGCATGAGACCCATCGCGATCATCGGCGCTTCCCGTAGCGCTTGGCCGAAGCCCAGCGCCATCGCCACGAGGCTGTCGACCTTCTGCTCCGACTCGGGCGCGAAGTTGTCGGTAGCCGTCACCATCTGGTCGAAGAGGCCCTGCGCCGCAGACCCGTCGAGCTTCTCGCGGACGAGGTCGATGTGGCCGCGTGCCTTGAGGAGGGCGACGAGGCGACAGAGATCGTAGGCGATGCGCATGCTGAGCTGTTCGATCTGCGCGCGCTGAGCGCCGGGATCGCCATTGCCCTCCGCCGCTGCGGCTGCGGGCTGGGATGGTTGCGGTTTGCCGTTCGTCGCCGCAGCGCCGTTTGCGGCTTGGGGCGGCGCAGTGCCGTTCGCTTTCGCCTCTGCTTCGGCTTCCGCCTGCCGGATGCGCTCTTGGATTGCCTCGATGTCGATCTCCTTGGGGACGTAGTTCGGGCCGTGGTTGAGTTTGCGGATCGCCTCGATGATGGGCGGCAGCGCATAGGGTCCGTAGTTCTTGAGCGCCTTGAAGGCTCCTTCGATCCACTTCTTCTTGTCCTCGTCCTCCTTCCTCTTCTTCTCACGCTCGTCCTTCAGGTCGAAGAGGTCGTTCTCGAGCTGCCTGACGCTCATGCCGCGCGCGTCGTGATGCTCGATGATCTCGTTCTGCCGTTGGATCAGGCGCTCGGCCGATTGGAAGATGAGCTGCGTGCGTTCGTCGTTCAGGCGCCGCTCGTCGGTTGCCCACCGAAGGAGCTCGGGCAGGATGCGCATCACCTCCATGGGCGTCACTTCACCCGGCATCCCGGTACCGAAGGCGCTGTACGCTGTCATGCCGCCATGGCCGCGCGTCGTCATCGCCGTGCTGCCGCCCGGACCTCGAAGTTCGTGGGCGCCGCCGGGCACGATGAAGGTGAAGCGGCCGCGGTTCATCTGGCCGCCGGCGAGGTGGAAGTAGATCACGTAAGCGGCTTCGCCATAACGCACGCGCGCGTCGCGTAACGTGGCCTTCTCGATCATGCCCATGATGCCGTCGATGCCGTGTGCCGTGATCTCGTTCTCCTTGAAGTCGCTGACCTGGTCTTCTCGGTTGCTCTGGATGTCGAGGTAGCGGAGATCGATGGCGACGACGCGGTCGTTCGGATCGCGCACCGCGTTCTGCCCGTCGATGCCGAGCATGCGCGCGATCTCGTTGAAGATGGCGCCCCGTGTTTCGGGTTCGAAGTTGTGAATCATCCGCGCGTCCAGCCACGGCACTTCGGCGAACACGATGTCAATCGGCCCAAGAAGCCGGTCGACGTGTCGCTGATGTTTCGGACAACGACCTCAATCACATCGCCGGGCAACGTATCAAGCAGATCTAGATGCTGGCCGTTCATGAAGGCCGTGCCGCTCATCCCAACGGAGGCGAACTGGGTGTAAGGCCCAATGACGAGTTCCACGATGTCGAACTTGCGTGCACAAGCCTCAAGCACTTCCATGTGTCGCAGTTTCATGTGTCGATCCACGAGCTGACGCACGCGCACGCGCGCGTTAGACGGGACTTCGACCTGTGAGTTCAGCTCCACCACATCGATCAGATCGTTCATCGGCCCAATATGCCATCGAACTCCTGCGCGTTCGACGAGGAAAAGCTGGGCCCGACTACCCTGTCAAGGTGTCACCGACAAAAAGTCATTTTGTTCCCTGTGGATGCGCCTTGGCGTTGGCAAGTGCGGGCTACAAAGGCTAGCTTTATTGCGAATGCCGCGGTCTTCCTCTGCTGCAAAGGTTGAGCAACCATCGGTTGCGCCGCCGACTGCTGCACCGAAAGCGCAGTTGCTTCGGAAGAGGCGCCCAGGGCCTGCGCCTACCGATCCGTCGCGCATGCTGCACACCTCGAACCTCCGATCGGAGCGCGCGAAGTTCGTGTGGCTCGACATCCGGACGACATGCGCGATTCTGGAGGTGACCTACTCGCGCGTGAAGCAGCTAGCGAAGAGCGGCGAGCTCGTCTTCCAACAGGGCCAAGGCTTCAACCTGCGAAGCGTCTTGGATCGCTACCAGCGCATGCTCCGGACGACTGGGGCGATCGATGAGCAAGTCGAACAGACCTGCATCCGCGAGTTCAAGGACGGCTTGGTTCCCACCGAGGTCATCTTGAAGCACGGGTTCTCGTTCGAGGCGGTCACGACCGCGTGGCAGCACTTCGGCGTGCTGCAACGCGATCCAGCGACGCAGCAGATCTTGGGAGAGCGTGACGAGGAGGCCGCGAAGGACGAGGCCACGCGGTGCCGGGTCTGCTTGCGCGGCACGACGACGGCGGCTACGGACGCCCAGCAGGCGGTTCGCGTGGCGCTTCACGAGGCCGCGATCATGCACCACGACAAAGATCCCAACCGCGCACCGCCCGCGTCACCGCTCGCGCCGTCCGATCGCTCGACGTTCACCATGGAAGAGGAGCGCGCCCTTGCGCCGCTCGACATTCGCTGTTCGGGCTGCCGGATGATCAAGGCGACCATCAACCCCAAGCTCATGGCGAGCTACATCGTCCAGGCTCGCATCGCCGAGTCGAAGGCGCGCTGAGGAGTGATGTCGGGTTCGAACGTCATCCGATTGCCCGTGCAGCACAAACAGCGTCCACGAGAGCCGTTTTGATGATCTCGACCCGTGTTCGCGCCGACGTCAAACGTCAAGCGGAGTATCAGACCATCGACGAGCTCGACATTATCGATCTCCTTGCGCGACGCGCCGACTACGTGATGACGTCCGACGTCTGTCACATCAAGAACCTCTTCATCGGCGCGCACGTTTTGGGCGATGAATCGATGAAGTGGCCTCATGGCTGGTGGCGTCGCATGAAAGTGCCCGTGCCGATCGTCGTCATCCATCCACATACGACCAAGCAATTGGATGCCGAACAGCTCGCTGTCGCGACACTACGCCGTCTCGACGCGATGGAGGCTTCGAGGGGCACGCTCTACCGCCACAAGATGCAGAGCTTGGATAGGGCATACGAAAGAAACCGCAAGGTGCCGCCGCCGGCTCGGTACCCCCATCGGTTGGATCACTACGCCGGATGGCGTTGGGCATTCATCGCCAGCGCCCAACTATTCATGGGCAACATCCACCCGTCGCTGTACGAAGAGCGGGGTCGGCACGTGAATGACACCACGCGACACGGCCACAAGATTCTGCGCTGGCAAGAACCGAAACGCGTCCTTGCGATCACAGCCAGCGAGATGTTCCAGACGATCTTGCCCCGCCTGCGTCCCATGCTTGAGGACGGCCTGGGCGTGCGGTTCATCCGCAAGACGACCGACATCGAACACGGCGTCCGGAAGTTCGACGGAGCGTGGTACCGCGCGCTTGTCGCGCTGCATCAGTGGATGGGTCGAAACGGCGTCGACCGATGGTCGTGCTGGGAACCGGTCGAACGACCCAGTCGAAGTTACGCAGGCGCGCCGAACGAGGCGTAGAGCGTCTCGATCCACCGTTTGCGTTCGGCGTGTCGTTCGACCTCCTCGGCGTGCTTCTTGGTGTGATAGGCGACGTTCTCCTCCTCAGCCTGGATCCGCGCCGTCAGCCACGTAGCGGCATCGCCACTGCGCTTGAAGATGTACGGGTTCTTCCAGTCCGACTCGCAGCGGTCGATCTGCTCCAGCATGAACTTCTTGAGAGCTGCGTGGTCCTTCGTCGGCGGGACCCACGCGTCGACCTTCGCGCGCATCGCCTTGTAGCGTCGCTCCAGCTCGGCGGCGTGTTTGACCCGCTCGGCGCTCTCCTTCGCCTCCTGCTGGCACTCGGCATCGAAGAGCACTTGTGCGGTCTTCGGAGTGAGACTTCGCAGCTCCACCAAACGAGACTCACATCGGCGTTTGGCCTCAAGGTGGTAGGTGCTGAGTTCCGGCACGCGCGGCGGCTGGGCATAGCTCTCCTCGCGTTGGTCGATGCACGGGCCAAACGCTCGAGCGCAACGCAACGTGAACTCGCGCAAGGTCAGATCGGGCTTCTCTTCGATGATGGCGGTGTATCCGGTGGGCATGAAAGGACTCCTTGAACTAATCAGACGACGTTGCAGCAAAGGCGCGTAGCCGCTTCACAAGGAGCGACGTGAGCGGATGCCAAGCGAAGGTGTCAACGCCTTGTGGGAGCTTCCGCTTCTTGCCCAGAGCCTCGATGATGTCGGCGAGCGCAAGCTGCGCGTTCCGAAGGCTTCGTAGCCCCTGACCGCAGTCGCCGGCGAGGAGGTTCGCAGCGGCATCGTTCACACGCTGAGCCTCTTCGTCTCGAAGCTTGCGGAGATCGGTCCATGTCGCATCCGAGTCACCTGACCCCCAGCACGTGTCGCAGACATCCCAAGTGAACGCCTGACCGGAGAAGCCACCTCGTCGCCACGTCGCGGTGTTCGGGTACCAGATGCCTCCCCATCCGTGACACGCCTTGCAGATCGTCCCCTCGATGTGGCGTCGGGCGCGAAGTTCGTGTTCGTCGGTCGGCATCAACGCTTCACCGTCTTGCGCAGAGCGATCCGCTGACCGCACTCGCATTCAAGGGCGAAGGTCACTGACAAGAGCTTCAAGTGTTCAAAGCCAGCGGCCGCTACCGTGAGCTGTTCGTCGAGCGTGATCTCCCGATCGCAACCCGGACAACGTGGACGCTGTTTGTGCTGCACGGGCAATCGGATGACGTTCGAACCCGACATCGCTAAAGGCAGTCTGCCACATGCGTCGGTACATGCCCTTTGGACTCCTGGATCGCGATCTCGAGGTTCTGATAGACGACGACGTACGCGTGCCACTTGAAGTGCTTGGGCACGTAATTGGGCGTGGGTTCGACTTCCGCAATCCCGAACGAGTATGACTCGCGATGACGCTGACGATCGGTGTTCTTCGTCGGACTGCCGACCCATAGACCTCCATGCTCCCATGTCGTCCGCAACGTAAGGAGCGGGCCGTGCGCACCAAGCGCTCGCCGGCATCGCTTCGCGAGATGTTCGGCGAGGGCCTTGTAGTTCATCGCAGCCACTCTTTGAGTCCAGCTTGCGCGATCATCGTTCGCATGCGTGCGGCTAGTGCTCTCTCAGCTGCATCCTCGGTAAGGATCTTGACGATGCCACCATGAGTCGAAATTTCGACGGTCACCAGAGGATGTGCCGCAGATGAGGCCGATGAGCTCGTAGAGCATCACGAGCTGGGCTTCGTGTCCGCTGCGGGCGCATCGGTGGCAGCTTTCGCGGCCGCCTGCGCTTTGAGCGTGCGGGCCGGCGTGCCAACGTGGTGGTTCAGCGCCGAGCCGGTACCGGCGGCAAGCAGCGCCGAGAAACCCGCGATGGCGGCGTACCAGACGGTGGCGCCGTTGATCGCACTCGCTTGGCTCAGGGAGGTCACCGCCCCTCCTAGGAAGGACGCGATGAGGGTCAGGTAGGGGAGCCACGTGCGTGGCACCGTGACGATGCCCAAGATCGAGCCCTGGCTGATGCCTTGGTTGATGTAGCCGAGGGCGAGCGCCAGGAGCGTCACCACGATGACCGGCGTCGTCGGCAGCGTGTTCGTGACGGGCGGCGTTGGCACGGGTGCGATGACCTGCGCGATGGCCACGTTGGGCATCACCAGCAGGATCAGCGCAACCACGCTCATCGACAGGAGCGTCAGCACGACGAGCGGCAGCATGAACGAGATCAAGGTGGAGAGTCTCTTCATGGGTGTCATCCTACCACGGCTTCTATCGCCCACCTCGGCGCACGCTCCGGCAGCCAAAAGATGCGCACGCGCCTATTGTGGCAAAGCGTTGTGCCAGCGATGAGACCATCGTGCTTTCGCGCGAGGTTGATGAGCACGCGGTCGCTCGTTTTCCAAGCGTGGCCGACCGTGCGAAGTTGCGCGCGTTCGGCGATCATGTGGCAGAGGCCCTCGTCACCCCACATGACCGCATGGTTGTTCGTCTCGCGAAGCACGGCGACAGCTGCATCGCAGGTGCGCACGTCACATGCCCTTCCATTCGATGCCGCGCGCATCGCGGAGCGGCCTTGTGCCATTGGGATCGGTTCGCAAGCGGCGCTGAAGTTCGTGGCGATAGAGGATGACGCGTGCGCCGCCCGGTTCCGTCGCAATCGAGACGCAGCGGGTCGTCTCGTCGCCGAACTCGATGTACCCAGCTCGCTCGCTGCCGTCTTCCAGGATGACGATCACCGGCTCGCCGCGACGCGTCTTGACGTCTTCGGGGATCTTCATCTTCGTCAGCCCACTCATGTTCAGTCCCGTCGCATCGCTTCAAGGCGACGATGCCAGTTGCGAAGGAAGGTCCTTGAGCCTCGTCGTGATGGGTTCACGAGTACGTTCAACGCGTCGTCGATCGACTCCGGGTGGCGTTGCGCGATGAGGCGAAGCAGCGCTTCGATGTCTTGCTCTTTCCGAGCGATGTTTGCGCGCAAACTGGCGTTGTCGTTGTTGAGATTTTTGACGTCGTCTTTGTAGGGACGAAGGATCCGGTCGAGCGTGTGCTTGATCGCTTCAAGGTCGCGCTGGACGTAGAAGATGTCGGCCTTCTTGCGCCGGCGTGGCTTCTTGAGCGCGACGCGCTTTCCGTGGATGCCTACGACGCGACCGGCCTGAACCGCAGCAAGTCCTTTTTCCGAGGTCGAAACCGGCCTCCTTCAAGATGTTCGCGAAGTAGTCGCGGTCACGGAAGCGCTGGTGGAGTCGCAAGCAGCGTCCGTGCGCCAGCGCTCGGTCGACACCGCTGCGATCGATGAGTTCGACATCGTGCGCGTTCGCGAGCGTCCAGCCACGCTTGCAGACCTGGCAGATGTCGCTTGGCTTTGGGATGGCAGCGTCGAAGATGATCTCAAGGAGCATGGCGGGGAAGATTGCGCGTAGTGCATCGAGTGGGATGACCTCCGCGATCGGCGACATGCTGAACCTCTCGGCCTGATCGATAGGACCCGGGTTGAACAGCCTGACGCGCACGCGACCGGTCATCCCGCTGTCGTCGAGTGCCCATTTGCCGTGCACGATGAACTTGTGGAACGAGCGCAGTGGATTGCTGTCCTGGTACTTGCGACGAACCCAGATGAGCTCATGAAAGCCTTCGAGGCCGTGTTCGAGGTAGCGCTTGATACCGTCCACCGTGTCGATGGTGGTGAGTAGGGCTTGCTCGACGTTGTCTTTGGGGGCGCGTTCGTCGGTCATGGGTGCAGTCTCTCGTCTTCGGTCATTGTTGCCACGACGTCCCGACCAGGACAGCTCGGAACCGTTTCGCGCTGTTCGAGATGTTGTGCACGAGAAGCGACACGACCATGCCCGGCTCGAGCGTGTCGCACGTGAAGTCTCGAAGCACGCGCGCGCGCGGATCGCGATTCGTCTTCATGCAGTTCTCCATGAGCGCTTCGGCATGCAGCGGATCGGTGTCGATGAGGTTGCCGCGTGCGTCGCGCGCGATCCCCAGGCATTCGTCGTGACCACAGGTCCAGCCGAAGATCGATGCCGGTATGCGGCTGCGCGGATGGAGCCCGGCACCGATGTAAATCCGTAGTAGACCGACATGCAGGCCGCCATCGATGTCGAAGTCTTCTGCCGTGCTCGCCGGAATGAAGAGCGCGCGCGGTCGGAACGGCCTCGGCACCGTGACGCGCATGAGTGTCGCGTCGGGATGCCACGCTTCGGGTGGAACCATCATCGGCTCGAACGGCAGCACGCTGTCCTCGATGACAACAGGAGGAGGAGCTGGTCGTAGCGCGCCGAAGCGCCGGTTCCATTCGTCGCGCTGTTGCGCCGCGTAGTCTCTCGTCGGCAGAGGCTGAATGCCCACGCCTGCCGGTGGACGCGGACGGGCCTGCGCCTGATCAACAACAACGGTTGGTAGCTCCCACCATGGTGGCTGACGGGTCGGTGTCGTCATGGGCTTCTCATCACGCTGTCACGACTGCGCCCCGAGAGCCATCCGGTAGATGTCGTAGTACCGGCCCATCATGTCGATGAAGGCCTCCTTCGAGATGGTCGTGGGTGCGACGCCGCTGGCGGTGAAGAGCATGAGCGAGGTCAGCACCAAGCTGTGATTGACGCCCTTGTTCGCTTGCGCGATCAGCCACTCGGTGAGACTCGCGCGGAGCTCGTCCAGCACGAGGTCCTGATCAGGCGTCGTGAGCGTAGCCTCGTACGCGGTCTTCGACTTCTCGTCGCTCATGCGCCTCAGTCTCGCGTGCGACGACGATCGTGTCCACTCCGAACGCATGCAGATGTGCAAGTGGGACGATGTGCAGACCAAAATTCGTCGGATCGGGTCCGACGCGCGCTCGATCGCAAAGATCGAGGCAAATCGTTTGTGATCTGTGGCACTTAGTCGGGATCGAAACGGATCGATGACAAAATTTGTTGGCCCTCGTCAGGCAAAAGATCGATAGTGATCGTGTTCTCCTGAAAGTCGGGAGGGGCTCAGTCCCCCTCGACCTTCCGGAGATGGCAACGGAGCGCTCAAGGTTCCGTGGTCGGTCTGCATCGGCGTACGACGGGCAATCTCCCCCTCTGTTCTTCCTCGTCGCGCGTCGAGCCAGGCCGACGGTTCCACCACCACCTAGCTCTCCACAGGTTGTGGAGAACTTGTGGGCGACCTAGCTCGTCGCCCTAGACGGCGGTCGTGTGTTCGTTTCGCCTTTGCGTTCGAAGCGTGTGGCGGTTCCACGCGTTAGAAAGCAAAACGCCCAGCAGGGAGTTCCTACTGGGCGTTCCACTCGACGTGAGCACTTGGCGGTGCGCACTTCGACGTCTTTTTCCTCGCCGGAGAAGACAACCACAATCGGAAGCCGACATGCGGAGCCGACTATGACTGAGAAAAGTAAACCATATCGCGTTGCGTCGCGCAAGCTTCTGACGCTGGCGATCTTCAGGCGCTCGGAAGCCTACGGGTTTCGAGGCCTTATGCCTCGTGATGGCTGCGCGAGGCCTCAACATCGCGACCTGGGCGCACACGGCTCGCGTCGATGTAGGTCGCGCTCTTCGAACTCCGGTCGTCTGTCGGCGAAGAGCGCGACCTCCTCCCCCGATCACGGACAGACGATGGCTGCGAGGCACCTGGAAGACCTCGACAGCGCCATGAGCCGTGCGCGCCCGGCAGAAGAGAGCGCGACCTCCTCCCCCGATCACGGACAGACGATGGCTGCGAGGCACCTGGAAGACCTCGACAGCGCCATGAGCCGTGCGCGCCCGGCAGAAGAGAGCGCGACCCCACGCCTACGCGGGACGGCCATGACTGCGGCGAGGTGGCCGTCGTGAACCGCGCTGGCCTCTCGAAGAAGATCGCCTTCCTTCTCCATGACGTGCCGGAGCGCGATGTCATCGCCAACGTCTTCTCGGCGGTGTTCGTCCGCATGTTGGAGTCGGGCGCGCCCTCTGATGCGCCGGCCTGGGTCTCGCGTAGCGTGGCGACGAGTACGCTTGCATGGATGCTTCTTCCGGCGTCCTTCGCCGTGCGGCCGCTCTCACGCCTTTGCGTGGGCGGCATCCGCGTCCATCACTCGTCGTTCTACACCGACCACGCGTGGGTGGAGATCGATGGGCGACCGTACGACGTGTCGATCGTCCACTTGGGGCTACAGAACCAAGATCGTGGTGGCTGGCTTCCGGACTTCCACTCGCGCGGAGTCTTCGGCGGCATCGAGCTCTACAGCGGCAAGTCGACGCGCGTGCGGTACGGAGCGTATGGCGGCAGTCACATCGGGACTGCCCTCCAAGGTGTTGCGCGTCAGACGCTGGGAGAACACTGGGACGGATCGGTCGGCAAGATGGGCGAACGCTACCCACATGGCATGTGGGACGTCTTCCGAGAGATCGCCGCACGCTTCGATCTGACGATCGACATGCAGGATGCGCGCGAACGCGCCAAGCTCACGAGCTGGTTCGTGCGCGAACCGCAACCTGCCGCGCTCGAAGAAGAGTCGTGCCCCGTGTGCGGGGCCATCGATCAGACCACGTGTGCGTTCATGGCTGCGAGGCGCCCGCAAGACCTCGACATCGACGAGCGAACTGTTGCGGCTGCGGGGCGCCCGGAAGACCTCGACGCTTCGGTAGCGAACCGCCTCGCAAGGAGCCCGACACCTTCAGCTGAGGAGGACCGCTGATGTGCACCTGCTACGACCTTGATTCGGGCGCATCGGACGACTTTCAGCGTTGGAGTAAGCGACGCGCGCGCAAGGCGCACACGTGCGAGGAGTGTCGGGAGTGCATCCGTCCTGGCGAGACTTACACGTACGTCGCCGGCAAGTGGGACGGCGGCATGTACAGCTACGCCCTCTGCACGACGTGCGAGTCATGGGGGGACGCTCTCATGAAGGCGCAAAAGCGCGTGTGTGGTTGTTGCGGCTGGCAGTTAGGGCAGATGGCTGCGGCGCTCGTGGAGTTCCACGAAGAGCATCTCACGACGGGGGTGGCGGCGTGATCGAACGTCTCGACACGAGCTCGTCGGCACCGCTGCCGGTTGCGTGGGAAGAGCTGTCGCGCGCAATCAACGGTCAGCCGGCGCTCCTGGGCACGATCGGCGTGCGCGATCCCGACGGTGTCTGCGAGGATTTCGACGGCCGCCACTACGATGGCTCCGGAGACTGCCATTCCGACGGGCACTACCTCTGCGTCGAGTGCTCGCATCTCTCTCCTGATGCGCCTCGGTTCGATGGCCTTGCGGGTCGCTACGATCGACTTCGTCTCTTCCAGGCGAGGCCACGATGAGAGGAACAGGGTTGTCTGGACCTGTCTTCTTGGGCAATGACCCGATGTTCTGTGATCACATCTACCCTGTGACGCGCGCCGGTCAGTGCCAGGGCTGCGGCAGAGCGATGTACGTCACCGATGGCACTGGCGAGATGGTCAAGCCGCCGCTGTCGGTTGCGGCCGCGCGCAAGTCGGATCGCACGAGCGAGCGCATGCGCCTTTGGATGCATCAAGCCGAGGAGCGATGGTTTCCGACGCGCCTGCGCGCCAAGCTCGCTGATGGCGTGCGTAGCGCTTGGATGGAACGCTACGTCGCTCGATCGATCAGCCTGCGTGCACTCTGGTGGCGGCTGCGAGGTAGCGCGTGAAGAAGCGCCGCGAGACCATCCGGGCACTGACGAAGGGCGTTCGCCACGAGCTCCGCGAACGAGCGATCGTCGTCGACAAGACTGGTCACGCAAGGCGAGGAGGGAAGTTCATAGGAGTCAAGGCCGTCGTTCGCGCAGTCAACGCGATCCGACGAGCCCTGTCAGAGCCGCGTCGCGCTCGGAAGACGACGCCTATTCGGCTAGGAGTGCAAGAGCAGCGGCGCGCTCCGAAGACGTCGACTGGAGTATCGGCTGCACCCAAGGGTCGTGAGGCGCCCACAAGACCTCGACGTCACACGCTGCACAGCAAGGGTCGTGAGGCACCCACAAGACCTCGACAGCCGCTACAAGACCAAAAACGAGCCCGCAAGCGCGAGCGCGAGCTACAGCTTCGGGCCGAACGCGCCGAGGCCGAACTCAAGAAGGTACGCGCTGAGGCAAGCAAGCGCGAGAAGCAGCTACGCGCTGAACTGAAAGCGGAGCGCCAAGCAGCCAAGCAGCAGGGCAAGGCTCTCGAAGCGCGGCTGTCGAAGCTCGAGAAGGCCACCAAGGCGCTCACGAAGCGTCCGCCGGCGGTGCCGCCTCCTCCCCCAGCTGCTCCGCCGAAGAAGCCCCCGAAGAAGCCCAAGAAGCCACGCAAGCCGGCCAAGCCCGTCGAGCTGACCGATCGCGACGCGGCGATCTTGGCTTCCTGGGACAGCCTCGACTTCGACCAGCAAGCGCGGATGCGCGCGGAGCTTTCTCCCGACGGTCTCCGCGAGCTCGAACGGCGCGAACAGGTCGTCGCCGGCGGCGCTTTCCCTGGCATGGCCATGCCGAAGACGCCCAGCGATCTGCGCGAAGACCTTCAGCGAGCGCTACGGCGCAAGGGCGTCAAGAGACTCTTGGCCGAGACGGTCGACAACTCCGCCGTCCGCAAGGTAGAGGTCCCGGCATGGGAAGGGCAGCATCGCGCGACGATGCGGCACCCCAACATGATCGTGCAGACCGATCGTGAAGCGGCGGCTGCATCGCGCAAGGCGAACATTCCCAAGCGCCAACGCGGCACGAAGTACCACGCCACGATCATCGCCGTGACGCAGCACCCGCCGATGGATCGGTATGGGCCATCGACGATCACCGGCAACGAAGATCTCTTCGTCATCTACATCGCGGCTCAGTCGGCTTCGTCGCCGACGGAGCTACGTCGCAACATCGCGTTCGCGATTCGCGAAGTGCTCAAGAACCTGCCGGGAGGCGCTCCGCTCTACGTTGCAGCGATCGAGGTACGCACCTCGAAGGGTCCACGAGGCAAGCGATGACAGCGGAGATCTTGGCTCCCCTGCGCGCTGAGCCTCAAGAGCCCAGGAACATCGTCACGTTCGACTTGGAGAGCAAGAAGCCTCACTCGCAGCTGGCGGGCTTCGAACGGCCGTTCATGGTCGGCATGTATGACACCCGAAGCAAGCAGTACCTCTCGTTCTTCGATGACGAGAGCTTGGACAAGAAGGACGCTGAGCGTGCCTTCAAGCCTGGCGGATGCATCAACAAGTTTTTCCGCTGGCTGACCGAGTCGAAGGCTGGCAAGGCTCTGCAGTCGCGCTCCGTCGATGGCCGTGTCGGATCGATTCTCTACGCGCACAATGGCGGCGCGTTCGACACGCTGCACCTCCTTCGCTGGCTGCGTCTGCCGGAGAACGCCAAGCGCTTCCGCGTGCGGATGGTCGCGTCTGGATCGCAGCTCCTTGAGTTGCGTGTGACGCCCACCGCTGGCGTGCGCAAACACAAGGGGCGCCGCGGCAAGAAGAAGAAGGTCTACGCGACGGGCTGGACCATCCGAGACTCGGTGCGTCTTGCGCCGGGCTCTCTCGACGAGGTCTCGCGCAAGCTGAAGTTGGGGATCGAGAAGACTCGCATGCCCAAGGAGCTGGGCGGCCTTGATGCCCATGAGAAGCACCAGGACGCGTGGCGCGCGTACAACCGTCCCGACTGCGAGGTTGCCGCGCGCCTCGTCGAGACGCTGCAGCGCATCCTGCACGATCTCGGCGGGCAGCTCGGCATGACGCTGCCGGCGTCGGCGATGGATCTCTTCCGCCGGCGATTCCTGCGTGAGTTCTTGGAGAACGCGCACCTCGCTGGCTGCCCGGGCGATCGAGAATGCCCTGATTATCTCTTCGGCGGATGTAACTTCCTCCGAGGACGTAGCGGCTTGCCACGCGAACGGCACTGGCCTGGCTGCCCGTCCATCTGCCCTGAGTGCCGTCATCCCGAACACTGCAGCAAGCAGTGCTCACGCCGCAACCGTCGGCGTAAGAAGTGTCCCGCCGAGCCGTACGGCTGCCTGCATGCTTGGCTGACGCTTGCGCCGACGGGCGCGCGTCACGGCGGCCGCACTGAGGTCTTCTTCCACAAGGAGACCGAGGGCAAGCTCCGCTACTACGACCGGAACTCAAGCTACGCAGCCGCGATGCTCGAACCCATGCCGCTTCGGCTCTTCTCGACGAGCTACCACGTCGATGGGGACCCCTACGAGTTCTGCGAGAAGCAGGCGGCCAAGGAGCTCGTCGGGTTCATCGAGTGCACCGTCTACGTGCCGGAATCGTGCAACATCCCACCACTACCGATCGTCTTCAAAGATCGCTTGGTCTTCCCGACGGGCTACTTCCACGGACGGTGGGACTGGACCGAACTGCGGCACCTGAAGGAGGTCGGCGGCAAGATCCTCTACATCGATCGCTCCGCGTGGTACCGCGCCGCGCCCGTCATCGCGCCCATGATGCGCACGCTCTACGGCATGCGTCTCCGAGCTCGTCGCCGCGGGAACTCGGCCCTGGACGAGGTGTGCAAGGACATCATGAACGCGCTCTACGGCAAGTTCATCATGTCGCCCGAACGGCACGAGATCACCTCGGCACCCGAGGACGACGCGCCTGAGTACGCCGAGCCGATGGTGGCCGAGGTCGCCTTGCACGCGCCGCTGGGCACGCCGCAGCTGTACAAGGTTCCCCTTCACATCGAGGCCGCGTACTTCTTGCCGCACATCGGCGCGCACATCACCGCGCTAGGGCGCGAGTCCCTTTGGCTCTTCATGCGCCAGATCGAGAAGGCGGGTGGCCACGTCGTCTACTGCGACACCGACGCTGCGATCTATCACGGCGGACCCGAGATGCCGTCATCCGACGTCATCGGACGGTGGAAGCGCGTGCATGGTCGCGTCAAGAAGCTCGCCGGCGTCTTCGACTCTCCCAAGAGCTACGCGCTGACGTCGCTGTCGGGTGAGCCCCTCGACAAGGTGCACACTGAAAGCTGCAAGGCAGCGCGGCGTGATGGAGATCCGAAAGCCTTCGCGTGCGACGGATGCGCGACGACGGCCGTGCACATCAAGGGTCTCCATCGAGGTCATCACACGATGGAGAACTTCGATGCGCTGCTGCGCGGCGAAACCATCCAAGTCGAGAATCAGACCCCGAAGCTTGGAGAGCTCATGGCGTGCGACTTCTCTGAGTACGAGACGCGTGTCCGCAAGATCTCTTCTCGCGCGAAGCGTCCGCTGCACGATCAGGACTTCTCTCTGCTGATCGGCAAGCGTGTTCGCGTCGGCGATGCCTCTCGACCACTGGTGATGTCGGGCGGCGCGCAGTGGATCTACGTCGACGACGGTCAGCGACGCCTCTCGACGCTCAAGGAGCACTTCGAGTGGCTCGCCAAGCGCCGTCGCAAGCGCGAAGCGCAGCTCATGAAGCGCCCATACCGTTCCCCCAAGCCCGATCGGGCTGCCTGACCACGGAGGTGACCCACACCACGACACGAGCTGAGACCACCTAACCTGCCACGCTAGCTACTCGATCGGATCCCACGTCCGATCCTGCGGTTTTCGCGACATCGCTTCTCACGGCGATGCGTCGCAACGCTGTTTTTTTGCCTTTTTTCAGCCGCTTTGGGCCGCGCCTCAAGAGCCCGACGAGGTCGTTCATGCCTTCTCGCTCACGAAGTTCGTCGTCGACTGCATTCGGCGTCTCCATCGAACGCTCCACGCTCACGTTCCATTCACCTCGACGCGCCGGCGAGCTCCGCGCTCAGGCGTTCGGTGACCTCTCTGACATCTGCGCAGTGCCGTTTCTGCCGTTCGGGCTGCCGTTCTCGCTCAACCGCGTGCCTCGAGCATCATCTGAGCGCTGCGCGAGGGGCGTATGAGGCGCGGATCGTGAGCTCGCTTCGCCAGATCCTTGGACAGATGGGCATCGCTGCGGACTTGCCCGCCGATCCACCCACATCGCCGGTGGTTTCCGACCGTACCGATGTCGCCAAGCTGCTCAGCGGGATGGCCTACGACGACATCGCGGACCTTCTGGACGCGCTTCTGGGTCAGCTCTCCTCGCTTCGTGGGCAGCTGCGCCAGGCGCAAGTCGATCGCGATCGGTGGCGTCAGCGTGCCGAGGCTCTCGGCTACGTCAACGAGGACCTCTGATGGGTGCATCGGTCGACATCGACGTCGTCGAGTATTCCCGCATCTACGAGGGCGGCGGCGGCTTCGAACGCGTGCTCTGGTTCATCCTCATCGACCAGGCCTCGAAGGACAATCCATGCCTCGAGGATCGCTGGCTTCACCCGCGCGAGCTCCTGAAGCACCCACTCGCAGGTTTTGCAGCCTCGCTCGACGCAAGCGGTGCCCCTGT
>Ga0326727_10004225_pt1 | contig 43782 bp, 30 predicted proteins | sample MB2enrmetagenome_FD_207643 | JGI IMG/M metagenome (GOLD analysis project Ga0326727, IMG submission 207643) | Lab enriched peat soil microbial communities from McLean, Ithaca, NY, United States - MB29MY | ecosystem: Environmental > Terrestrial > Soil > Wetlands > Peat | place: USA: New York... | reverse complement strand
AAAATATAGTCTGCAATTGGGAGCACCAGGGGAAGGCGCCCGGTTCATCATAATTCCCGTGGTTTGAGAAAATCCTATGCAGGTTTTCCTAGGAGAAACCTGTAACACTGGAGGTATTCACATACGCCATCTACTTCTCGTACAAGTTTTGCTTTTGAATGTTTTTATATCTCATGTTGCCTTGGCAGACACGGTGAGCATCTGTGCGGATCCGGACCCGCCACCCTGGACATATTGGGTGAGTGACCAAAACAACAAACCTACTAAGGTCTTTGTCGGCGCGTCTGTGAATCTGCTCAAGACTGCATTCTCTAGGATGGATACCTGACAGTTTTCCCTTCAGAAAAGTACAGGATGTCCTTCAAGGACACCGGCCCTCGTGCTAGTCCAAGCCGCATTGCCGGTGTTTCCTTGTCATCCCCTACCTGGACATAGTTGTAGAATACCCTGAAGATTTCAAGCATCTTGATCACGTTGACCGGGTTGTATGCGCTGTAGCCATGCCATCTACGGCCGGTGTTGGATGCCGAAGAAATTGGCCGCTCCAACAACGACAGCTTCCGGCGCACCTGCATGAAGAACCGGTCAATGCCATGTAGGCTCGCCTTTTTATAGAGCTGGGCAATATGGTCATCATCATAAGACCTGTCATGTAGGTCAGTCAACCAGCAGACGGCTTTGTCGGGCTCACTCATATTCGGCAATGGATGGGTCAGCCACTTATCCTTCCAGGCTCCGACAACCCGCATATCTTTCATGCGACGCTTTATAACCTCCAGCACGATATCGGCATCCATCGCGAATTGGTCCCGGTATTCTTCCAGTTCCCTTTTACAGGCGGCAATCCGGTTCTGTTTCTCGTGTACAGTCAAATCCTTGCTAATTCGGACATAGAAGGCGTCACATCGTTTTTGTAAAACCTCATCGACGAATGCCGACAAGCAGGCGGCGCGGATTCCTGATTCCTGGTCAAGATAAAAGCGGACCTTGCCAACATTCCGGAATAGCTCCTTCAGGAAGAAGAAATGACCGTACAGCGTATACTCGGCATGCACCTGAAGTCCGTTTTCTGGAAGCCTCACCGTCAGATCCGGCGCCTCAAAGACTTCCACATCATCTCTCAGAAGCACATCCTCATACCGTGATGTGATCTCATCAAACAGAAAGCCAGCCATCGGCATTGAACGCGAGGTTGCTTTGTCAACCGCTTGCTCGAATTCATCCGGCAACCAAAGCCTGGCATGGCGTCTAAATGCCGCGGGTTTAAGATAGTCTTCGTGCTCAAAGGCATCCGCGATAACGTCGGAGACCGTCAAGCTCGGATCGTAGTTGAGGTGCATTCCGAAAACGTAGCTGGTCCTGTTGTCGGCCGTACCCAAGGCTGAGAGGATCACGTTCCGCTTATCCCTGGTGTTCGTCCAGTTGACGGTATATTCCTGGCGGTCAACCGCAAGATAGAGGCGGGGAATATCAAGCTCAGGAATAAGGCGTTCCCGTTCACTTACGAAAGCGAGACACTGCCGATGGATGAAATCAATTTTCCGATATAGGGTTCCTGCACCAATATCAGCTACTTCGCAAATCCTGGTGAATGGCACCTTGTTGACCAGTAGCCTGAAGAGGTTGATATTTTTATGGGTAACCTTCTGATAATGAAGTGGGGAATCACTCACCGAAAAGATCCTGCCACACGATTTGCACTTATAGCGCTGGGTGCCGGCCCTGTTTTTGCCGTATCGCCAATAGCCATCTTTATTGCTGATCCCAACTGATTTATTACCGCATGACTCGCTTGGGCAGGTTTGTTCTGCTGGAGGCTTCAGGTAGGCTGACAGACGCTGATATTCTTCGTAAATACCCAGATTGCTTTTGATGGTCGGAAGTTCACCACAGCGGCCGCATTTGAGGTGTTGGACACGCTCAGTCCGGGACCCGCTGCCGCTAATTGTATAGGTATCTCTGTTGGTTAGGTTTTTCGCCCCACGTCCCCGCGGTTGCCTATAGTAATCCGCGGCCCGGCCATAATTGAGACACAGCGGGTTCTTGCAGTGGTTAACCTGGATGCCGCCAACAGATTCGGGTATCCGGGGTAATTCGTTTATGTCGAGGCTGTTGTCCAAAAAAGAATCCCCTTGTGTGAAAAATCACAAGGGGATTTTAACATTTCAAATTTCATTTTTGGAAAAAATTTTCAACAACAAAACGGAAGGGCTTGCCTTTACAGGCGGGTTTTTTATTTATCCGTGTACCCTCATGACACCACGACCTCCCCATCCCGCTGTTTCTGCCATTTTCCCAGTGCCACCGACTCAACGGCCGCCGCCAGGCCGAACGACAACACGCTGAACACGAGCGGCATACCATGAGTCCCGAGCAGGTCATAGAGAAAGACCTTCACGCCCCCAATCAGCGTGACGAGCACGGCTACATTGCGTATCTCGCCATTACGCCGCAGATAGGCGAATATGATGATCCCGGCTGCCGCGCAGTTGATGAGCACCGACTGGGAGCAGCGGAAGGCATCCCGCTGCATCTCGCCGGGCAGCATCTGAACCATCTGATGGATGCCGACGCGCAGCATATAAAAACCGCTGGTCAGTCCTCCAAGCAAGAGCAGCACGGCGCTCCGGTCATTCCGGTCGAAGCGGCTGAAGATTGACGGTGCAATGGGTATCGGCCAGCGGCGGCACCACTGATAATGGCTGATGGCGATATAGGCCACCAGACCGGCCGGCAGCATGACTATGGCATCCGTTGCCCCCGTCCCCTCTCCGTGGAGACAGACCGCCAGTGCACCGCAGCAATAGATGGTGATCAGATAGGTTATTGCCCTGAGACCGCAGTTCTCCCACACACGCGACATGATCGTCATCACGATGGCACCAAGCGAGATCACCGGAAGCGTTAACAGGAACGAGCCGGTGGCCTGCGGCAGAGCCAGTGCAAGCAGCGTCGAGCCGGCAAAAGCAAACGAGTTCGTGCCGGTAGCGCCGGCTGTTCCGCGCCTGGCAAACCACAACGCCACACCAAAGTGCCCGATCGCCGCTGTCACACCCACCACGCCGAGCAGATGCCCATTCCCCAGCCGGGCAGTGACCAGATTCAGGGCAAGGGCAAAAACCACTGCGACATTGAGTGTGGGCAGAATAACATCATAACGGGAAGCCTTCGCAGGGCCGCCCCTTACCATGCCCAGTAATGACAGCACGGGAAAAGCAATAAAAAAGACAGCCAATACGGGAAGATACCAGTTAATTGCCAGATCGGGAGCTATGACCTCACCCCGCCGCAGGGCCAGCCCGAGCCTGACACCCCACAGTTGCAACATCACCACGGTGACCAGCAGGACCGTCCATCTGAGCCACGAGCATCGTTTCAGTTGAGCCGCTATGTAACCGATCAGGTTTGCCGACAGGAGCACCAGTGAGAGATAGGGGAAAAAGGGACGAGGATAGTCGATTGCAGCGCCGGCCAGGCACATGCCGAGGACGCCGAATGAGATGGGCGTAAATGCATTGAATCTATGGCTGATATACGCCATACCCACACCTGTTGCGATCAGGGTCAGGTACGCCGGCACCAAGGGCAGGGATTGGAAATGGGTGTGCGTCTCAACGACTACGGATGACATGAGTATGGCCCCGCACGCCGTAAAGACGGGGGCGAGAGGACTTTTCCTGCTGAATTTGTATGCGCCCACCGCCATCAGGCCGGCAGCATACCCCATGCCAAGTGCGGAACCGACTAGTTTGTTGACAAGGCCGCTGTCAGTAATGGTCCGCAGAACAAGGGCGACAACGAGCAGAAAGCAGAGCGTCGAAATCCTCGATAACAGGGATGCACGGCCGACCCAGTTCAGCAGTTCTTCCGAGACATCGTTCGGCTCTCCGAGCGGGTAGCTCTCATCGTTCGCGATTGCGGCACCGGAAGCCAGTTTACGAGCAGCGCTGCCGGGAGCGGCACCCTGCGATACCTCCGGATACCCCAAGCGAAGCTCCAACGCCTGTACCCGGGCGGCGAGTTCCTCCATCCGCTCCTCAAGGGTCTGATCAGTACGCGACATCTTTGCACCTCCAGCCGGGCCACAGCAACCGAGGCTCAGTGCGAATCCTTCACCCCGAAAACCGGCAGGATTCTTGTCACCAGAAAAAAGAGCACAAACGGCGTGGTAATAACGGTCAACGCCCCAAATAATCCTTCTTTAAAGGTTTCCAGGCTGTCGGGCCAGATGGGGAGACGGTACTCCATGAAGCCGGCGAATGAGGCCGAAAACGCCTGCCCCCCTATGACAACATTCCAGCGCATCATGAAAACCCCCAGCAGCACCAGCAAGGAACCGAGCGCGGCCCTGCGGACAGTCAGACGCGGCGTGAGAAAGATGATAAAGGGGATCAGGTTGCCCAGCCCGTACTGCAGGATGAAGATCTTGGTGAAGTCCTTTTCGTAGATGACGCTCCGCAGGATGTCCCACGACCTGACCGCGGTATAGCCGCGAAAGATCAGGTCCAGCAGCTCCAGCGTAATGGCCAGGACCAGAAACATGACCAAGTACTTGGCCGTCATGGTTACGACCTGAACCTCGGCGCTTTTGAGATCATCCGTGGAGGGGAGCCACGGATTGTCCTTCCGTTTCCAGGTCAGGATCAGCTTACGCATCTCCATGGTGACGATATAGGTGATCATGCACAGGGCTATGCCCGACACAACGGCGGAACAGATAAAGATAACCGGCATGAGCGGAGTCATCCAGAGGGCATTGGCCTTGACCGAGCCGAAGATAAAGCCCGCGTATCCATGGAGAAAACATGCCACCGGAATGCCGATTGCCGCAAGGAGCCCCACGGCCCGCTCGTCCCTGTGCAAGGCCTCGGCACTGAGATCCATGGCCCCCATGGCAAGCACCGTATATATGGCAAGCCGCAGCGTATCCACGGCGCTTCGCTCATTTTTCCCGCGCAGGGTCAGCACGCTTTCAACGATGAATTGACGGTAGACGAACCATATTTCAGAAGCCACGATCATGCCGTAGGTGGTGAAGACGATGCCGAAGGCCGCAATTGCCGAGGTGAAGTGTGGGGTCATCAGGACGTTGATCCCTCTGAGCGGTTGTTGCAAATGGAGCAATAGGGGCATCATGGCCACGGGGAGCAGGGCCAGGGAAAATACCAGGGAAAAGCGGGCGATCTCCTTCAACTGCTTGACCCCGAAAACATGGTACAGGGACGATAGAACGAAGGCACCCGCCACAAGGCCGGTCATGAAGGGATACATGACGATCTGGATGGACCAGTAGATGTACTCGTTGGGATAGACGAAGAACTCTTTTATTGTCCAGGCTTCACCGTGTACCATGGCTATTTCACCTCCTTCGTGAATCCAAGGTAGAACACCTGCGGCTTGGTACCGTACTCTTCCTTAAGGACGTTAACCCGTTCCGTCATGATAATCCTGGTCACCGGATCATCCGGATCGCGCAGGTTGCCGATCCTGCGTGCACCGAAAGGACAGGCATCCACGCAGGCCGTTTTCATCCCTTGGGAGATGCGGTGGTAACAGAAGTTGCACTTCTCCGCCACATGATACACGGGATGAAAAAACCGGACACTGTACGGGCACCCCATGATGCAGTAGCCGCACCCGATGCACCAGCTGCGGTCAACCAGCACGACCCCGTCCCCGGTCTGGTATGTTGCTCCGACAGGACAGACCTGGACGCAGGGAGGGTTGTCGCACTGGTTGCAGAGCTTGGGGACAAAAAAGGCCTTCTCTATGTCCGCCGCTGGTATTTCCAGCATACCCTCCTCGTTTTGGTCGATCTTCATGGTTGTAAAGCCGTCCCGCCCACCCTTGGGTGAATCGATGTGCGTTGTGCCGTCCCTGGTTATCACATAACGCTCGACCCACGTGCGGGTCACGTTGGCATCATAGGGAATTTCATTCTCGATCTTGCATGCCTTGACGCAGAATCCGCACCCCACGCATTTTTGGGTATCAACGAGGAACACCCAGCGCACCTTGCCCTTACCCTCATTCTCAGCCTGAAGCCTCTTGGGATTGAAGACCTCCAGGGCGGCAAGCGGCAATGCAATGCCGCCAACCACAATCATCGCCTTTTTGCAGAATTCACGGCGGTTCATCATGACGTTACCTCCCGCTTCTGATTCATCGGCTTCGGGTTGTGGGGGATGTGGCAGAGCACACACTCGGCCTGCGGATAATGGGTCTCAGGATTAATGCCGCGTATGCTGCCCCGGTAGCTTGCCTTATACGGCAAAAAGGAATGGCAACGGATGCACAGGGACCGGGTGCGGTCGATGGTCAGGCCGACGGGGTCCTTGGGGTGGTCGTAATTGGGGCCGTGGCAATTTTCACAACTGATGGCACTATGCGCGGAGTTCCTGATGGCATCGTATTTATCCTTGTGACACCCCCAACAGACCTTGGCGGTCCTGTATTTCACGCGGACGGCCTTCCATTGTGCCTCGTTGGATTTGCGGTGCCAGCCATACATATAGCCGCGCTCATGGGCTCCGAAATCACTAGGCACTAACAACGTTCTAACAAACAGGATGCACCCCACGATCACCAGGGCAACGAACAATGGCCGCCAAACATGATTATTCAAGTTTTGCACCTCCGTCGCTTCGTTTATTCAGTCAGTTATCGTTGAACCACCATCGGCCCACGTGCTATTTATTTAAGTATAACGCTGTTTAATTTATTCGCTGCCCGACTATTTGTCAACACATGTTTCACAAACGCGGCATGCTGGGGACAATCCCCCTGCCACCACGACACCATTTCAGAAAAGTTTTGACAAAGTATACACTATCAATGTAATTTGTCGCACTTACATGCGTTTTGCCAATAATCACCAGGAAACAAGGAGCAAAAAATCTATGGCCATTCGAAAAACAGCCGGGTACGCCTGGAATATTGTCAGCTTGATCGGGATAATCCTGGCTATGACAGCCACAGGCCTCATTATCGCCTTCAGCGCCTTTGAAGCGATCACCGGCGTGGAACACCCGTATCTCGGCCTTTTGACCTATTTCCTCTTCCCGGGCATGCTGATCTGCGGCCTGATCCTCGTGCCGGTCGGGGCATGGCGCGTCAGGGAGAAGCGCCGCGAGGGGGTTCTCGAAGGGATGACTTCCCTCGAAGAGGAGGTCCCCAAATTCCCACGCATAGATCTGAACGATCAGCACAGCCGCCGGCTCTTTATCTTTTTCATCGTTGCAACGGCGGTTTTCGTCGTCGTCGTGGCACTCGCCTCCATCAAGGGCTATGAATTCACCGAATCGACCACCTTCTGCGGCGAGCTCTGCCATCCGGTCATGACCCCTGAATTCACTGCCTGGAAGAACTCACCCCACGCCAAGGTCAGATGCGTTGAATGCCATGTAGGTCCGGGAGCGGCATGGTACGTGAAAGCCAAGATATCCGGCATGAAGCAGCTCTATGCCGTACTGTTTCATACCTACCCCGAGACCATCGAGACCCCCATTGAGAATCTTCGCCCGGCCCGGGAAACCTGCGAACATTGCCATTGGCCCGAAAAATTCTACGTCGGACGCCAGAAGATCTTCTATCACTACGCACCCAATGAGGAGAACACACCCCGCAAGATCGACATGCTTATCCATATCGGAGGCAACCCCAAGACACCCAACGCCAACGGTATTCACTGGCACATCGGCCAGGAGGTCTATTTTGTTGCCCGCGATCAAAAGCGATTCGATATTCCGTACATAGCCGTCAAGGGCAAGGACGGCACAATGACCGAATACATGAATATCGAAAAGCCGCTCACCAAGGATGAACTCGCCAAAGGGAAGAAGCGCCTTATGGACTGCACCGATTGCCACAACAGGCCGACCCACATCTACCATTCGCCAAACGAGGAGATGGACATGGGCTTCGTATCCGGCCGCATCGACCGTGGGCTGCCCTACGTCAAAAAGGTCGCTGTGGAGATCCTGAACCGGCCATACAAGACCAAGGAAGAGGGTTTCGCCACCATCGCCAAAGAGCTTCCGGCCTATTACGCAAAAAACTATCCGGCCGTTGCCCGGGATAAGACGGCCGCCATCAACCAGGCGGTGGTACAGGTAAAAGACATCTATGAGCGAAATTTCTTCCCGGCCATGAAGGTAAAATGGAATACCTATCCGAACAATATCGGCCACTTCTATACGCCGGGGTGTTTCAGGTGTCACGACGGCAAACACAAGTCCGCCGAAGGCAAGATCATCTCCAAGGACTGCGCGGTTTGTCATGACGTTCTCGGCCAGGTCCAGGAAAATATTCCGGCGGGCAAACCGGTAACCCGGTTCGTCCATCCCGTCGACATCGGCGACGAGCTTTACAAAACAAACTGCAGTGAATGTCATTCCGCCGGAGGCCACGACATCCCCGGCGAAGGTCAAGGGGAGCTTAAAGGGCTTCACTGATCCGGTCAGAAACTGCAAGCCTTTCCCCAAAAAACAACCCCCGGAGATTGCTCTCCGGGGGTTGTTTTTTCGTTTCCATCAAGGCTATGAACTATAATTCCTCGAAACCCTCCTCATCGTCACAGTCACGCTCGCCAACGGATGGCTCTTCGTTGCAACCCGCTTCCATGGCATCGTCCCCGAGAGTCTTGAGAAACAGTTCATTGTCGCGAATGACCTTCTGCACATCCATAAGGAGTTTTTCCAGGCCGTCCAGTTCCTCTGGCATATCCAGCCTCCCGCTCATCAGAGGCTTTCCAGATACCTTTCGGCATCCAGGGCAGCCATGCAGCCGCTGCCGGCCGATGTAATCGCTTGGCGGTAATAATAATCCTGCACATCACCTGCGGCAAAAACCCCTTCGATATTGGTGGCCGTGAGATTTCCCTCAAGGCTGCACTTGGTGCGGATATAGCCGTTGTCCATATCCAGCTGCCCCTCGAAGAGGCTTGTGTTGGGCGTGTGGCCAATGGCGATGAATACGCCGTGGACCGGCACCTCCTTGGTTGAGCCGCTCTTATGGCGGATGCGGATGCCGGTCACGCCGCTGGCGTCGCCCAGGACCTCGTCCAGGACATAGTGCCACTCGATCGTTACGTTGCCGCTTTTTGTCTTCTCAATCAGCCGGTCTGCCAGTATCTTTTCGGCACGGAACTGCTCGCGGCGATGCACCACCGTCACATGACGGGCGATATTGGAGAGATAAAGTGCCTCTTCGACCGCCGTGCTGCCGCCGCCGATAACAGCCACATCCTGGCCGCGGTAGAAAAAACCGTCACAGGTGGCGCATGCGGAAACGCCTTTTCCCCTGAAGAGCTTCTCGGATGGGAGCCCCAGATACTTGGCCGAGGCGCCGGTGGCAATGATCAGGGCATCACAGCTGTACAGGACGCTGTCCCCCTCGAGCACAAACGGCCTCTGGAGAAGATCGGCGCGTTTGATGTGGTCCACCACCATCCGGGTGTTGAACCGCTCGGCATGCTGCCTCATGCGCTCCATCAGGTCAGGCCCCTGGATGCCCCCGGGCTCTCCCGGCCAGTTGTCCACCTCTGTGGTCGTCGTTAATTGCCCACCCGGCTGAATCCCGGTTATGAGAACGGGGCTCAGGTTGGCCCGAGCGGCATAAATGGCCGCGGTATAGCCTGCGGGTCCTGCGCCGAGAATGATCAGTCGATGGTGCACTGCCTCCATGATGCCTCCTGTAACATTTTATTACTATAATTTACCAGTAAACCGAAAGTTTGCCAAGGGCTCAAAGCGGTTCTTCATGTTTGACCATATCCGGCCCCTCTGGTACTATATACCGCAATGCCACTTTACGAACTCATACTGGAAGCCTACGACCGCCTCAGGAAACGCGTCCGCCGCACGGAGCTGATCTATTCTCACCACTACACCGAGCGCTTGGGGCTGCCGCTGTTCTTCAAGTGCGAAAACCTCCAGCGAACCGGTTCCTTCAAGATCAGGGGGGCTCTCAACTTTATGACTGCCCAGACGCGGGAAGCCCTGAAGAATGGCGTTATTACCGCATCGGCAGGGAATCATGCCCAGGGCGTGGCCTTTTCAGCAGACCTGCTGGGGGTCAAGGCAACCATCTATATGCCGGAGATCACCCCACCCCAAAAGGTGCAGGCCACCCGCGATTACGGCGCCGATATCGTATTGGTCGGCAAAAACTTCGATGAAGCCTGTGTGGCGGCGCAGGAGGCACAACGTTCCACCGGTGCCCTTTTCGTGCACCCTTTTGACGATGAATTGGTCATGGCCGGCCAAGCCACCATCGCACTGGAGATCCTGGAAGAGTTGCCGGATGTGCAAAACCTGCTCATCCCGGTGGGAGGCGGCGGCCTGATAGCCGGTATGGCGGCGGCGATACGGGAGCGTTCCCCCCATATGCGCATCATCGGCGTCGAATCGACGGCTGCCCCGTCGATGTCGGCCTCGTTCGCGGCTGGCGCCCCCTGTGAAGTGCCCGTCAAGGTTACGCTCGCCGACGGCATTGCCGTAAAACGTCCGGGAGAGCGGACACTGCCTATAATTCGCACCTGTGTGGATGAGATCGTCCTGGTGGAAGAAGAGGAGATCGCCCAGTCCATCGTATCGCTCCTGGAACGGACGAAAATGCTGGTGGAGGGGGCCGGAGCCGTTCCCCTTGCGGCGGTTCTGCACGACAAGGTTCGGGACCTCAGGGGCAAGACCATCTGCCTGTTGTCGGGCGGCAATATCGACGTCAAGACCATTGCGCTGGTTGTGGAACGGGGGCTTTTGGCTGCGGGACGCTATCTGAAGCTGACGGTTGAACTGGATGACCTGCCGGGAGCGTTGGCGCGTTTAGCGACGGATATTGCGGAAACACGCGCCAACATATTTCACATAAGCCACGACAGACGCTCCAAATCATTGGCCCTCGGCAGAACCGAAGTATCGCTGGAACTGGAGACCCGCGGCGACGAGCATATCCGGGCAGTAATCGAGTATCTTGAAAGGAAGGGATACGCCCTTACGGTCGAATAATCGGCTTATTGCTCGGTCGGTTTGGTTCGCAGGCCGGTAGCAAGGCTGAAATCGATGTCTATCACGATGGAAATCTTTTCCGGATCGGGAAAAGCCATGACCTCGAAAAGACGTTTATCGATAAAGATGCTGAGGTTGAGGATGTCTTCCTTCAGCTGCTTGGGGAGGGGATTCTCCGGATCGGTTAACTCGGCTTGGAAAAAACTCCAGACCTTCTGGTTGAATTTGATTGCATCCAACAGCTTGGAAGCCCGGTCGGGAGCATCCCAATCGTCCTGGACCTGTTTTAGCATGACCCCTGCGCGCGCCAGCACGGAAGCCTCGAGTTCCCTGCCGCTAAGTGCTTCCTTCTGCATGTTTGTATATACGTCAGATGGTTTTTGATACATTGCGCAGCAACTCCTCTTCGTAGGTTATCAGTTTTCTGGCATGCTTCAGAGCCTGATAATATTTTCTCTTCATAATACACTCATTTGTCTGCGTAATCAAGTCTTTCATATTTGGCACAGCCCCCAGTAACTCCATCACAAGATCACGATAGAGGGGGAGTATGTCGGCATACTTTTCCTCTTCGATATACATGAGTTGCACGGCAAGGTAGATACGGCGGCAGGGCGTCGTGGCCTCGGCCTCCGTGATAATATCCGTTTGCCTCAGCACGGGGACATTGTTTTCAACGGACAAGTGGCAGGTGGAAACGCCGTTTGTTATGACAGCGCTGCCAACGATGATCTTTTCATGCGGTTTGAGTGTAATCTTGAGTGACATATGACCTTCTAAACAAATGAGGTGGAGGGAATGATAATTCCCCCCACCTCGCAATTTGCTTCACCGAATACTTCAGGCCCTGTCTTAGAAGAGTTTGAGCACGGACTGGGCAGCCTGAGATGAGAGGCTGAGAGCAGTGGTTCCCAAAGACTGCTGCGTCTGAAGCGTCAGCATATTGGCGCTAACCTCGTTCATGTCGGCCAGGGTCAGGTTATCGGCACCGGTCTGCAGGGTGTTGATCAGACTGGTGGTAAAGCTCTGACGGGTGGTGATAACACCAAGGTTACTGGCCAGGCTGGAGGCCTGTGAGCGCAGTGTGGTGATTGCGGAATCCATAAATGCGGCATCACTCTGGGCAGCTCCTGCAGTAGTCCATCCTCCAACGCTCGTCACTCCCAAACCAGAAGCGTCGGAAGCAAATCCGTTCACTGTCAGGCTGGACTTACCGGTATCCTGGCCGAATTGAATGGTGAGGGTACCGGCGGTCAGCAGGTTGGTTCCCTGATACCCGGAATCGCTGGCCATCTGCGTGATCTGGGTCTGCAGTTGCTGGAACTGGCTGTAATAAGTGGCCTGGCTAAGGGTGTTGTTGGTCGATGCAGCTGAAGATGCCAGACCTTCGGCCGACTGGATCAGCGAGGTGATGCCGCTGATGCCCGAGTTGGCTGCCTGGATGGTTTGGACCGCCTCGCTCATGCCGTCCTGACGGTTGGACAGGTCGTTGGCGCGCTGCAATTCAGACTGGGATGCGAAATACGTAGTGGGGTTGTCGAGGGCCGAGTTGACCTTCTTGCCGGTACTCATTTGATTCTGCGTGGTGTTGATTTTTGCGTTGATTGATTGCAGGGAGATAAGGTTGTTAAGCATTCCTGATGTGAGATTTACGTTATCGATTGACATAGTGATGCTCCTTTCTGGGTTTTGCCGGTAATTCCACCGGTTGTGCATTCTGCACTTGTGATTATTATATCGTCCGATGCGGGGAACACTTTAGAAAAAAATGGATGCCCTCTAAAAAAAGTCGGCGGTTTCCTGCCTCTCTACGTGAATGCCTGGACAGAAGCCGTTTCTTCGCACAACCGGCCGAGCCACTGGACAACCTTTTGTTGGGACGGTGCGAGATAGGGCACCGCGTTTGGTATCGTTCCCAGATCCGTGCTGAACAGAAAGGGAAGACTGAGCAGCAACACCTGCAAGTCACAGACGGGAAGCGACTCCCCGTGGGGCACCACGCGGAAGATGCCCCGCACCGTACCCACAAGCGCCGCCAGTTCCCGTTGACAGGTCACCGTCACCTGAAAACCCAGGTCCGCAAGCAGTGGGATAAAACGGATGAGTTGGATGGTGTCGCCATAACCCTGTTCACAATGCACGAGCAGCGCTGCGCCCCCCTTGTGCCGGCCAATGTCGGAGTGCCGGAGGAACGGCCAGGGGGGAAGCGCCGACTCGATCATCTTGTGGCGCCATTCGTGATGTTGCCACCCTTCGGAGAATTCTCCCAGGGCCAGCAGGGAAAAACCGAGGTTCAGATGCGCCTGCACATGCTCCGGCGCCAGCTCCAATGCCCTCCGGTAGCAGGGTATCGCCGCCCGGTGCCTGCCGAGAAGTGCCAATGCGGCACCCACATTCAGATTTGCATCCGGGCTTGTGGTGTTTCGGGCGAGTTCGCGCAGATATTCCTCAAGCTGCTGCTCCAGGCATGCCCGATCCGGCGTAGCGCGGACTGACTCGCTATACTGCGGCCGTTGGCGGAATTCATCCGTTCCGCCACCTGAGAGTTGGGCGAGGGAGGAGGCGACGGAACGGATTACCGCACCCCAGTCGTCCGGTTCCGGCTGCCGGAACAGCTTCATGGTCGGATACCAGGGGCTGTCATCACGATCCGTCATCCAGCGCCAGTCAGAGCTATGGGGAAGGAGCAGCCAGACCGGCTTGCCCATCGCGCCAGCCAGGTGGGCCACAGCGGTATCTACGGATATCACCAGGTCCAGGTTGGCGATCAGGGCGGCGGTATCCTCGAAATCATGGATATGACCGCCGAGATCCTTCAGCAGCAATCCCGGCGGCCGGTCTGCCGCCTGTTCCGCCTCAGCGCCCGGTTGCAGACCGTAAAAGCTTGCGTTTTTGGAGGCCGCCAGGGGGGCAAAAGCGGCCAGGGGGCATGAGCGCATGCGGTCGAGCGGGTGGCTTTTGCGACCCGCCCATGCCAGACCGATCCTGGTGCCCGCCGTTCGCCAGCCGGTTCCGGTAGGTGTGTTTTCTATCGGCTTCTCCTGGACAGGTCTTTGAAAAATCAGGTCCGGCAACCCGGCCGACGATGTCCGGCCGTGCTGTTGCAGCGCCGTTGCGACCGATCCCATAACCTCCTGCCAGCCGCCGGCCGTGGATTGCCGAAAGAGACGCATGCCCGGATACCAGGGCGTACCTTTGCTATCCGCCTGCCAGCGCCAATCCGCGGCAGGAGGGAGGAGCAGCCAGGTCGGCTTTCCCATCGCCCCGGCCAGATGGGCCACGGCGGTATCGATGGAAATTACCAGATCCAGGTTGGCGATCAGGGCGGCAGTGTCGGCAAAGTCCCGGATATGCTGCGTCAGGTCTTCGAGCCTCATGCCCGCCGGGGGTGCTGCCGCCTGTTCGGCACCGTCGCCGACCTGGAGGCTGTAGAAAATCGTGTCGCGTACGGCGGCCAATGGCGCAAATGAGTCCAGGTTGCAGGTTCGCTTCCTATTCAGCGCCAGATTCCGGCGACCGGCCCAGACCAGGCCCACCTTAAGGGCGGTGCTGGACCCCAGGCGGGCGCCCCAGGTTGCCACTTCCCCGGGATCGGCGTGGAGATAGGGGAGTTCCGCCGGGATATCGGCAAGCATTGTCCGGAAGATGAGCGGCAATGACAGCAGGGGCGCATGAAAATCGAAAAAGGGAAGGGGCTCCGTGGCGGCAACAACGGCGGAAACCCCCTCGACACCGGCGACCAACCTCTTCAACGCCGGCGACTGGCACTCGACCACGACCCTGCCACCCTGCCGCGCCACAAGAGTTGCATAACGGATAAACTGAATGGTGTCGCCAAAGCCCTGCTCACAGTGCAAGAGGATGGTTCCGCCCTCAAGGGGAGACCCATCCCATTGAGGGCGGGTGAAATGCCGCTCCGGCACCGGATTTGACTTTTTAAACCGCCATTCGTATTCCTGCCACCCTTCACGATAGTCGCCACACGCCAGAAGCGACAGGGCCAGATTCCAATGTCCGTCGGCATAAGATGGGTCGATGGCAAGAGCCTGTCTCAGTACCGTAATCGATTCGGCAAATCGCTCTTGGGACTGATACAGAGCCCCCAAATTGTTGAGTACCGACAAAGTGCCCGGTTTCAGGACAAGAGCCTTCCGGTAACACTCCTCGGCAGCCTCGAATCTGCCGACCACATGAAAGACCGAGCCGAGCATGTTGAGAGCCTTTATGTGACCCGAATCAATCGCCAGCGCACGGGAATAGGCATCCATTGCCTCGGCAAATCGTTCTTCGGATTGATAGGTCTCTCCCAGACTGTGGAATGCTTCGGCACTGCCGGGATCATGAACGAGTGCACGATCCAAACAATCCCGAGCCCGTTCGGGATTACCTTCGTCTTTCCATATCTGGGCCAGACAGAGCTCAGCTTGTATCAATTCGGGTGAAAGTGTCAGGGCCTTTTCATAACAGCGCCGAGCTGCATCGTTCTTTTCCAGGCTTCTGTAGGTATTGCCCATATTGAAATATGCCGGGATGAAATCCGGTGCGAGTTCAAGAGCTCTCCGATATGCGGCAAGCGCTTCCCCATACTTCTTTTGACTGTCAAAGGCGACGCCGAGATTGTTATACGTTTCCGCATCGGCAGGATTGAACGATATCGCCTTGAAAAGGGCTTGTGCAGCCTTTTCGGGCATACCTGTTTGCAACAACCTGATCCCACGTTGTTTGTGAAATTCAGCGCTTTCGGGCAGTTGCATCAACTCTTTTCGCACCCGCCCGACGACTTCCCCCCAGTCTCCCGGTGATATCTGGCGGAAAAGCCGCATGGTGGGATACCAGGGCGTGTCATCCCGCTCCAGGAGCCAACGCCAGTCAGGCACGAACGGCAGCAATGTCCAGACCGGCGCGCCGAGGGCAGCAGCCAGGTGAGCCACTGCGGTATCGATACTGATAATCAAGTCAAGATTTGCAATCAGTGCGGCGGTATCGGCAAAATCAAATATTCGGCCGGAATGATCGATGATCTCACAGCCCTCGGGAAGCGCGGAAATTTCTTCGGTTCCTTTCCCAATCTGCAGGGAATGAATTTCGACGTGTGGACAGGACAACAGAGGAAGAAATTCACGCAGGGGAATGGAACGGGAAGGATCTGGCTTATCCTGCCCGGCCCAGACAAGGCCGACACGAAATCCCGGATTGACTCGCAGCATTTGCCGCCACTCTGCAACCTTCACAGGATCCGGCCGCAAGTAGGGCACCTCGTGGGGGATATTTTCCAATGTCGTTCCAAAAATACGGGGAAGGCTGAGCGCAGGAATATGTACATCAAATGCCGGCAGGATCCCTTCACGGTCCACTACAAGACTCACTCCTTCAATCGTCGCCAGGAGCGATACCAACTCCTTCACGGCGCAGACCACGACACCCCCTCCCGAAGCGGCAACCAGCGGCGCATAGCGAATGAACTGAATCATATCGCCCCGTCCCTGTTCCATATGAATCAAAAGCGTCTTCCCCGCCAAAGGCGAGCCATCCCATTGGGGCTGCACAAAATTCTGTTTTCTGGTGGAAAATCTTTCAACCTCCCAACGCCATTCGTATTCCCGCCACCCGGAACTGAAACAGCCCGTCAGGAGGAGTAACTGGCCAAGCAGCCAATGGGCCTCGGCATGAAACGGATCAAGAGCCAGCGTCCTGTGGACGAATGAAATCGCCTCCTGATATGAACCGCAGCGCAACAAGGCTGTTGCCAGATTGTAGTGGGCTTTGACAAAACAGGGGTCGAGGGCGATGGCCGCCTTATAGTGCTCAATGGCCTCCGGCAGCTTTCCCTGAAGTTGCAACACGACCCCCAGGCTGTGATGCGGGTCAGGCAAGTCGGGGACAAATTCGACGATTTCCCTGAAACTGCATTCCGCATCAATAAGATTGCCCTGTTCTTTCAACTTTGCCCCGAGTTGATAGCATGCTTCAATGTTCATAAGACCTCTTCAGTATGCCCTTTCCTTCACCAGTGACTCCAACGCAATCCCGACCCGGTCGATCACACCCCCCCAGTCGCCGCGTTGATCTTGACGGAACAAGCGCATAGTCGGATACCAGGGGGAATCTTCACGGCCGACTAGCCAGCGCCAATCAGGTGTACGCGCTAATAATAACCAAACAGGTTTCCCAAGTGCACCAGTCAAATGGGTTACCGCAGTGTCAACACTGATTACCAGGTCAAGGTTGGCAATCAGGGCTGCCGTATCAGTGAGGGTATCAGTGAGGTTTTCAAACAGTGGACTTAGGTCTGTGAATCTCATTCCTTTTGGTGGAGACTTGGCCTCTTCAGTAGCACCCAACTGGAGACTATAAAAACTCACTCCCTCCACTGCGGCCAGCGGCGATAATGCCGTCAAGGGGCAGGAACGTTCCCGGTCCATTGGGTTGCGAGGACTGCCGCGCCAGACAAGACCAACCCGATATGCGGTATCTTCTGCCAGCTGCGCTCGCCATTTTGCCGACTTTAACGGATCAAAAACGAGATAGGGGATGGTATTCGGTATGGTCTCCAGTGTAGTGCGAAAGATATATGGCAGACTAAATGACTGGATATAGACATCCGTCGATGGCGGTGTTTCCGACTTTGGAATTACCTGCGCCATACCTTTGAAAGAGCTTTCCAAAAGTGGAACAAGTGGCGGATCGACTTCCAAAATAATCTTTCCGCTCTGCCGAGCAACCAGTGGCAGGTAACGGCAAAGCTGGATAACATCCCCAATCCCCTGCTCCCCATATATAAGGATACTCCTCCCCTGTAGAAGAGAACCGTCCCAACGCGGTTGGAAGTAGCTGCGTGTGTCTGAGTTCAAAGCCTCCATCCCTAGCCTGGCTTCAAAATTTTTAAATCCTTCCAAGTAGTTACCGCTGCGCAACTGCAGGTAGCCCATATTATAGACTGCCTCCAGGCATTCCGGTTTAATGGCAATAACCTTTCGGCAGCAATCAAAGGCATCAGATATTTTTTCTTGAGGAATCAGGGCCGCGCCAAGATAAAGCAGTATTTTAAACGATTCCGGTACTAGCTTATGCACCTTTCGAAAACATTTTTCAGCATCTGGAAATTTATTCTGCTGTAAGTATAACTCTCCCAAAGCTAACCATGATCCCGAACTATCCGAGTCAAACTCAATTGCCTTCAGAAAGCAGAGCTCAGCATCGGTAAAATTTTCTTTACCCAGGTAGGCGTGCCCCAAGTTAAGCCAGATCGCTGGATCACCCGGTATCACTGCAAGAAGCTTTCGAAACTGAAATATTGCCGCAGCAAATGCTTTTTGTTCAAGAAGCTCCATCGCTGTTTTAAATAAGCTTGCAAACATTTTGTCAACGGTAGTTTCCACTGATGCCTCCACCTCAATCCGTTCACAAAGCGCTCGGGCCGCTTGGCCTACCACATTAGCCCAATCATTCGGCCGCGACTGGCGGAACAGACGCATGCCGGGATACCAGGGCGAATCGTCCCGCCCGTCAAGCCAACGCCAGTCCGCCACGGCAGGAAGAAGTACCCAGACCGGTTTTCCAAGAGCCCCTGCCAGGTGGGCAACCGCTGTATCGATGGTGATGACGAGATCAAGGTTGGCGATCAAGGCGGCGGTATCGGCAAAATTTTCGATACCGCCGGTCAGGTCGATCACCTGTACGGCCAACTCCGGCGGGAGCGGCAACCGGTCGCGTTCCCCGATTTGCAGCGAGTAGAAGCGGGTTCCGTTGACCGCAAGCAGGGGAGCCAGATATTCGGGAGGACAGGAACGATTGGGATAGGGGCGCTCCTTGCCGGCCCAGGCTAGCCCGACACGTAAGATGCCGGCCTCGGCTCCGGTTTGTTTGCGCCAAGCGGTGACAAACGTCTCGGGAGGGGTAATATAAGGTACGGACGCAGGGACGGTCTCCAAGGTGGTTCCGAAGATATACGGGAGGCTGAGGAGCGGGATGTGAAAATCCGTGGAGGGGGGAGTGTCCGATTTCGCCACGACCCTCTCAACCCCTTTGATGGATGCCAGAAGGGAGACGAGAGGCCGCTGAACCTCCAGGATGACCCTTGCGCCTTGCTCTGCCAGCAAGGGGACATAGCGGCTGAACTGGAGAGCATCACCGAACCCCTGTTCACAATATACTAGGATGCTGCGGCCCTGGAGGAGGGAGCCGTTCCAACGGGGTTGGGAGTAGACTCGCTGATCAACAGACTTCATGGCGACAAAGCGCGCCTCGTAATCGGTGAAACCGGCTCTGAAATCCCCGGCCCGGAGCAGATGCGCAGCCCGATTGTAGCGCGCCTCCGCACATGCCGGGAATGCCGCAAGGATCGACTCGTAACAGCGGAGCGCCTCCTGCGACCGTCCCTGCTCTCCCAGCACGTAACCGAGGTTCAGCATCGACTCACGAGAGTGAGGCGCTAAGGCGACCGCCCTGCTGAAACATTCTTCGGCGGCGGGGTAATCACCCTCGCCTATATATGATACCCCACAATTAAACCAAGCCTCCGGGGTGTCCGGGTATGAAGCCGGTCCTTCCCTCCGTTTTTCAAGATGCTCCATGCGCGTATCCATTCACTGCAATCCGGCTATCTTGTTTAAACGCTGCTTGTAATGTTGCGTTGATACATATGTTTCAAGATCTTCCAGTTCGATATATTTTTTCATCATTTCATCCAATATTACATTATATAATTCTAAATTATCGTCATCAATGTGTTTATCATAATTGATAAAATTATGATAAACCAGGTAAGCTACTCTGTCACAACAGTAACTATAACGCGTCTCTTCATCAGTGTTATTGCCGTCATATTTCAAGACATTGTTCAGTGTTATTGCTGGCCGGTATTTTTCGTTTATTTTGAGGCTTTCGGTCAAGTTCAGTAGCGCATTTTTTGTGTCCCTGGCAGCATAATAAGCAAGAGCCATAATGTAATACAACTCGTTATCGGATTCATCAAACCACAATGCCTGCTTGCAACCATGGATCGTTTCTTCATAATTGCCCTTCTCATATTCAGCCAGCGCCCTCAGCTTTAATTTCTCACTATTTATTACGCCAATTGACGGCGACAGATCTTCAACGGCAAGTTCGGTGCCCATTGGGAATGACACCGTACGGCCGATCGTTTTTGCAGAATGCCAAAGTTTCCTCTTCTTTTCTGCCGCCGACTGAAGAATACGCAGCGGGTGGCTTACCATCCTGTCGGATAATGCGGTATCCTGCCACGCAATGATCTCCTGCTGCAGCCCTGCCGAACCACGCACCAGCGGCAGTTTCCATTCCAACTCGGCCAAGTCCCGGCAAAGGCAGACGGGATGGCATATTGCCCGGTGGTAGGGAAGCTTCGGCGAACCAAAACAAATAAGTCCGAGTGAAGCGGCATCGCACAACCCCTGACCAGCTCCGCAGGCTATAAGATTTATATAATACTTACAGGCCGACATGTCCCGCATGTAGTTATACGGGTCGCCCCAGTCTATAATATTTTCGTAATCCGCATTTCTGAATGTCGCACGCATTCCAAACCTTTGCTCAAGGGAAGCCATGGTATGTTCAAAACCAGGGCGATGATAACTTTCATTGCCATGCGTCAGCATCATGATGAATCGCTTGTCAAACCATATGATATCATCCTGCTCTCCACGGCATAGGGACCGGATTACAAAGGGGTGCCGTAAATAGGGGAATGCGACTGCCTGGGGCAGGTCATAGGCCCAATCCGGAGCGTTCATCATATGATCGAGGAACAGATCATAACCGGGTAACGGGGCTTTTACCGATCTCCTATACTCATCATGGTGATGCTCGTTCTGGTAGTAGGCGAAAAGTGTTGCGCTGTTCAGGGGAGGACGAAGAATAGGGTCGAGGGTTATGACGACGTCGTAATCATTTACCGGTATGTCCCCAATACGCTGCACGTATTCCATGTGATCATCAAAAAGCTGCTGGTGGGCATCTATTTTTTGTCTGACAATTTTGGAGTCATGGCAAAATGGCAGAATATACCAATCTGCCTGCAGCAGATGCGTCATCTCGAAATACAGATATCTGGATGGCCATTTCTGCAAAATGCTCAGAGGGTCTGCCGCATTCCAGACCTCACTGCGCCAGGGGCCGAACAAATCATACTGCTGCTTTATGATCGCAACCTTTAACCCGCCAATCTCCGGTTTATCCACAAAATGTCTTTTGGAGTTACCCGTTTTTTTGTAAGGGTGCTTGAAGACCATCTCTTCCGGCCCAACCCAGTGGCCATGATACCCGATTAAATCCAGATAATCAGTAAGGTTGTTTGCGTAAACACTGAATTGGATGAGGGTTGACCAGTTTACTTTAATAAGTATATCAGGTTTATACTTGGTTATTGTTTCTATAGCGCCTATTAAAACGAATAACTCGCAGCCCTCAGTATCTATATTAATTATATCTACTGACTCGATGTCACTGGATGCGACAAGATCATCAAGTCTCACCACATCAACATAATTTTCTTTATAATTTTTATAATTCGGCTGTCCTATACATGACAAACGGGACTCTTTATCATTGTACGGAGACTTGAGCACCCTTCTGCCGGAAAAATTCGAAAGAGCTTTTTCATACGTGACGAATCGACCCTCCATGCCGTTTATCGCAATATTACTTCTGAGAACATCATATACTGCCGGCAACGGCTCAAAAGACCACCCACGAACAGCATCACGGGCGGCACCGACAAGAGAAAACGTTCCTACGCCTGCACCAACATCAATAATAAATGGTTCTTCATACTCGTTGCAGAGTTCGTGGAACACCTCGACGAGAGGCATTTGGTCATCATCCAGCGACGCCGTAGTACTGTCGGCAAAATTCCATGATTTCGCATAACGAACTGTTTCCGGGAGAAGCTTGACCATAGTGTCGCCCGGAAACCGGCCAGTAATATACTGAGCATCATTGGTGCCCGCCATCCCGTCAATTGCCATTCGTGGTATCCACCATGATAATTTCACCCTCAACCAACATGAAACGTGCCGAGAGATTCCGCGCCGGCCCGCCATCCTCCGGTTTCCAGAGAGAGTCCCCCTGCACAAAGTATCTAATGTGATCAGGTCTCCCGGCAAGGGAATGACGAAGCGCCTCCGCGATCACCGCTGGACTTACGTCCCGCACACAATGGACCCGTTCATAGCGGCAACTCCAGTTGCAGCCGTAGCATTCCAACGGGAGGCATATAACCGAGGTAAGTGGAGAGTAGGGAATAAATCTGCCGAAATGCCCTCCTCCCAGAACAATGATGTTGGGTGTCCCGACAGCGCAGGCCATATGAGCCAAGCCTGTCTCCGCCCCCACGGCCAACCGGCAGCGGCTTAGAATGGCCGCGCCCTGGCGAAGAGTTGTGGCGCCGCTCAGATTAGCCGTCGTCACGCCGATGGCATCAAGATTATGTTGGTTAATGCCATAATCGCCGGCAGAGCCAAGGGCCACAACGGAGAAGCCGTTTTCCCGGCAGAAGGCGGCAAGGCCCGCACCGTACTTGTCATAGAGGCGGACGCCGAACTGGGCGCCTGCGAAAAGTGCAAGGGTTTTTTCCGGCTCAAAGCCCTGCTCTTTGAAGAATCGGTCGCTAAAGGCAGTATCGTCGGGAAACGTCCATATGGAAGGCTTAAGACGCTCGCCGGTGATCCCGATTCCCCGGAGAAAATCCTGGTGACGTTCTATCTCGGGTTTGTGTTCGCCGGCGCTCGTCAGAATCGAGGTATAGAAACGATTGTAGGCCTCCCGGTCTGCTGCGGAGGTATTGCTGAGATCCCCCATCAGCGCAATACGTTCTTGCGCTCCACTGCGTGTTGCGAAGAAATCGGCAAGCAGATCCCGTGAGTAGAGTGAGTTGAGGCAAATATCCGCCCGCAACTCCTGCAACTGTCGCAGGACTGCTGTCAGGTACGCTTCATCCTGAAGGGCACGCATCCGGTTGAATGTGATAACCCTGTCCACCGCAGGGCATGCCTCGTACAGTTCCGCAATATGTTCCTGGCAGAAGACCGCGATTGCGGCGTCCGGCCTCCGTGCCCTCAAGTGGGGAAGCGTTGCCATGGCAAGGATGTTGTCGCCGATGGAATCGGGACGTATCCAGAGAATCCATCTCCTCTCGGCCGTGGACTCCACACGTGTTCCGGGGTTGAATCTTGCAATACAGAAGCCGAACTTCTCATCAGACGATGTTATCACCGTAAAGCGGGGGTCTTTCTGTAGCATTTGAAAGCTTCGATAGTGTTTAACATGGCGGATGTCGTCGAGAACCAGGTAGCATTCACCCTGAAGTCGCTCTACGACATACTCGAACTCCACGCTGCCCATGTGCCCGGCGCTGTCGAGCAGAACCAGGTCGGGCCGACTGCCGAACTGTTCCAGGCATGCACCGATAAGGTCCTCGGGGATATCCGGGAAGTCTGTTTCGCGGTAATAGAGTCCTGCGCGGTCCTGCTCCTGATGATCGACAAAGATACCATCCTCCACCACGTTGCGCACCGTGTCGTCGAGAATACTTTCAACCGACGGGAGGAGATTCCGCGGCACCGATAACCCGAGCAGAGGTTTGACAAACGGCAGCAAACCCGCCTGATCGAGATTGCAGTACGCTTGTCGATGATGAAGCGGATTGCATTCTATCGAGTAGAACGTCGTGTCGACAAGCCCCGCATCCCGCAGTGCGGTGGCGACAATCCTTGTCGTACCATTACCCAGGTACGTGCCGGTTTCGATTATCGTTCGCGGTTTAATTGATAGGACGAGTTCTCTCAAACTGGTTTCAAATCCGGACCCTTCCTGAATCTGGGTCAAGTCGCTTCCTACGACCCCCTCGCCGGCGATTTTGAACTTTTTCGATGGGTTGCAGTTGGCTGCGCCAGCCTTCGCCAAGGCATCCTGCTCATCGGGAGCACGAGGAGTTTTTTCGTCGCTGCCGATTTGCGAGGAAAGCTCACCGCTACGGCATGCCGTGATCAATTCCTCCATTACCTCCGGATGGGTTCCGGTAAACGGCACCGAATAGGAATGGGGATCACCCGTCCAGATAGGATAGAGCCGTTCAAGCTCGTAGCGGTTTTCCGGTCTCCATTTCACGTAAAAATTATTGTACCAGTCATTCAGGTCCAAATTCCACATCCTACCCCAACCATACCGGTTATAGAGTTCGATTTTCTGTTTAACCTGGCTTTCCAGCACATAGCTGTAGTGAAAGGGGACAATACCCATAGCCCTGGTCTGAGTTCCGTCAATAAGATGCATCTGTTCCGTTGACAACTCATGTCCGGGAAAAACCATGGTAGGCGGGCGATGAGTAGTGAAACGGGCACCTCTGACGTATTTGAAGATGCGGCGCCAGTGGGCTGGCGTTTCGAAAAATTTAGGTGACTCGAAGATATAATCAAACCCTTTCCAGAAGTTGTCGCCAATGACGTTGACTTGGGTAATAGTGGGATCATCCGCTAAAAGGGACCGAATCTTACTGATATCCTCACGCTTATATATTTCATCGGAATCAACCAGCCATACGTAATTACCGGTCACATACGTAAGCGCCGCATTCTGCATCTCGCATTTTTCCGGCCATCTCCCCTGGATCAGTCGGATCTTGCGATGCGGGTCGGAAAAACTCCGAATGCATTCTACCGTTCCATCTATTGAACTGCCATCGGGATTTGCAGCAAAGAAACATTCCTCCACCGCACCCTCGACAATGATGATTTCATGCGCCTCGCCATAAATAGCCTTAAGGGCGTATTCGACGAAAGGCATCCCGTTCAAAACGATCATGACAAAGCTTATCTTGACCAGTTTTGTATTTGAGGCAGGGGTTGTTTCAGTTTTTGCGTGAGAGTTTTGAGGCATTTTCATTGATATCCCTATTGCCCCGGCCTGGAGGGCATCCACCAAATTGTCGGGAAAAGGGAGCGGCGGCGTAATGTCGTGACGGATGTGCCGGTCATTTTCCTGGGTCAGGGAGAGGCCTATGCGACCATTATATTCCTTGCTTGCCGGGATGTCGCCGGCGTAAAGCCTTATCTGTCCATTCCGCATTATTCCGGCCCCAGTGAGATCCCCGTTCGCCGGTTGAATTTGTGCGGACTTGATGGAATGCGCCATTGTGCCTGCCGGTTGCTCCGGTTGTGGAGTATCCGCGTTACAGGGACCGCTGACCAGTCGTCCTCCCACCGCCAGCGACTCGTACAATGCAGCCAAACGAGGGGCATGTCGCCGCATGGAATACGCGGTCCGAGCCCGGAGGGCATTTGGCCTGAGCTGCCGCCAAAAATCCGCCGGCATTGAGATAAGCCGTTCAGCCATGTTATCGTAACTCGCTTCGACGCAAGCCCGCATTCGCTTCGCCAGATGGCGCTGGAAGCGGCGCTCGTCCACCACTACGCCGAGGCCTGCATCGAAATAGTCGAAGAGCTTGTTGGCGGTGGCGTACTGATATTTGATCGGTCTGTAGTCACCATCATCCCAACTCCCCTGCCACGACGACTGAAGGCCCAAGTCATAGCGGGAAATCTCGACGATCAGCCGGTCGGGGGGGACCGGCCGATGGAGATGGAAGAATTCTGTCCTGGCAGCCAGTTCCAGATGAACGGAAAAGGTATCCTCAAAAACCCCGCGATTGATCGGGGAGGGATAGATGTGGAAATGGATGCCGACCCGCGCCAGGCTCACCGCCAGTTCCAGGAAAAAACCGTTGCGGCGGTGGTGACCGAGGTGCTGTTTTTCTGCGGCAAGGTTGCCGCAGTAGACGATATGAATTTCGTTTTCGCTCCGGTCATGCGGCACATGCTGCGGATCAGGCAGATCCCAGCAGTAGTCCTGCAGGAAGATCATAGGGGAGGAGATACGGTAACCGAGATGCCGCTTGGCGCACTGTAGTTCCAGACTGCGGCAGCAGATGGCGTCGGCACGTTCGAGACAATAACGTTCCAAAGCGGTCTGGCCTGGGTAGTTGGCGTCCAGAAACCGTTCATTCACCATGCCCGCGAGGACATCGTAGTCGTCGAAAATTACCGGCGCCGGCCGTTCGGCCACAAAGAGGCTGGCCACCTCGAAATTCCAGCAGGAGAAAACGTGGCATACCGCCGGGGCAATCAAACGGGTCTGCTGCAAGGCCTCGTCCGGGGTCCGGAAACGGGTGGTCTCGTCGAAGGAAAGCGAGGTAGTGCCGAGCACAAGTTCGTCCCGATGAAGCAGTACAACCCGCCATCCCTGCAGCTTGAGGGCATAGCCGATCTTGCAGACACGCGGGTTGGTTATATCAGACACTAAAACGGCAAGCACGAGCCCCTCACTTCCCAACGTACTGGTACTGCTTTATGGCCCACGCAACACCTTTGCGCCAGGTACTCTCGTAAAACATAAATTGGTGGGAATATTGATTGCGGAACTGATCCCAAACCCCTTTCAAATTGTAGCTCAGCGGAGTAATGTCGTCGAAAATAATGATCCCGCCTGAAGCTACCATTTCAAACGCATGAGAAAGATCACATCTCGCAATTTCTTGCTCATGGCCGCCATCTACCAGAATGTAATCGAATTTCTTTTCCGGGTTTGCCTGTCTGTACGTCGGTATGGTACGTCGGGAGTCACCGGTGATGAAGGTGATAGGTGTGCTGGGAATATTGAGAAGCCCAAGATTTCTTTTTATTGCCTCCGGGCTGCCGATTTCCCGCCATAGATCAAAACAGGTAACATCCAAATGGTCATATGAGGAATACATACTCAGCAATTGGATCAGACTCCCTCCATTGCGACTGCCTATCTCCATGATCACTTTTGGCTGCAATCTGGCTCCAGCCCACACAATTACCTGATAAGTTTCAAAAAAATAACTGTCTGCGGCAAACTTTAATATTTCCTCGTAATAGTAATCATCCGCATTATATGGAGCCAATATCCTGCAGTTGTTCAATACCGGCGCTTTCAGAAGATGCATCTCCGCCAGCATGTAGTTTTTGTCGAAAATCATGCTCGACCGTCCTTTCCCAAATACTGCTTGATAGATGCAGCAACCAGCTCCATTTCCTCTTCACGCAACTCCGGATATATAGGAAGGCTCAAAATCCGCTGAGCCTGCTGTTCAGCCTTCGGGAAGCTGCCCGGCCCATAGTTGAGTTCTGTTGCTGCCGGTTGGAGATGAATCGGAATCGGGTAATGGATCTTGGTTTCGATGCCGCACGACTCCAGGTGCCGGCGCAGTTCATCACGCCTATCCGATTGGATGACGAAGGTGTGGTACACACATCGCTCATGAGTGCGCTCAAACGGTACTTCCACAAACCCGGCCAGGGCCCTCCGGTAATAGGCAGCAATAGTGCGCCTCTTTTCGGTCCACTCCTCCAAAAAATCCAATTTGACCAGCAGCATAGCTGCCTGCAAGGTGTCGAGGCGGCAATTCGGGCTCCAGAACTCGCACTCATCGCGGTTTTTCAGGCCATGGTTGCGAGCCTTGCCGAGCCAGGCAGCAGTCTGTGGATCACTCGTGACAACAATGCCTCCATCGCCCAATGCATTAAGATTCTTTAATGGGTGTAGACTGAAGCATCCGGCAATACCGAAACTGCCCACTGGTTGGCCATGATAGCGCGCTCCAACGGCTTGGGCGCAATCCTCGACAACATGTAGACGATGACGTTCGGCAATTTCCAGAATCGGATACATGTCAGCCGGTCTCCCGGTGAGATGAACAGGCATGATCGCGCGCGTCCTCGGGGAAATGGCCGCTTCAAGCAATGTCCAATCCATAGTGAAGTCATCACGGACATCCACAAATACCGGACGCGCCCCGGTCAGTGCAATGGCCGATGCGGAGGCGAGAAACGAGTTCGGCACCGTGATCACTTCGTCGCCCGGACCGATTCCAAGGGAACGGATTGCCAGAAAAAGTGCGCTTGTGCCGTTATCCACGCCTACCGCGTAGCCTGTACCGCTGAGAGAAGCAAAACGGTCCTCGAAGGCGGTTACTTCCGGGCCAAGAATGAAACAACCATGATCGAGCACTTTTCCCACTGAGGCGATGATAGGTTCCCTGATCCTTTGGTGTTGTAGGGTGAGATTGACAAATGGAACATGGAAATGTGTCATTTTATTCATCCTGTGCTGTTGTAATACTACCCCAGAAGTGGGTAGCGATTACAGTAGTTTGTTTCATCGCAGATTACCAGAGGACGGCTGAAACCTTTGACGAGAACCATCCCGCTCTCCGGCAACTCGATTTCTCCAAGCTTTTGCATTGGCAATGAGTCGTGTGAAGATAGGTCCTTACTGAAAATCCGGTCAGCGGCATCACCAATGAAAAAATAGTATTTCCGTTCGGCACGTATGGTATGGGCCGGTTCCCAGGGCACAAAATCCAAGGCGCAGGTACGCCGGTATACCTCAACGAGGGGCGTATCGGCGGACATTTCCTTGAATGGAATCAGCGAATTGCGGGCATTCAGATAAGATTCCAGGTCTCTGCCGGGGGCATATGGTTTGTAGTTTCCCGCAAAAATCCTCGGAAGCCACATCCGAAAAAGGTCAAAAGAATGGGAAGCCGTGCGGAGGTAAAGTTCTTTGGCGGTTTCCCCTTCCCTGATGGGAAAGATTTCCATCGCAATAATATCACCCGAGTCGAGTACCGGTTCCATAATATGAAGTGTCGTCCCATAGGTCACATCGCCCGCCAAGATTGCGTGCGAGTAACCGTTACAGCCACGCCAACGGGGGAGAGGCGCCTCGTGGAGGTTGAAGGCTCCTTTCTTCGCACGTTTGATGTGGCTCCCGTCGATGATAAACGGAAAAAGCACCGAGATTAGCACATCATAGTCGTAGAATTCGAGTTCAGTTGCGGGAATAACCTGAATCCCATTGTCTCTGCAGTATTCGGGAATAAGGTTGTCGCCATACCACAAAGGCTTATTGTTCGATCTCGTACAGACCGCAACGATGTTCACATCAACCCGGGCGTGCAGATACCGGAGGCAGTTAAGCCCTAGGGGTTTTTCACCACAGAAAACGATAGTATGCTTCTTCATGCGTGGTAATGCTCCTTATTCCGGTTTCAAATCAAAGATGACATCAAGGCGGCGAGGATTGAGGCGACGAAGGCGTACAGTCAGTACGTTGAGGAGCCGAAGACGAGCCAACAAAGATGCCGCTTTGATTTGGAATTGGAATTACAAATCTTCTCCAGGGGCATCCACCCTTTCAAGCTCATGACCGAACACTGCGGTTATGATTCTGTTTAAATCCATGCTTTCCATGCACTTCAGCCCACTGCGACACGTGGGACTATAGCAGGGCATTGAGTCACACTTTTGTTTTGGGTAGACAATCTGGCCGCACCCGTACAGATAGACCTCCTGGGGATCCGTCGGCCCAAATAGACCTATAACTTTCTTTTTCAGGGCGAGGGCGATATGGAGACCAAGACTGTCTTGCGTGATAACACTTTTACAGGAGTTAATCCAGTCTATGTATTCGTAAAGGTCGCCGAGGCCCTGCTGCCAGGAGACGGTGAAACCTTTTTCCTTGAGAAGTTCTTCAAGCTTTTTCCAGTCATCGAGAGGCATCGCCTTAGTGGGCCATTTTGCGCCGACTTGAAAATTCAGACCAATATCAAAAAGTTCGGTTGTCTTCGACGTATAGCCAATAATGCATGGCTGCCCATTCCACTGGACCCCAAGCATCTCGACCAGGACCTTCTGCCAGTAGTCACCCACAGTCTGACCGTTTTTTTTCCGCTCAATGTACTCCATGAAGTCGAGACCCCTCTCGTACGAGTGGTATGTCCCGTTGTTTCCGTCAAAACGGAATCCGTATTTGGTCCAAGCATCAATCATGTCTGACAGTGCCGCTACACCAGGTATTTTTTCCAAATTGATCAGCACGTCAACCTTTTCACGCATGAGTTGAAACGGCACAAACTCATCCCAGACCAGGATGCGGTCAATGAACTGATTGCCTCTGAGAAGCGGTTCGGCGTTCTCTGACACGAGCCAGGAGATGTGCGAGTCGGGAAACTTCTCTTTCACCGCCCACAAAATGGGGGTCGTTCGCAAGACGTCTCCAAGGCTGGCAACCTTCCCGATTCCTGGATCAAGCGTCTCAGAATAGCCCAGCTTGATAATCAGTATTTTCATGGTCATCTGTCGCCGCTCCTGGTCTTAGATGAAATTGAGATGGTTTACGGAAGGGTGCTTGATCTCCCATAGGAATTCATTGATCGCATGTGGCCTACAGTTTGGGGGGCATGATTTTGCATCCAGTTCTGTCGCAAGATAATGACAAATATGCCTCCTTCTCTCACTGCTCCAGATCTCTTTGAAGCTCGACTCGTGGATGTTGCCAAAGACAAATTCCTTCCTGTCCCAGTAGGGGAGGCACGTGGCCAGATCGCCGGCAGAGTTGAGCACCGAGATGTACGAGGTGCCGTAACAATGATGATAACCGCGCTTGCCGTACTCGGCGAAGGCAGTTTTGCGTGCCATCACGGCGGAATCAGCGGTAGCCCGGGATTCTGCCTCATGGAGGAGCGCCCCCACCATTTCCGGGTCAAGAGGCCGGGCAAGCTGATAGCACTGCTGACTGCTCTGCTGGACAAAGGGCTTGATGGCAAGGTAGTCTATCCCGGCATCCTGCAAGGTCGCTATGGCGTCAAGCAGGAACGCGGCATTTTCCGGGATCAGTACGAACTGAGCACCTATATCTGCCGTTACGTTGCGACTTCGTTTTATCCTGACTGCTGACCGGATATTATGGATGACCGTATCAAAAATCTCGGGTCTGACGCTGTGGATGGCAGCGTAATTATCCCGGCTACCGCCATTAAAACTGAATCTCACAAAGGTCAAGTAAGGTAGGATTTCTTCTGCAAGCTCTTCCTTCAAGAGCTGTCCATTAGTAAATAATCCCACGTCAATGCCGTTTTGCTTCGCATGACTGATGAACCGTCCGATATCGGGATGAAGCAGCGGTTCACCCTCGCCGGCAAACAAAATACTTCTCAACCCGCATTCGGCAAGTTCATCCAACAATTTGATCGTGCGAGTAGTTTCGAGTTTTCTGTTCGGGTAACCGATGAAGTCATAGGCGCAAAAAATACAGCGGTGGTTGCAGCTTCCCACCGGGCTTATTTCCATATACAGGGGGAAGCAATCGCCGTTGGTCAGGAAGTCATGAACCCGGTCGAGGTGGTACGGAAGTTTATGGCCTTCAAAATTGTAGGATTTCATTGTACGTTCACAATTTCTACGCTGGTATGCCCAAAGACCTGGAAACGATTTGTCTTGACCTTTACATCGCAGGGGTTGCAATCACCATAAGATTCACATGCCCGGAACTCATCAATCGTATCTTCGCTGAAATCGGCATCAAGTATGTGGGCAATCGGGTCGCGGGCATGATAGAGGTCCGCATGGCACTTAAACACATTGCCCGAAGGATCCACGATGATTTCAGTCGTCCGGCATTCGCATCGCCTCAAAATCTCTCCGGCAACACACCCTTCATATTTAAAGGTGCCATACATGGTCCCATCGTGTTCCCCCAGAAACTCTTTGAAACGAAAATCGAGCCCAAGCCTGATGCAACGCTCTCGCACATCTTGTATATGCCTGTTGAATGTGGGATCAGGATGCTCGATGCCGTACAGACCTATACGAAAACCTGCGGTCTGAAGTAGAATCGTTTTTTTGATGAGTTGGTCGATATCGTTCTGGCCAGGATGGTAACTGACTCGGATTGCGGCATAAGGGGCCTCGCGAGTAAAGCGTTCAACAGGGACATTTGCAATAAACGCATCCACGTCAAACATCAGGTTTGTCATCAGGTCCATCTTGATTTCCGGCTTGACCTCGTTCACAAACCGGTAAAATTCGGGATACAGCGTCGGCTCGCCCCCTTGCAGCGTAAGCGGAAGATCAGCCCGCAACACCAGACGGTTAGCAGCGGCAATCCAGTCGCCGGCTGACATGTAGTGACGTTTTGCCTGCTCAAATCGGGAACCATTATCGTGCAGGTTTATGCAATAAGCACATTTGAGATTACAGGCAAAACTGAGAAAGAAGGCCACATAGTTGTGGTCCGGCTTGGGCGATATTGGTGGTAGTTGCAATGAGTTTACTGTCATACCCTTTAAATATATTCAATTTTAATGCCAATTATCCGTAAGATTCTTTATAAAATTGCAAAAAGATATCTCGGAGAAACTTTTATTTTTGTAATCGGATATGTGCGGATTACGCTAATTTTGCTGCTTTTATCATTTTAGGGGGCACGGTGGGGACAGGTCACAAAAGACACTGACCCCACGAAGGACACTGGCGCGGGGATTTCAAACCGGTGTTGGCTTATTTAGCATACCGAGAGGCTTTGGTATTTTCAATAAAAAATGCCGGCTCTGGCAGGAAGACGGACTGGACATACCTGTTGGACACACCGGATAGATCAGATTGCAAACCAAATCCAGGGGCGTCCACTCAATGATGAACTCAACATGGCCGGGATGTCCCATTCTCTCATGGATCGGTTTCGGACAAAGACGGGATGATTGTTTATACACTGCCAGAATCATGGTTTTTTCAGGGGGTACGTTTTTGTGTATATTCTTGCATCTTGGAAGGCCTGGCACTACGTTCCCAGTTGAATATGCCATGAGATTGTGATACGAAGCATCGAACCTTATAGTGAAAGAAATTAAAGGCAAGAGAGAGGGAACACATGGCAGATATTCAAATTACATTATATGAAATGATTAACCATCTTCTGCAAAATCATCCTGAGCTGTCTCCAACAATTAAAGAATTAGCAGATACTGCCTACGGTGCTAATAGATCTTCTCAAAAATATCATGGATTAGGTGGTTTGGATCAAATATTGGAGAAGTGGCTTAACTATGATAATGGTTTTTTCGTTGAATTAGGAGCAAACAATGGAATAGATCAGTCAAATACTTTTTACTTTGAACGCCATAGAAATTGGAAGGGAGTTCTTGTAGAACCAACACCTCATAACTTCCTATCTTGCAAGAAGTATCGATCAAAGGATACACATATTTTTTGTAATGCCTGTGTGTCTTTCGACTACACAGATAAATTTGTGGAGATCATCTATTCAAACTTAATGTCAATACCATTGGGGCTTGAAACAGATATTCCTGATGCTCTAGAACACGCTAATGAAGGTAAGCAATTTTTAAAACCTACAGAAGATAATTTTATTTTCGGAGCTTTGGCTACACCTCTTAATAAATTACTGATTGATTCAAACGCTCCCCATTTAATTGATCTCTTATCTTTAGATGTAGAAGGTGCTGAAATTGAGGTCTTAAAAGGTATCGACCATAATCATTTTCGGTTTAAGTATTTGTGTATAGAGAATCGAAATTTCGAAAAATTGTCTGCGTATCTTAGTGAAATTGGCTATACCTTTGTCGAGCAAATCAGCCAGAATGATGTCCTTTTTGCAAATAATTTCGAGCCTTGATGGCCCCTAAAGCGTGACGTTCAGCAGAGGCGCCAAGCCGGCATGCCCGGCACCTCACGTTTGCAGCAAGCCAGCGTGGTTACCTCTCGCTGAGCTCGTAGAGCTTCTGAGATATAGTTACAGATATACTTTTCTTATAAATACTCCACCAATCCAGGCATCTTTGCTGTTGCCTGACAACGGAATCGGGATCGCTTGCCAGCTTTGCACGATAGTCTGCAAGGAGAGAGGGGAGTTGATCCCAACTGTCCAGCAGCGGGAACGGGGGTCTGCCGAGAGCAAGAGGGCTTTGCAGAAAGTCATGCTTGAGACTGATGGGGATACATCCCATCTCCAAAGCGTCATAGAGTCGGATAGTTTCAGGAGAGTTCCCGGCTGGGCAGGGACAAAAAATGGAGTACTCCAGAATAGCGGAGTACATACCAATGTTGAACCCTTTTGCAAAGTACTCGGTTGGTTGCAGCAAAATGTCTTGAGGGGCCTGCAGGGCAGCCTGACGAAAGAGTTCTCGCTCATTGCCGAAGGATCGGGGGTTGTCTAACCAACCAAGGAAGGAGGAAAGAAAGTGTCGATAATTAGCTGGTCTGAGCGACTCGGTACGACGCCCCCCTACCCCTGCCTTGGGGCCATTGGGAATCCAGATGGTTTTACATCCGACCTCTGGGTCTGTAAAGATCTCAGAAAAAAAGTAGTTCCTAAGAATCAGATCACAACTTTTATAAAGTTCAAAACTATACTTTTCCTTGAACTCATCGCCTAGTTGGCAAATAACAACCTTATTGCCTTGAGCTTTTAGCTGTTCGATAACTTCTGCACTTAGGCATCCAAGTTCAAGGTAAATAACAACACCGTCATGATAGCTGTTCAAATCCCATTCTAGCCCGAATGGAATTTGCTGTAGGATTACATTCTGAATGAAACCAATCTCAATGACCTCATTTATCGTCAGTTGATTGGTAATAATTGAGATATTTCTCGCTTGATTCATTTACCACCCACCAATTTATTCAAATTGTATCACGAGGAGCCTGTCAGGTTCTCCAACATCAAAACATATTATCGAGAAGTCCCGGCATTTTGTAGATATCGATTTCGTATGTCGTCGGATACCCCCAATGTTCAATGCAAGAGCGATAGTGCTCGCAGGCGCTGAAATAGTCCTGGCAGTTAAAGTGTCGATGTCCTCCATTTATACAGTCAAACACCAACTTTTGCACAGATCCCCTCTGGCTCATTTGAAAATCAATTGCACGATGGTAGTACCGGCAGGCGCCTACATAGTCTTCGGCTCTGAACAGTTGATTTGCAACGAGACAAGCCTGTCCTGTATTGACCGGCTCAATCAGTTTAAAATCATCAGCCCATGGGGTTAGCATAAGGTATTTGCGGTAAATAGATTGCAGTTCAAAATCGTAGCATTTATGCCAGGGCTTAATTGGGCCGCCGAAGTGGAGGATATGTTCAGGATATTGCTTAAGTACGCCAATGTCTGCCTGTGACACCGGATTCAGATTCCACTTCAAATCAATCTTCCCCTTACGATGTTTTAGAACGACATTGATGGCGTCTTGATCAGGAAGGATTGCCTTCTGGGAATTAGCATAGAGCCAATTAAGACATATATCGCTTATCCCCTCTTCTCGCCAAAATGCTAGATTAATTACCAAAACACCAGAGTTGATGTAAATGTCCGAATCTAAGTCCAATCGCCCTGTTTGTGCCGGGTTTTCTTCATCCCACCCAGCACAGCCCAAACCGTTTAGGTCAGTTATCCAAAGATCCCATAGCCCCGTCTCCACAACAAGATCACAATCCAAATAAATAACTTTATCTAGATCGCCAAGTATCTCGGGTAACAACAGACGGTAATACATAGCAGGCGAAATGTGCAGGTGGGATCGTAGGCCAGCTACTCTTTCCAGAGAAACTTCTTTCAACACTATTTCTATATTAAATTTTGTACCTATCTGTAATAGCAGCTCTTTTTCATTTTGATCTAAGTTAGAATATAATATAAAAACCTTTAAGGACCCAGGGTCGTTGTGCATGATAATCGAGACAAGTGTTACACTGAGGTGCTGGACATAAGCCGTATCAATACAGAATACTAAATTGATTTTTTCATTCATACCTGACTCCGTGATAACAACTTCAGTCATGTTACCTTTATCATCTCTAACAGGAGGCTGGAAATGTAACAAGCCGTTTATGCAACGCCGGATGGTCTACGAAATATTCCTCTGCACTGCCGATTTTATCGTAATCCCCTGTCTGAAAGATGTCCTTGTGCTGATAGAGATAACTGGCGAATTCTGTTTGGCTGACATCAATTCGGAGTTCTCGGCTCCTCAAGTGCAACTTCTCGAAAAGAGGGTAATTTGGCCGGCAAGAGAGAAAACCACATCTTCAACAATGGTCTGAAACGTCCCGGTAAACAGCGGTGAGTACGACCGTGTTGGCCATGTTCAGTGATATCCTATCTGACGGATTATCGCGGCAGGCCGGACATATGCGGGTCGAAAACGGCAGCGCCAATCGTCGGGCCGAAGGAGAGCCGGCGCCAACGTCCCGTGTTCCTCCGGACGTTTTGTCAGCTGAGATTGCTTATATGAGTACTCATGTTGACACTGTGAAGAAACGGGTTTTCGCCGCGGATATTCTCTCCCAAGAGAAATATGTAGCCAGGAGGCCAGTTGCGCATGCTGGCGATACCAAGAGATATGTTTGATTCCTTGTTACCCACAAAGTAATCGCATTTCAAGGCAAGCAGTGTGTCTACCAGTACCTCTTCCCCCAGTGGCAAACCGTCGTGATCACTCATATGAACGCCGATATTGGATTCGGTACGCTTTGCATGGGTATAGAGCAGTCTGTGGTCGTAACGTCTCTGGAATTCACCTATCGCCGGCGAATAGTCGGTGAGCAGGAACACACCGATTGTCGGATTCAACTCAATGATACGATCAATAAACGCGAAGCAGTCGGCATTTGTCCTGTTCAGATTTGGCGATTCATTGACCTTATCGCTGCCACGGACATGAACACCTACCCACGGTCTTCCCAACATGTTCTTGACAAAGAACTCCTCAACCCTTGTAGAAATGGCGGGAACCGGTTTTAGGTATTTTTGCATAATTTCTGCATAAATCGCATCATCGGTAAGTCCGTAATAGCGGGAGCTCTGGCTTATCCACGGAATGATCGATATAATGGTGGAATAGAAGTCACTGACCAAAAGGGTTTCCGGACGATCGAACAGATATTGCGCTGCCAGGCGCGACCAGCTTCCTTCCCATTTGCAGTTATTCTCCGCATACAGATTGTCCCGTGACCATTTTGCCGGAAAGATGGTTGCCTCAGCCGGAACATCCTCAAGAGAAGCAGTCGTCACCGGCTCAAAAAAATGGCCGAAGGCATTAACGTCTCCCTCGCGGCGGAACAGGCAATTACTGCCCCACAGGATAATCGGGGTGCGTTGCGTAAGCTCGGCTAACAACAATTGTCCCGCAAGATGATGAATCTCACTCCAGAAACCATAACCCCAAGCCTTGATTAACAGGTAACGCTTCTGGGCATTCTTTATCGATGCCTGTTCCGAAAGCTCGAAATCATCGGCCATGCCGTAACCGCGGCGGAGGTTGACGAGTAGTTGTGAAGCCGTACTGTTGCCGGGGTTATGGGCAAGGCTCCAGCGGGCGTTGATCTCGGACAGCGGCAGATTGCCCTGCAGGAAAAGGTTCTGGGCATTGGTCAGGAAAACATCGTTGATAGTGTCGGCTGAGCCCGGTTGATCAACCGTGGCTTCAGCAGCTTCCGGCAGTTGAAGCATACTTCTGAACGCACTTTCAAGCGATGCGGCAAATGGTTTACCGAGAACATCATGAGAGGCCGCCAGACCCTCCCGCAAAGCTCTAAGCCGTTCGGGAGCATGGGCAAGACTGTTGGCAAGCTCGAAATACTCGTCAAAGGATTCGGTAATGAGCTGCTCGTAACCCATGGTCGTCAGCAGGCTGGCGGCAACTCGGGATGGAAAGGCGTCTCCTTTGTAAGTAATGACGGGAAGTCCGGTCAGCAAGGCATCTGCCGCCGTGGTGTGGGCGTTGTAGGGCCATGTGTCCAGGAAGAGGTCGGCAACCCGATAGCGCGCCAGATGGTCTTCGACCTGGGGTACACGCGTTGCAAATACTAAACGGCCGGGATCAATGCCCCGCTCCTGAGCTGCTGTACGCAAATTCCGCTGAGACGTTTCGTTGCGAGACATGAGCCAGAGCACGCTGTCTGGTGTAACCTCCAGAAGACGCATCCAGACGTCGAACATCCGAGGATGAATCTTGAAGTCATGGCTGAAAGCGCAAAAGACGAAACCTTCCTCCGGCAGGCCGTACTCGCTACGTGACAAAGGCTCGGGGATTTCGACGCCCGATGCGACCGGTAGATAGCAATGATCCAGATATACCGGTTTCTCTGAATAATACGCATGGTGTTCCTCTGGCAGCACCACACGGTCGGCGATGATGTAATCGTAGCAGTCAAGGGCCATGGTCCCCGGGTAGCCGAGGTAGTTGACCTGGATTGGAGCGGGGCGGTACAAGAATATATCGGTGCGGGCATCAGAAGTGTAACCGGCCAGATCAATGGCAATATCGACTTCCATCTGCCTCATGAGTTCCGCGATCTGGCTGGCCGCCATGTCTCTGGCGTTGATGAAGCGGTCAAAGGCGGCGATCATGCGACTCCGGATGCGACTATTGTCGTCCGGGCCGAGAGAAATGGCTATGGTTTCGAAACGGGACTTATCGTGTGACTCGATAACGCCGGCCATAAGGTGACCTACCGGGTGTTCGCGCAGATCTGGAGAAACATAAGCGATCCGGATGCGGCTGTGATTATAGCGTTCGCCGTTCCATAGCGGCCCGCGACGCTTCGGATGCTGATGCCGGGCAAAGATCTCAGCACACCGGTAATGATCGGCAGCCGAATCGGACAGAGCCATGAAACCGAGGGTTTTGCAGGTCTTGCGCCCTTCGCGGATGCCGTCGGTGATGGAACGGGTCAGTGCATCCAGGTTGGTCCAGTCGCACAGATGAAGGCGCTCGAAGCAGAGTAGGCCGATACAGAACGGATAGTCTGAATTCTTACGGCACAGCCGTTCAAAGGCTTCAACGGCTTGCTGGTTGAGTTTGAACTCCGTAAGCAGGATTCCGTAGTTGCCCAGGGCATTCTCATGGTCGGGGTCTATTTCAAGAGCGTGGTGGAAACGTTCCAAGGCATCATGGTGACGGTTCATGTCCCGAAGCAAGGCTCCGCTGTTGACCAAAACTTCAACGAAAGATGGATTGATTGCAAGAGCGCGGTCAAAGCTGGCAAGCGCTTCCTCCCTACGGAACAGGGCTTGAAAAGCTGCACCCTGCACAAACCAGAGGGGAGCAAAGTCAGGGGTGGCAGTAACACCTACAGTTGCGTGATGCAATGCCTCTTCATGACGCCCTGAATTTAGTTCAAGCACCGCCAATGAGTACAAGACGGTAGCATTGTCAGGCGCAACAATCAAAATCTGGCGGAACAAGGACTCCGCTTCAAGATGTTTTCCCTGTTGCAGGAGTTCTATCGCAACCTGCAACGGATTATTGCTATCCTTCTGGGACGCCTCCCGGGATTGTGACATCTTGTTTTTTTTACGCTTCATGTTTCCTCGCAGGTTTTATTATCCCAAGTGCAGTCAAGAAACAAATTCAGCTATCTCCCGACACTTGGAGACTGGGCTTAATTTTCAGCCGCTTCGCCGGGGTCGCTTCCATCGGATAAAAACTGGCGACAAGCCTTATAGGGGCTTTTACAGCGTTCGCGATGTGCCGTGGAAGGTTCTATGTGCCGACAAACAGAAACAGCATACAAGGTAATCATTCGGGTAGTCAACACAACATAACGAAATCCCACGGATTGGTGTGAGGAGGGGGAGAGAAAAGCTCCTCCTTACCCCGATTAACCTGATACGAATAGATCCGCTCAAAACAAAATTCGATTTTGCTCTCGTCACAAAGAAAGCCAAGCTTCGTTATCCGGTGGAGTCGTTCGAAGTCAACGTGAGAATCTCTTGCAAAAGTCACAAAAGTCCCCCCCCTTGCGGGGGAGGACTAGGAGGTGAGGCTGCCATGAAATCAGCCTGTTGCAGCTTCAACTACACCCTAACCCCCTCCCGCTAAGGGAGGGGGACCTGATATTCTTACTACATTTTGCAAGAGCCTCATATTTGTAGAGATCCAATCTGAGTAGTCGTCAGAGCTTGCACCTGTGTGGATGACAACGACCCAACCTGCGTAGTCGTCAGCGCCGCCACCTGCGCGGTGGTCAGGTTGGAAATTTGCGTAGTCGTCAGCGCCGCAATATCCGCTGTGGACAAATTGGCTATCTGGCTGGTTGCAATCACCGCGAGGTCAGTTGTTGTCACATTCGCAATCTGCGAGGTCGTCAGCGCCGCCACCTGCGTGGTGGTCAGATTCGTAATTTGCGTAGTCGTCAGCGCCGCAATGCCTGCGGTGGACACATTGGCTATCTGGCTCGTGCCAATCGCCGCAAGGTCAGCAGTTGTCACATTCGTAATCTGCCCTGTCGTCAGCGCCGCCACCTGCGCGGTGGTCAGATTGGCTGCCTGAGCCGTTGTCAGATTCACAATCTGCGTAGTCGTCAGCGCCGCAATGCCCGCGGTGGACACATTGGCTATCTGGCTGGCGCCGATCGCCGCAAGGTCAGATGTTGTCACATTCGCAATCTGCGAGGTCGTCAGCGCCGCCACCTGTGCGGTGGTCAGATTGGCTGCCTGGGCCGTCGTCAGATTCACAATCTGCGTAGTCGTCAGCGCTGCAACGCCCGCAGTTGACAAATTGGCTATCTGGCTCGTGCCTATTGCCGCGAGATCAGATGTTGTTACATTCGCAATCTGCGAAGTCGTCAGTGCCGCAACCTGCGCGGTGGTCAGGTTGGCTGCCTGGGCCGTTGTCAGATTCGCAACTTGCGTAGTCGTCAGCGCCGCGATGTCCGCGGTGGACAAATTGGCTATCTGGCTGGTGCCGATCACCGCGAGGCTCGATGTTGCCAAATTCGCAATCTGCGAAGTCGTCAACGACGCCACCTGTGTGGTGGTCAGATTCGCAACTTGCGTGGTCGTCAGCGCCGCAATGCCCGCGGTGGACAAATTGGCTATCTGGCCGGTGCCAATCGCCGCGAGGTCAGATGTTGTCACATTCGCAATCTGCGAAGTCGTCAGCGCCGCAACCTGCGCGGTGGTCAGATTGGCTGACTGGGCCGTTGTCAGATTCGCAATCTGCGCAGTCGTCAGTGCCGCAACCTGCGCGGTGGTCAGATTGGCTATCTGGCCGGTGCCCATCGCCGCGAGGTCAGATGTTGTCACATTTGCAATCTGCGAGGTCGTCAACGCCGCCACCTGCGCGGTGGTCAGATTGGCTGACTGGGCCGTTGTCAGATTCGCAACTTGCGATGTCGTCAGCGCCGCTACCTGCGCGGTGGTCAGATTGGCTATCTGGCCGGTGCCCATTGCCGCAAGGTCAGATGTTGTCACATTCGCAATCTGCGAAGTCGTCAGCGCCGCCGCCTGCGCGGTGGTCAGATTGGCTGCCTGGGCCGTTGTCAGATTCGCAACTTGCGCAGTCGTCAGCGCCACCACCTGCGCGGTGGACAGATTTGCTATCTGGCTGGTGCCAATCGCCGCGAGGTCAGATGTTGTCACATTCGCAATCTGCGAAGTCGTCAGCGACGCCACCTGCGCGGTGGTCAGGTTGGCTGACTGGGCAGTCGTCAGATTAGCAACTTGCGTGGTCGTCAGCGCCGCAAGGTCCGCGGTTGACAAATTGGCTATCTGGCTGGTGCCAATCGCCGCAAGGTCAGCTGTTGCCAGATTCGCAATCTGCGAAGTCGTCAGCGCCGCCACCTGCGTGGTGGTCAGATTCGTAATTTGCGAAGTCGTCAGCGCCGCAATGCCTGCGGTGGACACATTGGCTATCTGGCTGGTGCCTATCGCCGCGAGATCAGATGTTGTCAGATTCGCAATCTGCGCTGTCGTCAGCGCCGCCACTTGTGCGGTGGTCAGATTGGCCGACTGGGCCGTTGTCAGATTCGCAACTTGCGTGGTCGTCAGCGCCGCAATGCCCGCGGTGGACACAGTGGCTATCTGGCTGGCGCCAATCGCCGCAAGGTCAGATGTTGTCAGATTCACAATCTGCGCTGTCGTCAGCGCCGCCACCTGCGCGGTGGTCAGATTGGCCGACTGGGCCGTTGTCAGATTCGCAATCTGCGAAGTCGTCAGCGCCGCAATGCCCGCGGTGGACAAATTGGCTATCTGGCTGGCGCCAATCACCGCGAGGTCAGATGTTGTCACATTCGCAATCTGTGAAGTCGTCAGCGCCGCCACCTGCGCCGTGGTCAGGTTGGCCGCCTGGGCCGTTGTCAGATTCGCAATCTGCGAAGTCGTCAGCGACGCAATGCCCGCGGTGGACACATTGGCTATCTGGCTGGTGCCAATCGCCGCGAGGTCAGATGTTGTCACATTTGCAATCTGCGAAGTCGTCAGCGACGCCACCTGCGCCGTGGTCAGATTGGCTGCCTGGGCCGTCGTCAGATTAGCAACTTGCGTAGTCGTCAGCGCCGCAATGCCCGCGGTGGACAGATTGGCCAGCTGGCTGGTGCCGATCGCCGCGAGGTCAGATGTTGTCACATTCGCAATCTGCGTTGTCGTCAGCGACGCCACCTGCGCCGTGGTCAGGTTGGCTGCCTGGGCCGTCGTCAGATTGGCAACTTGCGCTGTCGTCAACGCCGCCACCTGCGCGGTGGACAAATTGGCTATCTGGCTGGTGCCAATCGCTGCGAGGTCAGCTGTTGTCACATTCGCAATCTGCGTTGTCGTCAGCGCCGCCACCTGCGCGGTGGTTAGATTGGCTGACTGGGACGTTGTCACATTCGCAATCTGCGTTGTCGTCAGCGCCGCAATGTTCGCGGTGGATAGATTGGCTATCTGACTGGTGCCAATCGCCGCGAGGTCAGCAGTTGATAGATACGCAATCTGCGAAGTCGTCAGCGACGCCACCTGTGCGGTGGTCAGATTGGCTGCCTGGGACGTTGTCAGATCCGCAATTGTTGGTGGAGGTGTTATCAGATTCGCAATTTGCGTAGACGTTAGCGCCACCACCTGTAGATATCCAATCTGAGTAGTTGTCAGAGCTTGCACCTGTGTGGATGATAACGACCCCACCTGCGTAGTCGTCAGCGCCAACACCTGCGCGGTGGCCAGATTGGCAATTTGTGATGTCGTCAGCGACGCCACCTGTGCGGTGGACAAATTGGCTATCTGGCTGGTTACAATCACTGCGAGGTCAGCTGTTGTCACATTCGCAATCTGCGCAGTCGTCAACGCCGCCACCTGCGCGGTGGTCAGATTCGCAATCTGCCCTGTCGTCAGCGCTGCAATCCCCGCGGTGGACACATTGGCTATCTGGCTGGTGCCGATCGCTGCAAGGTCAGCAGTTGTCACATTCGTAATCTGCGCGGTCGTCAACGCCGCCACCTGCGTGGTGTCCAGATTGGCTGACTGGGCCGTTGTCAGATTTGCAATCTGCGATGTCGTCAACGCCGTCACTTGAGCGGTGGACAAATTGGCTATCTGGCCGGTGCCCATCGCCGCAAGGTCAGATGTTGTCACATTCGCAATCTGCGAGGTCGTCAACGCCGCCACCTGCGCGGTGGTCAGATTGGCTGCCTGGGCCGTCGTCAGATTGGCAACTTGCGTGGTCGTCAGCGCCGCCACCTGCGCGGTGGACAACTTGGCTATCTGGCCGGTACCCATCGCCGCGAGGTCAGATGTTGTCACATTTGCAATCTGCGAGGTCGTCAGCGCCGCCACTTGTGCGGTGGTCAGATTGGCTGCCTGGGCCGTTGTCAGATTCGCAACTTGCGTAGTCGTCAGCGCCGCGATGTCCGCAGTGGACAAATTGGCTATCTGGCTGGTTACAATCACCGCGAGGTCAGATGTTGCCAGATTCGCAATCTGCGAAGTCGTTAACGCCGCCACCTGCGTGGTGGTCAGATTGGCAATCTGCGATGTCGTCAGCGCCGCAATCCCCGCGGTGGACAGATTGGCTATCTGGCCGGTGCCCATCGCCGCAAGGTCAGCAGTTGTCACATTCGCAATCTGTGAAGTCGTCAGCGCCGCCACCTGCGCGGTGGTCAGATTGGCTGACTGGGCCGTTGTCAGATTCGC
>Ga0326727_10004223_pt1 | contig 43789 bp, 35 predicted proteins | sample MB2enrmetagenome_FD_207643 | JGI IMG/M metagenome (GOLD analysis project Ga0326727, IMG submission 207643) | Lab enriched peat soil microbial communities from McLean, Ithaca, NY, United States - MB29MY | ecosystem: Environmental > Terrestrial > Soil > Wetlands > Peat | place: USA: New York... | reverse complement strand
CTTCGGCCAGATGAATCCCTGGTTGGTCGCAGTTGCCGCCGCCGCCATGATCGCGGCCACCTTCGTCACCATCCTGGCTTGCCAACTGGGAGCGACGGCCCTGATCATGAAGGATTTCTATACCCCGATGATGAAGCCGAGCGAACGACATAATATATGGGCCACGCGGATCATGTCCGTCATTATCGGCTTTGTGCCGGTGCCGTTCGCCTTGTTCGTACCGGGCATGATCAAGACGTTCTTCTTCGCGCGGGCGCTGCGCACCGCAATTACGGTGTTGCTGCTGTTCATGTTCTACGTTCCCTTCATGGCAACCAGGAGAGGCGGGACGGTAGCCTTGCTGCTGAGTGTGGCCGGAACTATCGTCTGGTTCGTTTTGGGCAATCCCTGGGGAATCGACAATATCTATATAGCGCTGTTCACGCCCGCGATCGTCATGGCGCTGGATCACGTGATTGGAAGATCGAAGCCTGCCGCGAATGTGGAAATGGGAATTGGGGCAGGAAAGTAGAGAGATAAGCTTCCCATAAATCGCGATTACTTCAAGGCCGTTCGTCTTTTGGATCGCGTCTTTCCCTGATCGGCCTCTGAAGGATGGCGGCAAGGTGTTTGCGAAGCCCCTCCTCCCCCTGCCTCTTGCCCCCGATCGTGTTATCGTAGAACAAAACGCGATATCCGCTGATATCAAAGGGCAGGTCTCTGTCCCTTTCAGCTAACAGAATTGTGGGCTTGCCCAACGCATGTGCGTATCCAAGCTCGTAAAAAACGTTCTGGTTTATGGGCGTGATCTCAGCCACGATGATTTTCGCTTCGGCAATTCCTTGTACGATATCGTTAAGGATCAAACCAGGTCCAAATTTTTCACCCACATGATACGCTTCGAGCCCAAAACTCTCTGCCACTGGGTGAATGACTTCTTCGTACAGTTGCCTATACGGCTCTGAGAACTGCATGACCACGAAAACGCTTCCCGGAACCCCGGCGACTGAGATTTCGCTGAAATCTACACTCTCCTGTCCAAACGCGAAAAGGCCGACCTGACCCGCGGTCAAGGGTTTGTCGAGCAGATGCCTAAGCAGCCGAACGCCCTCTATCGTGAGGGAGACGCGCTGGCCGGAAATGTCAACTGCCACGTCATACAAATGCTCGGCGGAAAGGTTACTTGCGAGGCCAACCGCCGCGAGGGGCCGCCAACCCATTTCCGGCAAAAATTCGCCAATGGAATACGCACTACGCCAACCAGCAATGCCCGCCATGAGGTAGCGTTCTGCCATCGATGTAAAGCCGAAAATAATCCGTCCTTCGGCCTCCTGAGAGACACGGATGCGGGCGAAGACTAGCCCGTCGGATAGATCAACATTTGACAAACAGATTCCAAACGGCGGTTGCCCTTGCGGCCCAAGGTAGTGCACACCTGTGACATCAATTGACCACCGACCGACGATTGGCACCCACTTCTCTATAAGGGAGGAACCTGGGTTTTGCATGGTTTTCATTCCTCTTGTGCGGCCCCGCCTGCAACCATTTCGGAGAAGCCAGAATCATCGGACACTTTGCAAGGACGTTGCGCTGAGAGCATATACTTACCTCGAACATAGGGCAAGGCGCGCGCCCGCAAGCGGGCGGAAGATGGTAGCCCCGGGCGTGAGCCCTATCGATTACCCACAAATCTGGGTGTGAGTGATAAACGCGGGACTGCGGTCCCGCGGGGTTTCTGCCGTCCCTACGCCTCGATTATTCATCACGCGGGTTGTCATCCTGAGGCTCGGCCGCGTTTTTTGCGGTCGAGTCGAAGGATCTATGCATTTCCTCTGGTCGACAGAGTGCAATTTGCAAATGCATAGATCCTTCACTGTGCACCCGCCCCGGCCCGCAAAAAAAGCGGGCCGGAAGAAGGAGGCGGGTGCTCCGTTCAGGATGACAACTGGGGTGGTGAATAGTCCAGGCTACGGGACTGGGAGGTTCGTAATAGCCTACTTTCTTGTCTGTGGGGCGATAGATGCTCGGGCCGAGCGAAAAGTTCTTACGCCCCTTGCAGGGGCTGGGCTTCACCTTGCCGGTTTTCCCACGGCTTACGCCGTGGGCTACATCTGACGCCCGCGCTGCGGGCTATCAGACCGTTTTCCGTTGCCCGTTCCAGAAGCACTCCGTATCGGCAGAGTACGCGGACACTTTAGGGGGATGGGGAAGTTGCCTTCTCGAAACGACCAGCATTCAACTAAAGCTTGGCAGAAGAGAGCCGATGTACGTTGTCATGGCGGCCTTGGCACGTTCGGTACTTTCGCGCTTCTGCGGTATGGCGGTCCTGGCGGCCATCCTGTGCCCAACCCCGAAGGCCAGTGGCGTTCTTTCGGTGCCAGCCTGGACGCCGGCGGTGGCGACATTGCCCTCCCCTCGGCCCAAACCGCCAACCGCAGCGCCGGTCCCAGATAAGGGGGCTTCAGAAGTCCGGCAAGGCTCTCTCCGGCTGCGGTCGGGCATTCTGGCGGCAACGGTGAATTGGACGGTGGACGGGGAGACGTCTTCGGAGGTATTGCGCGGCTACGTCGAGTACCACCCGAACGCGGACGAAAGGAACTCCTGTTCGAGCATTCGCTTCATCCAGGTGGCCGAGACGAAGCAGAACGGCGGCGCGGATTACGAGTGGCAGGGACTGGAGCAACACCGTAATCTATTGCGCACCTCCAGCGCCATGGGCGACGGAATTCAGAGCGGCTATTTCGTGGACCACAAAGCTTTCGCCTGCACCCCCGGGGAGCCTTGCTCGCCCTATTTCCGCGATTTCTGGGCGAACGGGCGGGAGTCCCGCGACGGCTTTCAAATCGGCCGGGATACCGCACCGGCCTCGCTGGTGGATTATCCGGTTGGCTGGCAGACCCTGGAGCAGATCTCGCTGGAGAGCTGCGCCCGCTGTGTGGAAACCGGCCAGTTTCTGGGCTGCGCGCAGTGGGGCGCCCGGTGGCCGCTTCAGGGCGAACGCAGCATAGCGCCCATCAATATCCACGAGAACCCTTCCAAAACGTTTCTGGCGGCGTTGCGAAAATTTGAGAAGTTCTATTAGTGACAGTCTCTTGCGGTTTCCAGACAGTTTTCGGTTCCCACTTCTCCGCTCTCAGTCCTCTCTTGGATTCTTATGACTAAGTTGACGACGGGAGGAGAAGGCCAAAGGAGTTCATACACCGAAGCCACATCTCCGGGCCACTTTAGTGATGTGCGTGTCCGGGACATGACTTTAGTTGCACCAGAAAATTGATTTTCTATTGCGCGTTGGCCAATATCAGGGCAGAATACCTCGCAGTTTTATCAAGGGAGGATAGAAAATCCATGGCTTGTGCGAAACCGAAAGCAAAGAAGCCGGCGAAGAAAAAGAAATAGGAAGCTGACTTCGTCCATTCGCCCCGGGGCACGCCCCGGGGCGTAGTTTTTTGCAGTGCAGACGTTCCCTGTGCCGCGCCTGCTCTTTGACGCCGCACCGGGCGTGGAACCGCCGGAAGAGCAACAAGTAACAAGAACTGGTTTCAAGAATGGGAAGAATGCCGACTTGGGCGTCGACCCTCAGCGGCGGCATAAATGGCCGTTTTCAGCGGCACGGCTAAACAGGCTGCGGAAAAAGTCCCGCATAGGCGTGATTTTCGGCCCACAGGATCTGAAAGGTGTGGGCCTGATCTCTTGGTCGCTCAGAAATGGCCACGGCGGATAGGGCCGCAATACATAGGTTCTTCGCCCCGCGCCCTGGCGGTGTGGCAACTGTCTATGCCGTCGCGGGCGCGGGACTCAGAATGACACGGCGGAGAGTGTTGGTGACTCGATTGAGTTTAGCCGCCGTGTCATTTCAGTCTTAACCCGCAACGCGGGTCGGGTGCTCAGAATGACAGACGTTTGGGGGTAAGGATTTTTTGCTCCTGCAGGTTGCAAGAGGTAAAAGCGCCGGGCGGAAGAGGCTGCGGAAAAAAGCGAATCGCCAGACGCCTCGCGGGCTGAAGAGAGTGCGTGAGAACTCCTTCGCGCCGTCCCTACGCCTGGATTATTCATCACCCATGGGTGTCATCCTGAGGCTCGGCCGCGTTTTTTGCGGCCGAGTCGAAGGATCAATGCATTTCCTTTTGTCGACAGAGTGTAATTTCCAAATGCATAGATTCCTTCGCTTCGCTCAGGACAGGCTCTTCACTGCGCGCCCGCCCCGACCCGCAAAACAAGCGGGTCGGAGGAAGACGGCGGGCGCTGCGTTCAGGATGACAGACTAGGCCCGAATCCGATTTTTTCAGCAGCCCGTAAAGCCGCATAAGTGGCCGCTGGAAACGGCACGGCTGAAGTCGTGCCCTTCCGAAAGACATTTTTGAAACCAGTTCTTGTTACTTCACGAGGTGAGCGCCTGGGCGGCGTGGTGATTCCTGGGCCGGTTCTTGGCTTCCTCGGCCAAGCTTTGCACCGCCATCTGCGTCTCGCGCACCATCAACATGCATCCGGCAGCCAGACCTACAACCGCCGATGCCCCGGTCAGGACCGCGAGCGCCGCCGCGGCTTCAAAAGAAAATTTCTGGTCGTAGTAGACCGCAATGGAACCGCCCACCGATACCAGGGCGGAAGCCACGAACAAGCCCAAGGCGGCATAGAAGAGCCGCAGCGCCTTCAGCAGCATCTGCGCGCGCACCTGCAACGGTTCAAGCTGCACCGCCCACTTTTGGTAGTCCGGGTTTTCCGGCCCGAGGCCAGCCAGTTCCGCCGCCACCACCCGGGTCCGGTCCACGACCCGGGCGAGGCGGTTACTGGTGGCCAGCGCCAGAACCGATACGGCATTGGTGAGGATGGCGGGCGCCACAATGGCGGTGAGTACAGCGAAAGGATTGCCGGCGACAGCATTGTATTGCACCGCACACCTCTTTCGAACCGTCTTCAGACCAACTCGAATCTCAGCTCGCCCAGCTTTTCCAGGCTGCAGGCCAGCTTGTCCCCGGGCTTGAGCCAGACTTGCTTCTCTTTGGGTTTGCCCAGAATCACCCCTTCGGGCGTACCGGTAAAAATAATGTCGCCCGGGGTGAGGGTGACATACCGCGAAATATAGCTGATCAACTGGCGGGAACTGAAAATCATGTCGCTGGTATTGGAAGACTGGCGCGTTTCGCCGTTCACGCGGCACTCGATTTTAAGGCTGTCGGGATCGATCTGATCCGCGGTGACCAGGTAGGGGCCCAGCGGGGCAAATTCGTTGAGCGCCTTTCCCAGCATGAGGCAGACCTCCAGTTGCAGGTCCCTGGCGGAAAAGTCGTTGCCGGTGCAGTAACCGGCGACATACGACAGCGCCTCGGCCTCCTCCACGTTGCGCGCTTCTTTGCCCATCACCACCACTAATTCAACCTCATAATCGAATTTTGTCGCCACCTCGACCGGCAGTTTGATCGTGCCCTGGTGATAGTTCAGCGCGCAATTGTATTTGTTGAACAGTACCGGCCGCTTCTGGATCGGCATGTGCACTTCCAGGGCGTGCTTGCGGTAATTGATGCCGACGCAAATGATCTTGTCCGGGCGGGTAACCGCCGGCCCGTACTGGATGCTCTCTTCCTGCAGAAAAGCCGAAGCGGCCGCGCTCGACTGCAAAGCGGCGGCTACCAGCGCGTTCAAACTCGGCCCGTCTTCATTCTGCAGCAAGTCGTCCATGGTGGGCGGGGCGGGCATCTTCAGTATCCTGGCTGCCCGCTGGACATCCAGGATTCCCCGGACGGTCTTTACCCCGAGGCAGTTTGCCCCATTGCGCCGCATGGTCAGCAAGGTCAGGCCCCGCGCCATGCCACGCTGCCTGTTTACTGCGGGCTTTGCTTCCGCTGCGACCGCGGTCAATCCGCCCGTGGCGGCAAGGGCAGCGGCGCCGGTGAGTTTTAGAAATTCTCTGCGATTATTCATCTGACCTCCCTAGTCTCCGATATACACCTTGGGGGTACGCGTGTGCCACGGAGTGGCGTTTTGCAAAGCGGCGGCAATCTGCAGCAGCAGCGCGTCCTGCAGGTCGTTGCCGACAATCTGCAAGCCGATCGGCATGCCCTTCGGCGAGAAACCGCAGGGCACGGAAACGGCCGGGAATCCGGTGAAGCTGACCGGCAGCGTGAACTGGCGGCCGCGATCGTAATCGTTGGTGGCGCCGGCCAGCAGGGGAGCGGTGGTGGGCATAGTCGGGGTAATCAGGGCGTCCACTTCGCGAAATACCGCGCGGATCTGCGCCACCTGCCGCGGCCGCTCGGTGATCGCCTTCTGATACGTTTCTTTGCTGATGCCCATGCCCCGGGCAATATTGTCCTGGACGATAGGACCGAACAGTTCCTTCCGCCGGGGCTCGGCGCGATAGAGATCGCCCAGCGCCTGATTGAATTCGTAAAGAATAATGTTGAACAGGTTGCCGTATTCCAGCGGGCCGCCGAACAGCCCGATCTTTACGGTTTTGATCTCCGCCCCGAGGGTGGCGAACCTGCCCAGCGCGCCGGTAACCGCATCCGCAACATCCGGATCGACATCGCGGAAAGTGTAGTTCTCGATGATGCCCAGGCGCAGTCCGCGAACCCCGCCGCTGAGCCCGGCGGCAAAGTCCTCGTCCGGCACCTTCAGGGAATGCGGATCGGCAGGATCATAGCCTGCCATGGCGTTTAGCATGATCGCGAGGTCTTCAATGTTGCGGGCCAGAGGGCCGGCGGCATCCAGGCTATAAGCGCGCGGATAGACGCCCTTCAGGCTGACCCGTCCGTAGCTCGGCCGGATACCCACAATATTCAGCCAACTTGCCGGCACGCGAATCGATCCGCCAGTGTCGGTCCCGGTGCCGGCGAGGCAAACACCGGAGGCAATGGCCACGCCCGTGCCGCTGGAAGACCCTCCCGGAGACCGATCGAGGTCCCACGGGTTATGTGTATCGCCGAAATACTTGTTGGTCCCGGAGACGCCCGCGGCAAATTCGTTCATGTCGGTTTTGCCGAGCATGACGACGCCGGCGGCTTTCAATTTGCGCACCACGGTTGCGTCCTCTTTGGGAACCCGGTCTTTAAAGAACTCGGAGCCAACCGTGGTGCGCACGCCGGCCGTATCGTAAAGGTCCTTATAGACGACCGGAATGCCGTGCAAGGGGCCGCGATCTTTGCCCGCCTTCAGTTCGGCATCCATCGCCCTGGCGGTGCTTAACGCCATCTCTTCCGTCAGGGTAATGAACATCTTCAATTGCGGCTCGAGCTGCTTGATCCCGGCCAGGTAGGCTTTGGTAAGCGCCTCTGAGGTCAGCGAACCTTCGCGCAAGCGGCGGCCGGTCTCGGCGATGGTTTGCGGCAGCTTCAACTTCTGTTCCGTGACAGCAGCGAAACCTGGAACGTTCATGGCAAGTCCGGCAGCCCCAACTCCGCCGGCGGTAATTTTTATGAAGTCCCTGCGAGTGAAATCCTTCATCCGGTAGCTCCCCCTGTAACTCTAAACCCGCCGCATTGTACCTTAATGGCAGTGGTCGGTGGCCAGTGGCCAGTTCGGTACCCCGGCTTGGAAGATAGTTCTCAGTTCCCGGTTCTCGGTTCTCAGTTGGTGCGCCGCGAACCGCTGAGGAACCGGCGGGCGAAATAACGAAAAAATTTTCCCTCAGTGGCGGGCTAGGGCGGGCCATGGCGGGTTGTCGCGGTTTGCCTGGTTTCCACGTCTGCCCAAACCGGACGGACGTGAGATGGGGTTTCTACCATCAGGCCAGATTTCCACGCCGGTTTCGTTCTCATGGCTGCCACCATCGAGCGCCTCATATAGACAGCAGAGTAACCGTTTTCCAGTCACACGGGTGTACGGTTTGGACGGATTTTTTTTCGACCCAGTGGCCAGTGGTCAGTGGCTACTGGTCAGCCAAATCAGAACCCAAAGCTGAGAAAGGATCGAAACCTATTCGCCGCATAGGAACGGTACGACTGAACAGGTTGCGGAACGGCCGCGATTGGGTGCGATTTCCCGGTGCTCAGGGGCAAAAAGCCCAACCTACATTCAACGGCTTGGGGCACGACTAGAACAGGCTGCGGAAGAAGTCTCGTTTAGACATGGTTTTCCGCTCACAGAGGCTAAGAGGTGTAGCCCTTGATCTCTCGGTCGCCAGAAATGGCCACGGCAGATAGGGCCGCAATCCATAGGTTCCTCGCCCCGCGCCCTGCGGTGGAGTGGCAACTGACCCCGTCATGCTGGGCGCGGCGCTCGGAATGACAGACATGGGGGGTAAGGATTCTTTGCTTCTGAAAGTTACAAAGGGGGAAGCGCCGGGTTGACACCCCGCAGTTTTTGTCTCCCCGCACGGCACGATAGTCGTGCCCTGATATGATACAAAGCCGATTTTTTCCGCAGCCTCTGAAAGCTGAACCGTCTGATCACCCGATCGCTCGATCACCCGATCGTGGAATGAACTTCTCCGTTCATCACTACCATGGGGCAGCGGTTTACGGCGAACCAGTATGGGATCTCGCGGTAATCGGCGGCGTCAAAGACCGCCAGATCCGCATCTTTACCCGGGGCGAGCGAGCCTTTATGGTCGGCGAGGCGCAAGGCGCAGGCGGCATTGAGAGTAGCGGCGGCGATCGCTTCTGCCGGTGACATTCCCATATGGGTGCACGCCAGCGAGAGCACGAAGGGCATGCTGGGAGTGGGCGCGGTTCCGGGATTGTAGTCGGTGGCCAGCGCTACGGCCACCCCCGCCTCGATCAGCTTGCGGGCCGGCGGAAACTCTTCCCGTCCGAGGAAGTAGTTGGAGGCCGGCAACAAGGTAGCGATGGTGCTGCTTTGCGCCAGCTCGGCGATAGCTTCGTCCGGCGCGTAATCCAAATGGTCCAGCGACAGGGGATTGAATTTCAGCAAACCGTGCAGGGGCGCCGGCGCCAGTTGGCAGACGTGCAAGCGGAGTCCAAAATTTCGCTGCCAGGCGGCGGTGAGGATCTGTTCGGCCTCCTCCTGGTCAAAGGCGCCGCGATCGCAGAACACATCCACGAACCACGCCAGGCCGCGCTCGTCCGCCAGCGGAATCATTTCTTCGCAGATCTGGCGCAGGTATTTCGCGCGCTCCCGGCAAAGTTCCGGAGGCACGATGTGGGCGCCCAGAAGCGTGGGGGCGACGGTGCCGGCGAAGCGGTGGGCCGCGTCGCGAATGGCTTCCAGCGACTTCACCTCGGATTCCAGGCTCTGCCCGTAGCCCGATTTGGCTTCGATGGTGGTCGTGCCCTGAGCCGCCATCTGCTCGAAGGCCTTCAAGATCAGCGCCGCCAACTCCGCCCGGGAAGCGGCGCGGACGCCCGCCAGGCTCGACTGGATGCCGCCTCCGGCGGCGGCGATTTCTTCGTAGCTGGCGCCCGCACAGCGTTTTTCGAAATCCAGCAAACGGGGCGCGGTAAACACGGGATGGGTATGCGAATCGACAAAGCCCGGCAGCACGACCTGGGCGCGGCATTCGATCTCCCGCAGATTCTTACGGTGCCGTTGCACCCACGGATCGCGGACCGCGGCATCGGTGGTTCCCACGGAGACGATTTTGCCGCCCACGCACAGCACCGCCGCATCTTCGATGATGCCCAGGTCCCCAAGCGCCGGTCCACGCAAGGGACCGTCGCCATGCGGCGTCGCTAACTGGTGTATGTGGGTCAGGAGAAGCGCATTGGCTTTTGCCGATTTCATGCTCGTGCCTTTCTAACACCTACCACAGAGACACAGAGACACAGAGAAGAAAAAATCATAAAGAGAGTCTTACAATTCCTTGCGTTACGCACGGGACATGAAAGTTGATCAGCAGCCCAACTCGCTTTCCACTCAGCCGAAGATAGCTCAGTAATTGTGCGCGGAACACTGGCAGAATCTGTTCGACTGCTTTCAGCTCAAGCACGACCCGGTTTTCAACGACGACGTCCAGCCGGTACGTCGCCTCGAGCTTGAGCCCCTTGTAATTGAGGGGTAGGGGGACTTGGCGCTCGAATCGCAGGCCGCGTAGCCCAAGTTCATGGCATAGGCAATCTTCGTAAACGGCTTCAAGCAAACCTGGTCCCAAACATCGATGGACTTCAATGGCGGCAGCAATAATCTTCTCTGTCAACGGGTCACGTTGCTGAGACCCAATTTCCTCTTCGTCTTCTCTGTTCGTCTCCGTTTCTTTGCTGGTGGGTGTAATCATTCCAGATTTCCTCTGTGTCTCTGTGTCTCTGTGGTAGGTGTTTGCCTCTATTCCGGTATATTGATGCCCTTCCGTTTGGCAAAATCGGCCGCTGCTTCATATCCCGCGTCGGCGTGGCGCACCACGCCAATTCCGGGATCGTTGGTGAGAACGCGTTCGATGCGCGCCGCCATGGCCTCGGTGCCGTCGGCGACGGTGACCTGCCCCGCGTGCTGAGCGTAACCTATGCCGACTCCGCCGCCGTTGTGGATGGACACCCAGGAGGCACCGCTAGCGGTGTTCAGCAGGGCATTCAGCAAGGGCCAGTCGGCAATGGCATCGGAGCCGTCTGGCATGCGCTCGGTCTCGCGGAACGGAGAAGCAACGGAGCCGCAATCGAGGTGGTCCCGTCCCATCACAATCGGGGCCTTAATTTCGCCGCGCTTCACCAGTTCGTTGATCGCCAAGCCAAATTGGGCGCGTTCCCCGTAGCCGAGCCAGCAGATGCGCGCCGGCAGGCCCTGGAACCTGATCCGCTGCCGGGCCAGCTTGATCCACCGCCGGAGCAGTGGGTTTTCGGGAAACAGTTCCAGAACCAGATCGTCGGTGCGGTAAATATCCTGGGGCTCGCCGCTTAACGCCACCCAGCGGAAGGGCCCGCGGCCTTCGCAGAACAGCGGCCGGATGTAAGCCGGCACAAAGCCGGGAAAGTTGTATGCGTCCTTCACGCCCCGCTGAAAAGCGAAAGTGCGGATATTGTTGCCGTAATCGAAGGTAACCGCGCCCATGCCCTGCAGTTTGAGCATGCCCTCGACGTGGCGGGCAATCGAGTCCAGCGAGCGCTCCACATAACCCTTGGGATCGCGCCGGCGCATCTCCGCGACCTCGGCCAGGGTCATGCCCGCCGCCACGTAACCATTCAGCGGATCGTGCGCGGAAGTCTGGTCGGTAAGCAGATCGGGCACCACGCCCCGCTCCGCCAGTTCGGGAATGATCTCGGCGGTATTGCCGACCAGGCCAACGGAAATGTTCTCTTTTTTGCGGATGGCGTTCTTCAGGATGCGCAAGGCTTCGTCGAGCGAAAAGACCATGAAGTCGCAGTAGCCGGTCTTCAGCCGTTTCTTGATCCGTTCGGCATCGGCTTCCACACCCAGAAAGGCGGCGCCATTCATGGTGGCGGCCAGGGGTTGGGCGCCGCCCATTCCGCCCATGCCGCCACTGACGATCAGCCGGCCGGTGAGGTTCCCGCCGAAATGTTTGACGGCGGCGGCCGCGAAGGTTTCGAAGGTGCCCTGCACAATCCCTTGCGAGCCGATGTAAATCCAGGAGCCCGCGGTCATCTGGCCGAACATGGTCAGGCCGGCCCGCTCCAGCTCATTGAAATTCTCCCAATTATTCCAATGGCCCACCAGGTTGGAATTGGCGATCAGCACCCGGGGCGCATAGTCATGAGTACGAAAAATTCCGACCGGCTTGCCGGACTGCACCAGCAAGGTTTCGTCATCGGCCAGAGAGCGCAGCGAACGCACCAGAGCGTGATAAGACTCCCAATTGCGCGCCGCCCGCCCGCTGCCGCCGTAGACCACCAGGTCGCGCGGCCGTTCCGCCACTTCCTCGTCGAGATTGTTCATCAGCATGCGCAGGGCAGCTTCCTGCTGCCAACCGCGACAGGAAATCTGGTTTCCGCGGGGGGCGCGTTGGGGCATATAGGAGGTGACGGCAGAATCCACATCGACGGGCATAAGCACCCCAGTGGTCAGTGGGCAGTGGTCAGTTGTGCCCTGCCTTCTGTTCTGGCCACTGACTACTGATCATTGGCCACTGACCACTGAATTATGGTACTGCGGCTGCCGCGGGTGCAACTGAGGCAAGCATTCAGCACTCAGCAATCAGCAGTCAGCAGTCAGCTAAAAAACCCCAGCACCCAGCACTCCCTACGTTTGTTTGTCATCCTGAACGAAGTGAGGGATCTGCAGTTTCCTTAGCTTCTTCACCACACAAGACACAGAGGTACACAGGGGAAAAGCAAGTTAGCTCTTATCTTGTCTTCTCCTCCGTGCACCTCTGCGTTTCTTCTGTGCCACAAGAAATCGTGGCTCCTGACCTGCGTTCACTTGCACAACTTGAAGACCTACGGCTGAAAACCAATAAAGTTTCCCGACTCAGGCTCGCAGACCAGGTTCTTGAGCGACTGGTCTCCAGTAGGGGATGGGGCAGTTGTGCTCGCGGCGCACATGGTTGCGTTGGGGCCGGAGCCGGTGCCGAGCGTGCTATTGCCGCCGAAAACCAGGAGTTTCCCATTGATCTTAGCGACAATCAGCATGGTCGGCGTTTCCTGTCCGGAGCTCGTTTCATCCGAATAAAACAATCCCGGAATATTTGCCGGCTCCGGATAATTCGCGGCCATGACGCTATTATTGGTATAACCACTATTAACGCTAGTGAAGCGGGTTCCCGCGTTGGGATCGCTCGCCGCCCGGAAGTTAATGGATGGAATCGTGTTCCCCCTCAGGGAGGAGAACGTTGCCGGCACCTTGCCGGTTGAATCCTTGGCTCCGAACGTCACCTTGAGCAGGTCCGTGCATCCGCCGGAACTGGAACAACTGCCGACGAGGTTCCGGTTCTGCCAGACAATGACAACGGATGAGTTCGCCAGATCATCAATGGTGGCCATAACACTTGTCTTGGCAGCCACGATCCCACCAAAAGTCTGTGGGCCGTCAAACATGAAAAGTCCCGAGGATGTAATCACACCCGGCTCTGTCATTTGGGGGCCGACAAGTTTCAAGATCCCGCCAGAGCAGGACATGGTGAAAGGGGATTCCCCGTTGAAAGTTCCGTTGTTATTGCCGTTGTCGTCCCCCAGGCCATAAACCATCCGAAACGGGCCTCCGTTCTGTTCCACGTGGAATCCAGCGTGCAATACATTACCGGAACTGCCGGTGTTCATGATCGAGAGGAACGAGCTGGTGAGCGTGTACACCCCAACCCTCTCCGTCTCGTTCGGGTTTGACACCGGAGCAACGTGGGTCATTACGTAGTCGCCAGCATAGGACGTGACATTACTGCACGCGTTGGCGTCCAGCGTAAAGCCGACGTGAATCTCGTCGTTCCCCGTTCCGTTGCCGCGACCGGCAGTCGTCTCGGGGTGGGCAAAGACTGCCACTCCAGGAACCTCCAACACATCATATACAGCACCGACCTGAACACTGGTCGAATCCGAAGTGGTGGTTACCGTGCATTGGCGATAGTCGTACGTCGGGTCGGGGGCACCGCATGTTCCCGATAGAGTAAACGTGTTGGTGACGTTGTTGGAACTGTCGGTAACATTCCAAGTGACGTTGAATGTGCCGGCAGTCGAATCCAGTGTCCACTGGATGAAGTCACCGACCGAGGAAGTGGCAGCGTAGGTATAAGTGGTCGGGCTCGATGAACTTCCGCAGCTGCCCAAAATGCTGATTGATGCCGCCGCCAGAAGAACCAATAGCACGGAAAGAGCCGCCCGGGCTGACATTTTCATCAGAATTCCCTCCAAATTGTGCGCCTTATCTTGGCGGAGAAATGAACTGCCATATCGCAACTCTGGCGTTCAAATGTGGGTAGTCAGGCCCGGTGGCGGCATGTCAGATTGTCTGGACAAGAAAAAATGCGCCTGTTCCAACCGGAACCATGCACAAAACCCGCCAACAACTCTTCCCCGAAACGAGCTGCTGGCCCGGTTTTCATCGGGCGCGGCAATATGAGGGGAAGTTCCCGGCTACCACTCTAAGCCGAAATGGTTCTGTTGTATCCGTAGATCTCCTTAGATATTGGTTACATTCTTGCTACCTATTCCGGTAATGGGGAAAACTGGGGGGATTTGGGATTTCGGATTGGGGGTTTGGATTTTGTTCGTCGACGGCATAGCGTCGCGGAAGCGCGGAACAGTGCTGGGTTGGTAGCGCTGCCGTCCCTTCGACGGAACTCAGGGTAAGCTCCCGGCGGGGGGCTGCGGACGCCTAAAACCACTTACTTTTGAATTTTCAGGCTAGGGATACGGGAACGCTTCAGCAAGCTCAGGGCAAGTCCAGTCGTGTCGCAGATTGCTCCAAACCTCGGGGTTGAGCCCCTGCAATTTCGGCACGAACCCCATCGGCTAATGCCGGTTCGAGTTTTCACCGATCGGGCCTGCGGTCGCGCTGGAGATTCTTACGCCCGCTTCGCGGGCTGGCGGCACGTTTAATCTCACACCCCGGGCTCACGCCCGGGGCTACGATCTTCCGCCCGCTTTGCGGGCTCTGTCAGACGGCGTTAAAAAACGTACCTCGGACCTACCGCTGGACCAAAACAACCTTACCGGATCCCAGGCGCCAAAAGTTAGGTGACCTTAGGCGAGGGCGCCAGCGCTACGGTTCGCCTACGCGGGCTTGGGTTGACCTGCGTGCCGCAGCCAGCGGATCACCTGGTCGGCGCTTTCGTCGGGTGGAAACACCGGATAGAAGACGGTTTCGATAATGCCATTACGGACAATGAGAGTAAGGCGCTTGAGCAAGCGCAGGCCTTCGGCCTCGAATGTGGGCAGACGCAGCGCATCGCAGAAGCGGAATTCCGCATCGCTGAGGATCTCGAACGGGACGTGCAGGCGTTGCACCATTTCCTGCTGGTAAGCGGTCGTCTGCGTGCTCAGACCGAACACCTCCGCGCCCAACACGGTCAATTCGCTGTGATGATCGCGGAATCCGCAGGTTTGGGGTGTACACCCGCGCGCACCCGGGATAGAGTCCCAATTCGGCGGCAACGGCTTTCCCGGCACGCCCGTCATGGGGTAGCAATAGATTACCGTTCTCGGAGCCTTGAGTGCTCCCAAATTGACCATATTTCCGCCGGTGGAAGGCAGTGTGATCGCGGGCATCCGCATACCCGGCAGATGGCGGCAGGCCCCATCGTCAACTGGCTTGGGCAAGTCGGGCATAGCAGTGGTCGGTGGGCAGTGGGCCAACAGCAGTGGTCAGTGGTCAGACAAAACATTGGCTGCTGACCACTCGCTGCTCACCCCTCACTATCTATGTTACTAAAGGTGGCTGCCGGCCGGTAATTGTTCGCGTCCACCTTGGCTGCCGGCCACTGCCCACTGATTACTAAAGGTCTTCAAAAAACAGCTTTTTTCATTGGTTTTCCGCCAGGCTTCGCGAGAATTAACCTAGTCGGTGGTCAGGTGCCTCTGTCTGACCACTGGCCACTGATCACTGGCCACGGCCTCTAGGGAGACTTCCGCATGCCGAACCGCCCGGAATTTTTACGGCAGCCAGCAACACGCAGCCGACCGGCACAACGGGAAAGGCAATTGGCAGCCGGCCTTTGCGGGTTGCTGCTTACTGCTTGCGGCCTTTTGTTCCTGGTTCCCCCGCGTGTTACGGCACAGGAGGCAAGCAGCTCCAGCCTGGGTGAAGTTGCCCGCGAGCTGCGCCAGAAGAAGCAAGCCGAGGTTCGGCTGCGGCCTGAAGACGTAACTGCGCTGTTTGCCTCGCTCGACCAGATTCTGGATTTTGCCAGCAAAGATACCGGGTTTGCCAAACACGGCCCGGTCAAGCGCCAAGTGGTTGGCCGGGAGTATGTGGAAGCCTATTATGCCTGGAAGTTTCCCAAGCAGGCGGAAGAAGGGCTGGCGCGTTCCGAGTTGGTGCTGAAAAAAATCGGTCTGCTGGCCCCTGACTTTGACCTCAAAAATTATCTGGTGAGAGCCACAGTGCCGCAACTTGAGGGGTTTTACAATTTCCGGGACAAGACCATGTATTTGTTGAACTGGGTTCCGCTGGAGCGGCAGGGCCCGATAATGGCACATGAACTTACCCACGCCCTGCAGGACCAGAACTACGATCTTTTGCGGTTCATGCAGTCCGCACCACGAGCCCCTGCGAAAGCCGGCAATCCCGGGTCGATGGCGGTGCGCGGTACGGATGAAGAAGAGGAGCACAGCCTGGCCAGCCGCGCCCTGGTCGAGGGCCAGGCCATGGTGGTTTTTCTCGATTATGTGTTGCGCCCCACCGGCCACACCCTGGCGGCTTCGCCGGATGCGCTGAGCCTATTGAGCGGCGCCCTGGAAAACTACGAATCCACAGTGGCGTTGCACGATGCGCCCCGCGTTTTGCGGGAAAGCGCTACGTTTCCCTACCGGGAAGGACTGGCTTTCGAATTGGAGCTGCTACGCCGCGGTGGGAGGCCGATGGCTTTTGCCGACGCCTTTGCCCGTACCCCCACCAATACTTACCAGATTCTTCATCCGGATGCTTACCTGGCGAAGTCTGCCACCCCCAGCGTGTCGATCCCCGATATTCGCCCCGTTCTGGGCGACGGATTTGAACTTTTTGACTCCGGCACCATCGGCGCCCTGGACACCCGCATCATGGTGCGCGAGTACGGGCGCGAGAATGACCGGTATACGGTGGCTGCCCAATGGTACGGAGGCAGTTACGTGGCCGTAAAACCCACGGGGGTGGCCACGCAGAAGCTGACCCCGGCGGATATCTCCTTGTTCTATGTCTCGCGCTGGAAGACCGCGCAAGCGGCAGAGCGTTTTGCCTACCTGTACAAAACGGCGTTGAGCAAACGGGAGCCGGACGCGCGGGAACAGACGGTCGACAATACCCGCTGTGTCCAGACCGCGCCTTGTGGCGATCCGCGGTGGATTTCGCGGCTGGTCACCAAGGAAGGGCTGGCGTACCTGGAGGTGCTGCCGAACAACATGACGATCGTCGCGCAGGGTTTCAGCGACGCGACCGTGGCGCAGTTGCGCGCCTTGGTTCTCAGTCTCGAACTTTCCCACCCTGGCCAGAACCGAGCTAGGGTGGGGCACCTAACGAGTGCTCCCGCCTCCCGCGAGTTGGGCCTCTCGCTCTATGAATCTCCGGCTTTCCTGGCATTTCAAAAGTCAGTTCTCGACTCAGTTCTCAGTTCTCAGTTCCCGGTTCTCAGTACGGAGTTCTCGCCCCACCGTTCCCGGTAGAACACCCCGGCGGCCAATCCACGCCCAACCGTTTGCAGAGACGGCGGGCCACTGAGAACTGAGAACTCGTCTCATAAATGGCCGGGCGGGCGCTTTGTATCAGGGCACGGCTTCCAGCCGTGTCGCAAGCGGCTAGGCGAGAGATAGGCTTTAGCCGCTATTTTCGGCGTTCCCAGCGGCTAAAGCCACATGCAAAGGGCACTCACACGGCACGGCTAGAAGCCGTGCCCTGATACAAACCGGAACTTGCCGGATTTATGGGACGGGTTCTGTGAACTGAGAACTTTTTTGTATTGACAAACCCAACCTACCAACGTCACCCTGAGTATCCGCCACCAGTTCAGGGTGAATCGACGGGCTGTCCTGACCGTTGGGCTACCCCCATTCCGCCCAGTCAACAAGGAGGAAGTAACGTGAAACAGCATAAGTGGTCCGTGTGGCTCTTGGTAGGCACATGCGCTGCGGCGCTGACACTCGCCGGATGCCAGCAAGAGCAGCCCAAGAGCATCAAGATCGCTCATATGGCCCCGCTCAGCGGCGGCGCATCGTCTTATGGCATTCACCTCGTCCAGGCTGCCAGGATGGCCGTAGAGGAAATTAACGCCAAGGGGGGCGTGAAATTGCCGGATGGGAAGCAACTTAAGATCGAGTACACCGAGGTGGATGAAACTTCGAATTCCGCCAATGCCATTGAGGCGGCCAAGAAGGCAATTTCCCTCGATCCGGTAGTCATGCTGGGTCCCAACCGCAGCGGAGGCGTGCTGGCGGCGGAGAAACTCTGGAAAGAAGCCAAGATCCCCACCATCACCGATGCCACCAGCGCCCAGACCACCCGGCTGGGAAATCCCTACACCTTCCGGATGCAAATCTCGTCCGAATACTGGATCCCGCTGCTGGTCAAGACGGCGGTGGAAAAATACAACATCAAGAAACCGGCGGTCATTTATGGCCTTAACGATTACTCCAAGGCCAACTGGGTAGCCACTGAACCGGCGATGCAGCAGTTTAACTTGAAGCCGGTGACGGTGCAAACCTTCAACGACAATGACCAGGATTTCTCGGCCCAGCTTCTGGCCATCAAGAAAAGCGGCGCGGACTGCATTTTCCTCTACGCCTACACGCCGGAGGTCGGCAAGATTACCCGGCAGCGGTCGGAGCTGGGAATGAAGAATCTCCCCATCTTCAGTGAGCGCGCGGCCAGCGATCCCGCCGTCATCAATCTGGCGGGCAAGGAAAACTTCGAGGGAATGGTTACGACCACGACACTTTCCCCGGGCGATCCCAATCCCAAGGTCCAGGAGTTCATTAAGAAATATATTGCCAAGTACAACCAGATTCCTTCCGCCACCCACGTGAACCATTACGACAGCATATATATTGTGGCTGACATCATCGGGCGGGTGGGACTGGATCGGGAAAAGATCCGGCAGGAACTGGCGAAGCTGGACTACCAGGGAGTTCTAGGCCACTATAGCGCCGACAAGGAAGGGAATCTGGTTCATCACATGAATACCCAGGTGTACAAGGATGACAAGTGGGTCATGCTGATGAGTGAGACCTATCCGTTGAGTAAGTAGATAGTGAGGTTTAGTAGCGCTGGCGAGGACGCCCAAGGTCGCTTACTTCTGTTGGGTATACTGGGTGCCCCACCCTAATCGCGCCAAGAGAAGGCGCGATGAGGGTGGGGCGCCCGCGACGACGCCAGCGCTACTTCGCCGAGAGGATCACATGGGACTGCACGCTGTATTGCAGATTCTGATCCAGGGCTTGAATATGGGCCTAATCTATGCCCTGGCGGCCCTGGGAATTTCGCTCATTTGGAATGCTACCGGGCTGTTTAACTTCGCCCAGGGCGACCTGCTCACCATGGGCGGGTTCGTCATGCTCTCCACTTTTGCCCACCTGGCCCTGCCGTATCCTCTGGCTTTCCTGCTGACCTTCGCGATTATGGGGATCATTGGTTATCTGTTGAGCCAGGGCTACTTTTATCCGATGTTTTCCCAGGGACTGCACCCGGACATAATTATTATCGGCACCGTAGCGCTGACGGTGCTGATCCAAAACGGCATTCTGCTTTTCTGGGGCCCGAGTCCGCAACGCTTCAGCACCCCGTTGGGCGACAATCCGGTGCACCTCGGGAAGCTCATTGTTATGCCGTATTACCTGTGGAACATCGCCATCGTGGTGCTGCTGGTGGCGCTGTTGCAGGTCTTCTTCAAGAAAAGCATGCTGGGAATCGCCATGCGGGCGGTGGCGCAGCGCCCGGTAACGGCTTTGCTTATGGGAGTGCGGGTTAGCCGGCTGGTGGCGCTGACTTTCCTGCTGGCGACCGGACTGGCCGCTATCGCCGGCATTCTCATCGCCCCAATCATTCCGCTGATTCCGGAGATGGGCAGTCTGGTTTCGCTCAAGGCCTTTGCCGCCGTCCTGATTGGAGGCCTGGGAAGTTTCGCGGGGGCGTTGCTGGCCGGAGTGATCGTAGGCATTGCGGAGGTGGTGTTCGCTACGCTGGTGGTTTCTACCTACAAAGACGTTTTCATCTTCGTAATCCTGATTCTGTTCCTGCTCATCCGGCCGCGGGGTATCTTCTCCGCCAACATTTCGGAAAAGGTGTAAGGGAGGCGGGAAGAGGCGTGACGAAGCCGGCTTATTGGAAGCGCATGGGGCTCATGGCGGCGGTTTTTTTGGTGCTTGCCCTGGTCCCGCTCAGCGGCGTTCCTTCCTACCAGTTCTACATCCTGGAGCGCGGACTGCAGAACCTGCTGGTGGTGTTGAGCCTGGTGATCCTGCTGGGCTACACGGGCCAATTATCGCTGGGGCAGGCGGGTCTGGTGGCCGTCGGCGCCTACACCTACGGCATTCTGTGCGTGAACTATGGGCTCTCTCCGTGGCTTGGTTTGCTGGCCGCCCCGTTAATGGCCGGCTTGGTGGGAGTCATATTGGGATTCCCCTCCTTCAAACTGACCGGGCCCTTTCTGGTGGTCAACACCATCGCCTTCGCGGAAATTGTCCGGATCCTCATCCTCAATAATGAGAAGCTCACGGGCGGGCCGTTCGGCCTCAACCGCATCCCGACCATCGTCAGCGGCCTTCGCCTCTACTACTTCATGCTGGTGGTAGCCTGGCTGGCGGCGGTGGGCACGCTGCGTCTGAGCCGCTCGCACATTGGCCTGGCGTTCAAGGCGATTCGCGAGGACGAGGTAGCTGCGGAATCGATGGGGGTACACGTACGCAACTACAAGCTCCTCGCCTTTGTCATTTCTGCGGTGCTCGCCGGCCTCTCCGGAGTGTTCTTTGCCAATCTGGCGGGATATCTCAACCCGGATTCTTTTACCTTCAACGAGAGTTCAACCTACCTGCTCATGGTGGTGCTGGGAGGGATGAGCAACGTGACCGGCGGCATCCTGAGTTCGCTGGCCGTGACCTCGCTGCCGGAGGTGCTGCGCTTTATGGCGCGCAGCCGCATGGTTGTCTATTCGTTGATCCTGCTGCTTCTGCTCCGTTATACCAAAGTGTTGCAGGTGGAGAACCTCCGGCGGTGGATGCGGCGGCTGCGGGCGGCGCCTCCGCAGCAGGGGCCGGCGGCCGGTCCGGGACAGGCGGGGGACGTCGCCGCAAGCTCCGCAACTGCGGGCCGGGATAAGGTGACGGGATGAGCCTGCTGACGACAAGCCGGTTGACCAAGCGCTTTGGCGGGATTGTGGCGGTGAATGAAGTGGATTTCAACGTGGGCGCCGGGGAAATTTGCGGCCTGATCGGGCCCAACGGATCGGGCAAGACCACCCTAGTGAACGTGATCACCGGCATCTATAAGCCCACCGCCGGGGGGGTCTCCTTCGAGGGGCAGCCAATCCATGGCCGTGCTCCGCATGAGATTTGCGCTCTGGGGGTCGGCCGGACATTTCAGAATATCCGCCTGCTGCTCACTCTTTCCGTCTTCGACAATGTGCGCCTGGGAGCCCACATCCATACGCGGGCCAAACTTCACGATGTGCTGTTCCAGACCGGAAAGCTTCGCCGCGAAGAGAAGGAGTTCGCGGAGCGGATCGATGCGGTGCTGGAATTCACCGGCTTGCGGCCGCTGCGGAACGAAGTAGCGCGGAATCTTCCCTATGGCCGCCAGAAGATCGTGGAGATTGCCCGCGCCCTGATGGCGCGCCCCAAACTTCTCCTGCTCGATGAACCGGCCGCGGGCTTGAACAGCAGCGAGAAGGGGCAGCTCAGGACGCTACTCCAGAAGATCCGGGAGACAGGCGTGGCCATTGTGCTCATCGAGCACGAGATGGCGATGGTGGAAGCGCTAAGTAATCGGGTCTTCGTGCTCAATTACGGCAAAAAAATTTCCCAGGGAACGTTTGCGGAAATCCAGCGGGATGCGGCGGTGATCGAGGCCTATCTCGGCACGGGAGGGGCACACGCTTAAGCTCGACCAACTCGTGGTCTCTTACGGGGGCGCCACCCCCGCCCTGCGTGGCATCACCCTGGAAGTGCCGGACGGGAAAATCGTGACTCTGCTGGGCGCGAATGGCGCGGGCAAATCCACCACCCTGAAGGCCATATCCGGATTGCTGCGGCCGGCGGCGGGATCGATAACCTTTGCCGCGGGCGCGCTCCACACGATGCGTACCGATGAGATCGTCAAGGCGGGAATTTCGCATGTGCCGGAAGGGCGGCAGGTGTTCCCCGGGCTAAGCGTGGTGGAGAACCTGAAGATGGGCGCTTATGCCAATTACCAGAAGCGCCAGGTGATGGAGAACATGGAACGCGTCTTCGCCCTGTTCCCGGTCCTGGCGGAACGGTCCAATCAGGCGGCCGGGACGCTGAGCGGCGGCGAGCAACAGATGTTGGCCATCGCCCGGGGCCTGATGATCCGGCCGAAACTTCTCATGCTCGACGAGCCCTCGCTTGGACTTGCCCCGCGCGTGGTGGATGGCATTTTCCGCACCATCCAGCAGGTCAATGCCGAAGGTATGACCGTCCTTCTGATCGAGCAGAACGCCAACCTGGCGCTGTCCATCTGCCACTACGTCTATGTGCTTTCGGTGGGGAGCATCGTTCTCGAAGGCACGCCCCAAGCGGTGAAGGCAGAAGGGCAACTTTTGAACGCATATCTGGGCGGGGTCAGCTAGAACCCACCACAGAGACACAGAGACACAGAGGAAATTTGGGATTTAGGAATTTGGATTTAGGATTTCCTAAATCCCGTGCTGTGGTGAATAAGCCCCTCCGGTCCTTGCTTTAATTGCGAGCTTCTGGCTGTTAGACTACGCGTAGAGGTAGAATTTGCGTCCACAAACTCCTACCGGTTTAAGCCCGAAAGAGGCGAAAGTGTATGCCGAGCTGGATCCCGCGCGGCTTCCGCATCACATAGCCATCATCATGGACGGGAACGGCCGCTGGGCCAAACGGCGGCATTTGCCGCGCGTGGCCGGGCATCGCGCCGGGGTGGAAGCGGTCCGGGCGACAACCGAAACTGCGGCCCGTCTGGGAATTCCGGCGCTTACGCTCTACGCCTTTTCCGAGGAGAATTGGAAGAAGCGCCCGCGCACTGAGGTGGCTTTTCTTATGGGCTTGCTGCGGCATTACCTGAAGCAGGAAGTCCCGTTGCTGAACGAGAACAATATCCGGTTGTCCTATATCGGGCGGGAGCGGGAGTTGCCAGCCGAGGTGCAGGAATGCATGGCCTGGGCGCGCGAAGCCACCGCCCGCAACAGCGGGATGAAGCTGACCTTGGCGCTGAATTACAGCGCGCGCAGCGAGTTGGTGGACGCGGTCAATGGTTTGATGCGCGAGCTGGCGGACAATGGAAACGTTCCGCACGTTACCGAGCAGGACATCGCGCGCCACCTGTACACGCACTATCTGCCCGAACTGGACTTCGTGATCCGCACCAGCGGCGAGATGCGCCTCAGCAATTTCCTGCTTTGGCAAGTCGCCTACGCCGAGATTTATGTGACCGCGACGCTATGGCCGGATTTCCGAGGTCTGCACCTGCTGCAAGCGATCAGCGAATTTCAAAAACGCGAGCGTCGCTATGGCGGTTTGCCCGAGCCGGCGCCGGCGCCGGAACCGGTGGCGCCGGAACGCGCTCACGCCAGCGCTGCCAGCCCCGCGGAAGCGCTAAGTCCCACCGGCAAATGAAGCGGGTCGCCACGGCGGCGGTACTGATCCCAATTACGCTGTTGTTGATTCTGCGCGCCCCGGCATGGTTGCTGGCGGCCGTCTCTGCCGGCATCGCCTTACTGGGCGCCCGGGAGCTGTTGGCCATTACCGAGCACTACGGCGTGCAACCGATGCGCCGGCCGACTTACTGGTTTATGGTCGCCGTCTATGCCTTTCTGGCGGTGGGGTTGACGGCTCAGACCCAGATCCTGGATATTGGCGGCGCTTTGCTGACTTTGCTGGCCGCCTGTGGACTGGCCTTTTTTTTATTCCTGGCCATAGGCATGGGGCGTTCCGAGTTGCGCTCGGCATATCCGGCGGCCGCGGCTTCCCTGGCCGCCTGGTTATACGTGGGGCTGCCTTTGGGCCTGCTGGTGGTGGTGCGGGAGTTATGGGCCGGCGGCTTTCTGGTGCTTTATCTGCTGCTGGTGGTCTGGTCGGGCGATATCCTGGCCTATTACGCCGGGCGTGCTTTCGGCCGCCACAAATTAGCGCCGCGCATCAGTCCCGGCAAGACCTGGGAAGGCGCCATCGCTTCGTTCGCCGGCGCGACCGCGGTTGGCGGCGCGGTGTTGGCCCATGCTCCGCAGATCAGTATGGCGCTCTATTCCTTCGGCCTGGTGACGCGCCGTTACGCGTACCTGGCCAGGGAGACGCCCGCCATGAGCGAGGTGCTCCTGCTTTCTGCCTGCATCAATGTGGCGGCGCAGTTGGGCGATTTGGTGGAATCGTTGCTGAAACGCGGCGCCGGGATCAAAGATTCAGGCACCCTGTTGCCGGGTCACGGAGGGGTGCTGGACCGCATCGACGCCTTGCTCTTTGCCGTCCCCGTACTGTGGTACTATGCGGCTCTGCGAGTCATGGCGCGAGGCCATATCTGAGTGACCGTTTCCCGTTATCCGTTCCCCGTTAAGCGGCTGCAAGCTAATCTATAGGTAAGAGCGGTGACGGGAAACGGGTAACAGGAAACGGGTAACGCAAAAAAGCGGCTACGTGGAATGAAAACAATTGCCATTCTGGGTTCGACGGGATCGATTGGCTGCAGCACTCTAAGCCTGATTGAAAGCTTTCCCGAGCGTTTCCGCCTGGGCGCTATTGCCGCCGGCCATAATCTGGAGGCGGTTTATGAACAGGTCCGGCGGTGGCGGCCGAAGCTGGTTTCGGTGGCGCAGGAGGCCGACGCTCAGACGCTGGCGGATCGCTTGCGGGGTGAGGGATTGGGCGATGTAGAAGTGAGCTGGGGCACCGCCGGCACGGTCCGTGTGGCCACCCACGCGGAAGTCGATTTCGTGGTTAGCGCGATTGTGGGTGTCGCCGGCCTGGAGGCGACGTTTGCGGCCGTCCAGGCAGGGAAATCAGTAGGGCTAGCGAACAAGGAGTGCCTGGTGGCGGCAGGGGAGTTGATCACCGCCGAAGCGCGGCGCCAGGGCAAGCCGTTGCTGCCGATCGATAGCGAACATAATGCCGTGCATCAGTGCATGCGCGGCGGGGCCGCGCACGAGGTGCGGCGCGTCTGGCTGACCGCCTCCGGGGGGCCGTTTCTGAACACTCCGCGAGAACAATTTGACGCCATCACGGCCGAGCAGGCTTTGAATCATCCCACCTGGAAAATGGGCAAGCGGATCACCATCGATTCCGCCACCCTGATGAATAAGGGGTTTGAAGTGATCGAGGCTTGCCGTCTGTTCAACCTGTCTCCCACCCAGGTGGAAGTGGTGGTGCATCCGCAGTCCACCATTCATTCCATGGTAGAATTCACCGACGGCAGCATTTTGGCCGAGCTTTCGGTCACCGACATGCGCCTGCCTATTCTCTATGCCCTGACCTGGCCGGAAAGAATTCCTTCCGACCTGCGCTTTTCCGTTGCCGACCTGCGCCGCCTGGATTTCTACCCTCCGGATCCGGACAAGTTTCCTTGCCTGCAATTGGCCTACGAGGCCGCTGCGGCGGGTGGCGCCAAGAGTATCGCGCTCAACGCCGCCGATGAAGTCGCCGTCGCTGCCTTTCTGGAAGGTTGCATTGGATTTGGCGATATTCCTCGTACAATTGAAGCGGTTCTTCTGGAAACGAAACCGGTCAGACCCGAATCTATAGAAGAGGTCTTGGCGCTGGATGCCGAAGCCCGGCAGCGTGCGAGGGAAAAACTCAGCGCTTGCCCGGGTGGCGCACGCAAGGCGTCGCCTGCCGGCGCGTCGCGCAGGACGGGAAGCTCGTCCCAGCACTGAGCCCGGGGATAAACATCTTGTTCAACAATTTCCTGATTAGTGTCGCGGCCATGGCAGTGGTGCTGGGGATCATGATCCTGGTGCACGAGTTTGGCCACTTTGCCGTTGCCAAGCTTTTGGGGGTGCGCGTCGAGCAGTTTGCGATCGGCTTCGGCAAACGCCTGGGCGGATTTCGCCGAGGCGAGACTGACTACCGGATCAATGTGTTGCCGCTCGGCGGATACGTCAAAATGGCCGGCGAAGCGCCGACCGATACCCGGACCGGAGACCCGGGCGAGTTTACCTCCCATCCGCGGTGGCATCGCTTCCTGATCGCCATTGCCGGGCCGACGATGAATATCCTTCTGGCCGTCGCCCTGGTGACGGGCGTATACATGGTGCACTATGCGCATCCCGCGTATTTCGATGAACCGGCGGTAGTGGGCTATGTAGTGCGCGATTCGGTGGCCGCCAAGGCCGGTATCCGCGAGGGCGACCGGATCGTTCGGATTGGCGAGCAACAAGATCCGACCTGGGAAGAGGTGGATCTCAAGATCCTCCTGAGTCCTAAACAACCGCTTAGTGTAGCCGTTCAGCGCGGCTCGGAGGTTCTGGACAAGACCCTGATTCCTTCCTCCGAGGGAACGGAGGGAGGGGGCGACGCCGGGCTGGTGGCTAACCGCCCGATCCAGGTAGGACAAGTGGAAGCGACCATGCCGGCGGCGAAGGCGGGCATGCACCCTGGCGACGTGGTAGTCGCCATCAATGGCCAGCCGCTGAATTCCATCGAGTCCCTGCTGGGCTATCTGGAACAGAACAAGGACAAACCGGCGGTGGTCACGGTGGCCCGCGACGGAGAGCAGATTCCCCTGGCCATCACGCCGGTCAAGACTTCCGTCGAGGGCCAAACCCGCTATCGCCTGGGGTTTACTTCCACCGCCCCCGTTCGTGTTTCCCGCCTGCCCTTTCCCAAAGCCTTGGCCCGTTCCTACGAAACCAACAAGTTATTCTCCAAGGCTATATTCGAACTGGTCGAGAAATTGGTGCAGGGCAAAGGGTCGATGAAGCAGATTAGCGGGCCGATTGGCATTGGCGTGGCTGCCGGCCAGGCGGCGCGCCAGGGCTTGCTGTCACTGCTGCAGTTGACCGCCCTCATCAGCTTGAACCTGGGCATATTCAATCTGCTGCCCATTCCCATTCTGGACGGCGGGCTTATCCTGCTGCTTTTTGTGGAAGGCTTGATGCGGCGCGACATCAGCCTGGTGGTAAAGGAACGCATTTACCAGGCTGCCTTCGTATTTCTGCTGCTTCTCGGAGTGGTTGTCATCTACAACGATCTGGTTCGCGCCCTGCCGGGACTAGCGGGCAAGATGCCGTAAAGCAGCACTCAGGGGATTTGGTAATTTGGTAAGCTGGTAATTTGGTAATTGAAAAACCAGGCACTCAGCATCAGCAAGATTTTTCAATTACCAAATTACGAAATTACCCAATTACCAAATCTCTTTTTGGCGTTGTTATGGCCGAAATCAAGCGCAAGAAGACGGTTAGCGCCGCTATTGGCGGCGTGCGGGTGGGCGGCGATTCGCCGGTCGTGGTTCAGTCTATGACCAACACCGATACCGCGGATGTAGCGGCGACGGTCCGGCAGATCAGCGAACTGGCGCGTGCCGGCTCGGAGCTGGTGCGGGTTACGGTCAACAATGACGCCGCTGCGGAGGCGGTACCCCAGATTGTGGGAAGGTTGCAAGCCGCGGGCGTGGCGGTGCCCGTAATCGGCGATTTCCACTACAACGGCCATCTTCTGCTGAAAAAATTCCCGGCATGTGCCCGGGCATTGGCCAAGTACCGCATCAATCCGGGCAACGTCAGCATCGGACGCAAAGACGACGACAACTTCCGCACCATGATCGAGATTGCGGTGGAAAATCAGAAGCCGGTGCGCATCGGTGTCAACTGGGGTTCGCTGGATCAGCAACTGCTGACCCGCCTGATGGATCAGAACTCACGGCAGGCGACACCGCAACCGGCCCGCGAGGTGCTGATGGAAGCCCTGGTGGTGAGCGCGCTCGATTCCGCGCAGACGGCGGAAAAATACGGTTTGCGGCGCGACCAGATCGTGCTCAGCGCAAAGGTTAGCGGAGTGCAGGATCTGATCGATGTCTATCGCTCCCTGGCTGCCCGCTGCGACTATCCTCTGCACCTTGGATTGACCGAGGCCGGCATGGGGGTGAAAGGCATTGTGGCTTCCACCGCCGGGCTGGCGGTGCTGCTCCAGGAAGGGATCGGAGACACGATTCGCGTATCGCTTACGCCGGCGCCCAACGGCGAGCGCACGGAGGAGGTGGTGGTCGCGCAGCAGATTCTGCAATCGATGGGCATACGCAGCTTCACTCCCCAGGTGACCGCCTGCCCGGGTTGCGGCCGCACCACCAGCACTTTCTTCCAGCAGATGGCGGAGGAAATACAAGCGTACATACGCCGCCAGATGCCGGAGTGGAAGAAGCGGTTGGCGGGGGTCGAAGAGATGAAAGTGGCTGTTATGGGCTGTATCGTGAACGGCCCGGGTGAATCCAAGCACTCCAATATCGGCATTTCTCTTCCCGGCACGTTCGAGGAACCCAAAGCCCCGGTGTTCGTCGACGGACGGCTGATGACCACTTTGCGCGGCGACGCCATCGTGCAGGAATTCATTGCCATCCTGGACCAGTACGTGGAAAGCCACTACGGCGCCGGCAAAGCCGAGTCGCTGGTAGACGCGGACTAGGAGAAGGAGCCCGCCGGCGGGGACGCCCAATGTCACTTACTTTGCTCCGGACAGGGGTTGAGGGTGGGGACCCAGCGCACCTGTAATCTCCTCGTCACTCACAAAGGACAATGGCAGATAGGGCCGAAATACATGGATCCTGAGCCACGCGCCCAGACGGAGTGGCAACTGTCCGAATCAAGTGGGGCGCGCATCTCAGGATGACAGGCCTTGAGGGTGGCGATTTGTGGCTTTTGGTTATTGCAAAGCCGTCAGGAAAATCCCCACCCTAACCGCACAAAAACAGGGCGCTGAGGGTGAGGCGCCGAATACCTGACAAAGTAAGTGACATTGGGCGAGGCCGCCGGCGCTACATTTTGAGCGCTTCGATCTTTCCGTCTGCCAGCCGCCAGACCACGTCCTGGGGAACCGTCAACGCCAGGATCTGCTCGCGCGGCAACCCCAGATACAAGCCGCGTATCAAGCGTCCGGCCACCCCATGGGAAACCGCAACTACTGGTCCCGCCAGTTCCCGCATCCATGCATCTATGCGTTGTTTGCATTCTGCGTAGGACTCGGCGCCGGGCGCGCGGAAATACCACGTAGGGTTGCCATAGCCATCCGCCACTCCCGGCCAGCCGGCATCGACCTCCGCCCGGGTCAAACCTTCCCAGGCTCCCAAGGACATCTCCTGGATCCTTGGCTCGTAGATCAGGTGGGAGCCCTCCGCATATTGTTGGACAATTGCCGGCGTTTCGCGAGTGCGTCCCAAAGGGCTTACATACATGGGGAGCTGATGATGGGCGCCGAGCCGTTTCGCCAGGATTCTTCCCAGCAGTTGCGCCTGTTCGCGCCCCCGGGGCGTTAAGGGAGAATCGTGCTGGCCTTGCAGCCGCCGTTCCGTATTCCACCTGGTTTCGCCATGACGGAGTAGATAGATTTCGACCTGCATTGCCGATCCAAATCAAAATTCAAAAATCAAAATTGTTACGACACCAGTCCGGGCGGGGCGGTTTCGGTAATAGGCTCCAGTTCGGCGGGATAGTGGCGCACCAGGATGCCGGGAGCTTTTACCGGATGGCCGGTGATCATATGCTTCAACTGGATGGCATTTACCGCGGCCTTGCCCTCAAAGTGGTTATTCGCGACTACGAACGTGACGGCCGCCTGGTTGGCCAGCTTGGCAATTTTGTCTTTCCATGGCCCCAGTTCGCTCGCCGTATAGAGATAGTTGTACCGGTCCTGAGCGCGGTCGGCCTCGAACCACTGGTCATAGTTGCGGCCGTGCAGGCGCACATAGGCCAGCGGCGCGGTCACATGCTCGGTACCGCTCAGCGACTTCCCCAGAAGGGGCTGGTCGATATTGACGAAAGAAACGGCCTTCTGGCCGAAGTAGCGCAGAATGCCCTCATTATTCCAACTCGTGTGGCGTACCTCTACCGCCAGCGGATACTCCTTGAAGCGTAACAGGAGCGCTTCCAGGTAGTCGCGATTGGCGTTGGTGTTCTTGAACGAAAAGGGAAATTGCAGGAGCAGTGCGCCCAGCCGGCCCTCCGCCGCCATCGAATCCAGGCCCTCTTTCGCCAGTTTCTCGTCCTCCGAATTCGGCTTTATGGTTGCCGCCGACGTGGACTCTACCACCGCTGCGGGAGAATGGGTAAAAGCCCGGTTGAGCTTGGCGGTAAACAGGAATCCGGGATTGACCGCCGCCGCCTTGCGGCACCATAGCTTTCCGATTTCCGGCTTGATGTGGCCGTAAAAGGAGGTGTTAATCTCGACCAGATCGAAATACTGAGCCAGGTATTCCACCGGATGCTGGGTACGCTTCAACTGTTCCGGATAAACTATCCCTTCCCAGTCCTGGTACGACCAGCCGGCAGTGCCGAAATAGATTTTTCCCACCGATCCGGCGGAACTGGAAACCGCATTCATTTGCATCAGCTTAGCAAAAATTACCTGGCATAAAGAACCAGCAGGACCCAGTAGACCCCGCTGGGATAACTGGAGCTTTGCCGGAAACAAACCCCCACGCCATACCGTTGGGCATTTCGCTGAACCGCGGCCTGCACGGCCGTTTCCGGAAGTTCGCCTGGCTTGCTGGTGGTAAAGGCCGTTGCCATCATGGCGGTAGTCGATTTCAATGCCTTGTCGGTGTCGACATGGTCGTGATGTCCCATGTCACAGGCCAGCGCCGCCAGATGCCGGTCGCCGATGCGCTGCAAGTTGGGCAGGCCGGCCTGGGCGCGGGTGCGTGCAAAAGCCGCCGCCACCATGTCTTCCGCGGCCTCATCCGACAGCGATTCGATCCGCCGGGCAAAATCCTGGGTTACCCACACCTGATTGCCTTTCCAGATAATGCCGATCCCCACCGCATTAAATTCCCGGCTCAGAATATTGGCGCGATGCGGAGGAGAATGCATCAGGCCGGTGTTGGCGTCGGGGATGGTGGCGTCGATCGCCACATTCTCGCCGGAAAGATCCAGGGGTACGGCGGCCACCCGCTGCCGCAGCGGTGGCTCGCCGGCAAACTGGTGGGTCAACTGGTGCCGCTTGGCCATCAACTGCGTATGTTTCAGGGCGGCGGAGGCCAAATCAACATCCCAGGCCAGCGGCGGCAGACCAGCTTGCGCGCGGTCGCGGTTGAGAAGCTGGAACAACTGCCGGGCCGCGGCCGGATCTGCTCGCTCCCCGGCGGGGTCATCAACTGTGTCAACCCCGGCTTGAACGGCTGGCCGCGCCGCCAGAGCGGTACTCGGCATCGCTAAGAGCAGGAACCCATGGAAGCCCACCACCAGTCCGAAAGTAATCCACAGGATGGGCGACTTTCCCCTAACCGTAATCTCAGGCAAAACGCTTCTTTTGTTCGCCACGCTTCCCTTCTAGAATGCTGCTACTCCTCGGGAGAAGAGCCAAATGGAAATTGTAATCGCGCTGGTCGGCGCCGTCATCGGTGCTGTTTTGGGAGGTTTATTCCTGCATTTGCGTTCGGCCGCCATGGCCGCGCGGCTTACCCGCGCGGAAGGGGATCTGGCCGTCACCCAAGACGCGCTCAAGACGGAGCGGGAAACGAATCTGGCGCTGCGTCTGGAACAGGTTGGACTGCAGAAGTCGCTCGAATTGGAGCAAAAGAGCGCGGCCGAGAAGCTGGCGCTTCTTCAGCAGGCCGAAGCAAAGTTGCGGGAAGCATTTAGCGCTCTTTCGGCCGAGGCCCTCAGCCAGAACAACCAGTCATTTCTCGAATTGGCCCGCCTCACGCTGGAAAAGTATCAGAGCGAAGCGCGCCATGATCTCGAGCAACGCAAACAGGCGGTTGAGGGATTGGTGGCGCCCATCCGCCAATCGCTGGAAAGCGTGAATCAGCAGATCCGGGCCATCGAAAAAGAACGCGGCGAGGCCTACGGTAGCCTCACCGCGCAAGTCGGCTCCCTGATTGCCACGCAAGAGAAACTACAGAGCGAGACCGGCAAATTAGTGAAGGCCTTGCGGGCGCCCCAGGTACGGGGAAGGTGGGGGGAAATCCAGCTGCGCCGGGTGGTCGAAATAGCGGGGATGCTGCCCTACTGTGATTTCACCGAGCAGGCCTCGATTATCACGGAAGATGGCCGGCTGCGCCCGGATCTTGTCATCCACCTGCCCGGGGGGAAAACCGTGGTGGTGGATGCCAAAGCGCCACTGCAAGCCTATCTGGATGCCCTCGAGACCGGTGACGAAGATGCCCGCCGGGCGTTGCTGGGCGATCACGCGCGCCAGATCCGTACCCACATGATCCAGCTCGGTTCGAAGGCCTACTGGGACCAGCTGCCGTCCACCCCCGACTTTGTGGTGATGTTCCTGCCCGGCGAAACCTTCTTTAGCGCGGCTCTGGAGCAGGATCCCGAGCTGATTGAATATGGCGTAAGCCAGAAAGTCATTCCCGCTTCCCCCACCACTCTGATTGCCTTGTTGCAGGCGGTCGCGTACGGATGGCGGCAGGAGAAGATCGCTGAAAGCGCGCAGGAGATCAGTGACCGGGGCAGGGAGCTGTACGATCGCCTCTGCACCCTGGCCGGCTATGTGCGCGATCTGGGCAGCAATCTGGGACGCGCGGTGGAGCAGTACAACAAGGCCATTGGCGCCCTGGAGGGCCGAGTGCTCGTCACCGCCCGAAAATTCCCGGAACTCGGAGTCACGGCCAAGGAAGAAATCCCGGAGCTGGCGCCGGTAGAGAAAAGCGTACGCGAGCTCCAGGCGCCCGAGCTGGCGCAATGCGCCGCGGCAGCAGGGGAGAGCACCAAGTAAATCCGTTACCCGTTGCCCGTTACCCGTTTCCCGTGGCCGATGCCCACAACAGCGTCACGCGCCACTCGGCTACTGGGAACCGGAAACGGGGAACGGGCAACGGGTAACGGCTTCTAGATTCCTGCTTCCATGCGTGAACGCGGATCGAGGCAGTCGCGCAGAGTGTCCCCTACAAAATTGAAGGCCAGAACCGCCAGCATTACCACAAAAGCTGGAAACAGCACCAGATGCGGCGCGTCGAACAGGTGCACCCGGCCGCTGTTCAGCATCGAACCCCAGCTCGCGGCGGGGGGTGGGACTCCCAGGCCAAGAAAACTCAGGGTAGCTTCGGCGAGCACGGCGCCGGCCATGCCAATTGCGGCCTGCACGATCACGGGTTGAACGATATTCGGCAGGATGTGGCGAATCACAATGTACCAGCCGCCGGCGCCCAGCGCCCGCGCGGCTTCGACAAACTCCCGCTCGCGTACCGCCAGCACCTGCCCCCTTACCAGGCGCGCATAGCCGACCCAACCACCGATCACCAGCGCCAGAATCAGGTTGAACATTCCCGGTCCCAGAAAGGCCACAAAGGCAATCGCCAACAGAATGCCGGGGAACGAGAGGAAGGCATTCATCAGCACCACGCTGACCAGGCGGTCCACGCGGCCGCCACAGTAACCGGCAATAGCGCCCACCGCTAGGCCTAACAGCAGCGACAACGACACCACGCTGGCGCCGACCAACATCGAGATCCGCGCCCCGTAAACGATCCGCGAGAAAATATCGCGCCCCAGCTCATCGGTTCCGAACCAATGCGCGGCCGAAGGCGGGGCAAGCCGGGCGGCCAGATCGATTTGCGTGGGATCCTGCCGGGCAATCCAGGGAGCGAAGAACGCAAAGGCTACGAAGACAGTGATCAGCACGATACCCGCCGCGGCCAGCGGATTCTCGCGGGCCACACGTCGCAGACGCTTTCCGAAGCGGCGCGGCTCCGGAGACGGCGCTGTGTCGGGCGGGCTAATGGCGGCTGTCATGTTTCACCTGTTACTGCCGGATCCTCGGGTTGACGGCCGAATACAACAGATCGGTAATAAGGTTTACCGCAACGTATGTCAGGCCGATCACCAGGATGCATCCCTGCACCAGGTAGTAATCGCGGTTGGAAATCGCCTGAATCGTGAGCCGGCCGATTCCCGGCCACGAAAAAATGGTCTCGGTCACAATGGCGCCTGCCAACAGCGCGCCGAATTGCAGGCCGAGCACCGTCAACACCGGCACAAAGGCGTTGCGTAAGGCGTGCTTATACACCACTGTCCACTCGCTCAGCCCTTTGGCACGGGCGGTGCGTACATAGTCCTGGCTGAGTTCCTCCAGCATGGAAGTACGAACCATGCGGGTCAGGATGGCAGCCAAGGAGCCGCCCAGGGTGATTGCCGGCAGCACCAGGTGGGCCCAACTGCCTGAACCGGATACCGGCAGGAGCCCCAGCCGGATAGAAAAAAACAGGATCAACACCGGCCCCAAAGCGAAATTCGGAAACGACAAGCCGAGCAACGAAACAAAGCTGAGTAGGCGATCACTCCAGCCGTTGCGGTGCGTAGCCGAATGCACTCCGGCGGGAATGGCCAACAGAATGGCCACGAGCAGTGCCGCACAGGTCAGGCGCAGGGTGTAAGGATAACGTGCTGCAATCAGGCGGCCGACGTCTTGTTGGAAGCGGAGGGACTGGCCCAATCGGCCGTGCAGCACGCCGCGCCAATAATTGACGTACTGCTCGCCCAGCGGCACGTCCAACCCGTATTGGTGGCGTGTGGCAGCAATATCCACCCCCGCCGTCCCCTCACCAAGCATTTGCTGGATCGGGTCGCCCGGCACCAGGTGGATGAGCAAGAACACCGCCGACACCACCACCCAGATCACCGGCAAGGTATAGATCAAGCGGGTTGTGAGAAGGCGAAACATTTTAATTTTGAATTTTGAATTTTGATTGAAAATCAATCAGCAATTTTGGCTTGTGGCTTGTGGCTTGTTGCTCGTTAATCAAAATTCAAAAATCAAAAATTTCACTGGTTCTTTCCCGCCGGTTCTTCCGCCAGCTCGATTTTTACTTTGGCGATGCGGCGGCCTTCCATTTCCACCACGGTAAAGCGCCGCCCCTCGTATGCGAAAGTTTCGCCACCCTGCGGAACCCGCTGCAAGCGGGAGAGGAGAAATCCCGCCAGCGTCTCATAGCCTTCTTCCCGCGGGAGGGCCAGTTGATATTGGGTTTCCAAGTCGCGCAGAGGCACCGAACCGTCGAGGATCATGGTAGTGGCCCCCGCAGGCAGCGGCTGGGGGGTAACGTCGAATTCATCCTCAATCTCGCCCACCAGTTGCTCCAGCACATCCTCGACGGTCACCAGGCCGACAATCGAGCCGAACTCGTCCACCACCGCCGCTAAATGACGCTTGCGGCGTTTGAATTCCACCAGCAGATCGGGCAGCGGCTTGGTCTCGGGCACCACCAGGATTTCGCGCATAATCTGGCGCACCTGCATCTGCGACAGGCGGTCGGCGGGGATGGCGGGCGGGAGCATCAGGCGCAGGCGCATCCAGCGGGTCAGGTCCTTGGAATAGAGCAATCCGATGATGTGCTCCGGCCCGCGTTGCGGATCGTACACGGGAACCCGCGAGTGCTGCTCCTCCACCACCCGCGCCAGCGCCTCATCCAGATGCATATCCGCAGGCAGCGAGAAAATATCCGGCCGGGGCACCATGATCTCGCGCACGGTGACATCGCCCATCTCCAGCGCGCGGTGGATCAGCTCTTCCTGGAAGAGCGGCACCAGCCCGAAGCGACGGCTGGCCGTAACGATCAGCTTCAGCTCTTCCGGCGAGTGCACCCCGCCTTGCCGGATCTGCGGCACGCCAAAGACACGCAGCACCAGGCGCGCCGTGTGCGTCATGACGTACAGAAAGGGCCGCACCATGGCGATGAAGAAGTCCAGGGGACCGGCCACGGCCAACGCCACTCTTTCCGCCCGGTGCAGCGCCACCGACTTCGGTACCAGCTCGCCTAACGTCGTGTGCAGGTAGGTAATGAGGGCGAACGCCGCTACGATGGCGATCAGGTGAGCGTACACGGCCGGATGCTCGACATCGCGGACCAATTGCTCCAGCAAATAGGCCAGAGTGGATTCTCCCACCCAGCCCAAGCCCAGGCTGGCCAGAGTCACTCCCAACTGAACCGCAGCCAGTACCTCGTCCAGGCGGGCATGCAGCCTCTGGATGGTGCGCGCGCCGGTTTGCCCCGCCTCGATCAGTTGCTGGATGCGGGTATCGCGCACGCTGACCAGGGCGAATTCCGCCGCCACAAAAAAGGCGTTCGCCGCTACCAGCAGCCCTACCGCCAGCACCCGCAGCAGAATGTAGGTCGCCATCTAGAGGAAAATTCTAGCTGAATCGGAAGGGAGGAAAAATTTTGATTTGCGAATTTTGAATTTTGATTTCTTATTACGGCAATCCAATGGCCTGTCCCTCACAGGGTTTTAGTCAAAATTCAAAATTCGCAATCCATCGGGCTTATTCAGATGGTAGAAGGCAAGTCCGTACTTTGCACATAAAGCGGGCATTGACGGCCACTTTGGACGGAGCGTACTCTGGTTTTGCCACCTCATAAGAGTATTCGATCCTCAAATTTCACCGTACTGTGGCCCATAACCTATCGTGAGCTGAAAGTGGGAGTGTGGGTATGGTGACGAAATGCGCAAATCCCGATTGTTCGACCGAGTTCCGCTATCTTCGGCATGGCAAAGTATTCATGATCGAAAGCAGCGGCTGCGAGAAGCGCAGATTGGATTACTACTGGCTATGCGCGAACTGCTGTCAGACGATGTTCGTTGAGTACGAGCCGGGAAAAGGGGCTATAGTTAAGGACTTATCGGCAAAGCAGCAATGTTCGGCATAGCGTGGTAGTTGAGACCGTTATCCCCTAGACCTTGCGCTTCTCCGTGGGACCAGGGGATTTTTGTTATTCACCGTAATAGTTGCTCCGGGTAAACCCGTCGGTACGCGGAAACTCGGCATGCTTAAAGCAGTTGTTACCCGCCACAATCCGCCGGTACTTGGTACCGCTGGGGGCAACTCCGTCTCTCCCGGCACCAGCTTAGTCAAAATTCATCCGTGAATCTCTTTGGCCATTCCCGTCGCGTCCGATAACGCGCATACTGGTGCGGTGGCCCTGTCCAATGAGAGCGTTTTGGCCGGGTTTTTGGATTACCTGCGAATTGAAAAGGGACTGGCCCGGCTCAGCGTGGCCGCGTACACGCGCGACGTCGGCCAATTTGCCGCGTTCCTGGAGGAGCGGGGTCGTCTGCTGATCACCGCGCGCCGCCTGGATGTGAGCGACTACCTCGATCATGCCTTGCACCGCCTGGAGGGCCGTTCGGTCGCGCGCCAGCTTTCCACTTTGCGCCAGCTGTACAAGTACTTGCTGTGCGACCGCCATATCGAACACGATCCGACCCTCAATCTCGCCTCCCCGCGGCAATGGCGGGTATTGCCTAAGTCGCTGGCGAAAAATGAAGTTCAAAGCCTGGTCACCGCGACCAGCCTGCACTCGGAAGGCGCTTTAGCCGAAGCGCTTACTACCCGCGATCATGCCCTGCTGGAAACTCTGTATGCCGGCGGCTTGCGCGTCTCCGAGGCGGTGAACGCCAAGGTGGAAGACCTCAAGCTCGACTTGGGCTATATCCTGGTGCGTGGCAAAGGCGATAAAGAGCGTATTGTTCCCTTGGGACGCGCCGCGCTGGAAGCGTTGCGCGCTTATCTTGGGGAAGCGCGCGGCAAGCTGTGCCAGGGCCGGGCTTCGCCGTACCTGTTTGTGGGACGGGGCGCCCGGCGCTTGAGCCGGCAACGGATATGGCAGCTCGTTCGCGCGGCGGCCCAGTCTACAGGCCCGCATGCCAGCCCGCACATGTTGCGCCATAGCTGCGCTACCCATATGGTGGAGAACGGAGCCGACCTGCGCACCGTGCAAACTTTGTTGGGGCACGCCGACATTGCCACCACCCAGGTTTACACCCACGTGGCCCTGGAGCACCTGAAAAATGTTTACCGGTCCCATCATCCGCGGGCCAAGGCGCGCGGACCGTTACCCGTTACCCGTTACCCGTTACCCGTTGAAAAAGCGAATGGAGAGCGAAGCAAACGGGGGACGAAGCCAAACGAGGAACGGGAAACGGGAAACGGGTAACGGGAATTTATGCAAGACCCAAAATCTACGCACACCGCTGTCGCTCACGCTGTGGACGGCTTCTTGCGGTCTCTGGGTAATGCCTCGCCGCATACGCTGAAAGCTTACAAGGGCGACCTGGAGCGGTTTGCCGGGTTTGTCGGCGCCGCCGGTTGGGATGAGATCGACCACGTGCGGATTCGCGGATTCCTGTCGCACCTGTACGAACAGGGGTTGACCAAGACTTCCGTGGCCCGCAGCCTGGCCGCGGTGCGTTCGTTTTATCGCTGGCTGGCGCGAGAGGGATTGGTGGAACAAAATCCCGCCGCCCTGGTGACCACGCCCCGCCTGCCCAAAAAGCTGCCCCGGGTACCTACGGTGGAGGAGATGAACTCCGTTCTCGACGGCCAGATGCCCGATTGCGCCGCCTTCCCGGAGCGCGACCGCGCGATCTTCGAGTTGTTATACGGCTGTGGGCTGCGTAATTCCGAACTGACCGGCATCAACCTGGAAGACATTGGCTGGTCCAACGAAGCCATCCTGGTGCGCGGCAAAGGACGCAAGGAGCGTTATGTGCCGTTTGGCGATTCGGTTCGCCTGGCGCTGCGCGAGTACCTGCCCGTACGCCAGCGGCTTCTGGCCGAAAAGAAGAGAAGCACTCCTGCGCTTCTGCTCAATGGCCGGGCCGGGCGTCTGACCACGCGTAGCGTTGGCCGTATTGTCAAGCGGATTGCCATCGCGAAAGGACTGCCCTCCGACGTCCACCCGCATACTTTGCGGCACGCCTTCGGCACCCACCTGCTGGAGGAAGGCGCCGACCTGCGCGCCATCCAGGAGATGCTTGGCCATGAACGCCTTTCCACCACGCAGCGCTATACCCAGCTTTCCGTCAAGCACATGCTCGAGGTCTACGATGGCACGCACCCGCGAGCTAAGTAGCCGTGATCAGTGGTCAGTGGCCAGTGGCCAGAATCTGGGAGTCCAGAGCTATCAATTACCCGCAGATACCGGCCGGTGCGCGCAGGACAAAATTTGGGGTTCGCAGTTATGGCTGAGCGGCGACAATCCTTCGGTCCTTGGCTGCGTCTAACCCCGAGTACCCTCATCTAATATGTTAGGCTGGATGCGTTTGGCCGCGAATTGCGGTGCGCGCACAGACGGAGAGGAAAGAAAAGACTTTGGGCGTTCTGGATAAGATTTTCGGCACGAAAAACGAGCGCGACGTCAAGCGGATGTCCCCGATGGTGGATGTGATCGGGGAGTTGGAGCCGCAGATGCAGGCGCTTAGCGACGAGCAGCTGCGTGCCAAGACGGAGGAGTTCCGGGTTCGCCTGAGCGAACGTTTGGCGAGCCTGCCCGACGAGCCCGATGCCGTCCCCGACCGCCTCCGGGAGCTCGACGACGAGCGCCGGCGCGTGGAAAAAGAGTTTTTGGACGGGCTGCTCCCCGAAGCCTTTGCCGTCGTGCGGGAGGCTGGCCGCCGCGTGCTCGACATGCGCCACTTCGACGTGCAACTGATCGGAGGCATGGTCCTGCATGAGGGCAAGATCGCGGAAATGAAGACCGGCGAAGGCAAGACGCTGGTCGCCACTCTGCCGGTTTACCTGAATGCGTTGCCGGGCCGCGGGGTCCACGTGGTGACGGTGAACGATTATCTGGCCAAGCGCGACGCCGAATGGATGGGCAAGTTATACCGCTTCCTGGGGCTCACGGTTGGGGTGATCGTGCACGACCTCGACGATACCGAACGCCGGGAAGCCTACGCCGCTGACGTCACCTACGGCACCAATAACGAGTTCGGCTTTGACTACTTGCGCGACAACATGAAGTTCGACTTGCGCGAGTGCGTGCAGCGCGGGCACAACTATGCCATCGTCGACGAGGTCGACTCCATCCTGATTGACGAGGCGCGCACGCCGCTGATCATCAGCGGCGCCAGCGAGGAATCCACCGACAAGTACTTCAAAGTCAACCGCATCATCGGCCGTCTGGAGAAAGGCCAGGAGATCAAGACGCAGCCGGGCGAGCCGCCGGAACTCACCGGCGATTTCGTGGTCGATGAAAAGCACAAGACCATTACGGTCACCGACGCCGGCTGGGAAAAGGTCGAGGGCCTGCTGGGCATCGGCAACATCGCCGACCCCGAAAACTGGGACCTGAAACACCATGTGGAGACCGGCATCAAGGCGCACGAACTCTATCGCCGCGACCGCGATTACATCGTCAAGGCGAAGGCCGACAACCCGCGCGAGCAGGAGGTGATTATCGTCGACGAGTTCACCGGCCGGCAGATGCCGGGCCGCCGCTGGTCCGACGGCCTGCATCAGGCGGTGGAAGCCAAGGAAGGCGTCAAAATCGAGCGCGAGAACCAGACCCTGGCGACGATTACCTTCCAGAACTACTTCCGCATGTACAAGAAGCTGGCGGGGATGACCGGCACCGCGGAAACGGAAGCGCCGGAATTTGAAAAGATCTACAAGCTCGAAGTCACGGTGATTCCTACCAACAAGCCGCTGCTGCGAGTGGAGAACGCGGACATGGTCTATCGCACCGAGCGTGAGAAATACACCGCGGCAGCCGAGGAAATTGCCGAGTTGGCCAAGCAGGGCCAGCCGGTACTGGTGGGTACGACTTCGATTGAGAAATCCGAGCATCTGTCGGCCCTGCTGAAGAAGAAAGGCGTTAAGCAGCACGAAGTCCTCAACGCCAAGCAGCATGAGCGCGAAGCCGAAATCGTGGCCCAGGCCGGGCGCAAGGGCGCGATCACCATTGCTACCAACATGGCGGGACGCGGCACCGATATCCTGCTGGGCGGGAATCCGGAGTTCATCAGCAAGCAGGAATGCGTTAAGAAAGGCCTGGCCCAAAAGGTACGGGAGGCCGGTGGCGAAGTGGAAGCCCGTCGCGACGACGAGTCCCTGACTTATTTCTACTACGGCGGCTCCGAATTCCAGGTTTCCACGGCGCAATGGAACGAGATTTACCGGCGCCATAAGGCGACGACGGATGCAGAACACCAGGAGGTGGTCGCCGCCGGCGGCCTGTTCATTCTCGGTACCGAGCGTCACGAAGCCCGCCGCATCGACAATCAGTTGCGGGGCCGCGCCGGCCGCCAGGGCGATCCCGGCGCTTCGCGCTTCTACCTGTCTCTGGAAGACGACCTCATGCGCATCTTCGCCAAGGAGTGGGTTTCGACTCTGCTGCAGAAGCTGGGCATGGAGGAGGGAGTGCCGATCGAGTCGCGCCTGATTACCCGCCGCATTGAGGCGGCGCAGAAGGCGGTCGAGGCGCAGAACTTCGAGGCCCGCAAGCACCTGTTGGAATACGACGACGTCATGAACAAGCAGCGGGAGGCGGTCTACAGCCTGCGCCGCCAGTTGCTCGAGGGCCTCGATCAGAAGGAATTGATCCTGGAAGATTATGTTGCCGGGATTCTCGGCGAGTTGATGGACCAGCATTGCGCCAAAGATGTCCACCCGGAGGACTGGGATATCAAGGGTCTGCGCAATGCCCTGTTTACGCGTTTTGGGGTTGACATTACCCGCGAAGGGATCAAAGCGGAGACCTTGAATCGCCTGGAATTAGGCGACGCTATCTTCGCAAGGCTCAAGCAGCGTTACGACGCCAAGGAGCAGTTGATTGGCACCGAACAGATGCGCTACCACGAGCGCCTGATCATGTTGAGCGTGCTGGACGCGCAATGGAAAGACCACCTGCTCAACATGGATCACCTCAAGGAAGGCATCGGCTTGCGGGGATATGGACAGCACGACCCCCTGGTCGAATACAAGCGCGAATCGTTCGACATGTTCGAGGCCATGATGCTGCGCTTCCAGGAAGAGACCGCGCGCTATCTCTATCTGATGCAGGTGATTGAAAGCGAGGCACAAGCGGGCGGCCGGGTTCCGGTGGGCAACGACGGCCAGGAAGGTGGTCCGATTGTCTTCGCCGGTTCTCCGGTGTCAGACCTAGACGCGGGCGACGGCGCGGGTGTCGGGATGCCGCGGACGGGTGGTAGCCCTCCTCGCAAGCGGGCGAGTACTTCGGTTGACGAAATGGAAGAGGCCTTCGTGCGCCGCAAGCAGCGCGAACTGCAGCAGGCGCGCATGGCGGGCTCGGGCGATCTCCAGCCCGTCCAGCAGGTAGTCCGTTCCGGACAAAAAGTGGGCCGCAACGATCCCTGCCCCTGCGGCTCGGGGAAGAAATACAAGAAGTGCTGCGGCGCGAATAGCTAGATTCAGCAACAAGCGACAAGCCGCAAGCAACAAGCTTGGGCGCCGGGTGCGGCGCCCTAATCGCGCCCGTTTTTGGCGCCATTAGGGCGGGAAACGCATCCAGGGTTGATGCTGGGCCAATTCGCGGCGCATCTAAAGCAGTATGCTTTCCTTACGATTGGTTCGGCTAATTGAGGATCATTCTGCGGAGTTGGGCGCCAGCTTGATCGACCGGCTGCGCCACTCGTCGCGGACGGTGGACTATTTCAAGCTGCCTGACGATGAATTGCGCCACGGCGCCGCCCGCATCTATCGTGAACTTGGTGATTGGCTGCTGAATAAGACCGAGACCGACATCGAGTACCACTACACGCAAATTGGCGCCAAGCGCGCCGAAGAGGGCATTGCGATCAGTGATTTCGTCTGGGCGCTCATTATTTCCAAAGAAAACCTCTGGCATTTTCTCCAGACCCATGCGCCCATCGATCACATGCTGGAGCTGTACGGAGAAATCGAGTTGCTGCAGCTGATCGATCAGTTCTTCGACCGCGCCCTGTATTACGCGACCCTCGGCTATCAGCGCTTTGAGCGCAGTGTAGGAAGAGCGGCGTGAGAGCAGTGGCCAGTGGTCAGTGGCCAGCAGCAGGGGCGAAGAGGCCTAGTCAGCGCGAAGGCCGGTTCGGCTGGCGCAGACAAACCAAACATATCCGGGGCAAACGCACAAATTTGGTCGCCACCTACTGACCACCGACCACTGACCACTGGCCACTGGTCCTTCGCACCGCCCGGAATGTCATCTCCTGCGCCTGGCTGCGGGTCTTCTTTTTCCAGTCGAGGAACATCTGCACGTAGTTCAGCGTGAGGTACTGCTGGCGGGTAACCCCTAACCGTCTTGCGGTCGCATCGATCCAGCGCGGCGGGCCTTCGATCTCGGAGACATTGCCGATGGGCGTCTCGTCCACCACGACATGTCCGTTGCCGTCAGTCCACTCGCTGCGGAATTTTTCGTAGCAGAACCAGGGCCGGAATCCCAGGGCCTGCACGATTCCCGCCAGTTTTTCGCCATCCGCCACCTCAGTCTCAGTTTCGGCCCGCGATTTGTGGCGCACACTGGTCCCTTTGCTCTTATGAGTGAAGATCCAGCGCTTTCCATATTTGCGAATGCGCAGCAATTCATCGCGTTTGCGCAAATCGCCTTTGGCGGTGTCATACAGCGTGTTGATCTCATGAGTGCGCGGGGTGACTTCGCGAAAGCCGGTTTGACGAAGTTTGCGCCGCAACGCCCGGAGATCTTCGACCAGGAACTTGATTTCGACTTCTTTCTTGGTTGCCGGCATAAGATTCTGGCGCCCCTACGCGGCTTGTCCTCTGTGGGCGGTCTTACCCCGGATTCCGGCCGCCCAGACCAGCGGCCTCCATCCGGGGCTAACTTCTTGTCGCGCCTACGGCGCTTTGTCTTTCTCTGTGCCGGGCGCTTCCACGTCTGGAAACTGGAAAGCGGAAACTGGAAACTGGAAACCAGAAACCAGGTCAGGAGTTTCTCGCCACCACAAATTCCGGCACCCAGAGCAGCGCCCGCTTGGCGTCCGATTCGGGGAGAGTGCAGATGGATTTGGCGGCCTCGGCGGCGTACTGCCGGGCGCGCGTCATGGCAATTTCCACTGCGTCGTAGCGGTTCAAGAGCGTAAGAATCTGCTCATGAGAAACCGTGCGAAAAGCGCCCTCGCGCAACACGGTTTCGATCATGCCGCGTTCTTCTGGGGTGCATCGATCCAGCACCGCGATCACCGCCATGGTGGTCTTGCCTTCGCGCAAGTCGCTGGCCACCGGTTTTCCCAGGATGTCCTCGGAGGCGGTCAGGTCGAGTACGTCGTCGACGATCTGAA
>Ga0326727_10004221_pt1 | contig 43794 bp, 33 predicted proteins | sample MB2enrmetagenome_FD_207643 | JGI IMG/M metagenome (GOLD analysis project Ga0326727, IMG submission 207643) | Lab enriched peat soil microbial communities from McLean, Ithaca, NY, United States - MB29MY | ecosystem: Environmental > Terrestrial > Soil > Wetlands > Peat | place: USA: New York... | reverse complement strand
GTCATGTCCCCGCTGATTCCACTAAAACAGTCAAAATAGGCGAGCTTCATTGCGCGTCTGGTTTCCCGATTGATGATACTAGCTGTTGCGGTTCGTCAGCGTCAAACGCGGGCGGCTGGGTGCACGCTTGGGGGTGAATGAGGCGGGTTACACGGAGCGGCTGGCGGCCGTGCTGGCCCGCTTCGATGGCACACAGCAGGCCGGCAGCGCCACCACCGATAACCAACACGTCGAATTTTTGCGGCAAGTCGGTCCCCAAGCGGTCCCTGAGTCATGCTGGGGGAGAGTTTACCTTAGGCGGATGCGCAGTTCGACGCCAACCGAGTAGCCATTTACTTGGAAAGAAATAGACCAGCATGGGCAATTCCAGATTAGAATCTCTCCTGAGGGACTCTTGGATGGCCGTTCAAGAGAGATTCGTGTTAGCCCGGAGTTGTGCCCTCGCCGGTAAATCTTGATGCAAGTTGTTTCCGACGCCCCTGCGTTTCTCTATGCTCAGGCTTGGGTTGGCCTGGGGGTCGTCCTTGCTTATTATGTCGTGTTGTCCGTCATTTTCAGGGCAGGGACGCGCCGCCCAATCGGGGTGACGCAGTATGACCCACCACGGGGAATCTCGCCCGCCGTGGCCGCCAATCTTACGGAAAACGGGTTTTACGAACGCGCCTTCGCTGCGGCCCTTGTCTCTCTTGCTTCCAAGGGTTTTCTTGAGATTGGGCAGGATGAGTACCGGTTCAGCTTGAAAAAACTACGAGAGCCGAGTGGCGCGCTTCCTCCAGAAGAATCCTTGATACTCGTATCGCTTTTTGCCGGCAGACCAGATACCTACGCTTTCGACTCCATCGAATATTCAAGGCTCTGTGAGACCTACATAGAGTTCAAAGATGTGCTCGAGGGTTGCGTTGAACCAGAACTGATCTCCGAACATTTGCCCTTTTGGTGGGTCGGCGTAGCTTGTTCCTTGATGGCGACTATCCCCGTGGCTGGCTCCGTGGCTGAGCTTGAGAATGGCGTGTCATGGGTATCGGTGGCTTATTTTGCCATTTGGATTCTTCTCGGCGGCTCCTGTCTGGTAGCGGCCCTGCGGGTTTGGCCAGTCACCATTCACAAGCTGACTTCGTATCTTCCATGGGATGGCAGGCCAACCCGCCCCTTGGACCTGAAGGATTTGATCCCTGTATTCTTGTCGGGTTCCGCGCTAGCGGGCTTCGTCTTTCTTGCGGTTCTGAGTTCGACACAGTTTGCATTATTGCTTACGGCTTTGGTTATTGTAAATGCGATCTCCCGGCACGCTCTGGAAGCGCCTACCCGCGCTGGCCGCAAGGTGCTCGCAGACCTGCGAAATTTTCGCGAATTCCTTTCGCGCACCGATTCCGACCGCTTGAATCGGGAGAATCGGCCCGGCCAGACTCCCGTGACCATTGAAAAATATAGCGCTTATGCGGTGGCTCTCGATGTGGAAGAAGCGTGGGGCGAAGAGTTTGTGGAGAATCTGGTGGAACTCCTCCAGTGGGACCAGGCATACAGCCGGCGCCAGAGCAAACTGGCAGTCGGCAACGACAGGATTGAATTAAAGATACGCCCTCGCAAATGAACCCTCAACGTCGCTGGCGGACGATTGCACTGGCCTGGACGGCTAGAAATTTGTATAATTTTGGGGAAGCTGGAGCGGTGTAAGTTCATTGAGAGGCGCTGACGAGGAGCGCCCGGGACGTGACGATGTATATGCCGAACCTCATTGTTGTTCTCTAAGCCGCGATTGTTGCGGACCTTCCTTTTCCTCGTTTCTTTCTATTAACGGCTGAGACCGGCGTACCCCTGATTTGCGGTGTGCGCCCGGAATGTGCAGGGTTTTATGTCTGTGCAGGAAATAGAATCCGGCGATGTGTTGGTGAATGCGTCGCCGCCTTCGCTGTGGAGTTCGGTACGCGAAGCGGTGCGCGGTTCGCATCAGGATTTCACGACGGGCAGCTTGAACCGCGCCATATTGCTGCTGGCCATTCCCATGGTGCTGGAGATGGTGCTGGAGTCGCTGTTCGCCGTGGTGGATGTGTTCTGGGTGAGCCGGCTGGGGGCGGACGCGGTAGCTACGGTGGGGCTGACGGAATCGCTGTTGACCCTGGTGGGCGCAGTGGGATTGGGACTGAGTCTTTCTACCACCGCGATGGTAGCGCGGCGCATTGGCGAAAAAGACCCGGCGGGAGCGGGAGTCGCGGGAGCGCAAGCCATTTTCATTGGATTTGGCGTTTCGTTTGCCGTGGGGATTCCGTGCTTCTTCTATGGACCGGATTTGCTGCGGTTGATGGGAGCATCGCCACAGGTGGTTGGCGCGGGGAGTGGCTATGCGCGCATCGCGTTGGGCGGGAGCGGGGCGCTGCTATTTCTGTTCCTGAACAATGCGATCTTTCGCGGCGCGGGTGATGCGGCAATCGCGATGCGGCTGTTGTGGGTGGCGAATATCATCAACCTGCTGCTTGATCCGTGCCTGATCTTTGGGCTGGGGCCGTTCCCGAAGCTGGGCGTGACGGGCGCGGCGCTAGCCACGTTCACGGGGCGCAGCATGGGAGTCCTCTACCAGTTCTACCGGCTGCTGCGCGGCACAGAGCGCATACGGATCTTGCGCTCGCAATTGCGGGCGAACTGGCACGTGTTGTGGCGATTGGTGCGCGTGTCGTTCACGGGCATCGTGCAATTCGCGATTGCGCAAACGAGCTGGATTGGGTTGGTGCGCATCATCAGCGTGTTTGGGTCGGATGCGCTGGCGGGCTACACCATCGCTATACGCATCCTGATTTTTGCGATGATGCCGTCGTGGGGACTGAGCAACGCCGCTGCGACGCTGGTGGGGCAAAACCTGGGGGCGCGCAAGCCGGAACGCGCGCAGATTTCCGTGTGGCGCACGGGCTTCTACAACATGGTGTTTCTGGGGTCGATCGGCGTGTTCTTTTTAATTTTTGCCATGCCGACGGTGCGCTTGTTCACGCACGATCCGGCGGTGGTACCGCTAGCTGCGGCAGCCTTACGCCTCCTCAACTACGGCAACATTGGCTACGCGTATGGGATGGTGATGATGCAGGCGTTCAATGGAGCGGGCGATACGGTGACACCAACCGTGGTGAATTTCCTCGGGTACTGGCTGCTAGAGATACCGCTGGCGTATTTCCTGGCGATCCGCGCGGGAATGCAGGCCAACGGCGTGTATGTTTCCATCGTGATCGCGGAGTGTGCAATTGCCGGCGCGGGCGTGCTGCTGTTTCGGCGGGGACGGTGGAAGGGGCAGAAGATCTAGTGGAGGGTTTATTGCAAGGGAATTACAAGAGAAAAATCGTAAAGCGCCCGCCTCAGAAGGTGGCCGCTACAAAGGCAAGAGCACAGTCAGGAGTGACTGTGCCACAGGGCGGCGCTGCTATACTGGGAGATTACAAAGCACTGCTGCGGCAGACTGAGGAACCGTGTACCTGACAATTATTCGGCGGTTGCGAGAGGCGCTCGGCGCACAAATACGGAAGAAGTACGGCTGCGAAATCAGCATCATGGTGGAGAGGCCACCGAGGCTGGAGCTCGGCGAAGCGGCTTCGCCCGTGTGTTTTGAGCTGGCCAAGCGGCTGAAGAAAGCGCCGCGGCAGATCGCGCAGGAAATCGCCAGTGCGCTGCCACCGATCGCGGGCATTGCCCGCGTGGAGGTGGCCGGCGGCGGCTACCTGAACGCGTTTTTCGATCGCGCGGCATTTTGGGAGAGCCTGTGGGCCGAGACCAGTGGCGAGCGGCGCAGCGTGACCGAAGCGCTGGGCCGGGTGATCGTCGAACACAGCAGCATCAACCCGAACAAGGCCGCGCACATCGGGCATCTGCGCAACGCGGTGCTGGGCGACACGATGGTGCGGATGCTGCGGCACACGGGCCACGAAGTTGCGGTGCAAAACTACATCGATAACACCGGCGTGCAGGTTGCGGATGTGGTCATTGCGTTTCGCGAGATGGAGAAAAAGTCTCTGGCAGAGGTCAGGAAACTCGCCGGGGAGCCGGGGTTTGATTATTTGTGCTGGGACCTTTATGCCAAGGCCACGCAATTCTTTGAGGAAGAAAAGACGCACGCCGCCAAATTGCGCGGCGAGACCCTGAAGGCCATCGAAGAAGGCAAAGGCGAAATCGCGGAAATGGCCACGGTGATTGCCGACGCCATCGTGAGCCTGCATTTGCGCACCATGGCGCGGCTGGACATTTTTTACGAACTGTTGGCGCGGGAGAGCGAGATCCTACATCTTCATTTTTGGGATGCGGCGTTTGAAAAGCTGAAGGCCAGCGGCGCGATTCAATTGGCCACGAGCGGGAAGAACGCGGGCTGCTGGATCATGCCGTGGGGGAATGAAGAAAAGACAAGAATTAACACAGAGGACACAGAGAACACAGAGGACGCAGAGAAGAAAGAAGACGACGAGGAACAAGCGAAGATCATTGTGCGGTCGAATGGCACGGTGACTTACGTCGGGAAGGACATCGCTTATCAGTTATGGAAATTTGGCTTGCTGGGCAAGGATTTTCATTATCGACTATGGCCGAATCAGCTAGCAGGGCATGTCGTCTGGGCCACAACCACGGAGCCAAATGATCCGCGGGCGCCACATTTTGGGAACGCGACTGCCGTCTACAATGTGATCGACACGCGGCAGGCCTACTTGCAGGAAGTTGTCGCGGAAGGATTGCGGGCGCTGGGACACCCGCGCGAGGCCGACAATTCGATTCACTTCGATTATCAGATTGTGGCGCTGACGCCGCGGTGCGCCGCGGAATTGGGATACGAAATCACCGCAGAGGAAGCGAAGAAGGCTTACGTCGAGGTGAGCGGGCGCAAAGGCCACGGCGTGAAGGCCGATGACCTGATCACCAAGCTGGAGGCCGCGGCACTGGCCGAAGTGCAGCCACGCCACGCGGAGATGCCCGCGACGGAACAGCGGGCTACAGCGCATGCGATTGCAGTCAGCGCACTGCGGTTTTTCCTGTTGAAGTACACGCGGAATACCATCATCGCGTTTGATTTCAAGGATGCTTTGAGCTTTGAGGGCGAGACCGGGCCGTATTGCCAGTACGCTGTTGTGCGCATTCGCGGCATACGGCGCAAGGGCGTGGAGGCGGGCGCGACGCGGGCGGAGTTGACCAAAGATTCTGTGGAGAAATTTCTTGGTGGGACGGAAGGTAATGGGCTTTGGGAGCTCGTGCTCGACTCAGGTACGCTCGACTTCGCCGTGGATGCGGGAATTGGGGCGCAGGAACCCGCTTTCGTGGCGAAATACGCGTTTCAATTGGCGCAGGGATTCAACGTTTTCTACCACAAGCACCACATTCTTTCGGAGACAGATGAACAGAAGCGTGCGTTTTTGCTGGGGTTGACGGAATTGGTGGAAAGGCAACTGGTGCGGGCGTTGCAGGTGCTGGGCATTGAAGCGCCGGAGAAGATGTAGCGGCTTTTTTATCAGGCGATCTGATTGTTGAGATTGTCCGCGGGCGGCTGGCGCAGATGGATTACAGTTTGCCGGTGGAGTTTGCAGCCGTAAAAGCGGCGGCAAGCCGCCGCACTCCAAAATAGCGATACGGCGGGACGAGAATGCGTTTGCGCGATTGTGCCGCGATCCCTCCACTACGCGGCCCGACACGCCACAAACTGGCGTGGAAGAAAAAGTCGGCCCGCTCCGGTCGGGATGACAGTGGGGGTGGCCCGACACGCCACAAACCGGCGTGGAAGAAAAAGTCGGCCCGCTCCGGTCGGGATGACAAGGTGGGCGTGTCGCAAGAATCGTGGCTAGAGCGTGGCGATCAGGTGGACCAGGGTGCGGAGGGCCACGCCGGTGGGGCCTTTGGCTAGCCAGGGTTTGGCGTCGTCGTTCCAGGCGGTGCCGGCGATGTCGAGGTGAATCCAGGGAGTATCGCCCGCGAATTCACGAATGAACATGGCGCCGGTGATGGCGCCGCCGCCTTTGACGCTGCTTATGTTCTGAATGTCGGCAAAACTGCCTTTGATAAATTCGCGGTATTCCTCGTCCATGGGCATGGGCCACATTTTTTCGCCGGCGGCCTTGGCGCTGGCGAGCAGTTTGTCCGTCCAAGCCTGATCGGAACCAAACACGCCCACATTAATCCCCGCCAGGGCGACAACGATCGCCCCAGTCAGCGTGGCGGCGTCCACGAGATGCGTTGCACCAAGCTGCTTGGCGTAATGAATGCCATCGGCAAGAATCAAGCGCCCCTCGGCGTCGGTGTTCAGCACTTCGATAGTCTTCCCGGACATGGCGGTCTGAATGTCACCGGGCTTTTGCGCTTTGCCGCCCGGCATGTTTTCCGTTGCGGGAACCACGCAAATGACCTTGACGCCGGGCTTCAGGGCGGCCAGCGCGCGCATCACGCCGAGCATGGTTGCGCCGCCGGCCATGTCGTACTTCATTTTTTCCATGCCTTCGGACGGCTTGATGGAAATGCCGCCGGTATCGAAGGTGACCGCTTTGCCGACGAGGCCGATGACGGGGGCGCCCGGCTTTGCAACTGCGGGCGTGTAGGTAACGACAATCACGCGAGGCGGCTCGACGCTGCCCTGGGCAACGCTGAGCAGCGCACCCATTTTCAAGTCGGCGATTTTCTTTTCGTCGAGAATCTCGACCGTCAGACCGGCTTCCTTGGCCATCGCAGCGGCCTTTTCGGCCAGGATAGGCGGCGTGAGTTTATTGGAGGGCTCGTTGACGAGATCGCGGGTGAAGTTCTGCGAATCGCCAATAATGCGCCCCCGGGCAATGCCCTTTTCGCCGGCAGCTCTCTCCGCGCCGCCATAGCCCGCAATGAAAAGCGCTTCGATGAATTTATCGTTCTTCTTGTCCGTCTTGTACTTGTCGGACTCAAAATCGGCGGCAATGGCCCCTTCCGTGACCGCTTGGGCGGCTTCCTCGGTGAGATCGCCTTCGCGCAGGGCGAAGACGAATTTATGGACACCGCGGGTTTTCAGATAACGCAACGCCGCTCCCGCAACTTTTCGCAGTATCGCGGGGTTAAATTGCTCGCGTTTCCCTGCCCCGACGAGGAGCAGCCGGGCGGAGTTCAGCCCCGCCGGCGCATGGACGAGGGTCAGCTCGAGCGTCTTCCCGGTGAGCTCGCCGCTCTTGGCCAAACGAGCAAGCAGGCCGCCAGTGAGCTTATCGAGTTCGGCGATGCGGCCCTGAATGGGGCCGCTCTCCTCGAACAGGTAGGTGACGAGCGCATCCTCCGCGAGCGTGACAATGGGTTTGGTTTCCAACGTGATTTGCATGGTTCGTTTATCGCCTCCGGTTGCGATACATCGCTTGCTCCGCTTCCCTGCGGGCATCCTTGTTCCGTTCGTCCTGGCGGCGGTCCCACGACTTCTTGCCCTGCGCCAGGGCGATTTCGACCTTGGCAATGCCGTTGCGAAAGTAAATCCGCAAGGGAATGACGGTCAAACCTTTCGATTCAGTACGGCCAGACAATTTGTAGATTTCGCGTTTATGAAGCAGCAACTTGCGATTACCAAGGGGTTCATGATTCCACGGGCCGCCGGGCATATACTGGGCGATGTGTGCGTTGGCGAGGTAAGCGCCGCTGGGTTTGAAGTCGACATAAGCGTCGCGAATATTCGCCTTGCCCTGGCGGAGGGCTTTGACTTCCGTGCCGTGCAACACCAGACCCGCTTCGAGCTTCTCAAGGATATGATAGTGGTAGGAAGCGGCGCGGTTTTGCGCGACGATGAAGTCGCGTGGGCCTTTAGCGTCTTTGCCCTTCTCGGGTTTCTTAGTTGGCTTGGTCACAATCTTTCATTTTACCCGATGCTGCGTCTAAACAAGCAAGGAAGGCTGGCAAAGGTGGTCCAGTCGGTGGAAAATGGCCCCAGCCACGCGTCCACAGGTCCACCAGATAGGATGCGACTGGCCCATGGGACAGTGTGACATGCGAGAGACCCAGGCGAGGGCAGCTTGCCGCGTTGCTAAGGCGGATGCTAGACTGCAAAGGCAAGTAAAGACGAGATTTGGGACCAGACGGGGTCCCGGAGAGTCCATGCGTCGCTGGTGCCAGGTTGCCATTTGCATTGCCTTCGGAGTCTTCCTTGCAGGTTGCCCAAAAGGCAACCAGGACTACAAATCCGGCATACGAGCGGAAGACCTGAAGGACTATGACGCCGCCGTAGACTACTACTTGAAAGCCGAGAAGGTCGATCCGCATAACGCCAATTTCAAGATCAAGCTGAACCAGGCGCGATTTGAGGCCGGCCAGGAACACCTCGTCCAAGGAAGGAAATTGCGGGACAAAGGCGATTTGCAGGGCGCCCTATCGCAGTTCCAGCGCGCGCAGGTGTATGACCCATCAAGTTCCGTGGCCGATCAGGAAGTAAAGCAAACACTGGATCTTATCGCGGAGCGCGCCGCCAACCAAGCGCAAGCCGAGGAGCCCCTGATGGAAAATGGGGAGCCGGTGATGGCGTCGGAGCCGCCGGAGATCAAGCCTCTTTCGCGGGCCCCCATCAACCTGAGGATGTCGAACGACCTAAAGGTCGTCTTCGACACCATCGGGAAGCTCGCCGGGCTCACCGTGATTTACGACCCGGACCTGCAGCAAAAGAAGATCAGCGCGGACTTGAACAACGTGACGCTGGAACAAGCGCTCGATATCACTTGCCTGGAGAGTAAGACCTTCTGGAAACCGGTCACGGAAAACATCATCATGATCGCTCCAGACCAGGCGCAGAAGCGGCGCGATTACGAAGAGCAGGTGGTGCGGACCTTCTACCTGAGCAACGTGTCGATCCCGCAGGACTTGACGGAAATCACCACGGGACTGCGGCAGTTGCTGGACCTGAAGCGCATCCAACAGGTGAATTCGCAAAATGCCATCATCATCCGGGATACGCCGGACAAACTGATGCTGGCCGACAAAATCATCCGGGATATCGACAAGGCCAAACCGGAAGTCATCGTGCAGGTGGAAATACTCGAGGCGCGCACGGACAATCTGAAGAATCTGGGTATCCTGCCGGGGCAATCGGCATCCATTCAGATCAATCCAAGCTATACCACGAGCAGCTCCACAACAACCTCGACGACGACGACCACCACCAGTGGCGCGAACACCGCCGCCCTAAATCAGCTACGCCATTTGAATCAGAGTGATTTGGTCTTGACGCTGCCGAGCGCCACCGCGAATTTCGTGCTCACCGACAGTACGACAAAGATTCTCCAAAACCCGGAACTACGCGGAATCGATGGGCAGTCGGCAAAATTGAAGATTGGCGACCGCGTGCCAGTGGCAACGGGGAGCTTTCAGGCAGGCGTTGGCGTGGGAGCCACGAGCGGCGCAGGCTTCGTGAACCCGTTGGTGAACACGCAGTTTCAGTACATCGACGTCGGCGTGAACTTAGACGTGACGCCGCACGTGCATCCTAATCGGGATGTCAGCCTGAAAGTTTCCATCGAGGTTTCATCGGTAACCGGCACATCCAGCATTGGTGGCATCTCGCAGCCCATCATTAGCCAGCGCAAGGTGGAACACGAAATCCGGCTGAAAGAGGGAGAAGTGAGCATCCTTGGAGGATTGATACAACGTACGGACACGAGGACTCTGAATGGCTGGCCAGGCGCAGCGCAGATTCCGGTGATGCGCTATCTTTTCTCCGCGGATAATACGGAGATAGCGGAAGACGAGGTCTTGATCGTGTTGATACCACGGATCGTGCGAATGCCGGATTGGAACAAGGCCAACCTGCGGGCGATGTTCTCTGGCACAGATACCTTTGTTGGGGCCAAGCGCGAATTGGACGTCAAGGCGCCGACGGCGAACCCGAACCCGCAGGCGACACCGCCGGCAGTTCAGGGACCTGGAGGGGTGGTTGTGCCCGCTGCCGCGCCAACGCCCGCCGCGCAGCCCGCGGCGCCCGCTCCTGCCACGCCGCAAGCGCAGGCAACAGGGCCGCGCATCCGCTTCGAGCCTGCGACGTTGAACCTGAGCCCAGGGCAAACCGCCACGATCGGAGTGGTGGTCGAGAATGTGAACGATCTTTATTCCGTGCCCATGCTGCTGCAGTACAACCCCGCGATTATCAGCATCGAGGAAGTGCGCCACGGAGGATTCCTCTCCGGCGGCACGCAGGAAATCGCGATTGTGCAGCGCGTGGATAAGGAACACGGGCAGGCCATAATTTCGGCAACCCGCCAGCCCAACACACCCGGCGTGAATGGCAGCGGCACCTTGCTCGGCGTGGTAGTCAAGGCGCTCGCGGCCGGCACAACCAATCTTTCGATTGTGCAGGTGAATGCCAAAGATTCACAGCAGAAGCCGATTCCGCTGGTCACCAGCGAAGCAACTCTGCGGGTACAGTAATCGTTCCATTCCAAGAGGGCGGAATGCAGTCCCATCCAAGCAAAAACCGGCGCACCCCGGAAGCGGGAATGACGCTTCTGGAGTTGATCATCGCCTGCACCATTCTGCTGGTCCTGGCATCCGCGGCGATTCCGCTGCAGCGCTACACCATCCTGCGCCAGCGCGAAGCGGAACTGCGGCGGGATTTGCGGGAGATGCGCGACGCCATTGACCGCTACAAGGATTTGGCCGACCGCAATCAGATTCGCGTGCAGGTGGGCAGCGAAGGCTATCCACCCGATCTGGACACTCTGGTGAAGGGGGTCGCCGTCGGCGGAGCCGGCGCTACGGGGCACAATATCCGCTTCCTGCGCCGCATCCCTGTGGACCCCATGACCGGCCAGGCCGAGTGGGGCATGCGCTCCGTGCAGGATGATCCGGATTCATCAAGTTGGGGCGGAAATAACGTGTTTGACGTTTACTCCAAGTCCACGGGCACGGGACTGGATGGCACAAAGTATTCGGATTGGTGAGATGGTGCAGGAACGCGAAGGCATGAACGAGCAGGGCGGCCGGACGTGGCGCAAACGCCAAGGGGCGGGAGTGCCCTCCTCGCGGCGCGGATTCACGCTCATCGAATTGATGATCGTGATCTCGATCATCCTGATTCTCGTTGGGATTGCCGCGGGGATGTACCAGCAGTCGATTCGCAGAGCCCGCGAGTCCGTTTTGAAGCAGGACCTGCAGACCATGCGCAATGCGATCGACAACTACACGATGGACAAGCTGCAGGCGCCGCAGTCACTGCAGGATCTCGCCGACGCGCACTATCTACGAGAAATTCCCATTGATCCGTTTACCAACCAGCGGGACTGGGTGGCGCATTTCGGCGATACGCTGATTAGCCCGGAGCAGACCGGCACGGGCTTGGACGACGTGCATTCCAATTCCGACCAGACCGGCAGCGACGGGACCCCCTACAACACGTGGTGAAGACGTCGCGTTTGAAGATGTAAAAGGCCAGACGCGTGCCCGCGGCCCATGCACTGAACATGCGGTTACGGGCAGGACTGTTTCCAAGGCACAGGCCATCAGAGAACGTGACTTTGCACGTATCCCAAGTACAATGGACAAAATGACGACCATCCCAAGACGAGTTCCCGGCTGGCATGCGTATTACCTGGGTGTGTGCCGCTCCCTGGCACTGCGCAGCAAAGATCCAGCGACGCAGATTGGATGCGTGATTGTGGGTCCGGCGCATGAAATTCGGTCCACGGGCTACAACAGCTTTCCGCGCGGGATTCATGACACTGTGCCGGAGAGACTGGAGCGTCCCGAGAAGTATCTCTGGATTGAGCACGCGGAACGCAACGCCATCTACAATGCGGCACGAGCGGGCACGCCGCTGCAGGGCTGCACGATTTATGTGGAGGTGACGCCCTGCATGGACTGCGCGCGGGCCATCGTCCAGGCAGGAATTGCGCACGTGATTGTTGACGCCGACCGCATGCGGCAGTATTCGAGCAAGCGCTATGATGAAGAATTCAAGAAGGTCAAAGTATTGTTCAAAGAGGCGGGAATCAAATTGGAAGTTATTTCGGAGAAGGGCTCAGGCCAGAACAGATCGAGCAAACGTCCTGCCGTGTAGCTAGAAAACTTTCCCTTGCTCCATTACTCTAGTTCGTTCATAGCGCCAACCTCACTGACTCGAATTCCGGCCTGCGCGGAGATTTGAAGCCTTCACGCCAGCGGCTCGTACCACAGCATGACAGTCCCATTGGCGAAGGCCCGGGTCTTGGTCAGCTTCAAAGCCAGCTTCTCTTTGACACCCTCGAACATCGTCCGGCCCTTGCCAAGAACGATGGGATTCAGCGCGATCTGGTATTCATCGATCAATCCTTCTTGCGCCAATTGCGAAACAATGCTGCCGCTCCCCAAAATCGCCATGCCCTCTCCGGGCTCGGCCTTCATCTTGCGAACTTCCTCCACCAGGTCGCCCTTCACCAGCTTCGTGTTTTTCCATGACGCCTTCTCCAGTGTTCTCGAAAAGACAACTTTATGAAGATTATTCATTCCTTCGGCCACGATCGGGTCATTCTTGAGCGCAAGCGGTGTCGGCCAGTAACTGGCCATCAGCTCGTACGTAATCCTGCCGAACAAGAGCACGCCGCCGCCACTGGCATTGCCTGCGACAAATGCATTCCACTCGGCATCCTGCGTACCCCCCTTGGCCCAGCTCATACTGCCGTTCGCGTCTACAAAGTAACCATCCAGCGACACGTGATTGAAAACGATTAATTTGCGCACGTTTCCTCTCCTATTCCAATTTCCACTTTGATTGAGAATATAACGGAACTCCATCGGTACGAGCGGGTGATAAAATGTTCACTCCATAGGGAGGGTGCTCGTGACTTCGCGACCGGCCAATCCACCTGCTGTGCCGGGCATTGAACCCGCGCATGACCTTTTGCGCCAGCGCCGCCATCCACTGGATGTGTTTTGCTCGCCGCGAACCGTGGCAGTGATTGGCGCCACGGAACGGCCCGCCAGCGTCGGGCGTACCGTTCTCTGGAATCTGATCAGCCATCCATTTGGCGGAACTGTTTTTCCGGTCAATCCCCGCCGCGAGAGCGTATTGGGGATCAAGGCTTATCCCAACCTCAAAGCTGTTCCCGCAAAGATTGAACTGGCGGTGATTGTCACGCCTGCGCCAAGCGTGCCGGGCGTAGTGGCCGAGTGCGCCGACGCCGGAGTGAAGGGAGCGATCATCATTTCGGCCGGCTTCCGGGAAATCGGAGCGGCTGGCGCGAAACTAGAGGAGGAAATTCTCGCTGAAGCGCGCCGTGGCCGAATGCGCGTGATCGGACCCAATTGCCTAGGAGTAATGATTCCGCCGACCGGGCTCAATGCCACGTTCGCCAGAGACATTGCTTCGTCCGGGAGCGTTGCGTTCATCAGCCAGAGTGGGGCCCTTTGCACTGCGATTCTGGACTGGAGCGAGCGCGAGCATGTCGGCTTCAGCGCGTTCATCTCTACCGGCTCGATGGTGGATGTTGATTGGGGTGACTTGATCGATTACCTCGGCAAAGACCCGAGGACGCAAAGCATCTTGCTGTACATGGAATCCATCGGCGACGCCCGGTCGTTCCTCTCCGCGGCGCGCGCGGTAGCACTATCCAAACCGATCATCGTCATTAAAGTTGGAAAGTCTGAAGCAGCCTCGCGCGCTGCAGCCTCGCATACTGGTGCGCTGACCGGCAGCGATCGGGTTCTCGATGCGGCTTTCCGGCGTTGTGGCGCGCTGCGTGTGCAGAGTATCTCCGATCTCTTCTACATGGCCGATGTCCTTGGTAAACAGCCACGGCCAAAGGGTTCGCGGCTCACAATTCTGACCAACGCCGGCGGACCGGGGGTGCTGGCCACCGATTCCTTGATTGCTAACGGGGGGGAACTAGCGGTCCTCTCCGAGGATTCGCGGCGGGCCCTCGATGAGCTCCTTCCGGCGGATTGGAGTCATGGGAATCCCATCGACATTTTGGGCGATGCCGATCCCGAACGCTACGCTGCCGCGCTCGAAATCACCTCCAAAGACGCAAACAACGACGGCTTGCTGGTTGTTCTTACCCCGCAAGCAATGACCGATCCAACATCGGTGGCCGAGCGGCTCAAAGCGCATGCGCGACTGGAGGGAAAGCCGATCCTCGCCTGCTGGATGGGCGGGCCAAATGTCGAAGTGGGGAGGGCCATCCTCAGTGCCGCTGGGATTCCCACGTTCGATTATCCGGACACGGCCGTGCGCGCATTCGATTACATGAGGCGCTATGCACAAAACCTGCGAGGCCTTTACGAAACTCCCGTGCTAGCGGGAGACCCCCTTGGAAGCGCTTCGTTGCAAGCGAAAGCACAAGCCGCCATTGAACAGGCGCGGAAGAGAGGACGGACGCTGCTCACCGAGGCCGAATCGAAACAGATTCTGGATCTCTATGGCATTCCCACGGTGCAGACCCGCGTCGCCCGGAGCGACACCGAAGCCGTGAAGCTCGCGGGCGAAATCGGCTATCCCGTGGTCCTCAAACTTAATTCGGAAACGATCGCGCACAAGTCGGATATCGGCGGCGTGAAACTAAACCTTCGCGATGACCAGTCCGTGGAAAACGCCTATCGAGCGATGGAGATCTCCGTCGGCGAGAAGACAGGCCCCGGGAATTTCCTCGGCGTGACCGTTCAGCCGATGGTGACGACGGAGGGTTACGAACTTATTCTCGGCAGCAGTGTGGACTCCCAGCTCGGTCCGGTACTCCTGTTCGGTTCTGGAGGAGAACTGGTGGATGTTTATCGGGACAATGCGCTGGCGCTGCCGCCACTGACGACGACGCTGGCCGAGCGAGCCATGGAACAAACCCGCATCCTGATTGCGCTCAAGGGCGTGCGCGGGCGTCCGCCTGTGGATCTTCAGGGCCTCGCAAGCTTGTTGGTGCGCTTCAGTCAGCTCGTGCTCGAGCAACGCTGGATCAAAGAGATTGACATCAATCCGTTGCTGGCTTCGCCAGACCGTTTGCTGGCCCTGGATGCCCGCATGGTGCTCTACGGGCCTCAGGTAACGGAGGAGCAGTTGCCTCGGGCAAGCATCCGCCGGTATCCGGCGCAATATGTCTCCGCTTGGACGATGAAGGATGGCTCGAGCTTGACACTTCGGCCAATCCGTCCGGAGGATGAGCCCCTAATCGTGAAGTTCCACCAAACGCTATCCGAACGCCCGCGGTACTTCGAGCAGATGAAGGTGAGCCTGCCTGTGGCGCATGAGCGGCTGATTGGCATCTGCTTCCCCGATTACGACCGGGAGATCGCGCTAGTCGCTGATTACAAGGACCCCAAGACTGGCGCGAACTCCATTGTCGCCGTTGGGCGTCTAAGGAAGATCCCGTGGAGCGGCGAGGCAGAAATGGCCTTGGTGGTGAGCGACGATCTCCAGAACCGCGGCCTCGGGACTGAACTCATCCGGCAGTTGCTTGCGATCGGCCGGCAGGAAGGAGTTCTTCAGATCTCGGCCGAGTTCCTGGTGGAGAATGCGACGATGCAACATCTTTGCCAGAAACTGGGTTTCCGCCTGGAACGCGGCACGGACGAGTCCCTTATCCGTGCCGTGATTGACCTCGAAGCGAAAAATCATCGTGAGGCGCTTCAGGCTGGCTGATCAGGAATGGGCATCTCCGCAGTGGGTATGAGTGACCGGCCTTTGGGTTATGAGCCCTTCCGCTGTCCCCACGCGGTACGAGCCCAACCAACGAAGCCCTACAAAACAAAGGAAAATCGCAGTTTCGAGTTGGTCCGTTTTGTATGGGGTTTTCCCCTGTTCTGCCACGGAAGTGCCACAGTTGACTTCGCACAATCTTAGACGATAGGTTTCTGGCAGCGGCACGGAGCCGCTCACGGGAAGGAAAGCAAATGGTGAGTTCTGCAACACGTAAAAGAGAACCAATCCCCCTTTTCTTTTTCGCTTACGGACTCGGTCTAACGACGCTAGCGATTGTTGTTGTTGGGTCGCTGCTTGCTTTTGTAAATTGGAATTCCAGTATCACGACGGAGTTTCTGCGGCTCTGGCTGGGTTTGAGCGGTCCCGCCGGTTTGATATCAGGAGTCGGCGCCAATATTTATCTATCTCAATAACAGAAGTGCCACAGTTGACTCCCGCAATCCTAAGGGATAGGTTTCAGCAAGAAGTAGACGCGGTGAACGCGAGGTCGACGTGTACTGTCCTCTTTGCAAAGCAGAGTATCGCACTGGGTTTGACAAATGCTCTGACTGTCTGATTTGTCTTGTACCCACACGTGAACAGGCGGAGGCAACAAAGGTAGTTCTTCTTTGGAAAGGGACGTCGCAATCCAAGTTAAATGACATTGTCGCCGCCCTGCAGAATGCAAATGTTCCACACCTTGCGAGGTCCTGCGTGAACGCGGAGCCTCTGCCCTTATGGGCTCGCTTGCCGATCATTTCCCTTTTCACTGGCATGAAGCGAGTCCACGACGAGATGTCTTGGGAAGTTCTTATTCTGGAATCAGACTTTGCCAATGCAGAAGCATTAATTCGCGGTCAGTCATAGTTGACTTCCGCAAACTTGGGGGGTATGTTTCAAGATAGAAATGAACTGGTTTGCAACCCACGCCTACATCGCAGAATGGGCGGCTCTTGTCGCCACCCTCCTAGTGTTTCTCCTTCAAAAAAAAACCTAAAAAAATCACGCGCGCTAAAGCAAAAAACGTACCGCGCGCGCAAAGGTGCAGCTTGAAAAAGGCATCCTTGCTAGTGGCGCTAGGAACGGTAACCGTGTTCACTACACAGGCGATTCGTGACCCCAAGGAGGCGGTGGACAATCCCCACACGCATCAGGAAGCGCCGAGTGCCCCGATCATTGACTCCATGGAACCTATTCTCAGCACGCACACGGGAACTGTTGGCTGGCTCTCAACATTGGGGCCGGAGTGGCGCGAGTTTGAGGGCTCACAGTTCCGCATCCTGTGATTGCGTAAGGCGAGGCCGTAGATGCGCGTCAGCACCAAACGCCACCAAAATCTCTTGAGTGATGCGTTCCCCGAAACGGCCTTGGCCCTAGTCCGTTTCTTCAAACGGAAAAACAGACGCACCCAGCGGATTCCACGGTGGCGAGTCAGGCAGGTCCACAATTTTGTGATTGCTCTCAATGCGACGGCATTCGAACTTGAACGTGCACGCCGCGAAGGCCGTACTGCGACCCTCGCATGGTCGGCTCGAAACTTTCTCGAGCTTTCGATTTGGATAGAGTATTACTGCGCCTCAGAAGAAAACGCAAAACGATTCAGGGAAGATACCAGCCGTGACTTTTTCGGAATGATAGCCGCAGCCAAGGGAGCCGATATACATCCGGAACTGCGTAAGAGAGTGGACGAGCAACTTCAACGCCTCGAAAGGATTTTCAACACTCAATTATTCAAAGTGACTGATGAATTTAAAAGGGTCGGCAAAGCGGCTGCGGAATTAGGCCGAGAACGGGAGTTTTTCAGCCAGAACAAGTTTTTCTCCAAGATGGCCCATCCAACTGCCTTCATCGTGAACAGCGAAAAGAGCAAAAAGACAAAGCCAATTCATAAGGGAATTCAGGCCGCTGTTTTCATTGCAGGTGTCGGATTTGCTCTCAAGTCAATGGTGACGCTGCTTGACTTTTTCGTGGCCCATTTCCCGGACCCGAATCCCAAACGGAAATGGAATACGTCGCGCCCCTGAAATCCTTCGCTGGCGGGTAGCCGGCAGAATAGTGAGGGAAAGCACTTCTGGGTGCCGCACCCCTGGGTTTTCCAAGGGTGCGGGTTTTGACTTTTCCTTCCGTTGCCGGAATACGTCCTTTGTGGTTTTTCAAACCCGTAAATAAGAAAGGCCGGAGTCCTGGGCTCCGGCCTATAATTCACGGAATGGTTGCGGGATCGCAATGCACCGAAGGCGCTAGTCCCGCCGTTTCGCTACAGATCGCCTGCCAGCCGTCACCCGAGGCTAAGCCAACGCATGTCGGGAGCGGTCCTCCAGTCTGCATGAGATGTGCGGGTGGAACAACGGTCCTCCTATGTAAGCAGCTTGATTTTGAAAGACTGAGGGCACCATAATTCGCCATCGCTCAGGAAAAGCAGAAATCGGTCCGAGGCGAAACTTAGGAGGATTTCAAATGAAGCGGTTCTTGTTACTGCTCTCTTTTCTTGTGTTCACTTGTGTCGTCTCTGGACCGCTGTTGGCCCAACAGGCGCCGAGTGGCTATCACCGTGTTGCTTGCTTCAAAGTGAAGCCCGAAAAAGCAGGGGAATTCCATAAGTGGGTTGCAGAAGATGTCCACAAGTCGCAACAGGCTTTAGCAGAGTCCGGTTTAATCTCCACGTGGTACCTGTTGCGGGTCGTAATCCCTCAGGGTACCTCGGCCACGTGTGACTATCTGAGCATTTCGTTTTATCCGGGGGCGCCACCTCCGCCTATGGGTCTGAGCGAAATAGGTGCTGTGCTGAAAAAAGCGGGCCTAACGATGAGCGCACAAGAATTTGTGGACCGTCGGGCCTCACTGACTGAGTTAGTGTCAAACAACTTGTTTAGGAACGAAATCTTCGTGGGCACTGCGAAAAAGGGTGACTACTTCATGGTGAATTACATGAAGGCTCCCGACACAGGAGAATGGCTCGCCTACGAGAAGAAGGTTTGGCAACCGTTGGCAGAGTCGATGGCGAAAGATGGCGTGATAACGGGGTGGTCAGCGAATGTACAGGTGTTGCCAAACGGGAGTGACCTGAAGTTTCAGGGTGTAACCGTGGACATCTACCCGAGTTGGGATGCCATTTTTAAAGACAGCGGAATGGCGGAGCACTTTAAGAAGGTACACCCGGACATGGAACTTGGCACAACCTTTGAGAGGTTTGATAAACTGCGGACGATTTTGTCGTTAGAACTGTATACGGTTGAAGACATGGTGACTCCGGCGAAGTAGTTGCAGAATTGAAAGTAGGGATCAGCAAGCTGAAATAGTTTGAATAGGAACTGTTTCAGCTTGCTGTGTGTTGTGCCCACCAAATGGTCTGTAGAGTGGTCCAAGAGGCTCGGGTGCCGCACCTCATATTCTTCGAGGGTATCGGTATTGACTCTTCTGTTTTCCTGCTGAGGACGCCATTCTCGCGTTGCCACTATTTGGCAAAAGAAAAAGGCCGGAGTCCTGGGCTCCGGCCTATAATTCACGGAATGGTTGCGGGGGGCAGATCCCGCACCGCGGGACTGACGATCCCGCTTCGCGGGATTATAAGCTAGAGGTGGCGGGTTTCTTTCGGAATCGCAAGGCGTCAAGACCAGTGAGCGTGTAGAAACCCATCCCGCCCTTTTGCTTTTTCAAAAGCAGTTCGCGCTTCCGGGCTTCCGAGTAGTTCGCATGCGGCTCCACGTAAACCAATTCCCAGGGCATATAGCGTGCGGTCCATTGGGAGACTCCTGAGTTGTGCTGGAGGAGGCGCGCTTCGGCGTTTTCGCTGATGCCAATGTAGAAGCGAGAGGCGGAGGCGGACCACAGAACATAAAGGAAGTAAGGTTTGCCGGTGACACGCGACATGGGAGGCCAAATAAAAGGGCCGGAGTCCTGGGCTCCGGCCTATAATTCACGGAATGGTTGCGGGGGTCAGATTTGAACTGACGACCTTCGGGTTATGAGCCCGACGAGCTACCAGGCTGCTCCACCCCGCACACTCACTATAGCGGAGCGTTCCTATTCCGTCAAATCGCTCTAGCCAAAGATCGGAGGCATTCCCGTGTTTTTGCGCCGTTATGTAATCGCCATCTGCACTGTCATACTTTTCACCGCGTGTAGCTCCGCGCAGGAGCAACCCACCTATCGCAATCCCAAGCTGGCCATCGAGGACCGTGTCGCGGATTTGCTTTCGCGCATGACCTTGGAGGAAAAAATCGAGCAACTCGCCGGAGGCCACCGCGACCGCGGATTCCTGGATACGACGGGGCAATTCCCGCCGGAAACGCCAGCGGCCGTCTTCCACGACCTCTTCAGCCCCGAGAAGCGCCCCAGACCTCACGATCTGGCCGTTTATCGCAACGCCGTGCAACGCTATCAAATGGAAAAAACGCGCCTCGGGATCCCCGTGCTCTTCACTGGCGAAGCCCTGCACGGGTTCATGTCGCACGGCGCCACGAGCTTCCCGCAAGTGTTGGGCTTGGCAAGCACGTGGGACACGGATTTGGTTCACCGGGTATTCACCGCCGCGGCTGACGAAATGGCCTCCACGGGAGACAACCAAGCCTTCACGCCGGTGCTCGATCTGGCGCGCGACCCGCGCTGGGGACGCACGGAAGAAACCTACGGCGAGGATCCTTTCCTCGTGTCCCGCATGGGTGTGGCGGCAATCGAAGGTTTGCAGGGACCCACGTTCCTGATCGATCGCCATCACGTGCTGGCAACGGCGAAGCACTACGCGGCGCATGGCCAGCCCGAGGGTGGCAGAAATACCGCTCCCGCGAATTATTCGGAGCGTATCCTGCGCGAAACCTTTTTTGTGCCCTTTCAAGCGGCTGTGCAGGAAGCGCGCGTGGGAAGCGTGATGGCGTCCTACAACGAAATAGACGGCATCCCTTCGCACATCAATCCGTGGTTGCTGGACACGGTTCTCCGCCAGGAATGGGGCTTTCGCGGTTACGTCACCTCGGATGGAGGCGGACTCCAAATGCTGTTCCAGGTTCACAAGGTCGCCGCGGATGAGGCTGACGCCGCGCGCAAAGCGCTTGCGGCGGGCGTGGACTATGACCTCTCCGATGGTTCGGTGTACCGCACTTTGTTGGGGCAGGTGAAGGCAGGCATCGTTCCCGTTGCTCTGGTGGACCGCGCCGTGGCGCGTGTTCTGGCCGCGAAATTCCGGCTGGGCCTTTTCGAGAACCCTTACGTGGATCCAGCACTTACGGAAAAAATCATCAATAGTCCGGAGCATCAGCGGCTGGCGCTGCAGGCAGCGCAGGAAGCGATCGTTCTTCTTAAGAACGAGAATCATCTGCTCCCCCTGGACGAAAAGATAATCAAGACGCTCGCCGTTATCGGTCCCAATGCGGCGGACGTGCACATCGGCGGTTATGCCCGTGAGCCATTCCACAGCGTGAGCATTCTGGAAGGCATCCGCGCGCGCGCCGGGAAAAACATCAAGGTGGTCTATGCGGAGGGCTGCAAGATTACTACCGGAAAACAGGGATGGTCCGGATGGTATGAGGACAACACGCAACTGGCCGCGCCGGAGAGCCAGGCCGCGAGTATTCGCGCTGCGGTCGAGACCGCGCGCAAGGCCGATGTGGCTATCCTAGTGGTCGGCGAAACGGAGAGCACGAATCGCGAGGCGTGGTCCGAAACGCACCTGGGCGACCGCGACTCCTTCGATCTTCTTGGCGCGCAGAACGAACTCGTCAAGGCGGTCGTCGAAACTGGCGTCCCGACCGTCGTATTCCTGATCAATGGCCGCCCGCTTTCCATCAATTACGCCGCGGAACATGTCCCGGCAATTTTGGAGGGATGGTACCTGGGGCAAGAAGGGGGCACGGCCGCCGCCCAAATCCTGTTCGGGGACGTGAATCCCGGCGGCAAGCTGCCCATCACGTTTCCGCGATCCGTCGGACAGTTGCCGGACTTTTACGACTACAAGCCGTCGCGCAATCGCAGCTACATTTTTGGTTCCAGTGAGCCGCTCTTCCATTTTGGAGATGGACTCAGCTACACAAGCTTCAAGTTTGAAAATCTGCGCATCGAGCCAAAACAGATCCCGCCGGGCGGAAGCGCCACGGTTCGCGTGGATGTGACGAATACGGGGGAGCGCGAAGGCGACGAAATCCCCCAACTTTACGTGCACCAGCAAATTGCTAGCGTCACCCGCCCGGTAAAGCAGCTCGCTGGATTCCAGCGCATCCACTTGAAGGCTGGAGAAAAAACCACCGTGGAATTCCAGGTCACTCCGGCGGCGTTGTCACTCATCAATGTGGACATGCATCAGGTGGTTGAGCCAGGGCTGTTTGACATTATGGTGGGGCCCAGCTCCGCGAAGACCGAGACCATCACCCTGGAAGTGAAGGCGAAGTAGGGAACGGCCGCTGTGGCTTGAAATTTGAGGTCCGGGCTGGATTTCTCCACTCCGGGACGGCTAAAAGCGCCGTCCCTCCGGTCGAAATGACAGATTTTGGGTGGCGTAAAGGCTGCACCTTCCGCGCGTCGATTACTTGGTCACTGAAAACTTGTAGATGGTCTCCGACTCAAACGGTTTTCCCGGATGAAGGATCGCGCTCGGGAAATTGGGATGATTCACGGAGTCAGGAAAGTGCTGCGTTTCCAGACAAAGCCCGCCGAACTTCGGATAGGCAATCCCGCCCTTCCCCACAATGCTTCCGTTCAGGCCGATGGAGGAGTAGAACTGCACACCCGGCTCGGTCGTCCAGACTTCCATTTGGCGGCCCGTCGTGGGGTCCGTGGCACGCGCGGCCAGCCGCAATTTTCCAGCCTTGCCATTGATCACAAAGTTGTGGTCGTACCCGCCGATATCCTTGATTTCGTTGATGCGCGCGCCGATCGCCGTGGGCTTGGTAAAGTCCAGGGGCGTGCCTTTCACGGATTTGATCTCGCCCGTTGGTATGAGCGTCGAATCCACGGGGGTATATTGGTCGGCGTTCAGGAAGAGAACTTCATCGAGGATGTTCTTCCCCGGCCCACCCAAGGCGAAATAGCTGTGGTTCGTGAGGTTGATGGGCGTGTCCTTGTCCGTTTCCGCGCGATAGTCCAGCTTGAGCTCGTTGGTGTCCGTGAGCGTGTAGGTGACCGAGACGTTCAGATTGCCCGGGTAATTCTCCTCGCCGTCCTTGCTGAGGTACGTAAACCGAACGGCCGCCGCAGTCATGCCGGGAAGAATTTCCGCCTTCCAGACCTTGCGATTAAAGCCGATCTTTCCGCCATGCAGCGTGTTTGGCCCGTTGTTGAGCGCAAGGGTATATTCCTTGCCATCCAGGGTGAAATGTCCCTTGGCGATGCGATTGGCGTAGCGCCCGACGGTGGCCCCGAAAAAGGGCTGATCGCCCAGATAGCCCTGCAGGTCGCCGAAACCCAGGACCACATCGCCAGGCTTGCCGCTGCGATCGGGCACATACAGCTCGGTCAACGTCGCGCCATAGGTAATCACCTTGGCCCACGAACCCTTGGCGTTTTTCAACGTGTATGCCATGATGACCGTGCCATCGGGCAATTTGCCGAACTCGGTCTGATCGACGTTGGCAGCGGTTCGAGCGAAAACCGGGGTTGGTTCCAGAACGCGGAGGTAGGTGCGGGACAAGATGCAAACAAAGAGACCGAGAACGATTAGGGCGATTGCAAACACTCTCGACTTGGTGCGAACCATGATTGTTCTCCCTCGATCCTGTTGACGGTGAAGAATCCCTGAGTTCGGGTTTTATCACATCTTGCGGCTCTTCGACAGGCCAAGCCGCACAAATTTGCTTAGTGCAGATTTCACTGCTTCCGGGAAACCCACCAGTGGCTCGACGACAACCATGATGAGCTTGCCACAAACGAGGCCATGTAAGCACCGCACTTGACATCTTTGCGGGGCAATGCCACATTCGCGCAGCGGATGCGTGTGTGCAAATCAGTAAGCGGTTAAGCGTTTAAGTGCTTGTCAAGGAGGCGTTGTCATGCCAGGTCGTACTTCCTTTGCGAACGTAACCGGATTTCTTTGCTTGGCCGCCACTTTAGCTTACCCGGGCGCAGCGCGAGCCCAGTGGGTACCGCCCAATCCCGTTCTCAGCGTGCAGCAGCAGCCCGACGGAGCGCTTCTCAGGTTACAGGGCGGCTATTTGCGATTCCGCGTGTGCACGGAATCGATCGTTCGCGTGACCTATTCCCTGGAAGCCAGCGTCCCGGAGCACACCGATTTCCTCGTCGTCAAAACGGAGTGGCCGCATGCCGCCTTCACTCTGGAAACGACAGATCCCAAGAGGGTGACACTGAGCACCGCGCGGCTGAAAATTGTGATTGAGCGCAAAGGGAGCGCCGTGGAATTCCTTGACGCCGCCGGCAAGACCCTGGCTCAGGAGTCCACGCGCACGCTGACACCCGTCGAAGTGAACGGCGAGAAGACGCTGCATCCCGAGCGCTTCGTAAGCATGTGGGCCACGCAGGAAGCATTTTACGGGCTGGGCCAGCATCAGGCAGGTGTGTGGAATTATCGCGGCGAGGCCGTCGATCTCTCGCAGGACAACACTAATATATCCGTGCCGCTGCTGCTCTCCAGCAACGGCTACGGCATTTTCTGGAACAACGGTTCGCGCAGCCGCTTCAACAATCGCTTCGTCCACGCGTTTTACCTCAGCTCCGAAGTTGCGGACGCCATGGACTACTACTTTCTCTACGGCCCGGAATTCGACACCATCATCGCCGCCTATCGCGGATTGACGGGGACGGCGCCCATGTTCGGCAAATGGGCCTACGGTTACTGGCAGTGCAAGAATCGCTATGCCTCGCAACAGGAACTCCTCGGCATTGCGGAAAAATACCGCGCCATGCATATTCCCCTGGACAACATCGTCCAGGATTGGTTCTGGTGGAACATCATGGGCGAGCCCGTGTGGAACAAGAATTATCCAGATCCCGCGGCCATGGTGAAGGAACTCCACAACGAGAATGTGCACCTGATGGTTTCCGTCTGGCCCTTCTTCCGGCCGGGCTCTCCTGTCTACGACGACATGAACAAGCGCGGATACTTCATTGACCGCACCGTTGCCAACAGCTTTCATCCCGTGGGCCAGGCGCTTTACGATGCGTTCAATCCAGACGCGCGCAAATACTATTGGAAGCTGATGGACGACGCGCTCTTCAAGATTGGCGTAGATGCCTGGTGGCTGGATACCACGGAACCGGAAACCGAGGGGCGCGAAACCAACATCCTAGTGACCAACAAAGTGGCCATTGGCAATGGCGCGCGTTACGCCAATGAGTTTCCGTTGCTCACCACCAGCGCCGTTTACCTGGGCCAGCGCGGCGCCTCCTCGCGAAAGCGCGTGTACATTCTTTCGCGTTCCGGTTATGCAGGGATCCAGCGCAACGCCGCTGCGATGTGGTCGGGGGATGTTGACCCTAGTTGGGAGACCTTTCGCAGGCAGATACCCGCCGGATTGAATTTGGCGCTATCCGGCATTCCCTATTGGACGACCGACATCGGCGGCTTTGTGGACGCAAACCCCGATGATCCGGCGTACCGCGAGCTGTATGTGCGCTGGTTTGAGTTTGGCGCTTTTTGTCCCATTTTTCGCGCGCATGGCACGCGCACGACCAACCAGAACGAAATCTGGTCCTACGGGCCGGCGGCGCAGAAAATTCTCACGGACTATGACCGCTTGCGCTACCGCTTGATGCCCTACATTTATTCGCAAGCCTGGAAAGTGACCAGCGAGGGCGCCACCATCATGCGGCCTCTGGTGATGGATTTCCGCACCGACGTTCGCGCGCAAAATACCGGCGACGAATTCCTGTTTGGCCCTTCGCTGCTCGTGAGCCCCGTCACCGAACCCGGCGCAACCGTCCGCCACCTGTATCTGCCCACCGCGACCTGGTATGACTTTTGGAGCGGCGCCTCGATCAAAGGGGGACGAGCCATCGATGCTCCGGCGCCGCTGGAGCGCCTGCCACTTTTCGTTCGCGCCGGCGCAATTCTCCCGCTCGGTCCGGAAGTGCAATTCGCTGCCGAGAAGCCTGGCGATCAACTGGAAATTCGCATTTATCGGGGGGCCGACGGGGATTTCACGCTCTACGAGGATGAGAACGATACTTATAACTACGAAATGGGCGCTTACGCGACCATCGGCTTCCACTGGGATGACGCCAAGCAAACGCTCACCATCGGTGAACGCAAGGGAGCTTTCCCCGGGATGCTGAAAGATCGGACCTTCCGCATCGTTTTCGTGCAGGACAACCACGGTACGGGAGGAGCGGTCACCGAAACCGCCGATAAGAGCGTGGCGTATTCAGGCAAGGCGATCAGCGTTACTCCGTGAGGGACCTCGAACTAGAAAATACTTTGAAGCGCCAGCAGGCGCACCTCAAGGGTTAAAACCCCCGAATGCCCAAGGCTTCTTGGCACGGCTGAAGCCGTGCCCTCCCAAAAGCTCTCGGCGAAATGGCCTTTAGGCTCCTGAACGCGTAATTTGCCTGAAGAGAATTTCTGGCCGTGCAGGCTGACACCTCAATGATAAAGAGGCGCAATCGCTATAGCGCCAAGTCCAATCAGGAAGAAAAGAAACATCAGCGGAATAAAGCGGCGTGATGCGGCGGGAGCATTGACGAACTCCTTCCAGATGAACACGCCCCAGATGGCGGAGACCATCGTTGCGCCCTGCCCCAGCGCATAGGAAATGGCCGGGCCGACCAATTGCGCGTGCGATGCCACGAAGTTGAAAGTTGTCCCGGTGCACCAGATCAGCCCGCCAACGACTCCCCACAAATGATAGGCAGGCTTCGTTGCGAAAAACTGTTGCATGGTGACGGGGGCAGCTCCCGTCAGTGGCTTGCGCATGAAGTAGTTATTCAAGGGCAGAGCGCACAACACCGCGCCGAGGCAAAAGAGAAAGGACACGGCGTACGGTCCCAGTGCCGCCTTACCCGTTGTAGCTTTCACAATCAGCGGATAGAACATCCCCATCAGGATGCCGCAGGCGATGCTGATCTTGATGCCGCGCGCGCTGACGGCTTTTTTCTCCACTTCACGTTTCTTGTAGGCCATGGCGTCAAAGATGATGGCCAGCACTACCAGGACGATTCCACCGAACAACAGGAGCGGGTTCCCTTTTGGCGAGATCAGGTAGTTCGTCAGCGCGCCCACCACCAACGCCAAACCGATGCCGATCGGAAAAGCCACCGCCAGACCCGCAATTTCGATGGCCGCCACCAGAAGCAGGTTTGCCACATTGAAAATGATCCCCGCGAGCAGCGCGTAAAGGATGTGCCCGGTATCCGCGCCATGCAAATCCGCAAGGAACGACAAGCCGGCGCTTCCATGACTTCCCAGCGTGAAACCCCAGACCAGCGCGCCCATGACCATGCCCACCAGATAGTCCCAATAGAACAGGGGAAACGCGTAGCCCGGGGTGAGCTTCATGGTGTTCGCCCAGGAACCCCAACAAACCATGCTGACGATCATGAAAAACAGTGCTGCCGCGTACGCTTCCGGTTGGTACATGAGTTCTCCTGAAAGACTCTTGCCGCGGAATTCCCTCCAGAACTATTCGTCGCAACATGCAAACCGCAAAAGGAGTTTCTCCGCGCGCTTCGATGGCAAGCATACTCGCGATTCTGCATTGCAGAAACTATTTTTCTATTGGACAAAAGAGGCGGCGAAGCGGGTTTTCTACTTTTCGTTCAGGAAAAGCAGATCCCTCCACCCCGGCGAAGCGCACGGGGCGCACAGAACGCGCTTCGTGGCCCGACGCGCCAAAATGCGGCGCGAAAGAAAAAGTCGGGTCCCGCACGGCGGGATCGGGATGACAATGTTGATTGAAGCGCAAGAGGAGTCGGGCCCCTTCGCTCGGGATGACCAACACTGGCTGTTATTCAGTATGCTGGTGAGGCTTAGTTCGCAGTAGAGTTCACAACAACTTGGCGAGAAGTTCCACGGGATGAAGCACGGCACGGCCCGTTGCACCTTGCAGTTGCTCGATGCAGGAGACACCGCTGGCGAGGAGCGTGTGCGCGCCCATGGCGCTTTCGGCAGCTTTCCATTCCTCCACAAGCTCTTCGGACACGGCCTGGCTGACATCGTAGAAATCTTTCTTGTACCCGAAGCTTCCGGCCATGCCGCAGCATTCCACCTGCGAACAGGTGACATCAAAGCCGAGGCGCCGCAGAAATTCGACCGTGATGGACGGGTCGCAGACAGCACGTTGCTGGCAATGCGCATGATAGAAAACTCTGGGACCCGGCGCGAACTTACGAACGTCAAAAATCGCGCGCGGATCGCTTCCCTGCTCCGCAAAATGCCGCGCGAGGAACTGCACCAGATCATACGTGGAATTTTGCAGCTTCGCGAATGCCTCTGCTAGCAATAATTTGCGATATTCGCGCAGGATCATCGCCAGAACGCTCGGCTCAACGACGAGCAGCGGCCGCTCTGCTGCATTTTCGGCTGCGAGGTAGTTGGAAAGAGCCTCCGCTTGCGCGCGTGCCGTTTCGATCATTCCTTGCGAGAGCGCGGCGCGTCCGTCCGGCAGAGATTTCGTCAAGCGCACGCGCACACTGGCAGCGCGCAGACAGCGGAGCGCATCTCTTCCCCGCTCTGGCGCGCCGTAATTTGTGAACACATCCGCCAGCACCAAGACCTCGGGGCCTTGCTGCGTCTCCGGCGTATGCGTCACTTCATCCGCACTAATATCTACCCAGGTTTTCCCCGGAAATGGCGCAAGATGACGTCGCCGGTCAATACCAAAAGATTTCTCCAGGAACCAGCGCGCCCCGGGTACCTTCAAAAAGAGATTTAATAAAGGAGCGAAGAGCGTTCCCAAGCGAGCCACGCGATCATAATGCGCAAAGAAAATTTGCTGCGTGGAAGCGTGTTCCACCACTGAGGAGCCCAGCAGCAAATGCATCGCTCGCGCCGTGATTGAGAGTGGAATGGTCTTATTGAGCCGCGAGCGCAGCTCCACATTCAAACCGGGAATATCAATGCGCACCGGACATTGCGTGGCGCACCGCGAGCAACCCGTGCAAAGATCGCTGAACCGTGCCAGCTTCAACTGGCCCGTTGTCGCCGCTTCCCACGTTGCGCCGATTCCGCCGGAATAGACCGCTCCTCCAAACCCGTGTCCCCCGAGCACCTGAAAATTCGCGCAAGAATTCAGGCAGGCGCTGCAGCGTATGCAATAGAGCGCCTCTTTCAGTTGCGCATCCCGCGCCAAAGCTTCGCGCCCGTTATCCAGAATCACCAGATGGAATTCGCGCGTGGCCGGCCCGGCGCCGCGAAAATCAACGACTGGCACAGCGAGCGGGGGCTGAATCACAGAGGTGTAGCTCGTCAGTGGCTGCCCCGTGGCGCTGGCCGCAAGAAGTTCGATGAAGGGGGCGAATTCACGGCGCGAGGGCACGATTTTCTCGATGCCCGAGAGCGCGATGTGCAAAGGCGGCGCGATGCACGTCAAACGGATGTTCGCTTCGCTCTCCACCAGCAGCAGGCTTCCGCAATCCGCGGAAACCAGATTGGCTCCCGTAATTCCCGCATCCGCCGCGAGAAAATCCTCGCGCAAACGCTCGCGAGCGAATCGCGTCAGATCCTCGCCGGTATCCAGCGGCAAATCAGTCTGAAACTTCCTGCGAAAGAGTGCGGTGATGCGTTCGCGCGAGTAGTGAATGGCCGGGGCGATGATGTGCGACGGCTGTTCGTCTGCCGCCTGCAGGATGAACTCCGCCAGGTCCGTTTCCACAACGCGGATGCCGTCATGCTCGAGCGCGCCGTTCAAGTGAATTTCTTCCGAGGTCATGCTCTTGCCCTTGACCAGGGAACGCACGCCATGCCGCTTGCAGACTTCCTGAATGTATTGGCACGCCTCCTGGGCATCGCGCGCAAAGAAGAAATGGCCGCCGTTTCGCGTGACACTTTCTGAAAGCCGCTGAACAAGCGCCTTGCGATTGGCAAGCGCATGTTCCTTGATGCGTCGGGCCTCATCTTTCAGCGCATCGTAATCGGGCAGAGCGGCGGTGGCGCGATAACGATTGAGGTTGAAACTCCGCGTGTTGTGGCGGACCGCTGCAGATTCCGTATCAAGAGCAAGACGAATGGCGCGCCGCAGGACCGCGCGCGACTCCTTCGCGGCCACCTCCCTCGTCGATGTCACATGCTTCGGCATGGCTTAGCAAAGCACCACAATATGAATCTCATGGGGCCCATGAACCCCGCGGACCAGCGGCCCCATGTCCGCAGTGGCGCTTGGCCCGCTGATCAAGACGAAACTTCTGTGAAAAATTGGGCGGACGAATTGCTCAAGGCGAAAAAGATCCGAGGGCCGGAAGACAAGCCGGTCAATGTCCACCACAACGATATGCAGACGCGGCAGGAGGCTGACATAGCCCGCGATATCGGCGCCCATGTCCACGCACACGGAACCGGTACGGGCGACTGCGGCGAAGGCCTCCGTTACGCCCACGGGCGCCGAGCGATAGTCTTCTGCACGTGGACTTGTTAGCACTCCTTGTTCTGCCCGCAGCGATCGAAAATAATCAGGAGAAAGATAGCGCGGCTCAGCAATAAGAATCGGGCGCTTGGCAGACGCCCTGGCCAGCACCGCATCGCGCACCGCTTCCGGCGAGCGAGCCACCAGTTCCATCGTGCCGCCCGTAGCCGACACTTGCTCGCGAAACTGGTCAAGGTGAGATTGTTGCGCTGGAGAGACGAGATTCACCGGTTCACTCTGCCCATCGGTATTATGCATCAACCGCACTTGCTGCACGCAATTGCTAAGCGAGACATGGAGCGCTAGCCGAACATCAGACTCGTCTTTAACAAGTTTTTGCATTGAAATTTAGGTGGGGGCCAACTTTTCGGAACTGATACACTCTCCCTAGTGCCGTTCCAACTACTTTGAACAAATGATGGGCAGGTTCGATGAACTACTCCTACGTTTTGTTGAGCGAGCGAGATGGAAGATTCTACATCGGCAGCACCCCCGACTTGCGAGCGCGGTTGCTGAAACACAGCTCCGGTGCAGTGCGTTCCACCCTTATCGTCGGCCCTTGCGCCTGATCTACTATGAGGGATGCTTGAGCATTGACGACGCCCGCCGACGAGAACGTTACTTGAAATCGGGACGGGGAGGACGCTATCTCAAACAACGCCTCGCTTCTTGGCTGGCCTACATTCGCAACAACAAGTTGGAACGGCACTAGTTCATGCACCAGGAGATATGGCCATGGCTCTTCACTCCCAGAATGTTCTCGCCGCTTTGGATTCATTCCGCATCGAAGTACCTTCCTGGGGATTTGCCGACACAGGAACGCGCTTCGGGAAGTTCCTGCAGGACAGCGCCGCCTCTACCCTCGAGGAGAAGTTCTCCGATGCCGGGCAGGTTCATTCCTTCACGGGAGTGTGCCCAACCGTCGCGCTGCACGTTCTCTGGGATCTCCCCGCAGGGACAGATTTGCGCGAGGTGGTCAAGCTCAGCGACAAATACGGAGTCCGCGCGGGTTCCATCAATCCCAACGTCTTTCAGGACCAGGAGTACAAGCATGGCTCGCTTGGCAATGAGCGCCCAGAAGTTCGCCAGCGCGCCCTGGAGCACATTTTGGATTCGGTTTCGCTGGCCAAGCAGTTAGGCTGCCGCGATGTGGCTCCCTGGCTGGCCGACGGCTCGAATTATCCCGGCACGGCGAATATTCGCCATCGCAAGCAGTGGATCGCCGAGGCCTTCCACAAGGTGCACGAGGTGCTCGGTCCAAACCAGCGTCTCCTGGTGGAATACAAACCGTTTGAACCAGCCTTCTATCATTCGGATATCGGCGACTGGGGGATGGCGCTCTTGCTGGCACGCGCCGCCGGCCCGAAGGCGTTCGTTCTGGTGGATACCGGCCATCATTACCAGGCGCAAAACATCGAGCAGATCGTGGCCTGGCTGCTCAGCGAAAACATGCTGGGCGGTTTCCATTTCAATGACCGGCGCTATGCCGATGATGACCTGACGCTCGGCTCAATTGATCCATATCAGATATTCCGGGTGTTCGCCGAAATCCAGCACTGGGAATGGGAGTTCCGCCAGCGCGCGGATATCGCCTACATGATTGACCAGAGCCACAACTTGAAAAACAAAGTTGAGGCTATGATCCAGACCGTGATGACCGCTCAATTGCTCTATGCCAAGGCCGTTTTGATCGATCACGAAGCCTTGCAGAAAGCGCGTACGGAGCAGCGCCTGATTGACGCGGAGAACTGCTACAAGGACGCCTACGAAACCGATTGCCGCCCGATTCTGCGGGATTGGCGCAAGAGCCACGGCCTGGCGGAGGATCCTTTGCTAGCGTTTCGGGCCAGCGGATACACGGAACGGACTTCGCGCGAGCGGGGCGTTCGCAAAAAAGGGGCTTCCAGCTACGCTTGAGCTGCCCTGCCACCCTTCACAGGCGCCCGCTGTACGACGGGCCATGTGTTCCCCGTGGACGGCGGCCTGAGCGAAGCTTTCCTCCGATGAACAATTTTCCCGATTCCAGCGCAAGGCCACGCCGCGTGGTTGCCATTGACCTCGGAGCAGAAAGTTGCCGCATCTCCTTTCTGAATTGGGAGCCTAAGGGCGCGACGCTGCGGATCGTGCACCGCTTCCATAATGGCCCGCACGAGCGCGATGGACATCTCTACTGGGACCTCTCCTACCTGCGCGAGGGTCTTCTCGAAGGCCTTCGCCTCGCCGCCCGTGAAGCTTCTGGTCCGATCGATTCCATCGGCGTGGATGGCTGGGCCGTTGACTATGTGCGCGTGGATGGCGAGCACAAGCCCCTGCAGGACCCTTTTTGCTATCGCGATCCGCGCACGGAGAAAATCCCCGCGCAATTCTGGGAAACTCTACCCGCGGAACGTCTTTACGCCATCACCGGCGTTCAAATGCTTCGTTTCAACACGTTGTACCAGCTCATCGCGGATCACCATGGCGGCCTTCCCGATGGTGCGTGTTGGTTGAATTTGCCGGAATACATCCTTTGTGGTCTTGGCGGGCGGCCCGTTTCGGAGTTCACGCTGGCGACGCACACGCAACTTGTCAGCGCCACCGACCGCGCGTGGTCGCCGGAAATCTTTCGAGCGGCGGGCCTTGACCAGAGCGAGGCGCCGGAACTTGTGCCTCCCGGCACCATCGTCGGCCAAGTGACGGGGGAACTTGCGCAGCTTCCCGAATTCCGGAACACTCAACTGATCGCGCCGTCCTGCCACGACACGGGCTCGGCCGTCGCCGGCATCCCGCACTTCGGTGACGATTGCGCGTTCATCAGTTCCGGAACGTGGTCGCTTGTGGGCACGGTCCTCGATCGCCCTTGCCTCAGCGAAGCGGCCTTCCGGCAGAACATCAGCAACGAAGGCGGCCTCGAGGGCAGCTCGCGTTTTCTGAAAAACGTGAACGGCATGTGGCTGATCGAGGAATCCATGCGCCACTGGCACTCTCAGGGTAAGGATTGGAGCGTAGCTTCGCTCATCGAAGCATGCCGCTCACTTCCTGCGCCAAAGAAATTTCTCGACGTGGATCATTCCGAGCTGCATCTCAGCGGACACATGCCGCAGCGCATCAACTCGGTGTTGAAACTTTCGGGGCAAGCACCTCTATCCGAAGATCCCGAAGCCGCCCCGCAGTTTGCCAACTTGATTTTTCACAGCTTGGCCGTGCGCTACACCGAGGTTTTGCGCATGATAAGCGAAGTGGCCGGTAAAAAATTCCGGAGTGTCTATATCGTCGGCGGCGGCAACCGCAATACCTTTCTTAACGGGCTTTTACAAGAGCGCTCGGGGCTGGAGGTTATCCGGGGTCCCGTGGAGTGCTCCACGATCGGCAATGCCGCCATCCAACTTGCGGCGCTCGAAGGAAAAACGGGCTCGAACTTTGGCGTTTCACGCGCCGCAGTTGCCGAATGGAGCCACCGCTTGGCCGCGCTGGAAGACTAACGGCGGTGTATCGAATTTCGCGGATACCGCGGATACCACTTTTTGTGCTCGCGACTTGCACAACGATTTGCTTGCAGGCTCGCGGGGTTATTGCTTCATGCCAGTCTTGGCGGCTTCGGACCTCTTGAACCAGTCCGGCTTACGAAACATGTCCAGGCCCGGATCGGCGATCACGCCATCGCCCGATTTCGCGGATTTCTCGCGAATATAGTCGAAGTCCAGTTCCACTCCCCAACCCGGCCCCTGTGGCAAATCGAACTGGCCGTTTTTGACCTCCGGATACGGCCGCCCGGCTTGCTTGATTTCCGCGTCGGAAAAATCGTTGAAGTGCTCCAGAATTTTGCCGTTCCGCAATCCGGCCATCAAATGCAGTGCCGCCGTGGTGCTGATGATCCCTCCCACGTTGTGCGGCGCCACCATCACGGAATAGGTTTCCGCGGTGGAGCAGATTTTTTTTGTTTCCAGGAATCCACCGCATTGCGTCATGTCTGGCTGCAGGATATGAATCACGCGCCTAGGAAAAAGGTCCCTAAATTGGGCCGCGGTGTAATAGCGCTCTCCCGTTGCGATGGGCACGCTGGTATGGCGCGCAACCATCTCCAGCGCGCCGGGATCATCGGGCCGGCACGGTTCTTCGATCCAGCCCGGCTGATATTTCTCAATGGCGCGGGCAATCTCAAACGCTTGATGCGGCGCAAACCGTCCGTGCATCTCCACGAAAACCTGAGCGTCGCGCCCGGCCACGCCGAACACAGCCTCCAGAATTTCCAGGCTGCGACGATATTCCTCGCGCGTAAGCTCGAGGTTGCCGTTTCCAAAGGGATCGAGCTTCATCCCGCGATAGCCGCGGGCCAGGACCTTTTTCGCGGCACCGGCGAAGGATTCAGGCGTGCGATCCGCCGTGTACCAGCCGTTGGCGTAGGCGGGAATGTTGTCCCGCACTTTTCCCCCCAGCAATTGATAGACGGGCAAATTGGCCTTTTTGCCGATGCAGTCCCAGCACGCCATCTCCACCAGCGCGAGCCCCGTCATGACCACTTCGCCCGGCAGGCCAAAATCGAAAAGGGTGAATCGCCGGTACAACTCTTCAATGTCGGAAACCTCGAAGCCCATAATGTGCCGGCGCACGTCCTTCAGAAATTCGCGGACCGTGTGCGTCTTCGACACGACGCGCGCTTCGCCGTACCCGCGGATTCCTTCGTCCGTCTCCAGCACCAGGTAGGTCAGGTTGCGCCAGGGCGTGCGAATGACAAAGGTTGTGTAATCGGTGATTTTCATGTTCGCTCAGTTACGCCTGACGGCAGATTTGCCGCTGTTTTCCGAGCCCATCAATCTCCAACTCCACGATGTCACCCGCTTTCAAATAGGTGGGCGGTTTCATGCCGAGTCCCACGCCCGGAGGCGTGCCCGTGGCGATCAGATCGCCCGGCTCCAGCGTCATGAACTGCGAAATGTAATGAACCAGCTCCGCGGGCGCATGGATCATCGCTCCGGTGTTGCCCTTCTGCCGGACCTGCCCGTTCACGCTGAGCCGCATGTTCAGGTTGCTGACATCCGGCACTTCTTCACGCGTGGCCAGCCACGGCCCCAACGGATTGAATGTATCGCAGCTTTTTCCCTTGCTCCACTGTCCGCCGCGTTCCAACTGGAATTCCCGCTCGGATACATCATGCGAAATGCAGTAACCCGCGATATACGATTCCGCCTGTTCGCGCGATTCCAGGTAGCGCGCCTCAGTTCCAATGATGACGCCCAGTTCGACCTCCCAGTCCGTTTTCGTGCTGCGCCGGGGAACCAGCAGGTCGTCATTCGGGCCAACCACGGTATTCGCCGCCTTCATGAAGAGTTTGGGCTCCTTTGGCACCACCGCACCGGTTTCCTTGGCGTGATCCGAATAGTTCAGCCCCACGCAGACGATTTTCCCCGGCCGTGCCACGGGCGCCGCCCAGCGGACTCCTTCCGCCACCTCAGGCAACTCGGCAGGGGCTGAAGAGGAAAGTTTAGCCGCCAGCTTCTTCAGTCCATCGGCCGCGAAAAACGCCGCATCCCAATCGCGAAACCACGCCGAGGCATCTCGCCTCTTCCCCTCAAGCAATACGCCGGGCATCTCTTGCCCTTTCACTCCAAACCGGATCAGTTTCATCGCGCACTCCGTTCACTCCGTTTAACGTTTCCACCGCTCCTACTCTAACAGCATCTGCTCCCGGCCATAGCAGCAATTGCGCTAATCACACCAGCCGTAGGCTACAACCGTTGTATATTTGTACGACCGGTATCCAAAGTGGTCCTTGCTCTTCATCTGGAGACGCACTACATGCTCACACCCTGGTTCGGCGAATTCATGGGCACTTTTGTTCTGATCCTCCTCGGCGATGGTGTTGTCGCCGGGGTATTACTCCGCAAAACCAAATCCGAAAATTCTGGCTGGCTTGTCATCACCACCGGATGGGCGCTCGCGGTCATGTGCGGCGTGTTTACCGCCATCGCCTGCGGCAGCCCCGGCGCGCACATCAATCCGGCGGTGACTCTCGGCTTCGCCCTAAGAAGCCACGACTTCTCGCTGGTCTTGCCCTTCTTCGCCGCGCAAACCCTCGGCGCGATCGCCGGCGCTACGATTGTCTGGCTGCACTATCTCCCCCACTGGCGGGAAACGCCCGACGCGCCCACGAAACTTGCCGTGTTCTCCACGTCCCCGGCCATTCGCACATTCCCCGCCAATTTCCTAAGTGAAGTCATCGGCACCTTTGTGCTTGTCTTCGTCGTTTGCGCCATCTTCTCGAAGAAGGTTGCCGCCACCGGGCCTGCGGCGGGCCTGGGCCCGTATCTTGTCGGGAGTCTCGTGTGGGGCATCGGCCTCTCCCTCGGCGCCACGACCGGCTACGCGATCAATCCTGCGCGCGACCTCGGTCCGCGCATCGCTCACGCCCTTCTTCCGATCGCGGGGAAAGGCGGCTCCGACTGGGGCTACGCCCCCATCCCGATTTTCGGCCCTCTCGTCGGGGGCGCCTTGGCGGGCCTGTTGGCGCGATTGCTGACGATCTAGTGCCGTTCCAACTATTTGGGCCAAATGACGGTCCAAGCATCTGACGCGAACACGGAGCGAGTATTCTCGAAGGGATTTGATGGAACAAGTTGGAACGGCACTAGCGGTATTTTATTGCCAGCAAGCGTGCACGTTTGACCCGAATTGCGGGGGTGGATTCGATGGGATCGCAGCGAGGAATCCGCTGTTTACAAAGGAAAAAGGACGTGACGCGCCCCTTCGCTTGGCTCGACTGAACTCTCCGGGCTAATCACAACGTTACCTCGTGACCGCGGACATTTGGACTTGCGCTCGTTTTGTGATAATCACAGAAGAAAGGGTCATGCCTCCTAAAGTCAAATGGGGAGTTCTGAGCGCCGCGAATATCGCCACGCGCCATGTCATCCCCGCCATGCAACAATGCGAATGGGCCGAAATCACCGCCATCGCTTCCCGCTCCATCGAAAAAGCAAGAAACGTCGCCGCACAATTTTCCATTCCCAAAGCCTACGGCTCTTACGAAGAACTACTCGCCGACCGGGAGATCGAGGCCATCTACAATCCCCTGCCGAATCATCTTCACGTTGAATGGTCCATCCGCGCCGCCAGCCACATTAAGCATGTTCTCTGCGAAAAGCCCATCGGCCGCAATGCCGCGGACGCGCGCCGGCTGCTGGAGGCCAGCGATGAATACGGCGTCAAAATTGGCGAAGCCTTCATGGTCCGCACGCATCCCCAGTGGCTGCGCACGCGCGAGCTAATCCGCGCCGGGCGCATCGGCAAGCTCCGCTCGGCGTCCGGCTTTTTCAGCTATTTCAATACCGATCCCGCGGATACGCGCAATATTGCCGATTATTACGGCGGCGCGCTGATGGACATCGGCTGCTATCCGATCAAAACTTCGCGTTTCGTTTTCGGTGATGAGCCGGAGCGCGTCTTCGCGTGTATCGAGCGCGACCCCAGTTTCAAGACCGATCGCCTCACATCCGCGATTCTGGAATTCCCCACGGGGCAGAGCATCTTCACTTGCAGCACACAGCTCGTCAACTACCAGAAGATGCAGTTCTTCGGCACGGAAGGCCGCATCGACATCGAGATTCCGTTCAACGCTCCATCGGACAAGCCGGCGCGCATTTTCATTGACAATGGCAAGGAACTCTACGCCGGCGGCAGCACTATCACCGAATCCTTTCCCATCTGCAATCAATACACGATCCAAGGCGATCATTTCTCACAGGCCATTCGCGAAAACAGAGAAGTCCCCAATCCCCTGGAAGATGCCATCTGCAACATGGCGGTCATTGACGCGCTCTTCCGCTCCGCCGAATCCGGGAAGTGGGAAGTTCCCGAGCCGCTCTAGTCTCAATCCCCCGTCGTGCGCTTTGCTTCGCTTGCTGGCAGCAATGCCGCGCCCCATTTAGGCGCACACCTATTCCGGACTCGCTTGAACACCCTGTTGCTCGTCAAACAAAAAGGAGCCCGCCTCAGAAGGCGGCCGCTACAATAGCTTGCGCGGTACGTTGGAATCGTGGCGAGAAATGCAGGCTAATCGTAGTATTCCTGGCCGAGGTGGGTAATCAAATCCTCTCCGATCATCCACCGCAGGGTGTTTTTCAATTTCATGAGCTGGATAAACAGGTCGTGCTCCGGATACAGTTCCGGCGCGGTCATCGGCGATTTGAAATAGAAACTGAGCCATTCCTGAATCCCCCGCATGCCTGCGCGCTGCGCCAGGTCCAGGAATAACACCAAGTCCAATACGATCGGCGCCGCCAAAATCGAGTCGCGGCAAAGGAAATCCACCTTGATCTGCATGGGATAGCCCAGCCACCCGAAGATATCGATATTGTCCCAGCCCTCTTTGTTGTCACCGCGCGGCGGGTAGTAGTTGATGCGCACCTTGTGGTGAATCTTCTTGTAGAGATCGGGATACAAGTGCGGCTGCAAAATAAACTCCAGCGCGCCCAGCTTCGATTCTTCCTTCGTCTTGAAGGAGCCGGGGTCCTCTAGCACTTCGCCGTCGCGGTTTCCCAGAATGTTCGTCGAAAACCACCCGTTCAGCCCCAGCATGCGCGCCTTGAACGCGGGCGCCAGCACCGTCTTAAGCAACGTCTGCCCGGTCTTGAAATCCTTTCCCGCGATCGGCACCTTGTGTTCCTGCGCCAACTGCCGCAAAGCAGGCACGTCCACGGTCAGGTTCGGAGCGCCATTTCCATACGCGATGCCGCTGGTAATCGCCGCCCACGCATACAACATCGAGGGCGCAATCGCCGGATGATTTTCTTTCATCGCCGCTTCAAACGTTTCCGGCGTGGCGTGGACTTCATGCTGCTTCATGAACACTTCCGTCGAGCCGCACCACAGCATCACCAGGCGCGAACAGCCCTGCTTTTTCTTGAAATTCGCGATGTCGTCTTTCACTTGCAGCGCGATGTCGTACTTCGTTTTCCCCTTCTTCACATTTTTGCCGTTCAGCATCTTCACGTATTCGTGATCAAACGCCGCGGACATGGGTTTAATTTTCGACAGGAACGTCTTCACCAGCGCCAAGTGATTTGCATCCAGCACGCCCGCCTTCGCCGCCGCTTCGTAGGCACTGTCGGGGAAGATGTCCCAGCCGCCGAAGATCATGTCTTCCAGCCGCGCCAGCTTCACGAAGTCCTTGATTTTCGGCGAGCGCCCTTCCGTGCGCTTTCCCAGGCGAATCGTAGCCATCTGCGTCAGTGACCCGACGGGCAGCGCCTTCTTCGTGCGCACCAGTTCGACGCCGGCCATGAACGTCGTCGCCACCGCGCCCATTCCCGGCAACAGCACCCCGAGTTTCCCCCTCGCCGCAGCAATCTTCGTTGGCTTTTCCATGAAATTCCTCGGTTGAACTGTAGGTGGAACTGCACAGGGCCCGCCTGAGAAGTTCCCAGGCTGTAGCCCAAACGTTTCATTTTGTAGGAAGCGCCACGGATATGCAAATAAAAACGCTGGCGCGTAGAGCGTCAGTTTGGAAAACAGAGACTTAGTGGAAAGAGATTTGTTTCCGAGTAGCCCGGGCACAATCCCGAACGTCCTGCTGATCAGCCGCGGCCGGCTGGCGAAACTATCCTAGCGCCGCCTTAATCTCTGCGATTTGCTTTGCGTGTCGATAAGGATGAACTGCCATCATCCGGCTTCCATGCAGAAGGAATACTCCGTGCAACTGGAGCCTTCGCTGTCGCTCAAACACGCAATCTGGCGCGGGAAGAGGCTTCCTTTCTGTCCATAATCCATTCTTATTTTCCATAGCATTTCTATTAATTTGACTCATCCCCCTCTTTCCTTCAACCTAGAGAACGTCTGGGGGCGTACGCGGTGTCGCGTACCGCCTCGCCGATTTTCGTGTCGTTCGCATGCCTGGATTGCCGGACGGCGCGCCTCGTGTCGGGAAACAGCCTTGCGGTCTTTTTCGCAGCCGCATGGGGAAGATGATAGCTTTTGTGCTGCGCAACTCTGGAGTTTTGGGGCCATCCTCCAGACGGGATGATGGCCCCGATTTGTTTTTCGTTTCTGGCGCGCAGTTTGGAGGGACGCCGCTGTGACCGAACGTTCGCTGAAGTCCCGCAGTTCCGCTCTCGTGGATGGCAATAACCGCGCCCCCGCTCGCGCGATGCTGCGCGCCTCCGGGCTCAAAGACGACGATTTCACCAAACCGCTGATCGGTATCGCCAACACCTGGATCGAAATCGGACCCTGCAACTACCATCTTCGCGAACTCGCCGAGCACGTCCGCGCCGGCATTCGCGCCGCGGGTGGCACGCCTCTGGAATTCAACACAGTTTCCATTTCCGACGGCATCACCATGGGCACCGACGGCATGCGCGCCTCGCTGATCAGCCGCGAAGTGATCGCCGACTCGATCGAACTCGTCTCCCGCGGCAATCTGTTCGACGGCCTCGTCGTTCTGGTCGGCTGCGATAAAACGATTCCCGGCGGCGTGATGGCCCTGGTCCGCTTGAATATTCCCGGACTCGTTCTTTATGGCGGCTCCATTGCGCCCGGCCAGTTTGAGGGCCATTCGGTGACGATTCAGGATGTTTACGAAGCCGTCGGGGCGCACGCGCGCGGGAAAATTACGGATAAGCAGTTGAAAGAGCTCGAATGTTCCGCTTGTCCCGGCGTGGGCGCCTGCGGCGGCCAGTTCACCGCCAACACCATGGCTCTGGTCTGCGAATTTCTGGGAATCGCTCCCATGGGCGCGTCCAGCATTCCCGCCACGGACAAGGGCAAAGCGAAAGCGGGCGAATTGGCCGGCAAGCTGGCCATGGAGCTTCTCCGCAAAGACCTCACGCCGCTGAAAATTATCACCAAGACGGCCATCGAAAATGCCATTGCGGGAGTCGCCGCCACTGGTGGTTCCACCAACTCGGTTCTGCATCTTCTCGGCATCGCCCGCGAGGCAGGAATTACTCTCTCCATCGATGATTTTGATCGCATCAGTTCGCGCACGCCCATTTTCGCTGACTTAAAACCTGGAGGACGATTTGTCGCAACCGATCTGTATGCAGCAGGCGGCACTCCGCTCGTCGCAAAGCGTATGCTTGAAGCCGGCCTCCTCCAAGGGGACGCCATCACCGTCACCGGCCGCAGCCTCGCTCAAGAGGCATCCGCCGCAAAAGAAACCCCGGGCCAGGAAGTCGTCCGCGCCAAAAACAACCCGCTCAAATCGACGGGCGGCTTAGTCATTCTTCACGGCAATCTTTCTCCGGAAGGCTGCGTCATCAAGGTCGCCGGGAACAACACGCAAACCTTTCGCGGCCCCGCGCGCGTTTTCGATGGCGAGGAAGCCGCGTTTGCCGCAGTCAATAAGTGCCAAATCAAAGCTGGCGATGTGGTCGTGATTCGTTATGAAGGTCCGCGAGGCGGGCCCGGGATGCGCGAAATGCTCGCGGTGACCGCGGCGCTGGTAGGCGCAGGCCTCGGCGATTCCGTCGCTTTGCTGACCGACGGGCGTTTTTCCGGCGCCACGCATGGCCTCATGGCCGGCCACGTCGCGCCCGAAGCCGTTGTGGGCGGCCCCATCGCCGCGCTTCGTGATGGCGACAGCATCGTGTTCGACATTCCCAAGCGCACGCTCTCCGTCGAACTAACCGACGCAGAAATCCGGCAGCGCCTGACCACCTGGAAAGCGCCCAAGCCCCGCTTCACCAGCGGCGTCATGGCCAAATACGCATATCTCGTCTCCTCTGCCTCGCTTGGCGCGGTTACTGCCCTGCCCGACACTTTTTCATCCGGTTCCCTTCCGGGATCCTCGGGGAGAACTCTATGAAGATGACTGGTGCGGAAATCCTTTGTGAAACACTGACACGCCTCGGGGTACGGCACATCTTCGGCTACCCTGGTGGCGCGATTCTTCCGGTCTATGACGCGCTCGGCAAGTCCAAGCTCCATCACATTCTCGTGCGCCACGAGCAGGGCGCCACGCACATGGCCGATGGCTATGCGCGCGCTACCGGCGGCATCGGCGTGGCCATGGCCACTTCTGGCCCGGGCGCAACCAACATGGTCACCGGCATTGCCACGGCCATGCTGGATTCCTCCCCGGTGGTCTGCATTACCGGGCAGGTCAGCAGCAAGGTGCTCGGGTCCGACGCGTTTCAGGAAGTAGACATCACCGGCATCACCATGCCGATCACCAAGTACAACGTGGTGGTTTCCCGAGCGGAAGATATTGCGCGGACGCTCCGCGAAGTTTTCATCATCGCCCAGTCCGGACGCCCCGGCCCGGTGCTCTTGGACTTCACCAAGGACGCGCAACAGGCTTCCGCCGAATTCGATTGGGACGCGAGCGCTCCGAAGTTGCCGGTCAAGCGCATCCGCAACAACCACAAACAGGACGAATTCGACTGCGCCGTGGAGTTGCTCAACACGGCCAAGCGCCCCGTGATTCTCGCCGGTCGCGGCATCATGCTCTCCGGCGCCATGCGCAAATTCGAGGAATTCGTTCGCACCAGCAACATCCCCGTGGCCATGACGCTGCTCGGCATTGGCTGCTTCCCGGCCAGCGATCCGATGAACCTGGGCATGATGGGCATGCACGGCGAAGCCTGGGTCAACACCGCGATTCAGGAAGCCGACCTGCTCATCGCCGTGGGCATGCGCTTCGACGATCGCGTCACCGGCGACCTGCGCACCTATGCGCGCAACGCCCGCAAAATTCACATCGAAGTGGATCGCGCCGAAATCAACAAGAACGTCAAAGTGGACGCGGCGCTGATTGGCGACGCCGGCGAAACTCTAGGCAGGCTCCTGCCGCACGTCCACGAGAGGGATCACTCTCCGTGGCTGGCGCATATCAACGAGTTGAAAGGCGATTCCGCGGTTCGCGATATTCAGAGCCTGCCGGACAGCGGCCATCTCTACGCCGCGCACGTGATCAACGATCTTTGGAAAGTCACCAAGGGCGAGGCCATCGTGGTCACCGACGTAGGCCAGCACCAGATGTGGGAGGCGCAGTATTACCACCACGACCGCCCGCGCTCGCTGATTACTTCCGGCGGGCTGGGCACCATGGGATTTGCGCTGCCAGCCGCCATTGGCGCAAAATTCGCCCGGCCCGACGCCGAAGTCTGGGCAGTTGTCGGCGATGGCGGTTTCCAGATGACCTCCTGCGAACTGGCCACGATTGTCCAGGAAAAAATCAACATCAAGATCGCCATCATCAACAACGGCTATTTGGGCATGGTCCGCCAATGGCAGGAGTTTTTCTACGACAAGCGGTACGTAGCCACGCCGCTGGTCGCCCCCGACTTTGTTTCGCTGGCGAATGCTTTCGGCATCCGCGGGGAGCGCATCACCTCGCGCGCGGAAGTCCTTTCAACCCTTGAATCGGCGCGTCACACCGAGCAACCCGTTCTGCTCGACTTCCGCGTTGAGCAGGAAGATTCCGTATATCCGATGGTCGCGGCCGGCGCGGCGCTGCACGACATGATTCGCCGGCCCAGCCCGCTGGTGGAATCCGCCACGGAACCTTAGGATGCCTTATTTTTTGAAGGTTCGGCCCCGCTGGACGCGCTCTCGGTAAAATGAAATCATAAGCCGGGATATTGCACTGCTCCTGGCCCGCTCGGGAGCAATTGCAGGATTAGGAAAATCGAGGATCGCATGCAAACCATCGTTGCTTATGTCGAAAACAAGCCTGGGGTTCTGAACCGGGTCTCTTCCCTCACCCGGCGCCTGGCCATCAACATTGATTCGCTCACCGTCGGGCCCACC
>Ga0326727_10004220_pt1 | contig 43806 bp, 36 predicted proteins | sample MB2enrmetagenome_FD_207643 | JGI IMG/M metagenome (GOLD analysis project Ga0326727, IMG submission 207643) | Lab enriched peat soil microbial communities from McLean, Ithaca, NY, United States - MB29MY | ecosystem: Environmental > Terrestrial > Soil > Wetlands > Peat | place: USA: New York... | reverse complement strand
TCCTGCAGTTCCTTGTACCGCTGAGGGTCAGGCTAAACCAAGGCTAAACCGGGCTAAACCATGAAAAGACGTAAGGAGACAGGGAGTGGCAACGATCCATTTTAGGCCGTATTCAGATTCTGTGGTATCATGACATCAAGATATTATTGACCGGGAGCAATCTTCTCCGCCATCGCTGCCTGCATCTCAAAGCCGCGTTCGGTGAAATGACGATCAAAGGTGAAGGCGATGGTGATCTCTCGCGCCTCCAGAATTTCAAAACTGAGGCAGTCGGCCGGGATCGGGTGTCATTTTGTAAGAAGTACTCGAAGTTAGCCCTGGCGCGGACATGCATATAATCCATCCTGGACAGGCAGTGCGAAGAGAGCGAGAGTATCGGCAAACACGATCATGACCTGAATTCTTCCTCAAGGTAGCGGTCGTGGTCAATGAAGACGTCCAACACGCCGGCCTTGTATTTGCCCACCGTTGCCAAGGCCTGCCGGTAGAGTGTGCGGCTGTCCGGCTCCTGTTTCAAAAGGAACTGGTCCAGGCTTTGCGGATGATGGCGGCCATGGATTATTTGCTTGAGTGGGCGAGATCTTTCAACCGGGCAGCCTGTTTATCCCGTCAATTGAATCTGCGTGCGAACCATCGGGAAACTTTGCAATAAAGATTTAGCCATCATTGCCAAGCGTAGCGGCTGAATCCCGGGCAGCGGAAAAGCTTAGGAAATTGACAGAGTACGTCTAACCGAACCAGGTCCTCACAGGAGGTCTGAGATGAGACTCCCTCCTCAATAGCCATAGCCGATCTCGTCGAATTCACTTGGGGCCCACTCCCCGCTATTGCACTGCATGCATTGGGTCTCTAAGCATAACTCGCTGCCGCTTGGATACAGTTTATCTTCATGTACGCAATCACTTTTCTCCACGTTGGTTCCTTCCCATCCGGCACAATGTGAGCCAAACCGCGGCTCTAAAATCCTTTCGGGCTACAGGTTCGCGAGCATCGCCTCTCTCAACTCGAGTTCGAACTCATTTGGACCCCAATGCCCTTCGTAGCATTGTATGCACTGGTCTCCGATACAAGTCACACTGCCATTCGGGTAAATCTTGTCCTTGAACTCGCAACTTGCCTTTTCCATGCCTGTGATCCTTTCTATCCTTGCGGGCGCGGACGCCCTCCAGTTCCGTGCCCTGTGAGGTTATTCCATATTCTTTAAAGATAGGTACAAAAAATCCGCATTCACTCCGTAAGCCGTTACAGAATATCAATTCAAGCTTATCTTAATTCTACGGAAGTCCGGAATTGCAGAGCCAAACTCCGGGGGGCAATGATGCGGGTCAGGCTGCAGGAAGCCATTGATGGAGGATTAAAATGAATTTTCAGGATGCGATTGATTCCGCACAGCAGCGAGAATATGGGGAATTATCGTGGGATACTTTTTCCGAATCTTTTGAGGACTCGCTCCTGAGGCTGGAAGAAATGATAAACGACGTATCAGATCTGAGACAGGTTTGCCGGGACGAATGGTGTGAGGCCAATGAATGTCTTCTGGGAGAGGCCACCGTTGCCGCATTTGCAATCAGTGAGCCTCATTGGGCATCGGGCGAGGACACAAAAAAACTTCGGGACCTGAAGAAAAGAATTCACGATCTTCACCTCAACCGCAAACCCGTTCTTCACTAGCGGGAGACGCTCACCCTGCCCGATCAGGGTGAGCGCGTATTCCATGCGCGGCAGGTTTGAAAATTTGGTTTATCTCCGGATCACGCGTGCAAGGCCGATCTGTGGCTTTTCAGAACTCTTCTTCTTACCGGGAAAGAGTGCAGTCTCCGGAATAATTTTTTGACATTGGCCTGCCTATCGTTAATATTAAAAGACCGCAATGCTTAATCCTACTCACATAAGCTTTCGATTCGAAATCCTGCTGGAATTCGACTGCGATCTTAGGATAGTATCTTAACGGACTGGTTTTCTAATCGATGTTTTTCCTGTTTCACTTTTTTTGAGCGTGGAGGCCATGATGAACGAAGAAATGATGGTTGCGCGAAAACTTGGCATTAATGGCCTAGGGAGAATAGCAAAACTCTCAATCTGGCACCATGTGGAACGAAAATACTTTTCGGAGATCGTGGTCAATATAGGCCGGGAGGTAGGGACAAGACTCGCTGACATAGCACATTTCCTGGAGAAGGATTCCACTTATGGGAATTTGCACAACTATCTTTACGGCTCGAGGGCCGTGCGGGTCATTGAAGATCTCGATGAGAAGTCGGGCAGTTTTGTAGTAAACGGGATAAAGACAACTTTCCTGCGCAGAGCCAGGAATCCGGCCCATATCGACTGGCGCAAACACGGGGTCGATCTGGTTGTGGACGCCACAGGCGCTTTTATCGATCCGACCGCAGCGCCCGATGAACCACAGGGGTCCGTGCGCGGTCATTTTGCTTCGGGAGCAAGGAAAGTTATCGTATCGGCTCCCTTCAAAATAAAAGACAAGGCCCGGGAAATGCCCCCTGATGCAGTGACTACGGTCATGGGCATTAACGATTCGGACTACGATCCCAAGAAGCACCTGATTGTATCGAACGCCTCGTGCACGACCACTTGTCTCGCATACATGGTGAAGCCGCTGCTGGATTATTTCGGGGCGGAGCGCATCCTTTCGGCGGCCATGACCACCGTTCACGCGGCCACCAGTTCCCAATCCGTGCTGGACCGCGCGCCGAAAGCAAAAGCCACTGACCTGAGAAAGTCTCGTTCGACCTTCAACAACATCATTTTGACCAGCACCGGGGCGGCCAAAGCGCTGGGGTTGGTTATCCCGGAGATGAAAAGAATAGGTCTCATAGCCGAATCGGTGCGGGTCCCCCTGACAACCGGATCGCTCATAATCCTGGCAGTGATGATTCAGGACGAGAGTATGACCAGTCCGATCGGTCGTCAGTTGGTAAATGACATTTACAAAAACGCCGTTTCCCATTTCCCCGAGGGCTACCTGGTTTTTTCCGAGGAACAGAACGTATCCTCCGACATTATCGGGGTACCCCGGGCTGCAGCGGTTATCGAAGGCTATGAGAATCACACGCGCACATCGGCCGTTCGCATAGACGTCGAGCGCCTGGCTTCCGCGTTCAAATACCTGGAGTCAAACGGCGAAAGCAATTCGGCTTCGCTGGACATGGGAACCATTGAGAAAGGGGAAGTGGAAGGGCGGCATCGACAACAAAGATTTATCGAAGTCCCGGTCACTCAGACTGTAATTTACGGCTGGTACGATAATGAGCTTGGAAGCTACACAAACATGCTCGGGGACCGGACGGTCAGCATAGCCAAGCTCATGGAACACAGCAGTTACGATCCGGTGACGATAAGAACATAGATTTCCACGCCCGCAGGGGTTCCAGAAAAGATCTTGCATTTTAAAGAGATTTGGCTTAGCCTTTCTACCGTTTCTTGAAACTGCTTGTAATAACTCATTTAATCGGACTTTTCCGATGTAAGCTCTTTCCCCCCTGAGGAGAGTCTGCGTGATAGTAAGCCACTGGATGTCTAGTGATCTTATAACGATCGGAAAGCAAGCCTCCATTCAGGAAGCGATGGCCCTGATGAAACGGGAGTCCATACGGCATCTGCCGGTTGTGGATCAGCAGATGAAGTTGGTGGGGTGGATTACGGACGCGGACCTGAGGGGGGTTCTGATTGCGTCGATGCTCGAAGAGCTGACCCTCGAGGACGTGATGATTCGAAAACCGTTTACGGTCCATCCCGAGATGCCGCTCGAAGAGGCTGCACGCATTCTGTTGGAAAAGCGTGTTGGCGGCCTGCCTATCGTCAAGGACGGCACGCTGGTCGGCGTAATAACCACGGTAGACGTTCTTTCCGCGTTTATCACTTTCATGGGACTTTTCTCCGACTCCACGCGGCTGGACATTAAGGTTTCCGGCTCTCCCAATCCTCTTCCGGAGATAACCCGAATCGTAAGGCTGCACGGGGCCGAGATTATCAGCGTCTGCCACCTGCCTTTCGAAGAAGGACCCGAGTATTCCTATTCCATTCGGCTCAAGAAAACCGACGTAAAGCCAATCATTGCTGACCTTGAAGAGCACGGGATCGAGGTTATTTCCTACCTGGACATGTAGCTCGGATTTTCTCGGAGCATTCAACCGTCTTGCGGCAGCCGGGAAATAATACGGGCCAGAAGAGCTGTTCGAGGGACAAGGCTGGCTAGTTCGATTCGTTCCTGATCGCCGCACATATCGAAAGTAAGCGGCCCGAGGCCGTCCAGAGTGGCGACTCCCAGCGCGGCGGTAAAGCACCCATCTGAGCCTCCGTATTCTTCAATCGGGTGTAATTCGAAACCGATTTTGCCTGCCTCCTCTGTTGCCAGCCTCAGGAGCAGCTCGGAGGCAGGGTTTGGCTCAAGGGGCGGCCTGGTGAGCTTCCCCTCAAGATCTGTGCGAATACCGGGAAAAAAGGGCGCGCCGGCGACCGCTTTCACGAGAGCCTCTATTTGTTCCATCTGCGATGAATGCCGTACCCGTACATCTATATCGGCCAGAGCTTCGGCTGCTGTGACCTGCCGTGAACGGCCGCCGCTGATCAGATTCACTGAAACTTTAACTCCGGATACGGGATCGCTCAAAGATTCGAGCGCAAGGATTTTCAGAGCAAGTTCCCGGCAGGCGTTTATCCCGTCCGAACCGGGTTTGAGCACATGAGCTGCTTTGCCATGAATTCTCAGTTTGAAGGAGCCTAGTCCCCATCGGCGCACTCCAACCGACTTCGGCTCGGACGATGGCTCCATGACCAGGACCCACGAGGATCGGCGGGCAATGTCCTCGATATAAGGGCGGCCCCGGATGCTCCCGATTTCCTCATCCCCTGTCAAAAATATAGTGATCGGAGGCGTGTCGCAATTGAGGTCCCGCAGTGCCTTAAGTGCATAGAGCATTTGAACGATGCCGCCCTTGATATCGCCTACACCCGGCCCGTAGGCCAGTCCGCCTTCGATCCGGAAAGGATGCCTGGCTGCGGTTCCAGCAGGAAAGACAGTGTCAAGGTGTGCAGAAAGGAAGAGGGTCTTATTCCCCTTTCCCGGCCGGTCTGCCAGCAGATGGTTTCCGAAATCCGTCTCAGGAATGGTCCGGATTTTGAACCCCACACTCTCCAGTTCTTCGGCCAGGATTCGGCCGCACGCATCGATTCCTTCTTTGCAGAAAGTCCCACTGTCAATATTGACAAGGCGCTCGAGCAGTGACAGCATTTTATCCTGCTGCCGCTGGAGGCGGTCAATCAGTTCGTTCATAGCTTCATCCCTCAAGCCGGATACCACAACCCCGGCGAGAATCTTAACTTTGCGAAGCTGTCGCAAAAAGTACTTTTGGGCACAGTGGTCGTCCGGCATCTCTGATATAATGCGGAAATATACGGGCGCATGAATGAAATGTAAACTTGCCTCATGGCGCAAACCGGGAAGCGGCGTTTTTTGTAATCCAGGGGCTGGCGCCCATAAAACATTTCAGGTCGGGGGAGTTCAGGCAGATGAGTACATCTCGCAGGGAACGGCTTTTGGAGGAGCTTCAGATAGGCTGCGGCAGGGCCCGGCCGGTTAGAGCCCCGCGCGGGACCGAGCTGCACTGCAAGGGATGGCAACAGGAGGCGGCCCTGAGGATGCTGTGCAACAACCTGGACCCCGAGTGCGGTGAGCGGCCGGACGAACTGATCGTATACGGCGGAACAGGTCGGGCAGCCAGAAACTGGAACTGCTTTGACGCATTAGTGCGCTGCCTTCTCGAACTGGAAAATCATGAGACCCTTCTTGTTCAATCCGGAAAACCTGTGGGCATTCTAAGCACTCATCGCTGGGCACCGCGTGTTTTGATCGCCAACTCGAATCTGGTGCCCCGCTGGGCCGACTGGAATCACTTTAACGAGTTGGAGAAGAAAGGTCTCATGATGTATGGTCAAATGACCGCAGGGTCCTGGATCTACATCGGGACGCAAGGTATCCTCCAGGGGACCTACGAAACCCTTGCCACTCTTGCTCAAAAACACTGGAACGCCTCGCTCAGGGGAAAAATTGTCGTTAGCGGCGGCCTGGGAGGCATGGGAGGCGCGCAGCCGCTCGCGGTCACCATGAACGAGGGTGTCATGGTCTGCGTCGAAGTGGACCGGAGCAGGATCGAGCGACGTCTTGCAACCCGTTATCTGGATGTTATGACCGCAGATATCCAGGAGGCCGTTCGGATTAGCAAAGACGCGGCACAAAGAAAGCAGCCCCTGTCGATCGGCCTTCTCGCAAATGCGGCCGAGGCACTCCACAGAATGGTCGATATAGGCTTTATCCCCGATGTTGTAACTGACCAGACGAGCGCGCATGATGAACTGAACGGTTATGTGCCATCAGGTATTCCTTACGAAGAAGCGTTGGAGCTTCGAAAATCCAATCCGGACCTCTACATCGATATGGCCCTGAATTCAATGGCCGTTCACTGCCGGGCTATTCTGGATATGCGGCAGCGGGGCGCCGTCGCTTTCGATTACGGAAATAACCTGCGCGGCCAGGCATACAGGACGGGGGTAAAAAACGCGTTCGACTATCCAGGATTTGTTCCGGCATATATTCGTCCACTTTTCTGCGAGGGGGAAGGTCCATTCCGTTGGGCCGCCCTCTCCGGCGATCCCGAAGACATAACGGTCACAGACAATGCTCTTATAGAGGCTTTTCCGCACAAGGAACGGATGGTCCGCTGGCTCAAACTGGCCGGGCAAAAAGTCGCGCATATGGGGCTCCCGGCCCGCATCTGCTGGCTTGGTTATGGGGAGCGTGAGAAGGCTGGAAAGATTTTCAATGATCTTGTCCGCGATGGAATGGTCAAGGCCCCTATCGTTATCGGCAGGGATCACCTTGACTGCGGTTCAGTTGCATCTCCTAACCGTGAAACCGAAGCTATGAAGGATGGTTCCGATATCGTGGCTGACTGGGCGCTCTTGAATGCAATGGTAAATGTCGCTTCAGGGGCGAGTTGGGTATCCTTCCATGATGGCGGCGGCGTGGGAATCGGCTACGCTCTGCATGCCGGGCAGGTAACGGTTGTGGACGGTACCGAGGAGGGGGAGCTTCGGGCTGTGAGCGTTCTTCGAAACGATCCTGCAACGGGTATCATCCGGCATGCGGATGCGGGATACGAGCGCGCCGTGGAGATCGCCGGCGAGCGGGGGGTAAAACTCCCGATGATAAATATGTTCAAATAGCTGAAGTGACACGACATGACTCGAAAGCTTTTCAGGAATGGACGAATTTTTACTCCCGCCGATAAAGGGTCGCCTCTTTGCGGAAGGCGCCAGGGGGATATTGTCCATTTCGCAAGAGGGGCTATCTATACAGAGGGTGGCGTGATCGCTGCGATCGGGGACGAGGAAGAGGTACTTGCGGGCCTGTCCTTCCGCCAGGTGGACGTGGAAGTGGACTGTCTTGGGCGTTGCATAATTCCCGGTTTCGTTGACCCCCATACGCACATGTGTTTTGCGGCGCGCAGGGAGGAAGAATTCATTCTGCGCCTCGAAGGGATAGATTACCTGGAAATACTCGAGCGCGGAGGGGGCATACTTTCCTCGGTTCGGGCCGTGCGAGAGACATCCGAGGCTGAACTCTTTTTAATGACTCGAAGACATGCCGAATCCGCGCTCAGGTTTGGAACTACAACCCTGGAGATCAAAAGCGGCTACGGACTCGATACCGAATCCGAGCTGAAGATGCTCCGGGTAATAGAGCGTATCGGGCGCGAACTGCCCGTCGATGTAGTTCCCACATTTCTTGGGGCTCATGCAATACCGGAAGAGTATGCCGGGGCTGCGGACAGGTATGTGGATCTTATAGTTTCCGAAATGATTCCCGCTGTCTCAGAACAGCACACGGCTCGTTTTTGCGACGTCTTTTGTGAAAAGAGCGTCTTTACAGTGGACCAGAGCCGCCAAATTCTGGAGGCAGCACGCAAAGCCGGAATGGGAGTCAAGATCCATGCCGACGAGGTCTGCGATCTGGGTGGCGCGGCATTGGCTGCCGATCTGTGCGCCACATCCGCCGAGCACCTTCTGCGAGCCTCAGATGCGAACATCCGCGCCATGGCCGGAGCAGGAGTCATCGGGATACTTCTGCCTGCCACCGCCTACTGCCTGCAAAAAGAGTATGCGCCTGCCCGAAAAATGGTGGAACTTGGCTTGCCAATCGCCATTGCCACTGATTGCAATCCGGGCACAAGTTATACGGAGTCAATGCCCTTCGTGTTCGGTCTTTCGGTGCTGGGCATGCATCTTTCGATATCGGAAGCCCTTGTCGCCTCAACTCTCAACGCTGCTTATTCCATTGGGATGTCTCATCGGACAGGGAGTCTGGATGTGGGCAAGAGCGCAGATTTCATCATCCTGGACGGAGACAGCCCTGCCATGGTCGCCTACCACGCCGGGGTATCGCCTGTTATGCGAGTCTACAAACAAGCCGAGCCGGTAGGTGAGTGCCGGGAATGCACAGGGGGTGTCAACAGTGTTTCTTGACTCCGGTACAATCCCTGGATACTATACCAATTCAGTATAGATCATCCTGTGCCTGCCCAGTGAGGTAGAGTCCCTTGGGCTGACCGGGTGAAGAAGCTTTTCATGTTATAATGGCCTTTATTCTGCTGCACCAATCATTGTTCGGGAAGGAGATTTTGGTAATGGAAGCCAAAAGGCGTGAACTGGAAGCACTCATGAAGGATATGGGAGGTGTGCTGGTAGCCTTTTCAGGGGGCGTGGACAGCTCGGTACTTCTGGCGGCGGCCCATAAAGCCCTGGGGGACTTCGCGGTGGCCGCTACCGGCACATCGGCGAGCGTGCCGGCACACGACCTGGAGTCCGCGAGGACAATATCCTCACGGCTGGGCGCGCGTTGGATCACTTTGGAAAGCGGTGAACTCGACGATCAACACTTTAGGAGCAACCCTCACAATCGCTGCTATTTCTGCAAAAAGAGTATATTTACGCGATTACTTGAGCTGGCATCCGAAGAAGGCCTGCCTTTTGTCATCGAAGGCAGCAACACCGACGATCTGACTGAAATCCGGCCGGGCATGGCGGCGTTGCGTGAACTGGGCATACGTTCGCCTTTCCTGGAGGTGGGTATCGGTAAGGAAATGATTCGCCGCATGGCGGAGCATTACGGCCTGCCGAACTGGGACAAACCATCATCTGCCTGCCTTGCTTCAAGGATTCCATATGGTGAACTTATAACCCCTGAGCGTCTCCAGCGCATCGATCAGGTTGAAGCAGCGCTACGCGGCATGGGATTTCGCCAGTTGCGCGTCAGGGACCACGGAACGCTTGCCAGAGTTGAAATCCCGCCGGAGGATATGGGGAACCTGCTTGAACGTGGACTGCGGGAGGCCGTTGTGGCAGCCTGCAAAAACGCAGGCTATACGTACGTCACACTCGATCTGCAGGGATATCGGACCGGCGCCATGCACGAAGCCGTGACGGAAAATAAGCTGACGATCCAGGACATTCAGGCATGAAACGTATCTATTTGGACGACGATGCCACTACCGGGGTGATTGCCCTTAATGGAAATTAAGAAAATGGACTTATTGGAAGCCTTGAGGGCAGGATTGAACCGCAGAAGCCCCGCCGTTGAGTGGCTTGTCCCGCTTCTTGAAACAGAAGGTGAGGAACAACGGCTTCTTCTCCACATAGCCGACAGGCTGAGAGCTGAAACGATGGGGGAGGCCGTTCATCTCAGAGGTATAATAGAGTTTTCGAACTACTGCAGAAGAAACTGCGGTTACTGTGGATTGAGAAGGGATAATCGCAAGCTTGCAAGATACCGGCTGACGCGCGAAGAGATCGTAGAGGCCGCAATAAAGGCCTGGCAGATCGGTTATAAAACCATTGTACTTCAATCGGGAGAGGATTTGTATTTCGGCACGGAATTAATGGCCGATATCATTCGTGAAATAAAATCCCGGACAGAACTTGCCATAACCTTGAGTATGGGAGAGCGTGACAAAAGCACTTATTCGGCATGGAGGGAAGCCGGCGCGGACCGGTATCTGCTGAGGATTGAAACAACTGATGAAAAAATCTTTAGAAAACTTCACCCCGAGGATCAGCTCGATGAAAGGAAGCGATGCCTTTTTATGCTCAAAGAACTCGGCTTCCAGTTGGGAAGCGGAGTCATGGTGGGACTCCCCGGGCAGGACGCACTCAGTCTTGCTAAAGACGTGATCTGGATGCACGAACTCGGGGTAGAAATGGTTGGCATAGGACCTTTCATAGCTCATCCCGAGACCCCTTTGAGAAATGAGAAAGGTGGAACCCTCGGACAGGCTTTGAGGCTTGTAGCTGTTTTGAGGCTGGTATTTCCTTATGCCCATATCCCGGCAACAAGTGCGATGGGCAGCCTCGACCCCGTTGGCAGAGAAAAAGCCCTGCAAGCGGGAGCCAATGTCATGATGCCCAATATCACCCCCACCAAAGTGCGGCCTCTCTATGAACTCTACCCAAACAAAATATGCCTGGATGAAAATGCCGACAGGTGCTTTGCCTGTGTCGCAGCCAGGATCTTCTCGCTCAATCGAACCATCGGCACTGACTCCGGTCATGTAATCAGGGGCGCAGCCATTGAGGATTCATGCATATGAGGGCAATTGCGCTCCTATCCGGAGGTCTGGACAGCTCTCTCGCCGTGAAGCTCATGATTGACCAGGGTATCGATGTAATAGCTGTCCATTTTACAAGTCCTTTCTGCAACTGCACGCCCCGAAAGGCCGGGTGCAAGAACCAGGCGCGCATCATTGCCGAAGAGCTGGGCGTTGAGATCCAGGTGTTGGCCAAGGGCATGGATTACCTCGCAATCGTAAAGGACCCGCCCCACGGTCACGGCAGGGGCATGAACCCCTGCATCGACTGCCGGATTTATATGCTCAGGAAAGTCAGGGAGAGGATGGCTTCGCTCGGCGCTTCCTTCGTGGTCACTGGAGAGGTGCTCGGCCAGAGGCCCATGTCCCAGCACAGGAATGCCATGGAAGTCATCGAAAGAGAAAGCGGTCTGAAGGGACTCATCCTGAGGCCCCTTTCAGCCCACCTCTTCCCGCCGAGCCTGCCTGAGCAGGAGGGCATAGTGGACCGGGAGAAACTTCTTTCCATAACGGGCAGGTCGAGAAAAACGCAGATCGATATGGCGGAAAAACTTGGGATAAAAGACTATCCCTGCCCCGCCGGCGGATGTTTGCTAACCGACCCCATTATCGCGTCCAGGCTGCGGGACCTCTTCACCTGCACGCCCGGCTTTGACATGACGGACATCCACCTTCTCAGGGTGGGAAGGCATTTCAGGGTCCAACCGGCCCTCAAGGTTATTCTGGGTAGAAACGAAGCGGAGAATGAGCGGCTCAGTTGCCTGGCAAAACCAGGCTTCACACTCTTTACTCCCGCAAGTTTCAAAGGATCGACAGCTTTGGCGACAGGAATTACGGATGAGAATGAGGATCGCCTGATCGGTGAGATGATCGCCCGCTATTCAAAGGACAGCTCCGATGGGTATGAGCTGCGCAAAGAAGTCATCGGGGGGAATGTATCAACGCTGAGCGCGGCAGGGAAGCACCTCAGGAGGTCATTGATATCTCTCTGAATCGTGAGACAGCTCGGGCAGCATCGAGGCGGCATAGGAAAAAACAGCATGCAAATTGAGACAATTCTAGCTCACGCCGGACTGTGTACGGATCAAACAACTGGCGCCATCAGCACTCCGATTTACCAGACCGCCACCTTCCGGCATCCCGCTCTGGGAGTATCCACGGGTTATGATTACTCCAGGACGATCAATCCGACCCGCCAGGCGCTGGAAAACGTAATAGCGGAGTTGGAGCGCGGCGACCGGGGGTTTGCCTTCGCATCGGGCATGGCGGCAATCACGGCGGTTTTGATGCAGTTCGCATCCGGGGACCATCTGATTGTCTCGGACGACTTGTACGGCGGGACGTATCGCATTTTCGAGAAGAATTTCCGTCAATTCGGACTTTCGGTCACCTATGAGGACACTTCCAATCTGGAGGCCGTCCAAAACGCCCTCATTCCCGGAAAGACAAAAGCGATTTTCATCGAAACCCCGACCAATCCGCTGATAAAAATTACCGATTTGGGTGAAGCAATCGCCCTGGCGCGCTCAAACGGAGTGTTGACTATCGTGGACAACACTTTCATGACGCCTTACCTCCAGCGCCCTCTGGAGCTAGGGGCGGACGTCGTTGTGCACAGCGGGACCAAGTATCTGGGAGGTCACAATGACGTGCTCTCGGGCGCGGTGGTCACCCGCTTACCGGAACTTAGCGAAAGGATCGGGTTCATCCAGAATTCGACCGGGGGCGTTTTGGGTCCGCAAGACAGTTGGCTCGTGCTGCGCGGGCTGAAAACCCTGGCTCTGCGAGTGGAAAAGCAGCAGGAAAACGCTCAAAAAATTGCGGAATGGCTGGCGCAAAACGACAAAGTCAATAAAGTCTATTATCCGGGACTTCCCGAACATCCCGGTCATCGCGTACAGCAAAAACAAAGTACCGGTTTCGGGGCGACACTCTCCTTCAGGGTCCGCGATTCGAGTTGGGCGGAGAGAATCATTAACCGGGTAAAGGTAATTACATTTGCCGAAAGTCTGGGCGGAGTCGAGACCTTGATCACCTATCCGGTCAGGCAGACCCACGGTGATATTCCGGTGGAAATCAGGGAAAAGACCGGTGTTACAGATGACCTGCTGCGCTTATCGGTGGGGATCGAGCACGTAAGCGACCTGATTGGGGACCTGGAACAGGCAATGGAAACATAAGACGCGGGCTGATGAAGTATGGAAACCCGATCCTGCACAACGCGAGTGAACTCGATCCACACAACTGTGCTTTAAGTGTACCTATTTATCAGACATCAACCTATCGCCAACACAATGTCGATCATCCCGGCAAATATGATACTCCCGCTCCGGAAATCCCACCCGGGAGGCCCTTGAAAACGATCACGCATAAGTGGCGAGCATGAGGAGTTTCCCCCGGATTGATAGCATCAACTTGAACTTGAACGCAAAATAGTATCAGAAGCCTTCGGTTTTTTCGACGAATATCCACATCTTGCCACCGCAGACGTCGCCGTCTCGCGTCCCGAGGTCGTCAGTCAGGTTCACTTCCAGGAGCTTGGGCTGCCCTGACACGAGCAGACACCGGAGGGCGGCGCTCTTTACCTGATGTTCGCCACACCCGCCGCCGACCGAGCCAAAGGTCCAGCCGTCGGCCCCAACCAGCATCTTGGCACCGATCTCGCGGGGCGCAGAGCCTGCAGTCTCAACGATCGTCGCCAGACACACCGGAATGCCCCGTTGAGCCAGTTCGGCAATTTTCCCGAAAATCTCTCGATCATTCATGGTCAGGCTCTCCTCTCACCTCGCACTCCCCGCGTCGCCACGTTGCCGAGCCGCCGAGCGGCCACGAGTTCGGCCGCGATACAAAGAGCGATTTCCGCGGGAGATTCAGCTCCGATGGGCAGCCCGATGGGCGTGTACAGGAGATCGAGGCGAGGGGGTGGAATGCCCCTTTTTCGCAGCTCAAGCTTCACGAACGCGACGCGTCGCCGGCTTCCGATCAACCCTACGTAGGCTGTCTCCTTGGGCAGGATCTCTGACAGGCACTCAAAATCGTGCTCGTGGCCCCGTGTGATGACCACGGCGTAGGTGTCGGAACCCAAAGGCAGGCGCCGCAACGCTGGTCTGAAGTCCTCGACCAGCACCTCACAGCCGGGGAATCGGAAAGTGTTGGCAAAATCAGGGCGGTCGTCCAAGACTGTGACGGAAAAGCCGACCTCCCGCGCAAACAGCGCCAAAGGCACTGCGATGTGCCCAGCACCGCAGATGAGGAGCCGGGCCTCGGGCTCGAGCACGTCGATGAAGACCTGAAGCCCCGGCGCCAGCTCTGTTAGCTGTTTCTTCTTGCACGCCAGGGCTTCGCGTGCCAATTGGGCCAGGGGCTCTGTTAGTTCGCCAGGGGGAATCGTTCCTTCTGTGCTCCCGTCTGAGAGAAACAAAGCCTTGGCTCCAGGTGGGAATTCCGATCTGTCGGACTGAATCGCCGTGACAAGGCAGACCGTTTTACCCTGATCTAAGAGGTCCTTCAGATGTTCTGCAATGCTCACCGGGACCCCTCGTTTCTCTGGCCGCGAGGACCGGCTTCTCTTGCCAAATTGCCGATCTCGGCAGACATGCATCTCTGTTCTGAATTGATAATAACCTGCATTAAGCGCCTTGGGCGCTTCCTCGCCCCAGTATTGAGCTAAAACGCAGGAACGACGGCAGGCTCACAGCACTTGTCACGGAGGAATTCCTTAACGCGCTTCAGGCGTTAATCCCCTCGAATAAGATGCTTGACAGGTAGCGTTCACCCGCATCGGGAAGGACGACGACAATCAGTTTGTCTTTGTTTGCCGGCAGAGATGCCGATCGAACGGCTGCGGCCATCGCTGCACCGCTCGAGATCCCGCACGTGATTCCCTCTTCCCTGTGCAGACGCCTCGCCATTTCCACGGACTCATCGTTTGATACTGTGGCTACCTCGTCCACTAGACTCAGGTCCAAAACGTCAGGTTTGAATCCGGCTCCAATGCCCTGGATTTTGTGAGGCCCCGGCTTCGGTGTTTCCCCGTTGCGGATAGCGGTCAGCACCGGTGAATGAATCGGCTCAACCGCAACCGACCAGATGGGTTTCCCTTTTGTTCCTTTGATATACCGGTTTACCCCGGTAATAGTTCCGCCGGTCCCTATCCCCGATATTAAAATGTCGATGCGGCCATCGGTATCGTCCCAAATCTCAGGGCCGGTGGTCTTGAAATGAATTTCCGGATTGGCCGGATTCTTGAACTGCTGAGGCATATAGTATTTTTTGGGGTCACCAGCCAAGATCTCTTCTGCTTTGGCTATGGCCCCGGGCATGCCTTTGGGGCCTTCGGTCAAGATCAATTCCGCCCCATATGCCTTGAGCATACGCCTGCGTTCAAGGGACATGGTTTCAGGCATGGTTAGAACCAACGGGTATTGTCTGGCTGCACAGACAAATGCCAGGGCGATCCCCGTATTGCCGCTGGTCGGTTCGAGCACGGTTACATCTCTTTGGCCTTGTTTCAGCTTCCCCTGCTGTTCGGCAGCCCAGATCATTGACGCCCCAATCCGGCACTTCACCGAATAGGAGGGGTTGCGCCCTTCGATCTTTGCCAGCACGATCCCGGGCAACCCGGCTGTGATTCTATTGATTCGGACCAGCGGCGTTCGGCCGATGCTCAAGCTATTATCATCAAATACCTGTCCCATGTTGATTCTCCTTTTTCAATAGAGTGAATATCGCCGGTTTGGCGCCGATCGAGCACCTGTCGCCCGCTCCAAAAAAACTGATGCTGTCATTCCGGATGAACCTGTCAGTGCCGGACAGCACGGAGTTCCCCGATCTTCGCAGCGAGGAACTCGGCTGCGCCGTCTATTTCCTTCAATGTGGAAAACCTGCCAAGGCTAAAGCGTACAGCGCCCAAGCCCTGTTCGGGCGATATCTCCATGGCCTTGAGCACCCCGGACAGCTCAGCACTGCCGTCATGGCAGGCCGACCCGGTTGATGCGGCGATCTCAGGAGTCTTCGCCAGGAGATCTGCTCCCACTACCCCGCGGAAGCTGATGTTGAGTGTGTTCGGGAGGCGCTCTGTTGGGTGTCCGTTCAAAATCACGCCGTCCACCAACTCGCGCAACCTGTTGTGGAAATGCTCCCGCAGAGAGAAGATGCGCTCGCCATCGGCGGCAAGGCGCTGTGCGGCCAGCTCTGCCGCCTTGCCCAGCGCAACGATATATGGAACATTCTCCGTGCCTGCCCGAAGGCCCCTTTCATGCCCGGCTCCGTGAAGGAAGGAATCGATTTTCGTCCCGCCCCGAATGAAAAGAGCGCCACTCCCTTTAGGGGCATAAAGCTTGTGGCCTGCTACCGTCAGGAGGTCCACCCGGAGGCCGTCCACCAGCGTTGGGATTTTCCCCACCGACTGGGCAGCATCGGTATGAAATAAAATTCCCTTTTCACGTGCTATTTCTCCGATCTCGGCCAACGGCTGAATCGTCCCGACCTCGTTATTGGCGTGCATGACGCTGATGAGAATGGTCTTGTTTGTGATGGCTTGGCGCACCGTCTCCGGGTCAACGCGGCCGGTACCGTCAACCGGCAGACAGGTGACCGTGAAGCCCTGCCCCTCCAGCCAGTGTAAGGGATTCAGAACAGCGGGATGTTCGATAGTAGTGGAAATAATATGCTGCCCGCGATCTTTGTTGGCAAAAGCGGTACCGATGAGAGCCTGGTTGTTGGACTCGGTGCCGCCGCCGGTGAAGATCACGTCAATTGCATCACAGCCCAGCAGGGCCGCTACCCTCGTCCGCGCCAGTTCCACCGCTTCCCTGGCCTTTTTCCCGTAAGGGTGGTTGCTGGAAGGATTGCCGAATACCTCCGTCAGGTAAGGGAGAAGTTCTTCGACTACGGCAGGGTCGGCGGGGGTGGTAGCGTTATAATCGAGATAGATGGGTTGCATGTGGACCTCCAGACCGCGCGCATCCATAAAACCTGCTAAATTGATATACTAACCACCGGGAAAAAATCGACAAGACACCCCCTGGATCAATGTTCGGGATCAAGGTCCTCGATCAAGTCACTTGCCTCTTCCAATCCAACCGAGAGCCGAATCAGGTTGTCCGTGATCCCAAGCCTTTCCCGTTCCAAAGGCGGGATCGAAGCATGAGACATCTTTACCGGATAGGAGAGAATCGATTCCACTCCTCCCAAACTTACCGCCACGGACCAGACCTTCACTTTCTTCATGATCTGCTTCGCCCGTTCGACGGTTTCGGTCTTAAACGAAAGTACCGCTCCAAAACCGGAAGCTTGCGTCTTGATGATTTCATGTCCGGGATGATCGGGCAAACCGGGAAAATACACATCACTTACCCAGGATTGCTTCTTCAGCCAGTGGGCGATTTCCGTCGCCGATTCCTGCTGCAACTCCATCCGTGCTTTCAGCGTTTTAATACCTCTCAACAATAACCAGCAGTCCTGCGGCCCCAAAATGGCCCCGAAACCGTTTTGGACAAAATATATCTGAGAGGCCAATTTGTCGGATTTGGTAATTACCGCTCCCCCGATCACGTCGCTGTGACCGCCGAGAAATTTAGTAGCGCTGTGTATTACGATGTCCAACCCAAGGTCGAGCGGCCGCTGAAAATAGGGCGACATGAACGTATTGTCGATCATGGTTATCAGTCCATGTTTCCTGGCTATCTCCGTTGCTCCGAGGAGGTCGGTGACTTTGAGCAGGGGATTGGATGGACTTTCCAGGAATAGCAACCGGCTATTGGGCTTGATGGCTTTCTCGATGTTTTCCAGCCTGCTCATATCCACGAAAGTAGTCGTTATTCCGAACTTACTGAAAAAAGAGTTCAAAATCCGATAGGATCCCCCATAAATGTCTGCCGTGGCTATCACGTGGTCGCCTTGCTCTAAAATCGCCAGGCTCGAAGAAGTGGCCGCCATTCCCGAGGAGAAAGCGTAGGCGTGTGTGCCGTTTTCCAATGACGCCAATGTCTTTTCCAGGGCTTCCCTGGTAGGATTACCTGAACGGGAGTATGCATACTTGCCGGGATTGTCGACATCGTACTGGTGGTAAGTCGATGCCTGATAAATGGGTATACTCAAAGCACCGGTATGAGGGTCAAGTTCATTTTCGTTGTGCAGTATCCGGGTCCCGTACTTCATGAGTAAAACTCCGATCTTTCCATTGCCTGCTCCAATTTCCAGCTTATATCATTTGGAGATTACAAATATGCCGGTTTGGGCAAATATATTCGGAAGCCTGCAAATACGCCCTTTATCTCCGATGTACTCGCAGCGCTCGATAGCAATGCCCTTGTCCCGGCAGAATATGAAAAAATCGGAGATACTCAGAAAGTGAAGATTTGGTGTTTCATACCATTGATACGGCAGGGAGGCTGTGACAGGCGCCCTGCCCCTGAAGAACAATTGTAATCTTGCGCCGTAATGGGCAAAATTGGGGAACCCGACGATTACCTTCTTTCCCACCCTCAAGGAATCCGCGAGCACAGTTTCTACGTGCACTACCTGCTGTAAACACTGGTTGAGAATCACATAATCGAACGAACGGTCCGGATAGTCGAAAAGCCCCGAGTCGATATCACCGTGAAATACGTTCAAACCACGGGCCACGCATGCGTATATGGCCTGCTCGTCGATCTCTATGCCCTGGCCGTGTGCAGCACGATCCTTTATCAGCATATAGAGAAGCTCTCCGGCGCCGCACCCGAGGTCCAAGACCGAAGCACCGGGGACAATGAGTTCCGAAATAATCCGGTGGTCCAGCCGGGTAGATTCAGATTGCATATTCGGTCATTACCTCGTAGCCGTTGTAGACCTTCTTCAGGAAATGGGTAATCAAATGAGTTTCTTCCTCTATCTCGAGCAGAAAGGCATCGTGCCCATAGGTGGAATCGATTTCGCAGTAGCTGGCTTCGATGCCGGCAAGTTTGCAGGCCCTGACGATTTCCCTGGTCTGGTAGGCAGGATAGAGCCAGTCGGACTTGAAGGCAATCACAAGGACTTTGGAATCGGTTGCTCTCAACAGTTCGTGGAGGGACCCGCCTTCGGCGGCATCGAAGTTGTCCATTGCCTTGGTGATGTAGAGGTAAGAGTTTGCATCGAACCTTTTCACGAAGTTTTCGCCGTGATAGTGGAGGTATCCTTCCACCTCGAAGTCGGGGTTGAACTTGAAAGTCTCAATGCTGTCTTTGCGCTGCCTCCCGAACTTTTCGTGCATCGAGGTATCGCTCATGTAGGTGATGTGGCCGACCATCCTGGCGACCGATAACCCCCTGGCCGGAGGCGGCCCTCCGTAGTAGTTTCCCGACTTCCAGTGAATGTCGGCCATTATTGCCTGTCGGCCCACTTCGTTAAAAGCGATCTGCTGGGGCGAGTGCTTAATCGCCGTTGAGATGGGGATAACACTGCGCACACGGTGCGGGTAGCGGGTCAGCCATGAGAGCACCTGCATCCCCCCCATCGACCCACCCGAGACGCTCAGAAGCTTTTCGATCTTGAAGTAATCGACGAGGAGTTTCTGGCAGTTCACCATGTCGTGTATCGATATGAGCGGGAAACTCAGGCCGTAAGGTCTTCCCGTGGCGGGATTGATGCTCGCAGGGCCCGTCGTACCCTTACAGCCCCCCAGAATGTTTGAGCATATAACAAAGTATTTATCGGTATCGAAGCCTTTTGCCGGACCAATCATACTGTCCCACCATCCCGGCTTTCTGGCCCCCCGGTGAAAGCCCGCGGCGTTGGCATCTCCCGAAAGAGCGTGGACGATCAGGATCGCATTGGTGCGGTCACGGTTGAGTTCGCCGTAAGTTTCGTAGGCGATCGTGACCGTTTCGAGTTTTTGACCGCACTCCAGTAAAAACCCTCCAGGTGGGGAAAACGTTATGGTTTTGGTTTCAACGATACCTATGCTGTCTCTTTGACTCACTTCATCTTCTCCAAAAAACCGCCATTCTTTGAATAGCCTGGCTGTAAGGTATATCTCCTGTATATCGCTAAATATTCTTGCCCTGTTATTTGCCTTCGCCTGCCTTCTCAAGCGCCTGGCCAATGTCGTTTATAATGTCTCGAACATTTTCGAGGCCTATCGAGAGCCGGATATAATCTTCAGTGGCCCCGGTGGCTTCCTGCTCATCTCTGGTAAGCTGCTGGTGGGTGGTTGAAGCAGGATGGATGACCAGGCTTTTTGCATCTCCTATGTTGGCAAGGTGCGAAAGCAGTTTCACGGAATTGATGAATTTTTTTCCAGCCTCGAGTCCGCCTTTTATTCCGAAACCAACCAGCGCTCCATAACGCCCGTTGAAATATTTCTTTGCAACCGGATGGTTCGGCTTGTCCTCGAGACCAGGGTAAACAACCCAGTTTACCAGCGGGTGGCCTCTGAGAAACTGCGCCACCTGCAGCGCATTCTCGGAATGCCTCTCCTGCCTCAGGACCAACGTCTCGAGTCCCTGGATGAAAAGAAAGGCATTAAATGGGCTCATAGCCGGTCCAAGGTCGCGGAGCCATTGCACTCGAGTCTTTATTATGAACGCCACATTCCCTAAGCCGGGGAAATCCCCGAAAACGTCCCAAAATTTCAGCCCGTGATAGCTAGGGTCCGGTTCAGTAAATTCGGGAAACTTGCCGTTTCCCCAGTTGAATTTCCCGCCGTCTACAATCAATCCGCCGATCGAGGTCCCATGGCCTCCGACAAATTTTGTCGCGGAAAGGACGCTGATGTCTGCTCCAAAATCGAACGGGCGCAGGAGGCCTATTCCGACCGTGTTATCGACAACGAAAGGTACCCCTGCATCATGAGCAATTTTTGCAATTGCCTCAAAGTCGGGCACGTCCAGTTTGGGATTGCCGACAGCCTCGGCATAGACAGCGCGAGTAGCGCTCGTTAGGGCTCTTTTGATTTCGTCGGGGTCTGCGGAATTAACGAACTTTACTCTGCGCCCCAACTTGGGAAAAGTGTAGTGAAAGAGCTGGTAAGTTCCGCCGTAGAGATTGTTAGCCGAGACAATTTCATCTCCGGGTTGAGTAATTGCAAGAAGAGCCAAAGTCTCCGCAGCCTGCCCGCTCGCGACCGCCAGTGCTCCGCTTCCACCCTCGATCATTGCGATGCGCTGTTCCAGGACATCGTTGGTCGGATTCATGATCCGGGAATAGATATTGCCAAATTCTCTCAGAGCAAAAAGATTTGCGGCATGATCGGTGCTTTTGAATACATAAGAAGTAGTCTGGTAGATCGGAACCGCCCTCGCGCCCGTAGTGGGGTCGGCAACCTGTCCGCCATGTAGCCCAATCGTTTCCAGCCCCCATCCTCCATTTTCCGCTTGCGCCATCGGTGTCTCCCTTGATTAGAAATGCCTTAAGAAAAAGAACTGTTTTCTTTGATCCGAGCAGAATTTCAGGCTCGAAATGTCACAATCAGATTTCAAACCGGGCTCCGAAGTTCAAAGCCGCTAGATTCCACCCCCATTTTCAAGCAGCCACACATCATCGAACCTCCTTTTTTCCGTCGTGGTTATATCTACCTGAACAATTCTGGAGTCGTATACCGAGATGGTAATAGTGCCGAGCTCGATGCCGTGAACCTTTTCGGCAATCTCCTTTAATATTGTGTCATTGACCATTTTTCTCTCGCTCATATCGAAATACCCTTCAAAAGTGGGAATGCCATTTGATTCCCCGCCGATTATCCCGGAGCAGCAACCGGTCAGATGTTGTAAGACAACACTGTCTTTTTGAGCATCTGCCTTTCGACCATCTCCGCGAGGGTAAAGGATTCAAGTACTGCGAGCATTTTTTCGGTTACTTCGGACCAGATGCCCCGTACAAGGCAGTCCCCGGAGCGCTGACACAGCATGGGTTTTTCAGTGCATTCGGTCAGGCACATCGACCCCTCCAGCACGAGCAGGATGTCTTTTACGGTGATTTCCCGGGGCGGCTTCGCCAACGTATGCCCGCCCTGTGAACCGCGGACCGAATGGACAAGCCCTGCATTTTTGAGGAGGGGAATAAGATTGGAGAGGTACTTTTCCGAGATCTCCTGCCGTGCTGCAATATCCTTCAATGTAATTGGTCCGTCTCCTTCGTGGAGTGCAAGATCGAGCATGAGACGAACGCCGTATCTGCCTCTAGTTGATAATTTCATTCACCTTCTCCAGATAAGCAAGAATTTCCATCGAATTAGTTGACTATTTCTCACAAAACGGTGCCGCCCGTCAAGAGTTTATTGCAGGATTATCTCCTCTGAGGCTTTCTTTTCGCAATACGCGGATCTGGGCCTGTTTTTGACCTGTAAAAATCCAGGATTACCTCACAGACACCCTTGAACTACAGACAGCGTGAGGGGGTTTTGGCAAAAAGGGTCCCCGACGCTTTTTTGTTTGATTACAATGAACGCGCCCTGCCGGGCGCACAGACAAAGAAGCCGCTCGACAGACGAGCGGCTTCAGAGTTGGTTGATGTTTATCCTAACCGGCGGTTTCCGGTTCTATCTCGATGGCCGCGTAAGGACATGCCGGAATACAAATCTCACACGCAATGCATTTGGCCTTATCGAATGAAACCCGCATGTCCGGCCGCGAAACCGAAAGCGCTCCGGTCGGACAAATAGAGGTGCATGCCGTACATTCGATACAGCGAGTCTCATGCCACTGAACGCCCTGCGCGATAAGCCGTACGCCGACCCCCAGTAGAGACAGGAACTCTACTCCACGGTCAAGGTTTTTTCTTGATCCCGAAACCTCGACGGTAAGTTTCCCACTCTCCTGGGGAGTGATCTGGGCACGCAGAATGTTCACGATGAGTTCGTATTTCTTAACCAATTGGTAAGTTATAGGCTGATCCACCATGTTTGATGGAAATGTGAGTACCAGGCGCTTTTTTATCATGGCAAACCTCCGGATTTCTGAGATGCACTCGCCGGCGGCTCAATCGGCCTCTCTGACAGCGGTTTGAATCGAACGCCTGAATCGACCGACGGAACAGTCTCAACGGGCTGTGTCAGAAAGAAGCGCCCTTCCTCGATCCAGCTCTTCAAGATATGCGCGATCTCTTTTGCCCTCACGTATGATGACAAACCCGAGGTAGGTACTTTCTTGCCCTTTACCGTAATAGCGCCTGACTTAAGCTCGGCGTAAGTGACCTCGCCGATGCTTCCAAGGACGTTTTCGGGATAAGAACTGCTGTAATCGACCACCTGTGCATGAATCTCGGAATCAGTCACACAGGTATTCAGCAGAATCTGCTCATCCAGAATGGGTATCGGGACTCCGACCCCGATGGCCATGGTCGTACCGTACCCGGTAAAAGAAGCCCCGCGTATCCAGTTGGCGCTCATTTGCTTGAGGCTCCCGGTTACCGAGAGAGTCCCTGCCCCGCAGCGCGGCACGCCGTTTTCCGAACGCGGCACATCGGGATTGTGCTGAGTGCCGGGGCCGACGATATGACCTATGCCGCCTCCTAGAAATATTCGCGTCCCCATGCCGATCGTGCGGTACAATGGATCGTTCAGCAGAGGACTCAACTGGCCGGCACTGCAAAAGGTGGCGTTTCGCATCTTCGGCTGGAGGATCCCCATATAAGTGTAAATGACCCGGTCAGAAAGATTCACCGCCACATTGTAGTTCTGATAGCAGTTTCTGATGTTGAAAAGGACAGCTTCATTCATGTCCACTAGTCTTATCCATGTGTCGAGCTTCTGTCGCGGATAGCAGTCGGTTGTGTAGGCGGTAGCCGAGAGTCTGATATCTTTGCCCCCGACCAGATCCTCGATAACATGACCGCCGCCGTAAGCGAACCTGCCGGGATGAATCGAGTTTCTGGGGTCTTCGTCCGGAACGGCGGTTGCGCCCAGGAAAACATCGACTGCCGCAAGCCCTGTGTATGCCGGAACGCCGTTAAAAGTGACCCGCCCGCCCCCCAGCTTGATTCGAGGCCGGGTATGGCCAAGGTTGAAGTAAGCTCCCGAAGAGCACATCGGGGCAAATGTTCCAGTCGTGACTACATCGACTTCGGCGGCGGCCTTTTTGGGCCCCTTCTTCCTGGCCAATTCGATGATTTCCTCAGCGGTAACAACCACTGCCTCTTTTCGGGCGATTTTCTCGTTGATCTCTTCAATCGTTTTTGCCATTGATGTCTCCTGTCAGCACCGTTTTTGCGCAAAAATAAAACTCAGGCCCGGCAGGAGGACATTATCCATATCATCCGATCAACCCCCTTTCATATAATGTCTACTGATTTGATAGAGTATTGTATAGCGTTCTCGTTTTTTGTCAATTATATAATGAATTCGCCGGGCACCCGATGGGATAGATCTTGGGGTGATGTTTCCATTCGAGTCACGACGCTTTTTTGTTTTATTACCGGGAGAATTTCGCTAAAATTGGAGCCCATTGTCCATTACCGAATCCAACCTTTGTCTGAAGTATTGATTCTTTTACCGGGTATCCTTAACCTGAACGCGTAGAACCCTATTGATAACTGCCTGTCCACTTTTCACAATTTAACAATTTAGACCTGACATTTTTTGTTCCCATCTCGTTTTAGTTTGTTGATTGAACTGTGAAAGCTGATTGATGCCGCACCAGCGCACGCTGTGAACACTGTTCGAGTCAAAGGCAGGAGGTGGCGATGTGGGAAACGGGGCGAAAAGTCTCGATTGTCATGGTTGACGATGACGAGGACGACTGCTTTATTATAAAAGACGCGCTGGATGAAAGCGAACTGGACCACACTCTGACTATAATCGGGTCCGGTCGGGAGCTAATGGACTATCTGCGTGGCCATGGAAAATACGAGGCATCAGGACCACAATTCCCCGATCTCATTCTGCTGGATCTGTACATGCCCGATCTCAATGGCAGGGATGTTCTCGCTGAGATAAGAAAGGACGCTGATCTCAGGAACCTGTCGGTGGTGGTGCTCACCGATTCGACCAACTGGTCCGAGTTGCAGGAATGCTACCAGTTGGGCGCAACTGCCGTCTTCACAAAGGGAAAGTGGTTGGAAACGTTCGCGGAGATCATAAGAATTTCCGGTCCCTATTGGTTTAAATTCGTAACCGTCCAACTCGGGCTCATTCCCCGTGAATTAAACTCCAGGACCAGTGTTTGGGATCGCTGAAGCGATTCACTCTTTTTGGTTAAATTCATCGCACGATGCTGAATTATTTTTAGCCGTTAATTCTCAGGCGAGTTCTTTGCCGAATTTGATATTTTTTAGGGAAATGGAAGATCTAATGTGGGTGCTGATCGATGATGGGTTGTCAGCGGGAGTGCATGCTGTTATTCACAGCGCACGCCCCCCGCTGCCAATCGGTCAACCGGTTTTCTGGAATACGCAACATTGAGCCCAATTTGACAGGGAAAAACTCTTGTCTTCGGCTATGGGACTCCGGTTACTTTCCCTTCGACAACTCAAAAGGCCAGCCCGTAATCCCGCCCTCGATAAACCACACCCGGTCGTAGCCGGCGGCATTGAGAATCCGCTGTGCCTCGTAAGCACGCATACTGATCCCGCAATAGATCAGGATATCTTCGTTATTCGGCAGTTCATGGAACCTGGCGCGAAAGTCCGCAAGCGGAATGTTCAACACATTCGGGTAAGGCATGCGAACCTTCTGGAATTCTTTAGACGTGCGCACATCCACAAGAGTTATGTTATCCCCTCCATCAAGGCGCTGCTTGGCTTCGGCGGGAGCGATCCCTTGCGCTATGCCGTCGAGCTTGTTCAAGAGGAGATGAGCGGCCCCCGCAATAGCGTCGATCGGGGAGGAATACGGAGGCGCATAGCCAAGATCGATACCTGCGATCTGATCCACGGTAGCGCCGAAGAAAAGGGCGCTTGCAGCGATGTCAAGCCTTTTCGAGGCGTCGCCCCTTCCCACAACCTGGAAGCCGAGAAGCTTTCGCGAGCGTCGTGAGGCCACCATTTTGATTACAAGGGCTTTACTCTCGGGAACGTAGTGAGGTCTGTCGGGCCCGGCCCAGATGGCGGTTTCGATTTCAGGGTCCAGTTCCCTTGCCTGCTTCTCCGTCAGCCCGGTTCGGCCCAGGGTAAAATCAAACGCCCTGCAAAGGCCCGTTGCCGTAACTCCTGCAAATTGCGTCGGACGGCCTGCAATGTGGTCCGCAATCGTTCTCCCGTGCTTATTGGAAGTGGAACCGAGGGGCACGAAAAATGAAGCCCTGGTAATGGGGTCAACGTAGTGGTTGACCACACAATCTCCACCAGCGTAAATATCGGGATCGCTTGTCCTGCAGTAGCTGTCGATGAGAATGCCTCCTTTGGCAGCGCAGGCAATACCGGACTCTCGGGCCAGTTCATCGTTGGGGAGCACCCCGACGCCGATGACCACAAGGTCCGCCGGCAGGGTTCGCTTGTCTGTCTTGACTGAGACAACCTTTCCGTCGCCTTCCAAAGCAATCACTTTTTCGCCGAGCGCAAGCTCGACCCCCTTCTGCCGGATATGCTTGGCGGCAAGGCGGGCCATCTCCTCGTCGAGGAACTGGGGCATTATCTGATCGAACAACTCAACCATGGTGACATCAAGTCCGCGCGCGCGCAGGGCTTCAGCCATCTCGACACCGATGTACCCGGCCCCTACGATCACAGCCTTCTTCAGCCCCTCCGTACTGATGCAGTCCGCCATATTTTTGGCATCGTCCAGGTGGCGCATAAACCAGACATTTTCGAGTTCCAGGCCGGGAAAGGGCGGTCGGTGCGGCCGGCCGCCGGTTGCCAGCACGAGCTTGTCGTAGGGGAGATTCTCTTCTTTTCCGGAATCCAGATTCCTGACACGCACTCGCTTCCCTTTCCGGTCAATCTCGACTGCCTCGGTCCGGGTGAGCGTCTTGAAGCCTTTGACCTTCTCAAAGAAGGCCACGTCGCGCAGGGCGCCGTATGGGGTCTCGACCAGTGCTTCTATTTTGGGGTACATCCCTTCAACGAAATATGGAAGACCGCAGGCGCCGTAAGAAACAAGGGGGCCTCTATCTACCATCGTAACCTCGGCATCGGGTAACAGGCGCTTCAGACGCGAGGCCGCCTTCGGCCCGCACGCCACGCCACCTACGATCAGAACGCTTAACGACTTTCCCACTGTCGACTCCTTTAGGCTAACGCTGAGAGGGGTATATGTTCTGTGAATACTGTACAACTCCAATTTCAACGCCATCATAACTTAAGTGAACAGCGTGTTCAACTGCGACTGGGTCCTGGATACGCGCATCTTGCGCTTTGAGTTTCCATGTTCAAGATCAGTGCTAGGGACACCCGGCCGGCTTCGCTGAAGCCATGTCCTTACCGTTCCACCAGCCTCCTCCAAGGGCCATAAACAGAGCTGCACCGTCGGCAAAACGGCTGGCCCGGGCCTGTGACAAGTTTATCAATGCCTGTTGCCAGGCTTGCTCGGCTGACAGAAGCGCCAGGTAGTTAACCGCCCCGAGTTCCAACTGCCTGCGTGTAAGGTCCAGGGTTCGCCTGGCCGCACGCTCCGCAGCCGCAGCCGCCTTCAAAGCATCGGCATCGGACTCGAGCGCATGCAGCGTATCCGCCACGTTCTGGAAGGCGTTTAATACGGTACTGCGATACTGTGCCGCCGCTTGATCCAGGCCTGCTTCGGCAGCCCGTTGCCGGTGCAGTAGAGTGCCTGCGTCGAAAATAGTCTGAGTCAGGTTAGTGGTAAGACCATAGTAAGTGTTGCCCGGGATAGTCAATTGACTGAGCTGGGTCGCAGCGCTGCCCGTAGAGCCCGTGATACTGATCTGCGGCAACCTGTTGGCCACGGCGACACCGACTTGGGCGCATGCGGAACGCCACTGCTCCTCGGCGGCGCGCACGTCAGGTCGTTGCTCCACAAGCTTCAAAGGGAGGCTGACAGGCATCTCCTGCGGCAGGTGCAGAGCATCCAGGTCGAATTTTTCCTCCAATTCCTCGCTTGGAAATCGGCCTGCAAGGGCTGTTAGCAGGTCGCGCGTTTGCGCCAGTTGCTTTTCCAGAGGCGGCAAGGTTGCCTCGACCTGGGCAAGCGCGGCCTCCTGCGCAGCCACGTCCAGCCCGGCGATGTATCCCAACGCGAGATGCCGGCGCTGTATCTCGAGCAGCTTCTTTGCGATTTCGATGACTCTATTCGTTGATTCTATCTGAGCGCGCAGCGAGGCTTCCTGGACGGCTGCGGCCACAACATTGGAGGTCAGTGTGAGGTAAGCCGCCGCTAGCTGGAAGCGCTGAAACTCGGCCTGGGCCTCCAGCGATTCCACCTGCCGCCGGTTGAGGCCAAACACGTCAGGCATGTAGCTCACGGTTAACTGAGCGGTATAGAGGGCGAAGTACGACGCCCCCGAGGTCAGGACGGACGCGACCGTTTCCGTTGCGTTTTTTTGGACATTGACCGAAGCGTTGGCCTGTACTGTGGGATAATAAAGACCCTTTTGAGCAGCGACGTTCTCCCGGGCCTGACGCAGCGCCGCCTTTGCCGCATCGAGTGTCGGGTTGGCCTTGATCGACTTTTCGATCAGTACATTGAGCTGCGGTGACTCAAACAGTGCCCACCACTGCTGCGGGATCTCCATATCCTTGACGAACCGCTGTTCTTCTCCGCCCGGCACATTGGGCGCCGAGGCCGTGGCAGCCAGCGGTTTAGGAGTGTAGCCGTCAACGGCCGGCGCTTTAGGGCGCTGGAAATCGGGTCCAACGACGCAACCTGAAACCAGGAGCAAAACCGAGAATGCTCCAATGCAGCAAAGGTATTTTGCGGACATATTTTCCTCTTGGATCAGAATTGAGTTAGCCGTCACACTGCACATCACACACATTGCCTGCCTGCACTTTATTCGCGGGGCGGGGAGGCAATTTCCTTACCCACGAAAAACAACCGGAGCGGCGGTACGATCAGCAGCAACATGACAGGGCCGATAAGCATCCCCCCCACGACCACGGCCGCCAGGGGACGCTGCACCTGGCTGCCGATGCCGGTGGAAAGGGCTGCGGGCAACAGGCCGAGGCAGGCGGACAGCGCCGTCATGAGCATCGGCCTCATACGTTGTTCCGCCGCATGGAACATGGCCTCGGTGCTGCTCAAGGTGGTGCGGGTCAGCCTTACCTGGTTGTAATAAGTCATCATAAGGATATTATTCATGACCGAGACCCCGAAAAGGGATATGAAACCGATCGCGGCGGAGATGCTGAAGTCAAGTCCGCTGATAAAGAGCGACAGCACGCCGCCTGCGATGGCAAAGGGGATTCCGGCCAAGACCAGCAGGCTGTCGAGCAGTGAATTGAACAGGCCGTAGAGCATCGCCATTATCAGAACGAGACTGATCGGTACGATGACCTCCAGCCGCTTCGCTGCGAGTTGAAGTTCCTCGAACTCTCCGGCCCACTCGATCCGGTACCCACTCGGCAGCTTCACATTCTGCGCAATACGCCATTGCGCTTCGGCGACGGTGCCTCCAAGGTCGCGTCCCCGAACACTGAACTTGATGGGGATAAAGCGCTGATTGTGTTCATGATAAATATAGGACGCGCCGGTATCGAGAGATATGTCGGCGAGTTCGCTCAGCGGAATATAGGCATTTCCGCTGCTCGTTTGATAGCCGACCTTGATGCTGCGCACCGCGTCAATGTTGTCGCGAAATTCGGGCGCAAGACGAACAGTCAGGTTGAATTGCCGGTCGCCCTCCAGGACCGTGGTCGCTGTCGTGCCGCCCAGGGCGGTTTGCACCACGGAGTTCAGATCTCCGGCATTGAGGCCGTAGCGCGCAGCCTTTGCACGATGAACCTTAATGTTCAAGTTCGGCTGACCTAGAACTCGAAAGATACCGAGGTCCTCTACCCCTTTAGTCTGCCCCATCTCACTAAGGACATCGGCCGCTATCCGCTCAAGGACCGCCAGATCGGGGCCCATGATCTTGACCGAGTTGGCGCCCTTGACGCCCGAAAGGCCCTCTTCAATGTTGTCCTGTATGTACTGGGAGAAATTGAAGTCAACGCCAGCAAATTCCTTGGAAAACTCCGCCTGCAGTTCTTCGACCAGTTTTTCTTTGGTCAGACCTGGCGACCACTTCTCGAATGGCTTTAGAGGCACGAAGAATTCGGCATTGTAAAACCCGGCGGCATCGCTGCCGTCATCGGGACGGCCGTGCTGGGAGACCACGGTGATTACTTCCGGGTGGCTCAGGAGGATCTCTCGCATCTTAGTTACCGCAGGCATGGCCGATTCAAGCGATATAGTCGGCGGCATAGATGCGCGAATCCAGAGGTTGCCTTCCTCGAGGGCGGGCAGGAACTCGGTGCCCAGCCTGGGAATCAGGAACCCGACCGCCGCCAGGAACATGAGCCCGACCGCGACGACGATTTTCCGGTTGGCAAGCCCCCAGCGCAGGACCGGCGTATAGGCTGAACGAAGTGCCCTCACTACAATCGTTTCAGTTTCCTTGACTTTATCGGGGAGCAGGTATGACGCCAGTACCGGCGAGACCGTAAAAGTTGCTACCAACGCGCCAACCAGCGCGTACCCGTAGGTCCTGGCCATGGGACCGAAAATCTGGCCCTCGACACCTTGCATGGTAAAAAGCGGAATGAACGCCGCCACCGTTATCATGGTCGAGAAGTATATCGCTCTATCCACTTGCTTGGCACTTAAGTAGATCATACGCAGCCGATCGGTCCATGCCCGGCCGGTACCCATGTCGTAGCCTTTAGACGGGTCTGTCCCGAACTGCCCCTCGGCAAGACCTTCGAGAAGTCTTTTCCTTTCTTCCTCTTTCGCCTGCAAGCTCCGGAATATGTTCTCAACCATAATGACGGCTGAATCCACTATGATGCCAAAGTCGACGGCGCCAACGGACAGGAGGTTCGCATCTTCCCCTCGCAGTACCATAATGATGACGGTGAAAAGCAGCGCGAAGGGAATATTTGCGCCTACTATCACGGCGCTGCGCAGACTGCCCAGAAAGACCCACTGGATAAAGAAAACCAGCAGGCAGCCGAAAATGAGATTGTGCAGGACAGTGTTGGTGGTTACCGAGACGAGCCAGCCGCGGTCATAAAAGGGGACCATCTTGACTCCCGGGGGCAGCGTCCCGTCGCTGTTGATCTTTTCTACTTCGGCCTTGACCAGGGCCAGCACATCCCTTGTATGCAGCGTCCGGTTCATCACCACGATGGCCGCCACTACGTCGTCGTCCTTATCGCGGCCGCACTTGCCGAGCCTCGGCACATGGCCGACATAGACCTTCGCGACGTCTTTCACCAGCACCGGAATGCCGTTCGATTGGGTGAGGACGATATTTTGGATGTCATCGACCTTCCGGCCCCGGGCTAAATCGGTGGTACCGCCGCTGTCGATCAGGCCGACACCGCGGATATTAACGGACTGTTGGCCCACATTGATCGTGCGCCCGCCGACGTTGACGTTGGCGTTGCCGATAGCGGCGACCAACTGGGGAAGGGTAATATTGTAGGCCTCAAGCTTGAGGAGATCGGCTTCGACTTCGAACTCCTTGGTCGTACCACCCCAGGTGTTGACCTGCACGACCCCGGGGACCGTCAGCAGGCGCCGCTGCAGTATCCAGTCCTGGATTGTCCGAAGATTGGTCAGGCCAAAATTCGGGGGACCGACCACCTGGTAACGGAAAATCTCGCCTACGAGGCTCGATCCCTGGATAGTGGGCTGAACATTATTGGGCAGATTGACCCTTTGCTGCATGCTGAGCGCAGCCTGTGTGTAGGCAAAGTAGTAATCGACGCCGTATTTGAAGGTGACGCGGACGAAAGAGAGACCATAGAACGAGGTCGAGCGTATGGTATCGACTCCCGGCGTGGAGGCAAGCCCGACTTCCAGCGGAATTGTGTAGTAGCGCTCCATCTCCTCTGCTGACTGGCCGGCTACCTGGGCGGTAATCTCAAGGATCACGGGCGCCGGGTTTGGATAAGCCTCGATGTTAAGCTTCCTGTAAGCAATGATCCCGCCTGCAATAAGAACCAGCACGCATAGGAGGATAATCGGACGGCGGGTCAGTGCGAATGTTAGAACTGATTTAAGCATTGGTTAACTCTTTGTGATTCATTCAAAACCCGGCCTCCGGTAGTGGCTATAGGTCAAGTAGGACTTATACGACCTATTATTCTATCGGCGTACGCTCCTGCTTCCTCACGAATAACAACCGGAGCGGCGGAACGATCAGCAACAACATGGCTGGGCCGATAAGCATCCCTCCCACGACCACGGCGGCCAGGGGACGCTGCACCTGGCTGCCGATGCCGGTGGAAAGCGCGGCCGGCAAGAGGCCGATGCAGGCGGAGAGCGCCGTCATGAGCATCGGCCGCATACGCTGTTCAGCCGCATGGAACATGGCTTCATCTCTGGACAAGTGGTTGCGGGTCAGCCGGACCTGGTTGTAATAAGTCATGATAAGAATATTGTTCATGACCGAGACCCCGAAGAGGGATATGAAACCGACCGCTGCGGAGATGCTGAGGTCGAGGCCGCTGACAAAGAGCGACAGCACGCCGCCTGCGATGGCAAAAGGTATTCCGGCCAACACCACAAGGCTGTCGAGCAGCGAATTGAACAGACCGTAGAGCATCGCTATTATCAAAACGAGACTGAGCGGTACGATGACCTCCAGCCGCTTTGCTGCAAGTTGAAGTTCCTCGAACTCTCCGGCCCACACGATCCGGTACCCACTCGGCAGCTTCACATTCTGCGCAATACGCCATTGCGCCTCGGCGACGGTGCTTCCAAGGTCGCGGCCTCGCACGCTGAACTTGATCGGGATATCCCGCTGGTTGCGTTCGTGATAGATATAGGACGCTCCCGTATCCAGGGATATGGCGGCGAGTTCGCTCAGCGGAATATACGCATTTGCGCCGTTGGCTGTTTGATACCCAACCTTGATGTTTCGCACCGCATCGATGCTCTCCCGAAATTCGGGCGCCAGGCGAACGGTCAGGTTGAATTGCCGGTCGCCCTCCAGGACAGTGGTGGCTACTGCGCCGCCCAAAGCTGTTTGCACAACCGTGTTTACATCCCCGGTATTGAGGCCGTAGCGGGCCGCTCTTGCACGGTCGACCGCGATGTTAAGGTTTGGCTGCCCAAGGACCCGAAAGATCTCGAGATCTTCAATTCCTTTGACCTTCTTCATTTCGTCCCTGATCTGGTCGGCAATCCGCTCTAAAACCGCCAGATCGGGACCGATGATCTTGGCGGAATTGGCGCCCTTGACGCCGGACATCCCCTCTTCAACGTTGGTCTGTATGTACTGCGAGAAGTCGAAGGCGACGCTGATGAACTCCCTGGAGAACTCCTCTTGCAATTCTTGCGTCAATTTTTCCTTGGTCATGCCCGGGGGCCATTGGTCGAACGGCTTCATAAAGACAAATATCTCGGAATTGTGGAACCCGCCCGAATCGCTGCCGTTGTCCGGCCTGCCATGCTGGGAGATCACGGTGCTGACTTCCGGATGGCGCAGGAGAACTTCACGAATCTTCGTCACCGTAGAGAAGGCTGCCTCGAGCGATATTGTCGGGGGCATGTCCGCATGAATGTCGAAATTGCCTTCCTCGAGGGCCGGAAGAAACTCCGTGCCCAGCCGCGGGATGAGAAACCCTACTGCCGCCAGAAACATGAGTCCGGCCGCGACAACGGTCTTCCGGTTTCCAAGCGCCAGGCGCAGTACCGGAGTATAGGCAGAACGGAGTACCCTGACCACTATCGTTTCAGTATCCTTGATTTTATCAGGGAGCAGGTACGACGCCAGTACCGGCGAGACCGTAAAAGTTGCTATCAGCGCGCCAAACAGCGCATACCCGTAGGTCCTGGCCATGGGACTGAAAATCTGGCCCTCTACGCCCTGCATGGTGAAAAGCGGGATGAACGCCGCCACGGTAATCATGGTAGAGAAATATATCGCCTTATCCACTTGCAAGGCGCTGATGTAGATCATGCGCAGCCGATCGGTCCATGCCCGGCCTTTGGTCGGATCTATCCCGAGGCGCCCCTCCGCAAGACCTTCGAGAAGCCCTTTTCTATCTTCCTTGTTCGCCTGTAAATTCCGGAATAGGTTCTCGACTAATATCACCGCAGAATCCACGATGATGCCGAAGTCGATGGCGCCAATGGACAGGAGGTTTGCATCTTCCCCTTGCAGCACCATAATGATGATGGCAAAGAAGAGCGCGAACGGAATATTTATACCGACTATGAGGGCGCTGCGTAGATTACCCAGAAAAGTCCACTGTATCAGGAAAACCAGCAGGAAGCCAAAGATGACGTTATGCAAGACCGTGTTGGTGGTAAGCGAAACGAGCCAGCCTCTGTCATAGAAGGGAACTATTCTGACTCCCGGAGGCAGCGTGCCGTCGCTGTTGATCTTTTCAACCTCCGCCCTGACTCGGGCCAGCACATCTTTGGTATGCAGCGTCCGGTTCATCACCACGATAGCCGTCACCACGTCGTCGTCCTTATCGCGGCCGCACCTGCCGAGCATCGGCACATGCCCGACATAGACCTTCGCAACGTCTTTCACCAGCACAGGAATGCCGTTCGATTGGGTGAGGACGATATTTTGGATATCATCGACTTTCCAGCCCCGTGTCAAATCGGTGGTACCGCCGCTGTCGATAAGGCCGACGCCGCGGATATTCACCGACTGCTGGCCAATGTTGATCGTGCGCCCGCCGACGTTGACATTAGCGTTGCCGATAGCGGCGACCAATTGGGGTATGGTCACGTTGTATGCCTCGAGCTTGTGGAGATCGGCCTCGACCTCGAATTCCTTGGTCGTACCGCCCCACGCATTCACCTGGACCACCCCGGGGACCGTGAGCAGGCGGCGCTGCAGGACCCAGTCCTGGATTGTCCGAAGATTGGTCAGGCCGAAGTTCGGGGGGCCGGTCACCTGGTAGCGGAATATCTCGCCTACCAGGCTCGATTCCTGGATAGTGGGCTGCACATTGTTGGGAAGACTGACCCTTTGCTGCATGCTGAGCGCAGCCTGCGTGTAGGCAAAGTAGTAATCGACACCATATTTGAAGGTGACTCGGACGAAAGAGAAACCATAGTATGATGTCGAGCGGATGGTATCGACTCCCGGCGTGGCGGCAAGCCCTACTTCCAGCGGAATTGTATAGTAGCGCTCCATCTCCTCGGCGGTCTGCCCGGCATACTGAGCGCTAATTTCAAGGATCACAGGGGCCGGGTTCGGGTAAGCCTCGATGTTGAGCTGCCTGTATGCAAGGATTCCGCCGCCGATAAAAACCAGCACACTCAGCAGAATAATCGGACGGCGTGTTAGTGCGAACGTTAGAACTGACTTAAGCATCGGTTATCTCGACTTCTCATTTGGTCGCATTTATCAGGGCGTTACTCAGGAATAGCGCCCCTTCGGTGGCCGCCAGTTCTCCGGGCTGTAAGCCATCTATGATCTGATCGAAGCCGTCTTGCTGCATGCCGACTTTCACACTGCGTTTGGCAAAGGTCCTCTGGTCGGTGGTGACCCAGACGGTCATCGTGCCGTCACCCTCCCGGACTACGCCACCGGCCGGGACTGCGGTTGAGCGTACCGAATCCCCCGTGCGGATTACAAAGGTGGCGAACATACCCGGCCGCAGTTCGTGCTTGGGATCACGGATTTCCGAGCGTATCAGGAGCCTGTGAGTAGTCGGGTCGACGGCGGCCCCGATGATGGAAACCTTCCCTTCGAACTCCCGGCCGGGATAGGCCATCACCTTGACCTTGACCTCCTGGCCCACATGGAAGAGCGGGCTGTCGCTTTCTATAACGTATGCCAGCATCCACATGGTCGAGATGTCGGCAACCGAGTAAGGGGCGGGCACCGCCCCAGGCTGCACGAGGAGTCCGGGCGCAGCATTGCGCGCAGTTATCCGGCCGGTTATCGGGCTGGGCACGACCATAACCGGGTCGATTTTGCGCTTTAACACAATTTGATCGACCTCCGCCTCAGTCTTGCCGAACACACGGACGGCATTGCGTGCGGCCTTGAGAGCACCCTCCGCGCTTTGCTGATCGGAGATCGCCTGCTCCAGATCTTTCTGCGATATGCCTTCCGTCTCATAGAGTTTTTTGGCGCGGGCCAGGGTTTTAGTAGTGAACTCGAGCACTCCGGCTGCGGCGATCAGGGACGATTCGGCCTGACCGAGGTCCGGGCTGTCTATCGTATAGAGATTTCGGCCCTTAGCCACTTCATCCCCGAGTTTTGCAAACAGGCCGACGATCTTCCCCTGGTAGGGCGAAAAAACCTGGACCGTCATGTCCTGGTTGAAGTCGATACTCCCGACCGCTTCCCGCTGGACGACGAAAGTCCGTTCGCCAACCGGCTCGACCTTGACCGACTTAACTTGTGTCTCGTTCAGCTCAACCGTTTTGGGGAGAGCATCCTCGCCCTGTGCCCGGGCCTGCGAACCACCGGCGCCTTCGGTGCCTTGCGCCGGTTTTGGCTGCTGGCCCGAATATCTCGCAAGGTACAGGCCGGCCGAAACAATGACCACAAAAGCCACACCTGCCAGGATAGTTTTCTTGCTGATTTGCATGATATACCTCTGACCTATGTCGGATGCCGGATATCAGAAGCCGGATAGGTGAACGCCGCTCAAAAGGTCGTTCCCCCTTTTACTCAAGTCAGCAGTGGGATTTTCCCCACCCGGAATCAATAGTAAATTATTGCTCTTAGTCCATCTTACGAGTAGTAAATGGCGAGAATTGGCGGGGCTCGAATACACGGACTTGAAATAATGATGCTGCAGGGAATGCCCGATGTGAGAAGCGGGCAAGAATCGGAAATGATTGCGATATGTCTCCGGATCGCTTCCGAATTCACATCGCCGTTGAGTTCACAGGCTCCGACCGTACCCAGCGGAGGCGCGCGGCCGGCAAAAGTGCCGGGGTCTACGTGAACGACGCCGCGCATGTACCAGACCACAACCTCTCCGGTCGCGGAATTTTTCCAAAGAATGTCAGGTGATCCGTCCCGGTCGAAATCGCTTATCTCTATGATATTCCAGGGAGGAGGAAGAGTTTCCAGAGTCTCCGTACCTAAACGGAGCACCCCTTGCATGTACCAGACAATGGTTTCTCCGGTCGCCGAATTTCTCCAGACGATGTCAGGGTTTCCATCCCCGTTGAAATCTCCAACCCCCACGATGTTCCAGGGGCTGCCCATCCTGGCCACAGTGTCCTGCCCCACGACGACCGACCCGTTCAGGTACCAGATCCGCACATCACCGGTTGAGGCGTCTCTCAGCAGAATGTCAGGGCTTCCATCTCCATTGAAATCTCCCAACCCCACTACATCCCAGGCCGAACCGGGTGCAGACTCAAGCTGCTGTTCGGAAACAAGGGTACTTCCATGCATATACCAGACGGCCATATCCCCGGTTGTCTGATTTCTCCAGAGGACCCCCTGGCTTTCGCCCCCGTTGAAATCTCCGGCCCCTGCAATGCTCCAGTCCGGACCATTAACAAGGCCAGCCGCGGCGAAAGGAGGAAATATGACCCCTATAATCAGAAGGACCAAAAGTGAGATGAAGCAGCACTTTTTCATGCTCTGGATTTTCCCTGTTTTAGCGCCTTCACGGTGAGCGGGCATTTTGTCCACAAAGCACATTATAGTCAAGGAAATCAAGTATAATCATCAAATATGAAAAAATATGGAAAAAGTGAGCTTTTGACAGGTAACCGCTCACCGTTCACCGCTAGTAACTTAAATGCAACCGCAGGCCGTATACCTCGGCAGGGCCCCTGTCCCTGTTGTAGCCGGGGTTCTGGATGAATTGAAAGTCCGGACTAATTTGCACATAGCGGCCTGCCTGGATACGGTAATAGAGCTCCAGGACCTGCTCCAGGCGTAATTCACCTTCATCACGTCAAAGCGAAAAACAACGCTTCGATAGCGACCCTGGTGACTGTGTCGCCCAACACCGAGTGGCCAGATCTGTTTGTTTGACCATTCAGAGGAATGAGTTTGCCTCTCCTTAGATATCCCAAGAGCCATAAAGCCTGAAAAACATCACCCTGGGTCATCCGGCCTGGATCATAATTAATGAGTACGTTTCCAGTAGTCGGATTGGCGCTCACATTCAGAATGCCTTCAAGTGCCGTGAGTCTCGCCACAGTTTCCCTCGCTTTAGCTCCGTCCCCCTTCACCTCCGGGATGTGGATCCTTATCCGGCCATCGATTGCATGAAAATAATTTGTTGAGATCATGGCGATTCCTCCTTCCCTCTTATGATCGAAAATCGACTGCTCATCTCTCGCGGACGTGGAGCTTAGAGTCATCGTTGCCGTGAACGTTAAACCACGGGCAAGACGCACTACGCCGCAAGCCGGCTACGCTTGATGAACAAATACTCAGGAGAAGAAAGGGTCTAATCGAGTGCTTCCGGAGAAGCAATTGATACGCCTCTCACCTTCCCGCTTTTGTTGGTTCTTGTGGGAGCGGTCAGGTTAGGCGATGGGGAGGGTAATTCAAGCCTATCGCATCACTAACACAGCTTCCACACGGTTTTTGGGCCCGCCACAACTAGGAGGTTGGCCTTCGTTTTCTTTCATTTGCTTTTAATTCCTTTAAAAGGTTACCTGATAGGCCGGGAGAAATAAAAAAACCCCTTTTCCTCAGCCCGTGCGCAAGGAAGGGGTTCAAACCACCGCTATCTTCAGCGGTGCAACGCTTAACCCAACATTCCCCACTCGTTCAAGTTTTAGCACCGTGAGCCGTAAGAGACGCTTTCGCCTCAGCCACATTAGGTAAACCCTTAATCCGGGAGTGCCTGTTCTACCCTTGATTGCCGCATCTTTCGATGCTTATGGGCAGTGGCCTGTGTGCTCACGGGAGCCTCACCTACCGAGGATCGAACTACAGTCGGTCACTCTTCAACTTTGCTAGGTAAATCTATTCAAACTGGATGTCAAGGCCAAAATCAAATGCCGAGTTACAAAAAATCTAACCCCGTAAAATACCACTTGGCAGGCAGGAAGATATTAGTTAGTGTCCACCCGGAAACCTCACTATTGTTAAGGTACGGAATGGCTCAAACCGAAGCTCGAAGAATCAACCTTGTCTGGCTCAGGCTCGGTGCGCTCATCTTGATAATAGGGGGGCTTTCCTGCTTCCTCTACAAATTCGACTTGGTTTCTCTTTTTGTATGCAAACAAAAAATGATTGGATTTCTGGATTCTCTGGGCGCCTGGCGCACTCCCGGTTTCATTGCGCTCCAGGCTGTACAGGTCATTATAGCGCCCATCCCCGGGGAGATCACGGGAATACTTGGCGGATATTTATACGGCTCTATCAACGGAACATTATTGTCCACTATCGGGATGACAATAGGATCATACGTTGCTTTTCTCCTGGCGAGAGTTTTTGGAAAGCCTTTGGCAGAAAGAATCGTTCCTCGGGATATCATGGAAAGGTTCGATTATCTTTTGCAATGCAAAGGGTTGTTTCTTGTCTTCTTGCTCTTCTTCGTTCCGGGGGTCCCCAAAGATTATTTCTGCTATATTTTCGGGCTGAGCGCCATTTCCACTATGGAGTATATGGTACTGTCAACCATCGGCAGACTTTTTGGGACAATTTTGCTTTCGCTGGAAGGCAGTTCTCTCAAAAGCGAGCAATACTGGATGTTTTGGGTCCTCGCTGCAGTTGGACTTGTATCCGGGGCACTTGCCATTATCTTCCGTAAAAGGTTTGAGAAAGCATTCAGGCGCCTTAGTGGCACTAATCGAGCAGAACCTTTAAGTTTGACCAGTATAAATCCTCACTGAAAATCTAAGTTTCAAGTTTTAGCACTTCAGTTTTAGCAACTCGGATTTCAAAACTTGAACATCGAAACTCACTTCTTCGACCTTTCCAGTTCTCGGTATCGAAGGGAAGGAAAAGCGGCACCGGCTTCTATAGTTATCGATCGAAACGAACGCAGGATTCGGCGCCAGGTGTCAGGGAAAACTCCGGACATCGGCACGGGAGGTAACCATGCAGTATCAGCTTACAGAAGAACAGGTGTGGCTGCAAACAACGGTAAGGCGCATTGCAAAAGAGAAGGTCAGTCCGGGGGCCGGCGACCGCGATGAATCGGAAAAATTCGACTGGGATATGGTGGAACTTCTGCGCGAAAATGGCCTTTATGGAACTGATTTCCCCGAGGCCCACGGGGGCTCCGAAGCCGGAATGCTGGCTCTTTGCCTGGCGATAGAAGAACTGTCCAAGGCGGACGCATCCTGCGGCCTGCTTTTGGCGGACCAGGAACTCGGCTCTCTGCCGATCCTTCTTGCAGCAAACGAGTCGCAAAGACAAAGATATCTGCCGCAACTGGCTACGGGAAAGCGTCTTGCAGCCTTTGCCCTGACCGAACCCTCTGCAGGCTCTGACGTTGCCCAGCTTCGCTGCCGCGCAAAAAAAGAGGGTGACTCCTATGTTCTGAACGGGACTAAAAACTTTATAACCAATGGCGGGGTGGCGGACATAATCACCGTTTATGCGGTTATCGACCCTGACAAGCCCACCCATAGAAATGCCGGGGTCTTTATCGTGGAAAAAGGAACCCCCGGGTTTTCAATTGGCCGCAAAGAAAAGAAAATGGGTATCCGCTGGTCGGACACGGTTGAGCTGGTTTTCGATGAATGCAAGGTCCCTCGGGAAAACCTGCTCGCAGAAGAAGGGCTGGGATTCCAGATCATGATGAAGACGCTCGATTTTTCAAGGCCTGCCGTGGGTGCGCAAGCCCTTGGCATCGCCGCCGGGGCACTTGAATATGCGGTTGGATACGCAAAGGAGCGCCAGGCGTTTGGCAAACCGATCATCGAGCATCAGGGGATAGCTTTCAAGCTGGCGGACATGGCAATGCGTACGGAGGCGGCGAGGCAGTTGCTCTACAAGACCTGCGCCCTGTTTCAGGAACAGCCCAAGGACCTGAGCCGACTCGGTCCGGAACTTATCCGCATGGGTTCCATGGCCAAGTGTGTGTGCGCCGACGTGGCTATGTGGGTTACTACCGAGGCGGTGCAGGTGCTCGGCGGCTATGGGTACATCAGGGAATTCCCGGTCGAAAGGATGATGCGCGACGCCAAAATAACCCAGATTTACGAGGGGACAAATGAGATTCAACGTCTGGTCATAGCAAGGACCCTGTAGCGCTGAGGGCATGCGTTGCAAAGACAAGAAAAGGCATTTGGAACAAGGCGCGTCTTCAAAGCATACCGCCGATTCCGGACTACCGCCTGATGGAATGATAGAGCGCTTTCACAAACCATTCTCTGCAGACGGCAGCTTTTGGGAATCGGAGCGTCCAACCGTCAGGAACGAGAGAACTGATAATTTCTCCCCAGTTTTGAAGCAGCCTCGTCAAGTTTCCGATCCATAGTCCACAGTGGAATCTCAGTCAAGATGGCCGAAGCAAGCAAATGCATATTTATGTAGCCCAAACCCCTTCCCATGAGGCTGCGAGTTTCAATTAGCCACATCACTTCGTTATGTTCCGCATGGACCACCATAGGCAATGTCTGAAGAAGTTGCAGTATTTCAGACCGGTTCCTTAGGTTCCCGCATGCAAGTTCCCCAACGATGAACGAATGTCCGACAACATGGCCCTGGTTCAACAAGGTTTCCAGCCCGACGTTCCCATCCCGCAGATGCGCCACCCATACCGAAGTGTCCACAAGTACCATTTTAATTGTCCCCTGCTCTTCTGCGGGCTATCATCTCCAAGTTCTTTTCAGTTCCGCCCAATTTGGCAAGCCTCCCGCTGCTTTCCCTCTCTATAAGGGCTTCGAGGCCGAGTCTGACCAGAGAAGTCTTTTCCTTAATGCCGGTCAACTTTGCCGCCTTGTTGAGTAATTCCTCTTCTATGTTCAAGGTTGTTCTCATAAAAACTCTCCTGAGACGATATGCAGTTTTATATGTATTAATATGTATTATTTATATGAATTTGTCAAGAAGTACACGCCCAGACTCACTGACTCAACCCTGGACACCACAAATTCACAAATTGCTTTTTTTCATTGACATCCTCGGGTGCCGAAATAAACTCGCGGTGGTACCGGAGATCTTTGAACTAAATCCGAAACCCGATATGCTTTGGGTTTTAAGGGTTTCATGCGGCTTCATTTGCCCAAACCGGTCCTCATCGCCGTCTCGTTCATCTTCATCCGGGTCGTCCGGCAGCAAATCATCTACGTCGTCCTCGTCGTCCAGGAAAAAATGAGACGAGAAGGAGCCTGGTTCCTAAAAGCCCGGCACGTCGGGCTTTTTTCATTGCAGATGCTTAATGCAGGTCCGGTGCAACCTTTTTTTTAACTACTAACGCAACACATGGGAGAGATTTCATCTATGGGGAAATTATTCAAATGGATCTTCATGGTCCTGATCGGTTGCTTTGGAAGTGGCTGTCTTTTGGCAGTTGCCGTGCTTGCTGCCTCACAGACTTCAAACATCTTTTTTGCCGAAACCAATTATAATTTCGGGGAACTTTCCGAAACGACGCCGTTCTCCCATGACTTCATTGTGAAAAACGGCGGTACAACCACTCTCAATATAAGAGACGTTCAGCCCAGTTGAGGCTGCACGGTTGCCCGTTTTGACAGGGCGATTCCTCCCGGTGGGGAGGGAAAAGTAACTTTAGCGTTGAATCTGAAAGGGTTCCAGGGATATGTCAAAAAGAGCGCGTCTGTTTTGAGCGACGACCCCGCGAACCCTCGGGTGACCCTGGTCGTCGAGGGGACCGTCAAGCCTCTGATAGCGGTTCTGCCTGAGAAAACCATCTATTTTCAGGGACTGGCCGATGGTCTCACTGAAAAAACCATCGATCTCGTTACGACCTCGAAGCAGTTTCATATCCAAAAAATTGACGATGATCTAAACAAAAAAGCCACATACAAGCTTGAAACGGTAGAAGACGGAAAACATTACAGGCTCAAGGTCTCCAATAACACGCCCAGAGGAAACTACATGGGGTCCATTTCTCTTCATACCGATTTTGCTGAAAAACCTGAGCTTACCGTCTGGGTTAACGGTTCCGTAGAAGGAGAGATTGGAATCAGGCCAAAACTTCTGGTCGTGGGACGGTTGTCCCCCGATCAAGGGGTGCTTTCCGGGAAGGTGCTCGTCCTTGATAATAAAAATAGGGCCTTCAAGATAGTAAAATGCACATACGACGAACGAATCCTTCATGTGACACAGATGCCGTTTCCAAACGGACCCGGATTCAGCCTGGAGGTAATCCCCAATATGAAGAACATTCCCCCCGGCGGCCGGATTCAGACTCTATTGACCGTCGAAACGGATGTGCCTTCGGAAGAAAAGCACGAAGTTCAGATCCAGGCAATCAATCTGGCGGAAACGCATAAGTAAGGTCCGGTTTATCAGAATCACGGGCCGCTTTTCGAACATTGAAAGATAGAAGACCGCGCGATTGCCGCGTTACAGGCCGGGAGTGGTCATTGCAATGCCGGACCCATACAGGCCCGGTTGAGAAAAACTAAACGTTTTTATTGAAGCCCCGGACAATCTTACTTATAATTGCGGTCGAATTTCGGGGCGCGGAAGTTTCATGACTGATCGCGATCCTCCGGCCGGATCTTTTGTAATTTGGCCTGATTAATCCTTCAGGGAGTTCTGCCTTCAGGGGAGACTCCCTTTTTTGCTTCGACACAGGATGGTGGCGGAAAATGAGCAGTATAACTGGAAAAAGGATATTATTGTCCTGCTTTCTGGCCGCTTTTCTGAGCGGCTTTGTGTTGTGCGGCAGTTCTGCCCTGGCGAATCAGAAGCCGGCTCCGGACCAGCCCGAAAGACGAACGGCCCTTGTCATCGGCAACGCCGGCTATGCATCGGGACCTCTTCGAAATCCCATCAACGATGCCCGTGCCATGGCAAAGGCGCTCGGCGATCTCTCCTTCGAGGTTACCCTGAAGGAAAACCTGGATCAGAAACAAATGAAGCGCGAGATTCAAGCTTTCGGGGAGAAGCTCCAGAAGGGGGGCGTCGGCCTTTTCTATTATGCCGGACATGGGATTCAGGTGAACGGGCATAACTACCTTCTCCCCGTAGGGGCGGCAATCGAGCATGAAAAGCAGGTCGAATACGAAGCGGTGGATATGGGCGCAGTACTGAGCGAAATGGACTAC